>Ga0207659_10000954_pt1 | contig 17286 bp, 9 predicted proteins | sample KBSM43metaG_FD_184330 | JGI IMG/M metagenome (GOLD analysis project Ga0207659, IMG submission 184330) | Miscanthus rhizosphere microbial communities from Kellogg Biological Station, Michigan, USA - KBS M4-3 metaG (SPAdes) (version 2) | ecosystem: Host-associated > Plants > Roots > Rhizosphere >...
AAATTAGCCCCCGGTGAGCGAAGCGTAGCGAGCCACCGGGGGTTGGTGAATCCTGGAGAAACGCACGCCGGAGGCGTGCGAGGAGAAATTGGCGGTTCAGCAAAAGGCCCGGCCAGGGGCAATCAATCCCCTAAATTCCCGTCGAAACACCACCTGCGGTTCCCTTCCCTCACGTCGAACGTCTATAATTCGATCCCAATGACTTTCGAATCCAAAACCGGAATGGCAGAAGAAACCGAAGTAGGCAGTTACTTCGTTGCGAACTATCCCCCATTTTCCGTCTGGTCGAAGGACGATGTCGCCCGAGTCGCGCTTCCCGCAATGCAGGCGAAGCCCGTGCCGGGTATACCGCTGGGCATGTACCTGCACATTCCCTTCTGCAGGAAGCGTTGTCACTTCTGCTACTTTCGCGTGTACACCGACAAGAGTGCGGATGAGATCGCTGGCTATCTCGATACCCTCGTTAAGGAAGCGGAGCTTTACAGTCGCCTTCCCGCGTACGCAGGCAGGGCGATGGATTTCGTCTACTTTGGCGGGGGGACGCCATCGTTTCTTTCCACGCAGCAGCTTGAGAGCCTGGTCAGCCGGCTCACGGAACTGATGCCCTGGAAGAATGCCGAAGAAATCACGTTCGAGTGCGAGCCGGGAACTCTCACGGAACACAAGTTGACGGCAATTAAACAGATGGGTGTGACGCGGCTGAGTCTGGGGATCGAGAATTTCGATGACACCATCCTCGAGGTTAATGGGCGCGCCCACCGTTCGGCCGAGATTTTCCGCTCCTACGATTTCGCGCGAAAACTGAACTTCCCTCAAATCAACGTCGACCTTATTGCCGGCATGCTCGGCGAGTCCGCCGAAAACTGGGTGGCCTGTGTCGATAAGACCATCGAGATGGCGCCTGACAGCGTCACCATCTATCAGATGGAACTTCCCTACAACACGACAATCAGCAAGGATGTGTTGAAAGGCACTGGCCAGTTCAACCAGCCCCTGGCCACCTGGGCGATGAAGCGCCAATGGGTTCAACAGGCTTTTGAAAGACTTCTCGCCGCCGGATATCACGTCAAGAGCGCCTACACGGTCGTAAAGGATCCTTCAAAACGATTCATCTATACCGATCGGCTTTGGCAAGGAGCGGACATGGTGGCGCTCGGCGTTGCCTCGTTTGGCCACATCAATGGCGTTCATGTGCAGAACCTGGATTCATGGGAGGCGTACAGCGCCGCTGTTCAAAACGGGTCACTCCCTTTAAGCCGCGCATACCGTCCGACGAACGAAGAGCGAATGATTCGCGAGTTCATTCTGCAGTTGAAGCGCGGCTCGCTGAAACCCGCCTATTTCCGCGAGAAATACAGCGTGCGCGTGCTTGATCGCTTCAACGATCAGTTCGATTCACTCGAGGCCGAGGGGTACCTGGGAGAAGCGAATGAGGAAACCGTGACGTTATCCCGCGAAGGATTGCTTCGAGTGGACTCGTTGCTTCCGCGGTTCTTTTTGCCGCAGCACACGGGAATTCGATACACGTGATTTTCAGAGGAGTAATGTTTGGTCTTTGAGTTCCGGTTGAAACGGCGTGTGCAATTCTACGAAACCGACGCCGCGGGAATTGTCCACTTCAGCAACTATTTCCGCTACATGGAGGAAGCCGAGCACGCACTCTGGCGTTCTGCCGGCTTGAGCATTTCGGTCCCCGGATCCGAGATCGGCTGGCCGCGGGTGAACGTCTCCTTCGAGTACTCACGTCCTCTGCGCTTCGAAGATGAGTTCGAAGCGCACATTCGCATTGTTGAAATGGCTGAAAAGATGATCCGGTACAAGTGCTCGATCCTCCTTGCCGGTGTTTTGGTCGCAACGGGAACGATGACCGTTGTGTGCGTTGCCAAACGCCCAAATGAGCCAATGAAGGCCGTGCCGATTCCGCCGGAGATCGCCTCGCATTTACGAGTGGCGCCCGAAGGTGGCCAGACTTCATGAAGCAGACCAGGACTACTCCTCCGTCGGAGTGCCTCGATCGACGGGCGCTGGAAGCGCATCAGGCGGAACGTCTTGAACGTCTTTTGGCGTCGGTCTGCGGGCACAATCCCTTCTACACAGAAAAGCTGCGGTCTGCCGGAATTGCAGGCGGAACTTTGCGGATGCTGGAGGACTTCAGGAAGCTTCCTTTCACCGTAAAGGGTGAACTCGTTGCAGACCAGGCAGCGCATCCTCCATTCGGCACGAACCACACGGAGCACATCGAGAAATACACGCGCTATTGTCAGACGTCTTCGACGACGGGTTCACCCCTGCGCTGGCTTGATACAAATGAAAGCTGGCAGTGGGTGCTGGAATGCTGGAAAGCGGTGTTCCGCGGCGCCAATGTCACCGCTGGCGATAGAATTTTCTTTCCATTTTCGTTCGGTCCCTTTCTGGGATTCTGGTCTGCCTTTGAAGCCGGAACGCAGATCGGCGCCCACTGCATTCCCGGCGGTGGAATGTCGAGTCAGGTTCGACTGGAGCTTATTCGAAGCACCGGGGCAACGGTCGTGTGCTGCACACCGACATACGCCCTGTGGCTTGCAGAGATCGCGGCGAAAGACGAGGCCTCCGCTGGGAGGCTATCCGAGAGTAGCGTGCGTGTCCTGATCGTTGCCGGCGAACCGGGCGGGAGCATCCCCGCAACGCGCGATCGCATCGAGCGTGCGTGGGGTGCGCGCGTCATCGATCATCACGGCCTTACGGAAACCGGGCCACTGAGCTTCGAATGCTGGGAGAATCCCGGGTTCCTTCATCTCAACGAATCGGAATTCATCTGCGAAGTCCTGGACCCGGCAACAGGTCATCCGGTACCGGATGGGGAGCGCGGAGAGCTTGTCGTAACCAATCTGGGAAGGACTGCGAGCCCCGTGATCCGCTACCGAACGGGAGATATGGTTGCCCGTCGCTCGGAGGCATGCGTCTGTGGACGGACGTGGGCACGTTTGGAGGCCGGCATCCTGGCTCGAGCCGACGACATGGTGAATATCCGTGGAGTCAACGTCTATCCCACAAGCATAGAATCCGTGGTGCGCGGTATTCCGGAAATTGTGGAGTTTCGATCCATAGTTTCGCAGCCCGGCGTATTGAGGACTTTGTCGATCGAAATTGAAATCGATGGAGACGGAAGCGCCGATGCTCCTATTGTTTCTTCGAAACTTGTCCGGCAGTTGCGCAGCGCTTTGGGGCTTACGGTGCCGGTTCGAATCGTGGATCCTGGAAGTCTGCCGAGATTCGAGATGAAGGCTCGGCGTTTTGTCATTGAAGGAGGAGGCAAGCTTTGATTCCAGACAGTGCCGACGTTATCGTGATCGGGGGCGGTCCATCTGGATCGACGGTTTCGACGCTTCTTGCCCAGCACGGATTCCATGTCGAGCTCTTCGAGCGTGAGCACTTTCCTCGCTTTCACATCGGGGAGTCGTTGATCCCGGAAACTTACTGGGTTCTCAAGCGGCTCAACATGCTGCCCAAGATGCAGTCCAGCCACTTCGTGAAGAAGTACAGCGTTCAATTCGTCAATTCGAAAGGCAAGCTTTCCGCGCCGTTCTACTTCTGGGACAACAAGCCCCACGAGTGTTCTCAGACCTGGCAGGTGGTGCGCAGCGAATTCGATCACATGATGCTGAACAACGCGCGTGAGCATGGAGTCAACGCTCACGAAGGAATTCGCGTCATGGATGTGATCTTCGAAGGTGAGCGCGCCGTGGGTGTCACGATCAAGAAAGAAGACGGCACACTGCAGGAAGTTCGCGCACGGGTTGTTGTCGATGCCAGCGGGCAGATCGGGCTTCTTCAGAACCGTCTGCGATTGCGCGTCTGGGATCCCGTTCTCAACAAGGGAGCGATATGGACATATTGGGAAGGTGCCTATCGCGATTCCGGCAAGGACGAAGGCGCGACTATCGTCATCCAGACGGTCAGCAAGAACGGGTGGTTCTGGTACATTCCGCTCCACAACAATATCGTCAGTGTCGGTGTCGTGGCTCCGTTCGACTACCTGTTCAAAGGTCGCGGAGAGTATTCAACTACCTACAACGAAGAGGTTGAGCTCTGCCCCAACGTGCAGTCCCGCGTCGCTTCTGCGAAGCGCGTGAGCGGATACTTCGCAACAAAGGACTACTCCTATCGGGCTACAAAGATCGCCGGCGATGGATGGGTCATGGTTGGCGATGCTTTCGGATTCCTCGATCCCCTCTATTCGTCGGGTGTCCTGCTGGCGCTGAAGTCCGGTGAACTCGCCGCGGACGCGATTGCAGATGGGCTTCGCAAAGGAGACACCTCGGCTGCCCAACTCGGCCACTGGGAAGAGTATTTCAACAAAGGCGTCGATCGAATGCGCCGTCTCGTCTGCGAGTACTACGACGGTTTCAGCTTTGGCGGCTTCGTGAAGAACTTCCCTGCGCTACAGGGGACGGTTACCGATGTTCTGATTGGCGATGTCTTCGACGGCCACGTCGACAAACTGTGGGATCCCATGGAGTCGCTCTATGAACCTGGCAAAACAGCCATTCCTTCCTGGAAGGCCGGTTTGCCTGCCGATAAGACTCCCGAAAAGGCCAACGAGTTGATGTTGCCCGAGGATCGCAGCGTCGTCGTGCGGCCTTATCCCAAACAGTAAAGAACGCCGTCCTGAGAACCGATCACAACGCGGTTGGAGACGATGGCGGGTGAGGAAACGAGCGCGGAGCCTGCGTCGAACTCACTGCGTTTCGCACCGGTCGCCGCGTCCAGAACGTAGAGATGGCCATCGCTGGATCCGATGTAAACACGTCCGGCAGCGACGGCGGGAGAGGAATCCACACGAGCCTTCGTCGGAAAACTCCAAAGCTGCTTGCCGCTGTTCTTGTCCAGGGCGCGCACGACCTTGTCTCGACCACCCAAAATGATGCGGTCGGTCAGCAGCGCGGCCGATGAGTAAAAGGGGAAATCGCGCTCAGGATCATCGAAACGCCACAGTTCTTTCCTTGCCTTAAGGTCCAGCGCCACAACGTCGTCGTTGAACGTGCCGAAATAGGCGCGATCTCCGTCAATCACCGGGGATGCTGCGGAATACTCAGCTTTGATTTCGTAGAGCTGCTTTCCATCGCTGATCCGGATCGCTCGAAACATCTGATCACAACCCGCGATGTATGCGGTGTCTCCCACAACGGCCGGCGTCGCATGCAACATCCCTTCGGTCTGGAATTTCCAGCGAACCTTGCCGGTGCGCGCTTCAAGCGCATAGAGACTGCCGTCGTACGACCCCATTAGAACGAGGTCATTGACCAATACCGGAGACGACTTGATCTCGCCCTGGGTTTTGAAAGTCCACAGTGGGCTTCCGTCGCGAATGCTTACCGCATGGACGACCCCATCAAGATCGCCGACGTAGACTGTGTCCGTTCCGACTGCAGGTGACGACTCGTCGATAAAGCTCTTCGTGGCGTATTTCCATCGAAGCTTCCCCGACGCGAAATCGACCGCGATGAGATCCCCATTACCAACGCCGACGTAAACCACGCCGCCTGCGACGGATGGCGACGAGAGAATGGATTGTTTGGCGTCGTAGGTCCAGATGACCTTCAGTGTTGCAGGCGGCGAGGACGTGGACACGCCGGTGAGACGTGGGTTGTTCCGGAATTGGCGCCACTCGGAGGAAGAGGAGTTGGTCTGACTTGCCGCGGACAGGGATACGAGGAGGAGAAGAATCCATAAGAAAGCAAATCTCCCCTCCTTAAGGAGGGGGCGGCTGCGCCGATCCAAAAATGCAACGCTACCGCAAAGCAATCGGCGCAGCCGGGGGAGGTCATGCATCGGGCGGGCCCCTGTAGTTTGACCTCCCCTGGTCGCGCCGATTGCTTTGCGGTAGCGTTGCATTTTTTAGATCGGCGCGACCACCCCTCCTTAAGGAGGGGAAATTGTCCCGCCTGTAAGAGTTTGCCCCTACTTCACCGCCAGCGCGTAAAGCTCATTCCGGTTGTTGATGAACAGCGTTCCGTGCGCCGGCACCGGCGTCGCATAAACCGCGCTGCCCATGTTCATTTCCGCCAGAACTTTCTTCTCCTTGCCTTGCTGGAGCACAACGACATCGCCGTCTTCATCAGCCAGGTAAACCTTGCCGTCTGCAACAAACGGGGACGCCCAGACTGCGGCGAGCACATCGTGCGTCCAGTATTCCTTGCCGGTGTTCGCATCGAGGCAATGAAGGAATCCGCTGAAGTCTGCAATGTAGACGAGGTCATCGGCGATGGCGGCAGTTGAGATCGAGCGGCGGATCTTTTCGTAATGCCAGATCAGTCCGCTCTGGGTGATGTCTCCCCGCTTGGTTGCATCAATGGCGTAAAAGTGTCCCACGCCTTCTCCATGCTCCGGATCCTGGCCGTTCGCAATATAGACGCGGTCCTTATAGATCACGGGCGTCGCGATGATTTCGTTGCGCGTTCTCGGCCAAACGGCATTCTTCGGATTTGTGTCGAACTCCCACAGCTTCTTGCCGGTTGCTGCCTCATAACCTCGGACCCAGCCATCGCCTTGCGCCGAGATCACCTGAACGACGCCGCCGATCGTGCCGACGCTCGGCGTTGACCATTGCCCGTGAAGAATTTTGTCCTGCACCGAATTGTCTTCCCACAGCAGGTCGCCGTTGTCTTTGCCCAGAGCGATGATGGACGGCGCTCGCGGTGACGGCACGTGAACGTGACTCTCATCCTGTCCGTTGGACGTGCTGATGAAGATGCGGTCATTCCACAGCACAGGTGAGGAATTCGAAAGATTGTGAGGATAGGATCCCACCTGTTCCATCATGTCGAAGGACCAGACGACATCGGCATCAACCGGCCTGGTCAGCTTTTCGTCTTTGACCGAGCCGTCATTCTCTCCATCGCGAAAACCCTGCGTATCGAGACAGAACACCACACCGCGGTTGCTGACATAGTAGAGCCGGTCACCGACGACAAGAGGCGAAGACGCAACGCCCTGGAACGGCCAGTCGTTAGCGCGGCCCGATTCCAGTTTCACGTGCGTTTGCTGCCACATGAACTCTCCGTCGGTTTCACGAAAGGCCATCAGCACGCCACGGTCGCCGCTCTGGCCGGCATCACGCAGTAACTCGTTGTTCGTTCCAACAAACACCATTCCGTCGGCGACAACCGGGTTTCCGTAGCTCTGGGACCCCAGTTTTGCGACCCACTTCACGTTCTTGCCGGTCTTGACGTCCCACTCACCGGGAAGTCCTTTCATGTTCGAAACCATGTTTCGATCTGGTGTGCCGCCCCACATGGGCCAGTTTCCCGTACCGGGTTCCGAGCCGCGGTAAGCTGCGGGAACAGCGATCACGGCCGCGATCAAGAGCGTCCCGCCGAGTAGATGCCGTTTCTTCATCATGGGTATTCCTTTCAGAGCTTCAATTCGCGGTCAGAGCAAAGTTATCCAGATATGCGCCGAACTGCGCGTCGAGGAACAGCCCCGGTGCGCCTTCCCGGTTGCCAATGGGATCGACGCGCTGAATCGTCCATGCGTCTGGTTCCGGCTGTCCGACCGGCCAGGCTTTGCCCTGGACGCGGACGCGGCCTTCCGTCATGTTCTCCACGCGAAGCTTCAGGCGATACCAGGTATCGGCCTTCCACGTAAATGGCATCGAAACGGTTCGCGTGGTCTCCGGCTCCCACGGTTCAATCTTCAGCTGTTGAGATGTTCCATAGAGCACCAGCGAATAGCGTTGAGCTGTGATTCCCACATCGGCCATCTGACGGCGGCGTTCCGGCGCTCGAACATCTGCTTCAAACGTATAGTTCGACCAGTCGGTGGGGCCAAAGAAAACGCGAGCTCGCTTGAAGATCGTATCGTCCGGTGCCTTCTGAAGAACTTTCTGTCCGTCGAGTGTTCTTACGGAAACCTTGCCTGCCTGCGCATTCACCCATCCTGGTGGGATAGCGCCATCGGCGTAGGATGTGAATGGCTCTGTCCACGGCAGCGGGTGCGCGATCCTCGCCCTGGCTTCGCCGGTAACACCATTGACAGTCGCCTTGATCAATCCTGCTTGCCCCTCAGCGTCGTTTGACGCCACATAGACACCATCGTTGCCGATCATGCCCTTCAAACCATCGAGTGACCACGCCGCCTGTTCTTCGCGAAGGAACAGCCCCTTGTCATCAAAAAGCCTTGCCTTGAAATTCACACGCTGCCCCGGCTTCAGAACGAGTTCTGTGGGCACAACCTGAACGTAGGAGGGTGTGCCGCTTCCACGCAACGCGGGTTCATCGAGTGCAAACCCGGAAGCAGCCTTCGGTTGCCTGGGGCCCAACGCGTAGACTGCGTCGCTCGAAACCATGAAAATCCGGCCTCGTGACACGGCGACACCCGCATAGATTTGTTCCGAGGTTCCCTCGGATCCGCAGCAGCTGTTCTTGCTAAGGGGCATTTCGACTTTGCTGAGAACTTCTCCTTTGGTCGCTCCTGGCCGAACGATGAAAAACTCTCCGCTGTCTGTACCGACGTAAATCTTGCCGTCGGCAAAAACCGGGGGTGCCTTCTGAGAAGAGCCGAGTGGCAGTTCCCACAGTTCTTTTCCGGTGGCAATGTCGTAGGCACGCATGTGGGATCCGTTATCGATCTGGTAGACGCGCTCGCCGTCGAGAAGCGGCGAGGAGAATCCCATTTCGGCACCCTTCACGGCCCACTTCGTCGTTTTGATGTCCCCGGTCTGAGATCCGTCGATGGCCGCGATCATTCCCAGTTCTGGAACGTCGAGGTTTTCGTCGCCATGGGAAACGATGACGGTGTTGCCCTTGACCACAACCCCGGTATTGACCGCACGTTTGGCTGCGACGAAGCTCCAGACCTTTTGTCCCGTTTGAGGTTTGATGGCGTGCACAGCGCCATCGCCCAGTCCGACGATGAGCAGCCGCAGCCCATTGATGGTTGCAATCATCGGCGAGGCATAAGCGGTGTCGTAGGGGCGTCCGCCCGGATTGGCGATGTAGACGATGTCGCCGGTTCGCTTGTCAAGCGCGACAAGACGGTGAGTTCTGTTGTTGCTAGCTCCCCAGCTCGAGATCGCTGCACTGACGATTACGAGATCGCCATCGACCATCGGAGACATCGTTCGGCCGCCATGAGTGGTGAACGCGGCCCATTCCTCGCCAAGCGACCGCGACCATATGAGACGGCCTTGCGCGTTCAGTGCGACCACCTGCGCTCCACCCGTCAGCGCATAGATATTCCCCGTTTCCGGATCTGCCGCGGGTGAGGCCCAGCCGATCCGATGGGAAGGAGCGTCGCTCTGAAAGAGATTCACCTTGTATTCCCAGATGACTCGGCCGGTCTCCGTGTCGAGAGCCATGACGCGTTCCTGCAGGTTTTCACCACGCGCTGAAGGGTTCTGCAGGTAGATCCGGTTTCCCATCACGATCGGGGCAGATCGGCCACCGTAAGGGACACGCCACAGCAGATTCTCACCTGAAGGATTCCACCGCTCGATCAGGCCCGTCTCTCTGGAGGTGCCGTCTCTCTGAGGGCCCCTGATTTCAGGCCAGTCGCCCGAAGCGACGCGGCGAGGGCCCTGAGCGGCCATGCTCAGCGAGAGCAACAGGCACCCGGCGATGGCAAAAGCAGACTTTCGCACCATAGGTTTCATCCTCTTATCTGCCCGCAAATGCAGGATTTTTAAGCTGGTTAGGACTATATCGGAGCCATCCGCGAGGTGTCAACGCGCCCGCACATCATAAGCGGCGAGAGTGTTTTGATTGCGAATGTACAATCGGCCTCCGCTGACGACAGGATGAGCCCACGCGGGCAGGCCACTGTCTGGAATTTCAAAGTGCCCTTTCTCGCGATAAGCGTCGGGAGTGGCTTCGACCAGACCCACGACGTTTCCTTCACCGAGGATGTAGAGGTGGCCATCGGCGTAGGTCAGCGATCCCTTCCCCACACTCCGATCGCGCCAAGCCATCCTGCCGCTGTCAAATTGAAGGGCGGTCAGGATGGTGTCATTGAACCCATACAGATATCCGTTAACCAGGACCACGCCGCCGTGATGATTCTTCATGCTCTGCGTGAAGTAGCTCTCTGTGGCCTTCACCTCACCGCCCTGGGCCGACAGGTTGAGCAGAGCGCCCCCGGTGCCATATCCCGACGTGAAAAACACCTTGCCGTTGAGGAACACCGGAGTGGCGATGTTCGCCGTTCGGTTTGCGGTCTTCGCGTACTTCCACATGGGCTTTCCATCCGAGGCTCGAACGCCGACACTGTTGTTGGCAGTAAACGTCATGTAGGTTCGGATACCGCCCACGTCTGCCGCGATTGCGGAGGAATAACCGGCCTCGTCGCTAAGCCCGGTGCTTGTCCAAACCGTCTTGCCCGTCATCTTGTCGAGAGCGACCATCGTTGCGTCGCGTCCGCCAGGTGACACAATCACGCGATCCCCATCGACGAGCGGCGATTCACTGATCAGCCATTGAATGTTGAAGCCTTTGAAATCGCGAAGAATGTTGCGCTGCCAGACGATGGCGCCGTCTGCGATCTGAAGACAGGCGAGGTCGCCGGTTTCGCTCAGCGCGTACACATGGTCCCCGTCGATCGTTGGCGTACTCCGCGGCCCGGGTCCTCTGTCGTTGTTCCCTGAGTTCCCGAGCGGCTTCGACCACACGATCTGTCCATTGGCGCGATTGAGACTCGCAACGACACTTTGGCGTCCGACCTGCATCTGAACAAAGATCCGTTCGCCCTTGATTGCCAGCGATCCGTAACCGGCTCCGAGATTCGAAACGCGCCACAGTCGAGGCGGGCCGCCCGTGGGCCATTGCTTCAGCAGGCCGGTCTCTTTGGATATTCCATTTCGATCGGGTCCGCGCCACTGCGGCCAGTCGGTGTTGGAAGACGGAGAAGGAGTCTGCGCAGACAGAGCCACGCCGAGTGCGACGACAATTGCAAAAAACGAGGCGTAACGTCTTAGCATGTCACCTCCACTGCAGGACGTTTCTGGCTTTCGCCAATACTGCTCGGCAGTCTAACATGTCGCGCAGAGAAAAAAGGATGTGAGGGGAAGTCAGCAGAGATAGACCTCTTTCTTGTGTTGAGAGAGAGATTGCGTCGAGCGACCTTCTCCCTTCGGGAGAAGGTGGTCCGAAGGACCGGATGAGGGATTTCAGGACCTGAAGATCCCTCACCTGCCGCTTCGCGGCACCCTCTCCCAGAGGGAGAGGGACGCTCGACCGCACCAGGCATCGTTTACGAATTTACGGGGAGCCACTGAATCTATGTCGAAACGATTCGTTCTCGCGTTTGCGTTTTTGGTTTTTGCCACGATTCGCATTTCCGCTCAATCGCATCTGGCCTCCGTCCGGGGCGTCGTTGTGGACTCATCCGGGAAACCCGTGCCGGACGCGATGATCCGCGTCGTCAGCGAAACCACGGGTGAGCGCCGAACCGCGTTGACGGGAGCCCAGGATGGCAGGTTCGCAGTCCCCGCTCTTCAGCCGGGCCTATATCGAATCGAAGCAGAGAAGGCGGGATTTTCGGTTCGCAGTTCACGCGTCGAATTGCAGGTGAACCAGGAGCGATGGCTGGATCTGGCGCTGACACCGGGAGCCATCACCGCCACTGTTGAGGTCAGCGCTCTTGCCGAGCCCATCGAAAGAGAATCCGGCGCGCTGGGAACTGTCATCGAAAGCCGGCAGCTGGCCGGACTTCCACTCGATGGCCGCAACTTCCTGGAACTCTCCCTGCTTGCTCCGGGTACAGCCCCCGCACCCCAGGGATCGGCGAGTTCGCTGCGTGGAGACTTTGCACTGAGTGCCAACGGAGGCCGCGAGGATGCCCAGGGCTTCATACTCGACGGCGTTTATAACGTCGATCCAAAACTCAACACGCCCGGGGTCCGGCTTCCGGTGGATGGTATTCGGGAGTTCGAGGTGTTGACCAACGGCTACGATGCCTCTTTCGGACGGAGTGCCGCGGGACAGATCAATGTCGTCACACGGTCAGGAACGAACGCCTGGCACGGCACGGCCTATGGTTTTTTCAGAACGAAGTCTCTCGATGCCCGAAACGTGTTCGCTCCGCCGGACGAACCTGCTCCGGATTACAACCGCGAACAAATGGGCGGCTCCATCGGAGGGCCCATCGTCCGGAATCGAACGTTCCTTTTCGCGGATTATGAACACACACACCTTCGGGAAGGAATTACGCGTATCACCAACGTTCCGACCCAGGCCGAGCGCAACGGAGACTTTTCGCAGAGCCTGCTCCCGCCCCCATTCAACCCGTTTCTCGGCCAGCCCTTCCCCGATTCAGCGTTGCCGGACTTTCTGATAAGCCCGATTGGCCGCAACATCGCGGCGCTCTATCCCCTGCCCAACCGGACGACGCCAATGGCAAACTTTGTCTCGTCACCCACTCTGCGTGACGACTCGGATCAATTCGATGTGAGAGTCGATCAAACGGCGGGTGCGGGAGGCCTGCTGTCTGCACGCTACAGCTTCAGCGATCGCCGTTTCCTCGAACCGTTTGCCTCGTCGGTCGCAGTCCCGGGATTCGGAACGGATGTTCCACGACGTGGCCAGAACCTGAGCATCGGTTGGACGAAACCGTTTGGCGCAAACTTTGTCAACGAAGCGCGATTCGCTTACAGCCGTGTTGGGATTGGCGTCTTTCAGGAGCAACAGGGCCGAAGCCTGAATCATGAAGTCGGGCTTCCTGAGAACTCGCCGAACCCGCGCGACTGGGGGTTGAGCCAGATCACCGTCACGGGCTTTTCTCCGCTTGGCGATGAATTCACCACGCCGCAGGAAAGCACGACCGACATGTTTCAGATTCTCGATACGCTCGCATGGGCCCGGGGATCGCACCTCGTGAAGACCGGCTTCGATGTTCGCTATGTGCGGCAGGGCGCCTATCGTGATGTGCTGTCGCGGGGCTTCCTGAATTTCGTACCCAACTACATTACCGGCAACGCTCTCGCAGACCTTCTCCTCGGCTTCCCCGTGGTTACAGGCGGCGCGACACTCGACAATCCGCAGAACCTGCGCTCGTCGGCATGGAGCGCCTTCGTTCAGGACAGCTGGAAGATTCACAACAACCTCACCGTAAACGCAGGTCTGCGCTATGAGTACATCGGCCCCTCCGTCGACGCCGATGATCGCGCGACCTTGTACGATCCATCCACCGGACAACTGGTCCCCGTCGGAACAGGTACGATGCCGCGCGGCGGATACGAACCGGACCGGAATAACTGGGCGCCCCGTGTGAGCGCAGCGTGGACTCTTGGATCGTCGGCGCGAACTGTTCTTCGTGGAGGTTATGGACTCTATTACAACCAGGGCGCGCTGGCGACCGGCGAAGGCTTGTATTTCAATGCTCCCTACTTCGATCTCAAGCTCAATATCGCCGCTCCGGGAGTTCCGCCGCTAACACTCACGGATCCCTTTCCGCCGTCCTATCCCATACGCCCGCCAAACTCTGCGACCGGATATCAACGCGACTTGAAGACACCCTGGATCGAGCATTGGAACCTCAGTATTCAAAGACAGCTCGGGAGTTCTCGTTTGATCGAGTTTGCCTATGCAGGTTCGAAAGGTCATGGCCTCATTGCGGGACGGGATGCGAACCAGCCGGCGCCGAGTACCGCGTTTCCGAATCTGCGGCCCAATCCGTTCTTTGGGGACGTCACCCTAATTGAATCGCGATCCAAATCGGTTTACAACGCGCTCCAGATCAAGTTTCAGCAACGCTTCGCGAGGGGATTCTCGGTCCTTTCCGCCTACACGTACGGCAAGTCGATGGACGATGCCTCCGGTTTCTTCGCGAGCACCGGAGATCCGAACTTCCCACAGGACAGCAATAACCCTTCGGCCGAGTACGCGCTCTCGAGTTTTGATATCCGCCATCGATTCTCGACCAGTTTCTCCGCGGAGTTGCCATTTGGACCCGGTAAACCGTGGCTGACCGACTCCGGCGTGCTCTCCGCGATCTTCAGGGATATGGAACTTCAGGGCATTGTGTCCCTGAGTACGGGCCGGCCCTTTACCGTGGCCCTGCTGCCCGAGTTCGACAACAGCAACACCGGACGATCGAATCTGGGTTTTGGCGCGAACGATCGTCCGAACCTGATTGGCACGGCGAAACTCGACGAGCCTACAGCGGATCGCTGGTTCGATACCGCCGCGTTTGCGGTTCCCCCATTTGGGAGCTTCGGCAATGCCGGCCGCAACATTCTCTCGGGACCGGGTTATCAAAACGTGAATCTGGGACTTCTGAAGCACATCACGCTCAAAGGCGATACACGATTACAACTGCGCGCAGAGGCGTTCAATCTCTTCAACCACGCGAATTACAATCTGCCGGACGCCTATGTCGGGTCCCCGACGTTTGGTCGAGTTGTCTCCGCCGACAGTCCGAGGCGGTGTCAGTTCGGCGTAAGACTTCTCTTTTGAGCCTGGGATGATCGGCAGCTTCGATCTGGCTCTGCACACACGGGTCGTTTTCGGCGCGGGAACTCTCGATCGCCTCGGTGAACTCGCCCGGGAATTTGGATTCAAGCGAACTCTTGTCGTCACAGATAAAGGATTGCTCCCCACAGGTCTGTCGGACCGCGCGAAGGTGTTGCTCGCTGCGGCTGGGATTGAGTCGTGGAGCTTTCATGACTTTGAGCCGAATCCGGACATGACCATGGTGGAGGCCGGCAGAGTCGTCGCCGCATCACATGACATCGATTCGCTGGTTGCACTCGGTGGTGGAAGTTCACTCGACTGTGCCAAGGGCATCAACTTCGTCCTGACCAATGGCGGGACGATGCGCGACTACTGGGGCTTCGGCAAAGCGCACCTCCCCATGTTTCCCAGCATTGGGATTCCCACGACAGCAGGCACGGGCAGCGAAGCTCAGGCTTACGCGCTGATCTCCGATACGGAAACTCATCGCAAGATGGCTTGTGGTGATCCCAAGGCAAGCTTTCGCGTTGCGATTCTCGACCCGGAGCTGACGGTCAGCCAGCCGCATGCGGTGGCTGCAGCCGCAGGCTTCGACGCTATTTCCCATGCTGTGGAATCCTTCGTGACGAAAAAGCGAACCGCAATCTCGGACCTGTTCGCGCGCGAGGCATGGCGATTGCTCGAAGCGAACTACGAGGTCGTTCTTCGGGACCCCTCCAACATTGAGGCGCGTGGCGCGATGCTTCTCGGCGCCCATGAAGCCGGGGTCGCCATCGAACAATCGATGCTCGGCGCGACTCACGCCTGTGCGAATCCGTTGACGTCGCGCTATGGCACGACGCACGCTGTCGCGATCGGTGTGATGCTGCCTCAGGTGGTTCGCTGGAATGCAGAAGTGGTCGGTGAACGCTATGGTGAGTTGCTTCGCGTTTCTGGGAAAGCCGTTACCGATAACCCAGGAAATCAACTCGCCGAGCGACTGGAAGAACTGGCAGGCGCCGGTGGCCTTCCGTCAACGCTTCAAAGTCTGAACATCCCTCGCGAAGATCTGCCCATCCTCGCCGAGAATGCCACGAGGGAGTGGACGGGCACGTTCAATCCGCGTCCCCTGGATGTATCGTCAGCGCGGTTGCTCTATGAGCGGGCATACTGACGCGGTTTTTTCCCCTTCATTCAACTCGTCGAACTCTCGACGTCCAGCGTCATTGACGGGGAGATCCCTAAAACTCCCTAAAACTCCTGCCAACCCTCCGTCCGATCGGCGCTACTCTTTTCCCTGATGGTCAGCCTGCGCGATTATCAAAACGAAGCCCTGGCGAACGTTAAGGCTGCGTACAAGAACGGAAAGCGCCGTGTATTGGTATCGCTTCCAACCGGAACGGGCAAGACCGTCGTCTTTGCCCATTTCCCCGTCACGTTGCGAATGAAAAAGCGCCTGCTCGTTCTTGCGCATCGTGAGGAGCTACTCCAGCAGGCTGCACAGAAATTTCGTGCCGTTGATCCCGAATTGAAGATCGGCATCGAACGGGCTGAGGAACGCGTTACGAATGAGACACAGGTAGTGATTGCGTCGGTGGCTACCCTGGCTCGCAGCGACGGCGGCCGTCTTTCACGATTCAACCCGGACGACTTTTCGATCATTGTCGTCGACGAGGCGCATCATGCGGTCGCTGAAAGCTATCGCCGCATCTTCGACTACTTTGGCCTGTTCAATCCTGAGACTTCGCGTTACCTCGTCGGTTTTACGGCTACGCCACGACGTGGTGACAAGCAGGGTCTCGGCGAAGTATTTCAGGACGTCTGTTACGCACGCGATCTCCGGCAAATGATCGACGAGGGGTATCTTTGCCCGATTCGAGGCTGGCGCGTTGATACGAACCTGTCGCTGGATGGCGTGAAGATCCGGCACGGCGATTTCGTCGAGAGCCAGCTCGCACGCGTTGTGAACACATCGTCACGGAACAGGCTGGTCACGACGTCCTACCTCAGGTTGTCAAATCGCAGGCGAGCGATTGTCTTCTGCGTGGATGTAAAACACGCCAGAGATGTCTCCGAGGCATTCGCCGACGCCGGGATCCGCTCCGCAGCCGTGTGGGGTGAAATGCCACGGGAAGACCGGCGGCAAATCCTCGAACGATTCTCGAAGGGCGAGATTTCTGTGCTGACGAACTGCAATCTGCTGACGGAGGGTTTCGATGAGCCGCGGATCAATTGCGTCATCATGGCGCGACCGACCAAGTCGAAGCTGCTCTACGCGCAGATGGTGGGCCGCGGAACGCGTCTGCATCCCGAGAAAACAGATCTTATGGTTGTGGACGTTGTCGACAACTCCAGGACCCACACATTGCCGGGCCTCTACAGCCTGTTCAACCTCCCGGCAAATATGAATATCAGCGGTGGAAACGCGCTCGACATCGAACGGAGCCTCGAACGGCTGAGTCGAGAGCGGCCCTGGGTGGATATTTCTCGCATTGCAACACCCGAAGACATCCCGTTCGCGGCCGAGCGTATCGAGTTCTTCAATTTCGATCCTCCACCCGAACTGTCCGATCAGACGTCTTTTGTCTGGTATGCGACGACGAGCGGATACCGGCTGAATTTGCCGGAAGGCGAAGCACTCACGATCGAGTCCAACCTGCTCGATACCTGGGATGTACGGCTATCGCATCCAGGCGGGACACGGCTTCTGGCGCAACCGGAGAGCTTGACGCGCGCGGCCGCGATCGCCGAAACCTTTGTGTCTGTCGAGCGGCCGGATGCTGTGAAGTTCGTCGAACGTTCTGCAGGATGGCGTGGAGAACTACCCACCGATAAACAGAAAGAGCTGCTCACCCGCAGTGGAGTTCCGGTACCTCCAGGTCTT
>Ga0207659_10000960_pt1 | contig 17227 bp, 12 predicted proteins | sample KBSM43metaG_FD_184330 | JGI IMG/M metagenome (GOLD analysis project Ga0207659, IMG submission 184330) | Miscanthus rhizosphere microbial communities from Kellogg Biological Station, Michigan, USA - KBS M4-3 metaG (SPAdes) (version 2) | ecosystem: Host-associated > Plants > Roots > Rhizosphere >...
AGCTGTATGTCCCGCCCCTACCATGTGGGAATGAGTAGTACACGGACGACGAAGAAGAAGCGGTTAGGTGATGTTCTCGTACAGGATGGACGTCTTACTCAGGAGGACCTCAATTTCGCGGTTTCCCTTCAGGGGGAGCGCCTTACTCGACTGGGCGACCTTCTGCTAAGAGAAGGGCTTGTAGCTAAAGCAGACATTGCGCGGGCTCTCGAGGAGGTGCAGGGGTTTGTATATGCTCCCTGTCCACCTGCCTCCATCGAGCCGGCCGTGCTCGCAAAGGTGCCTCGAGCCATTGCGGAGAGGTGCTGCGCCATTCCTCTGCGGATGACGGGTCGTGAGCTGGTCGTTGCGATAGCGGAGCCGCAAAACCTCGAGTGCATGCATGAACTGCAGTTCTGCTCCGGAATGACTATCACTCCGCGTTTCAGTTTCCGTCAGGATATTGAACAGGCCATCCTGATGTTCTACGGGCATGGCGGGATGCCACTGAAGGATCGCGACGAGCAGATCTCAGCCGAGGCTGACAGTTTTCCTGCCCTGGAATTCATCGTCAAGGACGCCAATGAAGAGAATCGCGCTGCACAGCAGGAAAAGCAGGCGGGCGTTCGACTGAAGACTCCGGCGGTTCGCTATGTTTCGAGAATCCTTGCAGAGGCTGCAGAGAAAGGCGCCAGCGACATCCACATTGAACCTCAGGACGAAACTCTTCTCATCCGAATTCGAGTGGACGGTGTTCTGCGCGAGCTGACTTCGATCGATATCGAACATCGCGCAGCCATCGTTTCGCGTATCAAGATTCTTGCGAACATCGACATTGCCGAGCGCCGCATACCTCAGGACGGGCGTTTCCTGATGCGATACAAGGGACAACGCCTGGATCTGCGTGTCTCAACGTTGCCGACGCACTTCGGTGAAAAAGTCGTTATTCGTCTTCTGGACCCGAGATCGACGCTGATGGCCTTTGATCAACTGGGCCTGTCCATGCGGGACGCCTCAGAACTGGTCCGCATCCTCGGTTTACCGCAGGGAATGCTGCTCGTGACAGGACCGACCGGGGCGGGTAAGTCGACGACTCTGTACTCAGCCCTGAATCTTCTGCGATCACCCGACAGCAACATCATTACCGTGGAAGATCCGGTCGAGTACATCATGGACGGCATTAATCAGGTTCAAATTCGGCCGAAATCGGGATTGACGTTCAGCAGTGTTCTGCCTTCGCTGTTGCGTCAGGATCCGGATGTAATCATGATCGGCGAAATCCGTGATGTCGATACGGCTGAGATTGCGATGAAGGCGTCGCAAACCGGCCAGTTTGTCTTGTCCACTCTCCACACGAACGACAGCATATCGGCTATATCCCGGCTGGTGAATCTGGGCGTCCCCGCGTACCTCATTGCGAGTTCCCTGACAGCGGTCATTGCGCAACGGCTTGTTCGCAAGCTTTGCTCGTGCCGAAGGGAAGTGCGCAACCCGGCGACGCAAAAACAGATCCTGGCAGCGATGGGCCTGAAAACCGATGAATCCTTTCCTCAATACGAACCGGTGGGTTGCTCATCCTGCGAGCAAACAGGATTCAAAGGCCGGGTTGGAATTTACGAAGTCTTGTCTGTCGATGGCTTGATTCGAGACGCCGTCTTCGCGGGCAGCCGATCGGAAGAAATCTGCGATATCGCACGCCGTTCAGGCTTCCGCACGTTGCAGGAAGACTCGCTGGACAAGGTAAAGAAGGGTCTCACAACTCTGCAGGAGATCCGTCGAGAAGTGCCCGCGGGCAACGCAAAGACGAACCGATGCGCCTCCTGCGAGCGCGAAGTGTCGCCGACATCCCGCTATTGTTCCTATTGCGGAACGATGCAGAACACTCGTCCCATGTTCGACGACAAACAGGCGAATGGCTGGACGACGATTCCGCAGCTCTAACGAGATTTGAGGTCCGGCTTTGCAAAGGTTGCCAGCGCTCGATGGCGCGCCAGCAGATGGTTCATTGCGGGGCCCGACATCAACGACGTCACCATCGCCATCACGACGATTGCCACAAAGATCCGATCATCGATCACCTTGTTGGCCAATCCCACACCGGCCAGAATGATTCCGGTTGCGCCGCGTGCGTTCAGGCCAAAGCCAATAGCCCAGGCTTCCAGATCCAGTTTCATTCCTGCTGCCTTCGCTCCGAGTAACACCGCGCCGATCTTGCTGACACAGGCGACAACCAGAATGAGCACGACCAGTGTCAGGTCAAAGTTCCGGATGAAGTCTGTCGTCATGCCCATCGAAATGAAGTAGATGGGTGCGAAAAAACTCATGACAAAATGCCCGATCACGTCATGGGCTTCTTTTTGTTCCTGATTCTTGCCGCCAAGGGCGACGCCGACGAGAAATGCTCCGAGGAACGCATGAATGCCCAGAGCTTCTGAGGCACTGCCGGCAACAAGAATAAGCAGCGCGGTCAGCGCGATGAACCCGCTTGGCCAGGTCACATAGGAACGTGCCCAGTGAAGCGCACGCGGTCCAAGCCGGCGGCCGACGATCAGAATCACTGCAAAGAAAATGGCCACCAGCAGAATGTTTACAGGGAGAGCCGCCGTGGATGCTGCCCCGGATGGAGCAATATCGCTGAGGATGATGGCGAACAGCGTCCAGTTCACCAGGTCATCAACGATGGTGGCAGTCATGATCAGCGTACCAATCGGTCCGTTCAACAGACCCAGGTCCATCAGCACCCTGGCGATCACCGGGTTGGCAGAGTTCGCGAGGTTCATGCCGATGAAGAGCGCAAACGAGAAGAAGTGTCGTTGTACAGACTCACCCCAAAAGTCTTTCGGCACCAGATAGACGAGCCCTACTCCGATGAAGATTGGCACGACCGTCCCGACAAGACCGATCAAGGCAGCCTTCTTCCCAAGTTTCTTGAGATCGGAAAGGTTCACCTCTGAACCCGCAAAGAAGAGAAAAAACAACATGCCGAGTTTGATCGAAGCGTCGCGCACAACAGAGACACTGGCGGACGACTCAAACAGCCAGACGTAGAGCGTGGGCGCCAGCATTCCAAAAATCGTTGGCCCGAGGAAGATTCCGCCCAACATCTCTCCAACTACGGCCGGCTGCCGGAAACGTCGCATGATTTCGCCGAAGAGCACGGCGAAAGCCAGCATCGCTGTGATCTGCAGAGCGAGTTTCACGAAGTCCTGAGAATTCATTTCCTAATCCCAATACCTGCACACGCGGGCAAGATCCTACTCTGCACGGACACGCGAGGTCATTTTGATTCCGAGATGTAACCGATCATCGGGGATGCTGTCGCGTCCTTTTCGGCAAATTGGTCTATTGGGATTGTGTAGGTGTGGGCTCGATGTTTCCGAACATGTGCCCTCCCACGGCGCCGTGCTGCCAGGTTCCTGCATAGCGATCGCCGTGGAAGAAAACGCGCGCGCTGAAAGTACCGAGTGTCGGGATGGCAAGATCCGTGAGCATGATCATGGGCGTGTCGTCTACCCAGCGCATGGTGACGGTGACCGGCAGGGTCAGGTCTACATTGCCGTGCCGCATCCGTGCGTTGAATCGCCACCGGTCATCCCCAATCTTCTGGACACTGGAGAGGTCGTATCGATCTGGGCGCGCCGGACGATCTTCCCGCCCGGAAATCGTAAAAAAGCCGACCAGTGCGACGTTCTGCATTCTTTCTGCGAACTGCCGCTCGTGTTCGGGGAGAGTCGAGGGATCCATCGCGGATCCGATGCCTGTGATGGCAACCAGCCACCCTCCTGCAAACGTAACGAACAGCAGTATGACGACTACGATGACTCCGATAGATCGTTTAAGGAGAGTCATGGCAATGAACCTCTCTTTCGTTGGAGTGCCGCGTCTTATCGCGGACTTTCTGAAGGAGTCGAATCATCGACTCCTTGTGCCGGAAAGACAGGGTGAACCGTCCTACTTGAAGATTCTCCCGGTGAGGGAAGCAATTACCGTATTCAGCTCAGTATCCTGGACAGGCTTCGCAACATGCATCTGATAACCGGCCTCGAGCGCGCGAAGCCGATCCTCAAAACGCGCGTAAGCCGTCAAGGCGACGGCCTGAATGTGGCCTACTCGAGGATCCGGATGAGTTCGGACACGGCGAATCAAATCGTATCCATCCTCGCCAGGCATGCCGATGTCACTGATCAGGACATCAAACGGCTGGTTGCCGTTCACGGATTGCAGTGATACCTCCAGTGCGGCCATCGCGGCTGAACCGGACGCGGCGACGCTTGTCGTCGCGCCAGACTCCTGCAGCGAGATTGACAGCATTTCACCAGCGGTATCGTCGTCGTCAACGATCAGAATACGCAGACCGTCGAGGCGGTGTGCTGCGCAGCGCACAGCTTCCTTTATCGGTTCTCGGCTCTCCTTGTCGGGACCGCCTTGATGGACTGCGTGCATTGGCAGAGTCACCGTCAGTGTTGCTCCCTGACCTTCGCCTGCGCTCTCGACCTCTACATTGCCCCCATGAAGCTCGGTCAGTTGCTTCACCAGGGACAATCCGAGGCCAAGGCCGCCAAACCGGCGCGATGCCGAAGAATCGCCCTGCTTGAATCGGTCAAACACATAAGGGAGGAACTCGGGGGTGATCCCCATGCCCGTGTCACTCACGACGATCCTGACGGAGGACGGTTCACGACTCAGGGCGATACGAACCCGTCCACCTTGCGGCGTAAACTTCACGGCATTCGAGAGCAGATTCCAGATAACTTGTTGCAGGCGGTCTGCATCGCCAGTGATTTCGTAAGCGGAGTTCTCGCCCTCGTGCGCGAAATCCATGACGATATTCTTGCTCGCCGCGGCGGGAAGCATGCTGTCGATGGCCGCGGCAACGACTCCGATCAGGTCGAACCTGCGAACGTCAAGCTTTAGTTTTCCCGAGATGATTCGGGCTGTGTCGAGCAGGTCTTCAATGAGCTGAATCTGAGCGCGTCCGTTGCGATCGATGACGTCCGTTGCTCTCCGGATTTCCGCATCGGCGCTGCGCGCCGAGCGCAACAGGTGAGCGTGGCCGAGAATGGCATGGAGCGGCGACCTCAGTTCATGCGAAACAACAGCCAGAAACTCATCCTTCGCTCGCGTTGCTGATTCGGCGGCTTCGCGTGCCCGCTGTTCCTGTTGATAGAGTAGTTCGTTTTCCAGCGCGAGCCGGCGATAGCGTTCTTCCGAGTCGGCAATCTGCTGGCGCGCCAGAACCTGAGAAGCGATGTCGCGAAAATAGCAAACGACGCCATGTCGTCCATCCGGCAGAGGGATGCGGTCGATTCGCCACTCGTAGTATTCCTTCACCCCGCGATCCAGGCGTTCGACAATTCGTTCAGGGGTGATATACGACTCGCCGGTCTCCAGCGTATGCCGGAACCGCTGCACGATCTCGTCCGCGTATTCCGCTGGCCAGAGAATATGAATAACCTCATCGAAGTCCCGACCGACCAACTCGGGAATGTCGCCGAAGACCGGCAGCGCCGTTGCGTTTACCTGGCGGATTCGGAAGTCTGCATCGACCAGGTAAACACCGAGTGGTGTCGCCTCAAAGAGTGTCTGCAATTGTTCCTCGCGAGAGCGCAATTCATCTTCTGCGCGACGGCGTTCAAGGTAGTCGGCCGCCTGTCTCGCCAGCAGATCCAGAAGCCGGAGGTCGCGTTCCGCGGGTCGGTGAGGAAGGGAAAAGTGCGTCGAAATCATCCCAAACACTTCACCGGAGTTGGACACGAGGGGAGTGGATTGAACGGCGCGGACATCGGCGTCGAGAATGTACTGGAGCGAGGGATACCCGGCGAAGACTTCGCTTTGAGTGACGTCTTCAACGATAACCCGCCGATCCGAGCGCAGCGCAGCGCTGCACGCGGTCGCATCGCGGTTGCTTATTCGGCCAAAGAATTTCAGAAACGATTCTGTGAAGCCATGGTGGGCAGCAATTCTCAACTCTCCCGATTGCGCATCGAACAACTGCAGCGTGCCGCGGTCCGCGCGGGTGAATGCAACGGCGGCCTCGACGATACCTTTGAGGCATCCCTCAAAATCGTGTCCCTGGTGGGCGCATCGATTCCCGATTTCGTAGAGCTGCTGCATGGCGACCAGATCAGCAGCCGTTCTTGCCTCCTGTTCCCGACGAAGCTGGGAAAGGTTGAGGTGCGACTCCACGCGTGCAGCCAGTTCGCGGGCCGAGAACGGCTTCACGAGATAGTCATCAGCGCCCGCTTCGAGTCCTTCGACACGAGATTCTTCACCTGCGCGAGCTGAAAGCAGAATTACGGGAAGTGTAGCGGTGCCTTTGCTCGATCGAAGGGCTTTGAGGAGCCCGAACCCATCCAGCCTGGGCATCATGACATCCGAAAGCACCAGATCAAAAGACTGGGTTCGAGAGGCTTCAAGAGCTGCTGCCCCGTCAGCCACCGCGATAACGTTGTAACCGCTTTCACCGAGAAGCCGTCGCAGATACTCGCGCATGTCGCCGTTGTCATCGGCGAGGAGAATTTTCGCTCCAGCACACCGACCGCTGTATACGGACTCACCGGGGAGGGCGTGCTCGGATTGAATGTCTTCGGGAGTATCTATTGAGGCGGGAAGCCATCGGAGGGCTTCCTCTACATAAGCGTTCGTCTGAAGAGTCTTCATGCCGGCCGCGCTGGTGCGCATAATGCGATCGGCGGGCAGGTGTGAGGAACCCAGGGGAAGAATTACGGTGAACGTTGATCCTTCATTGAGCTTGCTCGTGACACGAACTTCACCGTGATGCAGCCGCACCAGTTCCTGTACCAGCGCCAAACCGATTCCGCTGCCTTCAATGCTGCGGCCTTTTGCCCCCCTGACTCGATGAAACCGCTCAAAGACGTGGGGCAGCTCAGTCTCCGGGATTCCGGTCCCTGTGTCGCGAACCGACAGTTCAACGCGGTCACCAACAGCGCGGATCCGGACCTCGATTTCCCCCTCAAACGTGAACTTGAATGCATTTGAAATCAGATTAAGAACGACCTTCTCATACATCTCACGGTCGACGTATACCGGGTGATGAAAAGACTCGCAATCCACTCGCAGCTTCAGTCCGGCTTTCTCAACCGCGGAGCGGAAAATGCTCGCGAGATCTGCGGTGAACGCGGCGAGGTCCACCGACTGGAAGTTGGCTTCTGCGCGGCCCGCTTCGATGCGCGAGAAATCCAGAAGAGTATTGACGAGCTTCAACAGGCGAACTCCATTGCGCTGCGCCGTCTCGATTTGTTCACGCACTGCAGGCGCCAGCTCTCCATGCGTTTCCAGCGTGTGTTCAAGTGGCGCGAGCATCAGTGTCAGGGGAGTCCGGAACTCGTGGCTTACATTGGAAAAGAATGTTGTCTTTGCGCGGTCGATTTCCGCCAGAGCCTCCGCGCGCCGGCGCTCTTCTTCATACGCGCGAGCGTTCGCGATGGCGGATGCGATTTGAGCACCGGTCAATTCGAGGAATCCCTGATAGCTGTTGTCAAACAGCCGATAAGGATTTAACCCCACGATCAGGATGGCCTCCGGCTCTTCACGTCCCTGAGCTGCAATGGGCATGGCGACAGCCTTGTGCGGTGGCCGGTCCCACGCGCCAGTCGGCAGACCTTTTCCAAGAACGCTCAAATCGAGAATGAGCTGCAGGCGACCCGTGTCGAATACGTCTGCAAAAGGCCAGACGGACGTGTCGTCGAGCGCCGCCTGCTCCGGTGTTGCAGGCTGTGCGCGCCCTATTCCAACCGGCTCTCCCGCCAGTACGACGCGACGAGCGTTTGAATCGATGAAATAGATCATCGCGAAAGGCAGATCGCGAGGATTTGTGGCGAGACAATCCGAGCTCAGCGCGCATGCCTGCACGACCGTACGCGCATCCGCTGTTCTGGACGCAAGTTCACGCAAGAGCGCCAGCTGTCGTCCTTCGATCACCCGTTGTGTTTCGTCGGTATTAAAGCAGATGATCCCACCGGGTTGTCCTTCATCGTTCGGGATGGGACTGTAGGAGTAAGTGTAGGAAGTTTCCTCGGGGTATCCATTACGTTCCATGATCAGGAGTTGCTGTTCGACGTAGGTTCCCTCGATTCCTCCCATTGCCTGTTGGAGCATCGGCGCAATTCCAGTCCATATCTCACGCCACACGACAGACGCGGGTTGCCCAAGCGCTCGGGGATGCTTTCCTCCGACGATGCTGATATAGGAATCGTTGTAAAGCTTGATGAGTTGCTCGCCCCAGCCAAGCCAGATTGGCTGCCGGGAGGTGAGCATGATGCGTACGGCGGTCTTCAGGCTCTGGGGCCATGATTCGACCGGGCCCAGCGGCGAGCTTGCCCAGTCGAACGCGCGAATGCGCTCGCCCATTTCTCCACCGCCAGACAACCAGTTTGCCGCGCTCGGTGGTTGCGCGGAGCGGGTCGGCTCCTTAGTCACAGATCTCTCCTCAAGACAGGTTCGGACTCGCGGCAAAACCGGCTCCCCGCATTTTCCGTGCTCCTGGTTTGCAGCCTTGATTCAGTCCTGTGTCAGTCCGGCGGCTTTCAAAATGTTACACGACTATGCAACAACAGATAAGAGGAAGACGCGGGGTGAATGGAACTCCCGGTGGGTTTTACTTCGTCTCCCATGTGAAACCTTTCAACGGCCACCGGATGCCGTGCCAAAGGGTATTGACCGCTTCGCGGACGTCGTTCAGTGCTTGGGATCCGCCCGGCAATCTCTGCGAGAGGTTACCTTTCAAAATCAATGAAGCCCTGCTCGACATCGGTGTGCGCCAGTCTTACACGCACGCGGTCGCCAACGTCGAGGTCTGAAGTGCCGCGAACGAGCCGGCCTTCAGCGGGCGGATCGAAAATGCGGACCCACGTTCCCTTCGGCGAGGCGCCGGTAACGATACCTTCGAAGTGATCACCGATCCGTGTTGACAGCAGCAGAGCAGCGGCAGATTTCCGCATCTGTCGTTCGACCTTCTCTGCCGCATCTTCCTGCGCAGTGCAATGGGTGGCAAGGTCTTCCAGTTCCATATTCGAGTATGGTGACCGCGTACCCGTGAGTGCGGCTTTTGCGAGGCGATGGGTAATCAGGTCTGGATACCGGCGATTCGGTGCTGTTGAGTGGACGTAGTCCTTTACGGCCAGCCCAAAGTGACCGGCCTCGTCGTCGTGAGTGCGGATCAGCACATACTCACCTCGGCCCAGAAGTTTCACGACGGCGAGCGACAGGTCTGGAAATCGGAGCGGATCGGCTTGACGCCTTCTCAACAGGAATTCCGACAGAGCCTTTGAATCAGGCTCGATTGGCAGGCGGTCACCCAATTGTTTCGCCAGAGCTTCGAGTCGGTCCCATCGTTCCGGGGATCGAACGACTCGCCGGATGGTTGGGAATTTTTTCGCCTCAAGATATCGAGCAGTAACGCCATTGGCGGCGATCATGAAGTCTTCGATGAGCGCGCGTGCGCGGTTCTTCTTTTCGTGCCGCAGTTGGACAACGCGACCGTCTTCAACGATCGCCCGCGGCTCGATAGTTTCCAGGTCCAGAGCGCCGTCTTCAAATCGTCTTTGCCTGAGCCGCTGCGCCACTTCGTCCTGAGTGCGGATCTGATCGGCCATACCTTCTGCTTCCGCCATTGCCTGAGGGATGGAACCGTTGCCCTCGAGCCAGGCATCCACGCTGTTATAGGCCAGCTTTGCATAGTTACGGACTCGGGCGCGTCGCATCGTGCCGTCCTCTACAGTGCCATCGGGTCCCACGGTGTAGGAAATCACCATGGCAATGCGATCCTGTTCGGGATTCAACGATGTGAGATTGGTGGACAAACGCTCCGGGAGCATCGGAAAAACTCGTGTCGGCGTGTAGACGGACGTGGTGTTTTGCCGGGCATGTTCATCGATCGGTGTGCCTTTCGGAACCAGGGCGTCCACGTCGGCGACGGCGACATGGATTCTGACGGTATCCTTCTTGACGTTTTCGGCGACCGTCAATTGGTCGAGGTCCTGCGAATCGTCATTGTCGATGGAGCACCAGGGAAGACGCCGCAGGTCAGTGATGGCATCGTCCTCAGCCGGGCCGGAAAGCCGTTCGGACTGTTCGATCGCGGCTCGCGGAAAATCCGGCTCCAGTCCGCGCTTGAGCATGGCTTCACGGGCAAGCAGGGTAAGGTCAACGGAATGTAACGACATTCTCGAGTTACTCCTCCAGGCTCCGGAACGTGCGGGCCGACCCCGTTTGGTGGTCGCGGCCAGCGCTCAGGAGGTCCTCAGGTAGTGTATCAAGTAAGGTTTGTTAACGCTGTGTGAACATTTGGGATCGGCGACTTCTCAATTGCTCACAAAGTAGACGCTCTACTGCCGGCACACGAAGTTCGCCGCATCTTCCGGATTGCCTTCGCCCTTATATTCCGCATGCGCGGGGAAGGCGCACAGCGGACGGCTCCGTCCCGGAAATGCGCGGCCCGTCGCGATCACGGACTCTGGAGCGGTGTTCTTCTCCACCCAGTTGACGGCGGTTGTCAGGAAATCAAAAGAGTCGAGTGCTCCCGTGCCGCCACTGCAATGGCCCATGCCGGGAGACAGAAAGAGGCGGCTGAACTCTCTAACCTTCGCATCCCCGCCATTAGCCGAAGTCATGCGCTTGTAGTAATCGATCGTGTCCTTCGCAGAGAACCAGGGATCGCTGACGCCGTGATAGAAGATCAACTTCCCGCCATGTGATGAGAATGTGTTGAGATTTATCCACGATGCCGAGTCGCCCAGCATGGAGACAGGATTCGAGTTCACGGTCGCTGCTTCCGCGTCGATATTCTGCTCTACGGCTGCTGTCGGAGGACCAATAGGGCTGGAGCCGGTCGCGAGCAAACCGGGAATCCCGCCGCCTGTTGCGGTAAGACCGGTATCGAAGAAGAAGCCGGGATAGACCTGATTGCCGCGAGAGTCTTTGGGACCAGCGAATGCGATTTCCAATGCTTTGACTTGTTCGGCCGAAAGACAGCCCTCAGCCTTCGCTGCGGGGCACTGCAGATTGGCGGGCGAGAAGTTGCAGCCGGTCACGTCGAAGATCATGCCGTCTTTAACGCCGTCGCGAGCGTCGCAAACCTCCAGGATCTTTGCAATGATCGCGCGACGATCGCCGTCCGATAGCGCTCCGCCCGGGACAGGTCTTCCGTCCGGGCCTTTCGGGGCTATGCGATTCAAAGCGACGGTGATGCTGCGTGTGGCGAGATTGGAATGGCCTGTCCGCATTGCGGGAGCTCCGGCAACAACGCCATCAAAATAGGTGGGGTAGCGTTGCGTCATGAGCATTGCCTCGCGCCCGCCTGTGGAACAGCCGACATAGTAGGAATGCGCCGGCGAGCGACCGTAATAGTTTTCGATGATTTGCTTCGCGAGAACGGCGACTCGGCCGATTGCGATGAATTCGAAGTCGAGCGCGGCAAGCTGGTCCTGCATAAAGGAACCGTCGAATCCACCCGTGCCCTGGTGACCGGTATCTGTTGTGACGACCGCAAAGCCGCGCGTGAGAGCCGGTTGATTGCCTGCAGCCTGCGCACCCGTCGGTTCAGCGACGCTCCCGTTCAAGCCGCCGCCGCCCTGCTGGAGGAACTGTCCGGTCCAGTTTTCAGGAAGCGCGATGGCGAAACGGATTCCATAGGTCTTGCCATCTGAGCCTGTCCGGCGATCGATCATGCCGTCAACCCGGCAGTGAGCGGGAAGCGTTACGCCTGTTGCTCCGCCGCGTCCACCTTGCGCGGGGCCTGCGGGGATCATTGCCGCTCTCGTAATCTCGAGGACGATGCCGGGACTCTTGAGTTGAGCCATTCCCGCGCATTTGTTGGATTGAGCCACGCCGGCCAGCGGTGTGGCCAGCATCAGAAGCAGCGCCGCTTTGAGTCTCATAGTCTCTCCTCGCGCCGCACTATATAGAATTCAGAGGACGTTGATCGAATTCTTTAGGGAATTGACCCTGATGAAGCGCCACGCATACGATACCGTTCCATGATGAATTGGCGGTTCTTGATCATCCTCTCAGCGATTATCTGTGCAGTTGTTCTCCAGGGGCAGCAGGGTGGTCGCGCTTCACCCCCTCTGCCGCAACTCCCGCAGACGTTCGATACTGCGGTGCAGCGCATTCGCATCAGCGCCGTTGCGACCGGGCTTGCCAACCCGTGGAGTCTTGCGTTCCTCCCGAATGGCGACATGCTTGTTACCGAAAGAGCGGGCCGGCTTCGCATCATTCGCAATGGAGTTCTGGATCCGCAACCGATTTCCGGGGTCCCGCAGGTCCGCGTGACGGCGCTTGGCGGACTTCTTGAAGTTGCGCTCCATCCTCGATTCGCGGAGAACGGGTTGGTTTACCTGACCTACGCCAAAGGCCGCGAGAGCAATGTCTCGACGACTGCTCTTGCGCGGGGCCGCCTGAAGGGAACAGCGCTGGAGGAAGTTCGCGATATCTTTGTCGCCAACACATGGAGTTCATCCGCCACAAACTTTGGCGGGAGGATCGCCTTCGATCGCGCAGGATTTCTCTATCTCACGATTGGCGAGCGGCAGGAGCAGGATCGCGCGCAGAAAGGCGACGATCACGGAGGAAAAGTATTGCGGCTGCGCGATGACGGCAGCGTTCCTCCGGATAATCCCTTTGTCGGGAAGACAGGCTACCTTCCTGAGATCTATTCGCTCGGACATCGCAGCCCGCAGGGCCTGGCATTGAATCCGGAGACAGGAGCAATCTGGGAGAACGAGCATGGACCGCTGGGTGGCGATGAAATCAACATCATCCTGCCCGGCCGCAATTACGGCTGGCCGCTGGTGACGTTTGGGACGGACTATGACGGGAAAGAGATCAGCGACCTGACCTGGCGTTCCGACCTGGAAGCTCCATTGATGTACTGGGTGCCTTCCATCGCGATCTCTGGGATGGCGTTTTACATGGGTGACAAGTTTCCCAATTGGAAGGGCAACGCCTTTGTCGGATCCATGTTCGAAGGGCGGACGCGCGCTACTGGTCACCTGCGCCGCCTGACGTTTGAACAGGGCCGGCCCATCCAGCGCGAACCGATCCTCACAGAATTGCATCAGCGGATCCGCGATGTGCGATCAGGCCCCGACGGCCTGATCTACCTGCTCACCGATGAAAACCCCGGAGCTGTATTGAAGATCGAACCGGCGCCGTAGCGAACTTCGGGATACCCCGATTGATTTAAGCAAGGATTGCAAGTGATGATTCGACTGATGTGGGCATGCATGCTTTCGATGGGCATTCTAATAGTAGTTGGGCTTCTCGGATCCGACCGGATCGATAGTCTCGTCCAACGGCCCGTCATCTTTATCGCCAGGCTTGCGCCCGTGGATATGGGGCATGGTCTGCCGTCGGCGATCCTGATGGCAACTGTTGTTGTCCTTTTGTACGCGGTGCTCTTTGGGTTTGTGCTGAGCGCCTGGAACGGCCTGCGCTCCAGTTGACCATGAGTTGGCTATCGGATCTTGAGCTGAGTTTTGGCAAACCGACCTCGTTCAAATCCGTGTTTTTCCGTTACGGAATCGCGCTCGGACTCGTTAACATCGCACTGTTCGTTTCCTTATTGCTGCAGGGTATCCTTCCAGATGCTTTTCTTCTTCTGTTTCTGGCCGCGATCGTCGCCAGCGGCTGGTTCGGCAGCATTGGCCCGGGCTTGTTCGCCGTGGTCCTCTCGGTGGTCGCGATGGACTACTACTTCATCCCGCCGTATCGCGCTTTTTCGGTGCACGCCGAGGAAGTGCCGTACGTCGTCTCATTTCTGGTAGGCGGAATCATTGCGAGCTGGCTTAGTGCCGCCCGAAGGGTTGCGGAAGCCAGGCAGAAGGTCCATCTCGACGAACTCTTTGAACAGGCCCCCGAGGCAATCCTGCTAGTCGATGGCAAGGACCGCGTGCTGCGTGTCAATCGAGAGTTTTCACGAATTTTTGGATATAGCCCCAATGAAGCGGTGGGCCGGTTCAGCATGGACTTGATCGTTCCTCGTAACCATCGTGAGCAAGCTCTGCAATCTCGCCAACGCCTGGCGCATGGAGAGTCGGTTAATGTCGAAACCGTGCGGGTGCGTAAAGACGCCAGTCTCGTAGACGTCGCGGAGATTGCAGTTCCTGTCGTGTTTGGCGGGCAGCGGATTGCCCATTACATGATCTTTCGAGACATTACTGAGAGGAAACGGTCGGCTGAAGCCTTGATGAAAGCAAAGTCAGAGTTGGCGCATCTATCGCGGGTGACAACGATGGGAGAACTCGTCGCTTCGATCGCCCATGAGGTGAATCAGCCCATTGCCGCAATTGTCACCAATGCAAATGCCGCGCAGCGATGGCTTAGCCATCAACCCCCTGCCCCCCATGAGGCCGAGGAGGCTCTTGGCCGCATTGTGCAGGATGCGAATCGCGCCGGCGCCGTAATCGGCAGGATACGCGCTCTTGTCAGGAAGACATCAACCCAGATGACATCTCTCGACATGAATGACCTCATTAAGAGCGTTCTGGTCCTTACCGAGCATGAGATGCGACGGGGTGGTGTTGAACTGCGAACCGAACTGGCTGCCGTGCCGCCCGTTTCAGGAGATCGAATTCAGCTTCAGCAGGTCATGCTGAATCTCATCATGAATAGCATCGACGCGATGAGCTCGATTCAGAACCGGCGTCGGGAACTGCAGGTCCGTCTCAAGCACGTACAGGATTCGGTTCTGGTGGAAATACAGGACAGCGGTATCGGGTGGGACCCAAAAACGGGCGAGCGAATGTTCGAGGCTTTCTTTTCCACAAAGCCTGAGGGAATGGGGATGGGCCTGACCATTAGTTACTCCATCATTGAGGCTCACGGCGGACGCCTTCGGGCCACGCTTGCGGCACCACACGGTGCAGTTTTTAGCTTCATACTCCCGACCGACGTCGGTTCGCCATGAGTTTTGGGGAGTCCAGAAAAACCCGAGAAGCGTCAGATTCTAAACGTCTGTATATCTTGGATATGTAGAACTACACCTGATTGATAAATTCCTAATACCTAAAGATAGTATTAATATCCTTATTGACAAGGTGACCAAGTTCAAATAAAAAGCTTCTCTACGTCACAACGAAGTGAGCGTTTTTCGACACAGAAGTCCTGGGATCGCCGTGCGTGATCCGAGGACTTTTTTGTTTTTGACGACAAAGTAGTCCGACGACAGCGACGTCCAGAGCTCGTGCGCCTCACCGGAGCATGAGCGGGTGGGCGTTTTTTTTTGCTCGGAATCAAATCGCGGGGTGAGAAAACCGCGGAGTTTGGCAAGGCCAAATGGCCGGAATCATTGAAGAGGAGAGACTATGAGAAAAGTTATGTGGCTATTAGTGCTCGTCCTGCTTAGCTGCAGCCTGGGACTTGCACAGGACAGGGGCCCCGATCCGTCCGGGGCAAGCACCGGCGGTGCTGCGGATGTCACCGCAAAGGAAGCGGGCAAGCCGACCATGGAAGAACTTGCAGCTCAGGTTGGCCACAACAAAGTTGCGATCAACATGGTGTGGGTCCTCATCACAGGCTTTCTGGTGATGTTCATGCAGACCGGTTTCGCCATGGTTGAGACCGGACTCACGCAGGCGAAGAACGTCGCCCACACGTTTGCCATGAACTTCATGATCTATCCGCTTGGAATGCTGGGATTCTACGTTTGTGGATTCGCCATCATGTTTGGCGGGCTGGGCTCGATCCTGACTATGGGTGGCTACTCCGGCCTGAACCATGAAGTTTCGATTACCCTGGCAGGGAAGACATTCGGTTTGTTCGGTGCCAAAGGGTTCTTCCTGACGGGTGGCTCCTATGACGTCGCTGTGTTTGCACTCTTTCTGTTCCAGATGGTGTTCATGGATACAACGGCCACAATTCCCACGGGAGCGATGGCGGAACGCTGGAAGTATTCATCGTTCGTCGTTTACGGATTGTTCGTTGGTTCAATCATTTATCCCCTCTACGGCAACTGGGTGTGGGGCGGCGGCTGGCTGGCCATGATGGGACAGAACTTCGGGCTGGGTCATGGGCATGCTGACTTTGCCGGGTCTTCGGTTGTACACCTGACCGGAGGTGTTCTTGCGCTGGTGGGGCGAAAATGATCGGGCGCACGCATTGGAAAGTTCAAGAAGGATGGCACGGCCGTTCCGATTCCGGCTCATAGCATTCCTATGGCGATGATCGGCACGTTCATCCTGGCATTCGGTTGGTTTGGATTCAATCCCGGCTCTACTCTGGCCGGTGGTGATTTCCGAATCTCGGTTGTTGCCGTGAACACAATGCTGGCAGGATCCACAGGCGCTTTTGCGTCGATGTTGTGGATGTGGCTTGTTCGCACCGGCAAGCCCGATCCGAGCATGATGTGTAACGGCATGCTGGCCGGCCTTGTCGCGATCACGGCTCCCTGCGCATTTGTCAATGCTCCGGCGGCCTGCCTGATTGGACTGATTGCCGGCGTCCTGGTCGTCGAGGCTGCCTTTTTTATTGAAAGCAAGCTCAAGGTTGACGATCCGGTCGGAGCCATAGCGGTACACGGCTTCAATGGCGCATGGGGTTGCCTTGCGCTTGGTCTGTTTGCGGACGGAACGTATGGCGACGGCTGGAATGGGGTCGCGGGTCCCGTCAGGGGACTCTTCTACGGCGATGCTTCTCAATTCGTGGCAGAGTGTGTCGGCGTAGGCGCTAATGTCGTGGCCATCGGCATCCTTGGTTTCGTCGTATTCAAACTCATCGATGTCGTCATCGGCCTCCGTGCTGATCCAAAAGCGGAGGTCGAAGGCCTCGACATTCCGGAGATGGGTGTGCCTGGTTACGTCGGTGTTACCGACGGATTGCGTATGCCTGAGTTGACCAGCACGCATCAAATGGCTGCAGCGCCACTGCCGCTGCACGATCGAAGCAGATAACTTCCAGTAGAGGGGCGGGTGCTCGCCCCTCTACTCCCGATCAAAAAATCAGTTCGGTATTCCTTAAGAAGCATGCCTTCGCAGCCGAGTTCCAACATTCTCGTCATTGAGAGCGATCCTGAGGGGCGATCGTTCCTGCGCAGCACACTGTCGGCCAGCGAATATCTTTTGGCAGAAACGATCACAGCCACGGCGGGCTTGAAGCAGATCGAAGCCTTGTGCCCCGACGCGCTTCTTCTCGATCCTGAATTGCCTGACATGGATGGTCTGGATGTGATTCGGCAGATTCGTCTGCTAAATTACCTGTTTCCGATTATCGTCCTGTCAGACAAGGCGAGAGA
>Ga0207659_10000961_pt1 | contig 17184 bp, 16 predicted proteins | sample KBSM43metaG_FD_184330 | JGI IMG/M metagenome (GOLD analysis project Ga0207659, IMG submission 184330) | Miscanthus rhizosphere microbial communities from Kellogg Biological Station, Michigan, USA - KBS M4-3 metaG (SPAdes) (version 2) | ecosystem: Host-associated > Plants > Roots > Rhizosphere >...
TCCCTCAGGGTTGTCCGTCAGCACCGCCGACGGGGGCGTCGTGCTGGAGGGCGCATTCAGCGGTCCGGCTGCTGCGGCACCGAGGCGCACGCGATATAGCTGCTCGATGCTGTCGCTGAGCTGACCGAGCCGCACGGCGGCGGCGTCGATCCGGCGCAAGTCGGCGCAGAGCGGGGCGCCCTCGCGCTCCACGATCAGCAGATAGACCAACCCCTGCACGGTGGTGAGCGGTGTGTGAAGGGCGTGGCGCAGCCGTACGGCGCACAGCGCGACATCGTCGCCAATCAGCTCCGCGGGGTCGAGCGCGTCGGCGACGATGCGCAGGAGCTGATGCCCTGCCTCGATGACACGCTCGAGATCGCGGCGCTCGTCGACGTTCAGGGAGCCGCACTCCTCCTCGAGCAGGAGCTGGCTGTAGCCGAGGATCGCGTTCACGGGTGTGCGCAGCTCGTGGCGGATGTGGCTGACGAACGCTTCGATCGAGGACATGGCCTCAGCCGTTCCGCGGCAGCAAGGCGTCGATCTTGGCGAGGAGCCTGGCCAGATCGACGGGCTTCGTGTCGTAGTCCTGGCAACCCGCGTCGAGCGCGCGGAGCCGATCGGTTTCCATGGCATGCGCCGTCAGCGCGATGATGGGAATCGACGCAGTCGCCGGTTCGGCGCGGACGAGGCGGGTGACCTCGCAGCCATCCATGTCCGGCAAGCTGAGATCCATCAGGATGAGGTCTGGCCGCTCGGTGGCCGCGGCGGCAGCGGCGGACGAGCCATCGAACGCCACGACCACATCGAAGCCACGCTTGGCCAGTCGCCGGCTCAACATGTCGCGGTTCATCTCGTTGTCTTCGACCAGGAGAATTTTCGCCATCGATCACTCAGCGCTGGCGATACCTTCGTCGCTGGGCGCGCGCCAGGCGCGCGGCTGCCGCTCCGGCCATTCGCCGCTTTCCAGGAAGGCCTGGAGCTGCCGCCGCCAGCGGCGCAAGTCGACCTTGCGCCGCGCCAGCCACACGTCGTCGTACAACGTCTGCGAATAGCGCTCACCCGAATCGCAGATCAGCGAGACCACCGAGCCTTCTTCGCCGGCGGCGGCCATGTCGGCGATCAATTCGAACGCCCCCCACAGATTCGTCCCCGTGGACGGCCCGGCTCTCTTGGCCATCAGCTTATGAAGGAAGAGCATGGCCGCGTACGAGGCCTCGTCCGGGACCTTGATCATCTGGTCGACCACGGTGCGGATGAACGACGGCTCGACCCGAGGCCTGCCGATACCCTCGACGCCAGAACCACGGTCGAGCCTGAGGGTGGCATCGCCGGTGCGGAAGTAATCGAAGGTAACCGAAAACTCTGGATCCACTACGCACAAGCGCGTGTCGTGCCGGTGGTAGAGGATGAACCGACCGATCGTCGTCGCGGTGCCGCCGGTCCCGGCACCAACGACGATCCAGCGTGGGATCGGGTGGGGCTCCTGGCGCATCTGATCGAAGATGGTCTCGGCGATATTGTTGTTCCCTCGCCAGTCAGTGGCCCGCTCGGCGTAGGTGAACTGATCCATGTAGTGGCCACCCGCGTCCGAGGCCACTTCCTGCGCCACGGCATATACAGTGCTCCCGTCCTCGACCAGGTGACAGCGGCCGCCCTGGGCTTCGATCAGCGCGATCTTGTCGCTGGATGTCGAGGCCGGCATGACCGCCACGAAGGGAAGTCCGAGCAGCCGCGCAAAGTACGCTTCGGAGATGGCCGTGCTACCCGATGAAGCCTCCACGACCGTCGTGCCTTCGTGAATGAGCCCGTTCACGAGCGCATGGAGGAACAGCGATCGAGCCAGCCGGTGTTTCAGGCTGCCGGTCACGTGACACGACTCGTCCTTCAGGTACAGCCGGATCCCCGGAAAGGTGGGAAGGCGGACGGGGAGAAGATGCGTATCGGACGACCGGCAGAAGTCGGCCTGGATCTTCTCCATCGCGCGCCCGAGCCATTGCCGGTCCGCGCGCGGCCCGCTCATGCTCGTCACGCGAACGCGCGCTCGGCGGTGGGCACTTCGCGGGGTACCGTGAACGTGAACGTGGAGCCCACGCCAGGGGTGCTCTCGACCGAGACATCGCCGCCCAGGATGTGGGCGAGCTTGCGACTGACCGCGAGTCCCAGGCCTGTACCGCCGTAGTTCCGATAGGTACCGGCCTCGGCCTGCGAGAACTCCTCGAAGAGGCGTCCCAGCTGTTCTGGTGTCATGCCGATGCCGGTATCGCGGACCGAGAACGTCACCGATGTGCCGTCGGCATCGGCCAGGGCCGCCATCGTGACGATGCCTCGTTCGGTGAACTTCGCCGAGTTGGACAGCAGGTTCAACATCACCTGCCGGACCTTGGTGATGTCCGTGTTGAGCGCGCCCAGAGAGCCGCTGACCTCAACGACAAGCCGATTGTCGTTCTTCCTCATCAGCGGCTCGGCCACCGCCACGATGCCGGCGAGTAGCGCCGTGACGTCGAGCCGCTCGGCGTAGACCTGCATGCGGCCGGCCTCGATTTTGGAGAGATCGAGCACGTCGTCGATCAGTCCGAGGAGATGCCGGCCGCTCACGTGGATCTTCTGGAGATCCTGGGCGAAGGACGCCTTGCCCAGCTCCGCGGCGTCCTCCTCGAGCATCTCGCTATAGCCGATGATGGCATTGAGCGGCGTCCGCAGCTCGTGCGACATGCTGGCGAGGAACTGGGACTTCTGCCGTCCGGCCTCGGCGAGCGCGACGTTCGTGTCCTCGAGCCGGGCGAGCGTGAGCGAGAGCTCGCCGGCGGTCAGCCGGAGACGCTCGTTGAGCGCGACCTGCTCGGTCTTCTCGGCATCGAGCAGCGAGGCGTGATAGCGGATGGCGGCGTACACGACCGAGCCGACGCCGCCGATCTGAAACAGAAAGAACACGACGCGCGCGGAATCCGGAATCGTGTGGGCCTGGGCCGCCAAGGTGGCATCGGCGGCGGTCAGGACCAGCAGGGCGATCCACAGCGCCACGAACCACGGCCAGGACTGGCGCGTGCCGTGGAACAGGATGGCGATGAGCGGCGCCAGGAATGACGAGAGGATCACCCCGCTCGAGTTGACGAAACCGCCGAGAAAGTAGTGCAAGGCGATCGGTCCCAGAAAGATGATCAGCGCCTGCTGAAACCGGAACCGATCGAAGTTGCGCGTCACCAGAAACGCGATGACGCTGGCGACCGTCAGCACCTGATAGACCACTGGCACCAGCGCGGCGAGCGGCACGCCGAGACTGTAGTACGCGAGCGCCAGGGAGGGGCAGACCGGCGCCTTCGCCAGCACGACCACCAGCAGCAGCCGCTTCTTGCGGAGGGCCTCGTCGTCGTCGCCAGGCGCGGCCACAAACGACACCAGCCGCGCCCACAGGCGCGCAAACGCGGCCGGACGGTCCTCGCCAATGGTCAACGTCGCATTCATGCAGGTCTCCGCCGCGCCGTTGCCCTGGCGGCCGTGTTGATGATGGATCCCACGTGGCGAGCTGTCAAACGAGCTATCGAGCGGTGATCGCGCGATCCGGCAATGCGAAGACGTGCAGCGACTCGTTGTTGCCCTGCCCGTTCGTCGCGGCTGTGACGGCCACATACTGCTTGCCGTTCCGCCCCATGTAGGTGATGGGAATCGCGGTGACGTTGTAGTCGAAACGCACCGACCACAGCTCCTTGCCGGTCCGGGAGTCGAAGGCGCGGAAGCGGCCGTCGCGGGTCGCGCCGATGAACACCAGGCCGCCTGCCGTCACGGTCGGACCGCCGTAGCCGGGAGAGCCCACCTGCTTCTTGCCCTCGGGCAGGCTGTCGTTCACGCCCAGCGGCACGCGCCACGCGAACTCGCCGGTGGCTGCGTTCACCGCCATCAGGCTGGCCCAGGGTGGACGGAAGCAGGGCAGGATGCCGAGCGATCGCCCGTCCGCATCGCGCGCGCCGGCGCTGAGCGTGCCACCGCTCTGATGAATGTATGGAAACTCCGTGTCCTTCGTCTGCTGGTTGTAGCGCGGATTCGGGGCGATCCAGCCGCTGGACGGCTCGTCCTTCGAGTTGACGAAGATGTAGCCGAGCTCGGGATCGGTGGCGGTGCCGCCCCAGTTCACGCCGCCGGTCATGCCCGGAAAGACGATCGATGCCGGAGCGCCGCTCGGCCGGTAGTTCCACGGCGTGTACGGTCCGTCGTTGCGGTACTGCATCCTGTCCCACAACGCGCGGCACGCCTCGGCGTGTGCCGGCGTCGTGTCGTCCGCCGTGACGAGATCGCTCCGGGTCATGCTCACGCGTGCGAGCGGACCAGGCTTCCGTGGAATCGGCTGCGTCGCCGGATACCACTCACCTGGCACGTCAGCCTTGGGCTGGGGACGTTCCTCGACCCCGTAAACCGGAGTGCCGTCCTCGCGGTTGAGGATGAACATGAAGCCGGATTTCCCCACCTGCGCGAGCGCGGGAATCGTCTTGCCGTCCTTCCTGATGTCGATCAGGCCGGGCGCGGGCGGGAGGTTGTAGTCCCAGATTTCGTGGCGGATGTTCTGGACGTGCCATTTCAGTGTGCCCGTCTGCGCGTCGAGGGCGACCGTCGCGTTGCTGAACAAGTTGTCGCCGGGCCGGTCGCCGCCGTAGTAGTTCATGCCGGGACCGCTGACCGGCAGGTAGACAAGGCCGCGCTGCTCGTCCACGGTCAGCGTGAACGACCACACGTTGTTGCCGGTGCGATCCTTCCAGCTGTCGTTGCCCCACGTGTCGTGGCCGGGTTCGCCCGGGCGAGGAATGGTGTGGAAGTCCCACACCCTCTTGCCGGTGCGCGCGTCGTAGGCGTGCACGTCGCCTTTTTCCCCCTTGCTCGTCGTGAGGTGGGGGCCGATGTGGCGCTCGCCGGGCCCGAAGAAGTTGGATCCCATCAGCACGACGTTCCGGTAGAGCACGGGTACGCCGGCGTACGGAATCTCGAGATCGACGCGGCCGCCGTTGCCGAACGCGGTGTCGAGCGCGCCGGTGTCGGCACGCAATGCAATCAGCTTTCTGAGGCTGGTGAAGAAGATGCGCGGGCGCAGCGCCCTGTCGCCTGGCCAGTAGGCGACGCCGCGGAACGAGGCGAGCCCTTCCGGCAGCTCGTAGCGCCAGATCTCCTTCCCGGTCTCCGGCTCGAGGGCGACGACGCGGTGGCCCGACGGCAGGTACATCACGCCGTTCACCACGATTGGCGTCACCTGCTGAAAGATTTCGAACGAGCTGGCCGGCTTGTCGATGGCGGGAACCGACCTGCCCGGCTCGGGCCGCAGGCGATAGGACCACGCCCGGGTGAGCGTGGAGACGTTCGTGGTGTTGATCTGCGTAAGCGGCGAGTAGCGGGTGCCGGCGAGATCGCGGTTGTAGGTGGGCCAGTCGCCGCCTGCGCTGGCTCCGCGAGCGTCGGCGGGCCGAGCCTGTGCGCTCTCGACGCGCATGAGGCGGGCCGTGGCACATTCTCGGGCGACGTCCAGATACCGCCGGACGGCCGGCGTGCCCACGACGTAGGGATTCGGACTGGCGGACGCGCGCGTCTTCAACCGCGGGAGGTTGACCTTCGATCCGTCCCAGTCGGTGTGGTTGGACAGGATGATGTCCGCGCCGGCCTGCCGCGCGATGTCGTCGAACCGTCGCGCCGACCGGACGTAGGCCTCGAGCGACGCCCGATCCGCGTTGAGGCCGGTCCCGCCCCAGAGCGCCACGAGGTGCGGCGTGCCGTTCTCGCGAACGGGAACGAGGACGGAGAGGGTGCCCGGCGTGTGGCCGGGAGTGATATAGAGCGTCACCGTCGTGTCGCCCAGCGTCAGCTTTTGACCGTCCGTCGCGACCAGGTCGCGTGCGGGTTTTGTCCCGCCGAGCCGCTCGATGACGTCCCAGTCTGCTCCGGACATGACGACGCGCGTCTTGTAGCGATCCTGGAGGAACCTGGCGCCGCCGTGATGGTCGGGATGCGGATGCGTGACGACGGTGTAGCGGATCGTGGCGGGATCCAGCCCCAGCTTCTTCAACCCGCCGGCGACCTCTTCTTCGACGGAGTAGTCGAAGAGCGTGTCGATCAGGATGATCCCCTCCGACGTCGTCACCGCCCACGCCGAGTACTCGGACTGGCCGACGAAGTAGAGGTTATCGAAGACCTTCACCGGCTCGGCATACCAGGTCGCGCGGTCCGGGGGGCCAGCCGCGCGTCCGCCGCCGGGCGGCCCGCCGCCTGGACCGCCTCGCGGAGCTGGCACGGTGCACAGAAAGTTGAACAGGTTCTGGTACGTGTCGCCGGCCGCGGCCTTCGCGCGCGCGACGTGAGCGTCGGGCGTGTCGCCGTTCTGGCCCGCAGCCAGCGCGCTCATCAGTGCGAGCGCAATCGTCACGGTTGTTTTCATCGAGGCCACATCATCGCCCACCTCCGCGCTGCGCGCTACGGTGCGCAGGCATTGGGCTATCATCGCCGCGTCATGCGAATCGCCCTGATGGTGTGCGTGATCGCCTGTTGGGCGGTCGGGACGGCTGCGCAGCAACCGGCCGCGAGACCGCCCGCCTACCAGCAGCCGATGACACCATGGGGCGAGCCCGACCTGCGCGGCACGTGGCCGCTCAATCACCTGATCAGCACGCCGTTCCAGCGTCCGGAACGGTTCGGCGACCGCCGGTTTCTCACCGACGAGGAGTTCGCCGCGGCGCAGAAGAGCGCAGAGGACCGCAACACGCGCTTTCTGTCGGGGGCGATTCCGCAGGCCGACGCGGGCCAGGCCACGCGGCTCACCTCGTTGATGAGTGACCCGCCGAACGGCCGGTTCCCCGAGCTCACGGCCAAAGGGAAAGAGCTCTACGACCAGATGCGCGGCAGCTACAAGCCAGGGCAGACCGTCTTCGACAGCCCTGACGACTTCGACACGTGGGACCGCTGCATTACTCGAGGCCTGCCCGTATCGATGCTGCCTCGCAACTACAACAACGGCATCCGGATCATGCAGTTCCCCGGGTACGTGGTCATCCTCCTCGAGATGGCGCACGAGGCTCGCATCATCCCGACGAACGGACGCCCGCCGCTCGATGGCACGATCAGGCAGTATCTGGGAGAGTCGCGCGGGCGCTGGGACGGCAATACGCTCGTGGTCGAGACGACGAACTTCAATGGGAAACCCGCGATGACCAATCTCGGAGTTCCCGGTTCTCCGGCCCTGACCCCGGCGACGCCGAACCTGCGCTTCACCGAGCGCTTCACGCGCACCGCCACCGACACCATCGACTATCAGATGACGGTAGAGGACCCAGAGGTACTGACGACGGGGAAGTGGTCGGCGGCGTTTCCGCTGAAGCTCGACAACGACTACAAGATGTACGAGTACGCCTGCCACGAAGGCAACACGGCCATCCGCAACTACATCGAGACGTCGCGATTCGAGCGCGCAAAGTAGGGCGGGGCTTCAGCCCCGCCGCACCTGACACCTTCAGCCCCGCCGCTTGGTCCTGATCCGGCGCCTTTCGTCGGAAATAACCACCGCTTCGTCGTGCCGAGACGCCCGCCGCTGGGGTCCGCCCGTAATGTGAGTCATGAAAGGACCCCACATGACATACACATTCTCGCGTCCTCTGGTCGCCGGCCTGGCGCTCGCGGCCATCATCTGGTCCCCAGCCCTCCTGCTGGGCCGTCCGCAGGAAGGTAAGCCGGCGCAGCAGAACACCGGCGGCTTTCCCGACCTCGTCTCCGGCTTGCGAGCGACCCCCGGGTGCCTCGGTGTCGAAACCGCGCAAACGACTTCGGGGAAAGGGGTGATCTTCGCCTGGTTCGAGAACAAGAAGGCGGTGCTGAACTGGTACAACAGCGAGATGCACCAGGCGATGCTCAGTCGCTACGCGAATGGCCATCGGCGGCCGGGCGGCCCGCTCGCCGGTGTGCCTGATGAAGGACCGGTCCTCGCGATCGCGTCGGTGACCATGCCGAAGCCGCCCGTCAACGGCGATCTGGTCGCGGCCACCACGCAGATCGCCATCGAGCTCTACGCGCCTCTGCCCGGAGGCCTGGCGACGGGCGGCCGTTTCGCCCCGTCGTCGGTGAAGGTGCCAGGTTTGATCGAGGTACCATCGGTCCCCAGGTGAGCCGGGTGCGAAAAGCGTGGTCCTTCCTGGCGCGCGTCGCGGTGTGGAGCGTCTCCGGCTCGGTACTCGCCGCGCTGGCGTTCAACCCCGCGGCGCGTCGGTCGTGGGCGGCGTTCGTCAGCCAGACCGCGATGAGCATCGTCTTCTCCAGTTGCTGCATCGCGCTGTGCCTGGTCGCGCTCCCGGCGTTGCCGCGATACGCGCGGCAGCGGTTCCGGTATCCGCTGAACTGGGTGGTGGTGGCCGCGGGCCTGTTCGTGTTGTCGATCGTCGCGTGCGCGATCGGCGTCGGGGTGCTGGTCGCGACGGGCTCGACGCCGCCGCGTGACGCGCTATCGCTTCTGCAGGAAGCGGTGCCGACGGCCGCCTATTTCACGCTGCTTTTCGGCATGGCCACGTCGTTCGTGAGCGAGTCGAAGGAACGTGAGACGGCCGACGCGCGCCGGCTGGTCGCCGAGGCGCAGCTGGCGTCGCTCGAGTCCCGCGTCAACCCGCATTTTCTGTTCAACACGTTGAACTCGATCGCGTCGATGACGCACACGGATCCGCCGGGCGCCGAGCGGATGACCCACCAGCTGGCGTCGCTGCTGCGCTCGTCGCTCGACGCGGCGTCGAGGCCGCTGGTGTCGTTGCGGGACGAGATCGAGCTGGTGCGCGACTATCTTGCGATCGAGCGCGTGCGGTTCGGCGATCGGCTGCGCTACACGATCGACGTGGACGACCGCGCCGCCGACACCGCGATCCCGCGGCTGTCGCTTCAGACGCTGGCGGAGAACAGCGTGAAATATGCGGTGTCATCTCGACGCGACGGCGCCAGCATCGCGATCCGGGCGGTAGCCAACGGTACCGCGACCCGCGTGGAGGTCGAGGACGACGGCCCCGGATTCGACCCGGATCGTGAGTCGTCGGGACACGGGCTGGCCCTGCTGCGCGCCCGCTTGGCGATGAGCTTCCAAAACCACGCGCGTCTTGACGTGCAGAGCCGCCCGGGCCGGACGCGCGTCGCCATCGTCGTCCCGTCGCGCGGCGTGGCCGTTATATGAGCCGAACGACGATGCTTCGAGCCTACGTCGTCGACGACGAGCGGCTGGCGGTCGACCGATTGAGCCGCCTGCTGGGAGCCACCGGACGAGTGGAGGTCGCCGGAGCCTCCACCGATCCCGAAGCGGCCCTCGAGGCGCTGCGCGCGCGACCCGCCGACGTGGACGTCCTCTTTCTCGACATCCAGATGCCGGGCCTCACGGGCTTCGAGCTGCTCCAGCACCTCGAGCGGCCGCCGATGGTGGTGTTCACCACCGCCTACGACCAGTACGCGCTCGACGCGTTCGACGTGAGCTCCATCGACTACCTGCTGAAGCCGATCGAGCCCGCGCGTCTCGATCGGTGCCTCGACAAACTGGAGCGCATGGCGGGTACGCAGGCCACCGACATCCGGGCGCTGGCGCGCGAGCTGGCCTCACGGCTGGCGCCGAGTCGCCGGCTGGAGCGGATCGCGTCGCGCGTCGGCGAACGGACGACCATTCTCGACGTCGCGCGCGTCACCCATTTCTTTTCGAAAGACAAGCTGACGTTTGCCGCGCTGGGCGGCCGCGACCACGTGGTGGACGGGACGCTTGCGGAGCTGGAATCGCGGCTCGAGGACCGCCGCTTCGTGCGCATTCATCGCAGCACGATCGTGAACGTCGCTTTCGTGCTGGAACTGCATCCGGCGGTCGATGGCGGCGTCGTCGTGCGGCTGAAGGGTGAGCCGACGGTGGAGCTTGCCGTGGCGCGCGATCGCGTGCGCGAGCTCAAAGCCCGGCTGGGCATCTAACACGTGCCGGCGGGGCTAAAGCCCCGCCCTACTTCTGGGCGCCTCCCGACCCACCGAGATCCATGCGCCGGCCGTCGGGAAACCTCAAGTCCCTGGAACTGGCCCGAAGCGAACCGTCCTTCGCCTGAAAACCGACGACCGTAATTCTCGTGCCGGCCGGCAGCGAGTTCCGGTTCCAACCCAAGCGCATCAGCACGGATGGCGACCCGCCCTCGATCTTCCACCGTTCGACGGTGCCATCGGGCTTCTTCACGTCGATGTGCAGCCAGGAGTGCGGGTTCACCCACTCCATCATGACGACCTCGCCGTCGAGCGTGACCGCCTTGGTCGAGTCGAATTCGGCAGAGAAGGAATGATGCGCCGAGGCCGGCAGCGCCAGCATCACCAGCAGCATGGCCGCCATTGCAAATGTCATTTGCTGTCCTTCTGAAGCAAATCCTGATACAGCAGCCGGTCGGCGAAGGTGACGCATTTGTGCTCGAGCAGTTGCGCCTGCTGGTCGATCAGGCGATACAAGGGCATCTCGATCGTCCACGGGCGCGTGTACGTCGCCGGGTCGTCGAGCGTCGCCTCGTACGAGAGGTGGTTCGGCCCCAGCAGCCGGAAGCGCTCGGTGACCGTCAACTGGTTGCTGGCATGATTGCCGGCCCGATCCAGCCACGACTGACCGTTCTGCCATTTCGTGGTGACCACCAGCACGTCGCCGTCCCACGCGCCGTCGGACTTGCCCATCCAGGCATCGACGGGCAGCTCCGAGCGATCGGTCATGTAGATGACGCGCTGCGCGGCCGCGAACGGGTAGACCATCAGCAGATCGCCTTCACCTTGGAAGATCTGGAACGGCATGTTGTGGTAGGTCACCCGCGGCACGCCGAGCATGTAGCACTTCGCTTCGGGATCCTCCGCCGGCCACTTCGCGCGGTTCTCGTTGCGCTTCGCCAGTGCCTCCGGCCGGTACGGAATCGTTCCGCCACGCACGACGCTTTGGCCGGCCGGAATCGCGGCGATCGCGCCGAGCTGCCCGAATTCGGTCAAGCCCTCGGCCGAATGGGCCTCCAGATTCCAGTTCGCCGTGTTCAGCGCCTGCCAGACGCCGTTGAAATTGGGGCGCCCGGCAATGCGCGCGGGGCGGTCCGGTTGCGGCTGCGCTCGAGCGGCGCTGACGGCGAGCGCGATCGCTGCCGCCATCGCGAGCGCTCGAATCCATTGATTCCATCGCCGGCGCATGAGCCCTATCGTAGCTGACCAGGTTGATGGCCTCCTCCCCTCTGTCTATCGTGTCGGTCATTGGCGCCCTGTTGTGGCCAGTTCCGCGCGGACGATCTTCTGGATAGCCTTGGCCGCCCGCGTCTCGAAACAGCCGCTGCCGCCGCAGCCGAACCCGACCGCGAGCCGGCTGAACAGCCGCTCCAGACTCTGTGCATCGCGTGCGTCCGGCGCCTGCGCCACTTCCACCGCGTGCTGGAGCTCGTGAGCGAGCAGCGAGACGAGGTGGTGTTTCGTTCCTGCGATGTCGACGGCGATACGAAGGTAACGGTGTTGCCCCTGTGAAACGATGTTGTGGGCGAGGTACCCGCCCAGGGTGTTGCGAGTCAGCTTCGGCGCGATATAGACAATCACGTCGGATTCATTCAAAGTCGCGATCAAGCCGCGGAACGTGGCCGAGCCTGAGATGCCGGCATCGATAAGGGCAAGAACGTTGGAATCGGCCGTGCGGACGTGCAGTGGGGCAGACTCCTGTGTCGTGAGCGCCAGCGCGAGAACCATGAGAACCGCCATTGCCCGCCTCCTGACGCGTTCCCTTCGAACGCCAGGCGATGGTGCGATTTGGTGCTCCTCCAAGTCGGGAACGGTTTGGGTGGGATTCCAGGGGAATTCGAGGGATCGGTCGTGATCGCGCGAGTCGGGGCCTTCGTGCTCGATTCAGACCGCCGGCAGGTCATGCGCGGCGACGCTGTCCTTCATCTGACGGCCAAAGCCTTCGACCTGCTGGCCCTGCTCGTCGATGAAGCCCCGCGCGTGGTGAGAAAAGCGGAGCTGCACGAGCGGCTCTGGCCGGGAACGTTCGTCTCGGAAGCGGCGCTTGGGGCGCTGGTGAAGGAACTGCGGCGGGCGCTCGAGGACCGCAACCCGAAGGCACCGATCATTCGCACGGCACACGGCGTCGGCTACGCCTGCGCCGCGCACATCGAACGCGAGCTGGCGCAGCCGGCACCGGTGAGCCGCTGGATTGTTGCCGGCGCACGCCGCATCGCGTTGGCCGCCGGCCGGAACGTCATCGGCCGTGATCCCGCGGCGACCGTCCTTCTCGACGTGCCAGGCGTGTCCCGCCGCCACGCCCAGATCGTGGTCGATCACCGCGGTGCCGTCCTGGAAGATCTCGACAGCAAGAACGGGACGAGAATCGGCGATGCGCTGGTGACGGGAGCAATGACGCTCCACGATGGAGACGCGATTCATGTGGGGCCGGTGCTGGTCGTCTACCACGCCTCGGCCTCCGGCATCTCGACCCACACCGTGGCGGGCCTGGCACGCAGGTAGCGCGCCGCGACACGCGCCAAAGAACCCGCGCCCGATCCCCGGCTGACCGCTATACTTCGACGGTCCGCCACCATGGCTCTCACGCCCGGTACGCGCCTCGGCGCTTATGAAGTCCTGGCGTTGCTCGGCAACGGCGGGATGGGCGAGGTCTACCGCGCCCGCGACACCCGCCTGGATCGCATTGTCGCGATCAAGATCCTCCACCCCGACGCCGCGGGCGATCCCGATCGCCGCCAGCGGCTGGACCGCGAAGCCCGGGCGATCGCGAGCCTGAATCACCCGCACATCTGCACCCTCTACGACGTCGGTCATCAGGATGGCATCGACTATCTGGTGATGGAGCTGTTGGAGGGCCAGACGCTGGCCGAGCGGCTCACCAGGGGCGCGCTGCCACTCGATCAGGCGATGCAGTACGCGATTCAACTCGCCGACGCGCTCGCGTTTGCGCATCGACACGGGATCGTCCATCGCGATCTGAAGCCCGCGAACGTCTTCATCGCGCTTCGCGAGTCGGGCGGTGCGACGGTTGCCAAGCTGCTCGATTTCGGGATCGCCAAAGCGATGCCTCTCGGCCAGACGGCGGCGACCGCGGCCGCAACCTTGACCGATCACGGCACACTGCTCGGCACGCTGCAGTACATGGCGCCCGAGCAGCTCGAAGGACGCGGTGCCGACTCGCGCAGTGATCTGTTCGCTTTCGGCGCGGTGCTCTACGAGATGCTGACCGGGCGTCGCGCCTTTATCGGCGACAGTCAGGCGAGCGTCATCGCGGCGGTGCTCGATTCGGAACCGCCGCTCCTCTCCGCCAGCCAGGCGCAGACTTCACCTGCACTCGAGCACCTCGTGAAGACGTGCCTGGCGAAGCACCCCGACGACCGGTGGCAGGCCGCCAGCGACGTCAAGCGTCAGCTCGAATGGATCGCCGCGAGTGCCCGATCAGCGGCGACGGACGCAGCTGGGACACGCGCACCTCATGAACGGGGTCTGACCAAGACCCTTGGAGTGATCGCATCGCTCATCGGGCTCTTCGTCGTCGGCGCGCTCGCGTGGTCGATGCGATCAGAGGAACCGGCCGCGCCGCCGCGGGTCACGCGGACGACGATTCCGACATCGGGTGCACCGGCGCTCGCCGATCGCCCCGGTCGCAGCCTGGCGATCACGCCCGACGGGACGCGCGTCGTTTACATCGGCAACAACGGCACGCAGCTGTTCGTCCGCCCGACCGATCGATTCGAATCGACGGCGATTTTCACGGCTGTCGGTCCTCTGAACGCGGTGTTCATGTCTCCCGACGGCAAGTCGGTCGGGTTCAAGGAGGGCAACAATCTCAAGAAAATCGCTCTCACCGGCGGACCGGCCGAGACGATCGTGCAGACCATCGCCGGATATGGAGCGACGTGGGCGCCGCACGACACGATCATCCTTTCCACGATGGATCGAGACGCCGGCCTGCAACGCCTGTCAGCCTCCGGCGGCGATTTCACCGTGCTGACGCGGCCCACGGCGCGTGGCGAGCTCACCCACGTCTGGCCCACGATGCTGCCAGGCGGGCGAGCGGTGCTCTTTACGATCACCGCGACCACCGGCGGGCTCGATGCGGCGCAGGTCGCCGTCCTCGACCTCGTGACCGGCGAACACAAGGTGTTGGTAGCGGGCGGCAGTGACGCGCGCTATGTCTCGAGCCAGCGTGGCTCGACGAGGGGCGCTGAGCGCCAAGGCGGCTACCTCGTCTACGTAAAGGGGTCCACGCTGATGGCCATCGCGTTCGATCCCGACCGGCTGGAGACCAGCGGAACGCCTGCGGTGGTGTTGCGGCGCCTGGCGACCAAACCTATGGGAGGCGGCGATTTCGACCTGGCCGACGACGGGACCCTCGTGTACGTGGAACCGTCCTCTGGCGACACGACGGCTCGCATACTGGTGTGGGTGGATCGGCGGGGCGTGGAGAAGCCGCTGTCGGCATCGTTGCCCACTCGCCCCTACATCCAACCACGCCTGTCGCCCGACGGGACGCGGGTGGCGGTCGCGATCGACGACGAGGAGCACGATATCTGGGTATGGGATGTAGCACGCCAGGCGCCGCTCAGAAAGTTGACGTCCGGTCCACCGACAGATATCTACGCAGTGTGGACGAACGACTCGCATCGTCTGATTTTCACCAGGCCAGGTGGCGGTATGTTCTGGCAGGCCGCCGACGGCACCGGGAAGGCCGAGCCCCTCAACAACGACTTGGGCTCGGCCATGCTGCCGTCCGGCATGACTCCGGACGGCACGCGAGTGCTGTTCAATCGGGGCCCCCGGGATGTCATGGCGATGGCCCTCGATGATCGTCGCGTGGAGCCCGTGGTTCAAACGGAGTTCAACGAGCGCAACGGTGTCGTTTCCCCGGACGGCCGTTGGCTGGCGTATGAATCCGACCGCTCACTGAAGTTCGAGATTTACGTGACGCCGTTTCCTGACGTGAAAGGGGGGACATGGCCGATCTCGACGGCCGGTGGCACACGGCCGCTCTGGGCGCGAGACGGCAAGGAGTTGTTCTTCGTGGCGCCCGACGGCGCGATGATGGCCGTTCCGGTCGATCCACGGGGGAGCGCATGGAGTGCGGGCAGCCCGATGAAGCTGTTCGAAGGGCCGTACGCGACCGGGACCCCGTCAGGCGGCCGGAACTACGATCTGTCCGCGGACGGCAATCGCTTCCTCATGGTCAAGCAGCCGCCCGGCAGTCAGGCCACGGCGCCACAAATCGTGATGGTGCAACACTGGGTCGAGGAACTGAAGCGGCTCGTGCCCGCGGCACGCTGACACCGCCAGGGCGCGTTGCTCGAGGTGTGGACAAAGATGTACACGCCTTTTCGATCGTGTCGCGTGTACCATCGCCTTCATTGGCCGAGCGCACAGCTTGGCATCTCGTCATCACGCGAGTGAGGAGCGACGACGATGAGCGTGACACGGCGCGAGGCAATCGGCATGTCGGGAGCGACGCTCGCGGGTCTCTCGCTCGCGACGCTCACGAGTGATCGCCTGCAGGCACAGCAGGCCGCGGCGCCACCGGCACCGTGGCCGGATGCGCTCGTCGATCGTCCGCTGCGCCAGGGCTTTCCCGCACCGCTGCCGCTCAACGCCGACGGCTCCGCTCCCGAACACCCGGACAGCACAGCCGGGGCGATCACCGATCCGCTGATGTGGCGGACGACGAATCGCCAGGCCCCCGATATCGAGTTCGACTACCGGAAGATGGCGATCAAGGTCGACACGCGCGGACTGGCGACGCTGGCCGGCACTCTGCGGTTTTCGGATCTCGAGAAGCTGCCGCGGATGTCGAAGACCTATCTCCTGCAGTGCGGCGCAGCGAATCCGCGCGGGATCGTCAAATGGACCGGCGTGCGCTTCGCCGACTTTGCTGACATGCTGGGACTGGTACCGGGCGCCCACTATGCGCGCTTCATCGCGTCCGACCGCCACTACGTCGACGAGTCGATGGACACGCTGCGGCACCCGCAGGTCATGCTGGCGTGGCTGATGAACGACGCGCCGCTCGTGCCGAAGCACGGGGCGCCGCTGCGCCTCGTCATCCCGTTCCGCTACGGCAACCGTAGCGTCAAGGCGATCACCGAGATCCTCTTCGGCACGCCGGGACTGCCCGCCCCGCCCTCACCCGCGTAGCCAGCCAACGGCCGGCGCGGATTCAGCCTCGACGCCCCGGTCCTTCGTCAGCGATATCCCCGACCCGGTCGAGATCGAGCGCGTCGGAGCGGCCCAACTCATCATCCCTCGTATCGCTCACGAACCCGCGCTCCCGGGAATCTTCCGTTTGCGGTCCTGGTGCGTCTTTCTCGTGCCACCCGAATTCCGTGCCCCAGCCAAACTCTGTCGCCCATCGTGTTCGCATGACATGTCCTCCTGCGATTCACGAGCCGTTGGACGGACTGTACCCCCGTTTCGTCGTTCCCGCTTACACCGCGCTGCAGAGCTGGCACAGGCATCAGGATGGGGAACCTCACGGGGTTCGATGTCCGCCGGCCATCAGCGAGCCGCTAAGGCTTTGGCGGGTTGGGCGGAGGCAGTCCGGCGAGCACCGGATTCATGATCGGCTTGATCGTCCGCAGATACGCGAAGATGGCCTTCAGGTCCTCGTCGGTCATGTTCTGGTACACCTCCGACGGCATGGGCGGCATGATCGCCGTGCCATTGGGTTTCTTTCCAGTGCGCATCGTGGTGACGAAGCTCGCCTCGGTGTAGCGCGTCCCGATTCCGGTGGCGGCATCCGGCGTCAGGTTGGACGCGACGCTGAACCCCCACGGGCCGTTCCAGGCGGTGAGATCGGCCGAGGCATGCACCTCTGTCGTGGTGGGCGACGGCAGCGGCGTCGTTGCCGGTCGCCCGGAGAGTGCGCGCGTGAGATCAGGCGTCATGCCCTTGATTTTCGGCGAGTGGCAGTCGTGGCAGCCGGTGATGGTGACGAGGTAGCGACCGCGTTCGACGGCCGCGCCGCCGGCAGCCTGCTGTGCCGTGGCCGGCGACGAGGTTCCCAGCAGCAGCACCGCGAAGAGGGCCGCCGACGCTGACGGGACGAGGCGTGAGTACTCGTGAGGCAGGTTGTTCATCTCGGACACTCCCGATGTGACGCGTGGTTCGAACCGGGAGTGTATCCGAACGGCCCGAACGGAGCGATACTCTAGGCCTCATCGAGGGAGATTACTGATGAAGCAGTTGCTCGGGGCA
>Ga0207659_10000964_pt1 | contig 17174 bp, 13 predicted proteins | sample KBSM43metaG_FD_184330 | JGI IMG/M metagenome (GOLD analysis project Ga0207659, IMG submission 184330) | Miscanthus rhizosphere microbial communities from Kellogg Biological Station, Michigan, USA - KBS M4-3 metaG (SPAdes) (version 2) | ecosystem: Host-associated > Plants > Roots > Rhizosphere >...
GCGCCGGCGACAGCGACCCATGCGCGTAGGCATCGTCGCCCCGGACCTGCGAGAGCCGGGGGGCGTGCGCGAGAAGGCGCTGTTCGTCGCGCGCGCCCTGACGGGCCAGCTCGGCGCCTCTGTGCAGGTCGTGTCGCTCGCAACCTCTCGCACCGACGCCTCGAGCATTCTGCTGCACAGGCCGCGGACGTGGCGGCGACCGCTCGTCTCGCGCTACAGCGTCGAGGAGTTCACCGTGGACCACGTCGGCGCGGTGGGAGCTGAGATTGAGGTGGCGCGATACGCCAGGCGGCGCGCGATCCTGAAGCTGATAGAGCACTGCGACGTGCTTCACGTCGTGTGCGGAACGCCGGCCTGGGCCTATGCCGTGGGGGGGTTCAGAGGCCCTGTCGTCGTGCATTTCGCGTCGTTCGTCAGGCATGAGCGGCGTCGGGACACTCCGACTCGGACGTCCGCGCTGGATGGCTGGCGGCGCCTGATGACATCGTTGGTGGGAACGGTGGAACGCGCCGCACTCAGGCGCGCCGACGTCATCATCCCGGTGAACGGCACCCGTCGGGTCGAGGTCCGCGCCCTGGTGAGTCCCGAGACGCCGGTCGAGGTCCTGCACACGGGGGTTGACACGCAGCGCTTCTCGCCGGGACCGTACCGCGAAGACGGTTACCTGCTGACGGTCGGCCGCCTGAACGATCCACGAAAGAACGTGCCGCTGCTGCTGCGTGCATACGCGGCGGCGCGGACTTGCACCCCGGACCTGCCCCGGCTGGTACTCGCCGGGGTGGCCGCGCCGGATCGGGAGAGCCAGCAACTCATGTCGGCGCTGGACCTGACGAGCAGCGTGCGGTACATCGGCCCGCTGGACCGTCGAGCGCTCGCCGACACCTACCGCGGCGCATCGGCGTTCGTCCTCAGCTCCAATGAAGAAGGGCAAGGCATCGTCGTCGTCGAGGCCATGGCCTCGGGGCTGCCAATCGTTGCCACCTCCTGTGTCGGACCGTCCGAACTCGTGACTGATGGCCTCGAGGGCCTGCTGACGCCAGTGGGCTCCGTGCAGGGTCTCGCCGACGCCATCGTACGCATCGCCGGCGATCCCGGGCTCCGCCGTCGCATGTCGCACGCCGCCCGAGGCCGCGCCGTGCGCGAGTTCTCGCTCGACAGAACGGGAGCGCAGCTGTGCGGGATCTATCGAACAGCGGGAATCACGAGACAGGTGTCAGGTGATCGAGAGCCGCTCAGCGCGCTTCTACGTTGACACAGCCGTGAGGGCGCTCACGCTGGGCCGGAACGATCAGTCGTTCCTCGACGCCAGCTGGATCGCTCCCCTGCTTCGCAGCGCTCCTTCGCGCAGCCGGCGGCGTCTTGCCCTGTCGATCCTGAGCCTGAGCCCGCACTACTTCTACAGAGACTCCGCCTACGAGGGGCTGTCGCATACCGACTTTACCGAGCGCGAATTCGAACGCAACCGGGCAACGCGCGAGAAGCTCGGCCAGCTGCTTCTTGCACCGTATCTGGACGCTCATCACGTCGTGCTCGACTACGGGTGTGGTCCCGGATTCCTGGTGCGGTACGTCGCCGGCCTCGTGGCAACCGTCTACGGCGTCGACATCTCACGGGGCGCCCTCGAATGCGCCCGGGTCGTCAACAGCGCAGACAACGCTTCGTTCCTTCACACACGCGACATGGCGAACATCGGCGACGCGACCATCGACCTGGCGTACTCGGTCGCCGTCGCGCAGCACCTGACGGATTCGGCGCTCGAGCGTGTCTTCGACACCGTCCGGCGCAAGCTCAAGCCCGGCGGCAGGCTCCTTCTTCACGTCGTCCTCGACGCAGAGGGCTGGCGCACCGAAGAGGAGTGGAAACACGACGCCTCGCTTGCGGGGCGACTGAAGCTGAAGTACGGGCTCAACTGCTTCACGCGCAGCGAACCGCGCCTGCGCGACATGCTGGAAACGGCCGGCTTCCAATCGATCGTCGTCAGGTCCATCCGTGAGATCTGTCCGGAACCTTTCGACGACGTGTGCACCCAGCACCTCGTCTGCGCGAGAGCCTGAATCGGATGGTGAGAATCGTTCACGGCGACCGCCACGACCTCTTCGATCTGGCGACACGGCTTCTCGAAGCGGAAGTCGCGGCGGCGACGCCTCGTGACCGGCCGATCCACGTCGTCGTGAAACCCAACTGGGTGCAGCACCGCGCTGAATCGAGCGATTCGTGGGAGGCGCTCATCACGTCGCCCGACCTGGTCGAACAGGTGGTCAGGGCCGTGGCCACGCTGACCGGCGGCGGCGCCCTGGTCAGCGTCTGCGACGCCCCGCACACCTATGCCGACTTCGACGCGATCCTCGATCGAGGGGCTCTCGGTCAGCGGCTCGCGCGCATCCGGCGCGAGTGGCCCGCTCTCCAACTGGAGATCCTCGATCTTCGGCGCGAGCGATGGATGGTGCAGGACAGCGTGGTCGTGCGCCGTGAGCCCAACACCGAGGATCCGCGCGGCTACACCGCGGTCGACCTCGGCCCGCGGAGCTGCCTGTACCGGCACAGGGGCGAGGGCCGCTTCTACGGAGCGGACTACGACCGTCAGGGCGTCAACCTGCATCACCACGGCGAACGGCACGAGTACCTGCTCGCCGGCACACCGCTCGGGGCCGACCTCTTCATCAACCTGCCGAAGCTCAAGACGCATCGCAAGACCGGCATCACGGCCGCGCTCAAGAATCTGGTGGGAATCAACGGCGACAAGAACTGGCTGCCCCATCACACCGACGGATGTCCGGGAGACGGCGGCGACGAGCGCCCGCTCCTCGACTGGGCCGGTTGGGTCGAGATGCGGATCAAGCCGCTGGTGCAGGCCGCTACGCTGCGGGCTCCGGCGATCGGCGGCCCGCTCTACCGACTGGCGCGCCGGCGGCAGTCCCTGCTCGGCGGCGACGGCCAGACCATTCGCAACGGAAACTGGCAGGGCAACGACACCTGCTGGCGCATGGCGCTCGACCTCAATCGCGCGCTGCTCTTCGCCAACCGCGACGGCACGCTGCGAACAGCGTCACAGCCGAAGCGCTACTTCTGCATCGTCGACGGCATCGTTGGCGGCCAGGGCAACGGGCCCACCGATCCTGAGCCGGTGTTCTCGAACGTGCTCATCGCCGGTGGAAACCCGGCGGAGGTCGACGCCGTGGCGGCACGAGTGATGGGATTCGACATCGAGTGCCTGCCCATCGTCAGTCACGCCTTCGACGCTCATTCGTTGCCAATCGGATCCACGCCCCTCGATCGCCTCGTGTGCTTCGATGAGCGCGTCGGGGCGGAGATTCCAGTGAGCGATGTCCGGGCCGCCGTGCGCGGCGGCTTTCGGCCGCACTTCGGCTGGCCGGACGTGAGGGCAGCCGTGGCCAGCGCTGCGACCGTCCCGGCGGGATGACGGGTGAGACCGTGAACCAGACGCTCGAACGGATGTACAACGCGCTGCCAGTCGGTCTGCAGCATCTGATCTGCTCTGCCGAAGGCTATCGGCTCCAGCGGATGCGCTTCGGCCCGGACTTCGACCCCGTGCTGCGGGATGTCGAAGCGCGGAGCACGATGCCGGCTGCTGACGTCGCGGTGCTGCGCGACCGGGGGTTCCGCGAGTTCGTGTCGGATGCCGCCGCCGGCTCGGCCTTCTATCGCGCGCAATCCGTGTTTCAGCCGGCCGCCGCGGGGCAGGCCTTTCGAGCGGACGATCTGCCGATCCTCGACAAGCTGGCGGTTCAGACGGGCGCCGCACGCATCGCGCGAACGGACGTGCCACGCGCGTTGACCGCGTCGACCAGCGGATCGACGGGCATGGGCCTGCGCTTCCCGGTGACGAATGAAGCGGTCCTGAGACAGTGGGCGACCTGGTGGCGGTTCCGCCGCTGGCATGGCATCGAGCGCGATGAGTGGTGCGGGTATTTCGGAGGACGACCCATCGTGCCCATCGGGCGCCGAGGGGTGCCGTTCTGGCGCTACAACGTGCCCGGCCGGCAGGTGCTGTTCAGCGGCTCGCACCTGAGCGCCGACACCTGGCGGGCATACGCCGCGGAGCTGTCCACCCGCCGCCTGGCCTGGCTCCACGGATACCCATCACTGCTGGCGCTGCTCGCCAGCTACCTGGTGGAGCAACGCGTGACGCTCGGCTACGACGTGCGCTGGGTCACCACCTCGGCTGAAAACCTGCTGCCCGCGCAAGCCGAGCTGATCGAGCGCGCGTTCGGCGTGCGGCCCCGGCAGCACTACGGCATGGCAGAGGGCGCCGCCAACGCCTCGGAGTGCCCGAGCGGCCGGCTGCACGTGGACGAGGATTTCGCCTTCATGGAATTCGTGCCCGTCGAGCACGGAACCGGCTACCGGGTCGTCGGCACCAACCTCACCAATCGCGCGTTCCCGCTGATTCGCTACGACGTGGGCGATGTCGCCCAGGTGTCGGGCCAGACGTGTGGCTGTGGCCGTCCCGGCCGGATCATCGACGGCATCGATGGACGGCGCGAGGACTACGTCGTGCTGCCGAGCGGGGCGCTGGTGGGCCGCCTCGATCACATCTTCAAGAACCAGGTGCACGTGCGCGAGGCCCAGATCTATCAACCCGATCGGACTCGCGTCGTGCTTCGGCTCGTAGGAGCGACGGACTTCACGACGCGGGACGAACAGGCTCTCATCGGCACAGCCCGGACCTGGCTGGGCAACAGCCTGCGGATCGAGATCGAGCGTCTCGAGGCGCTGCCCCGCACGCCGGCAGGAAAACTGAGATTCGTCGTATCGGACGTGGCTGCGGCGCGTCTCGAGGAGCGCCCGGCGGCCTCGCCCCGCGGAGCGGGGCCAGAAGACGCTGCCGCCAGCGAGGTGGAGCCTGGACGGTCTGAGACGGAGCCTCGCTGGACATGAAACAGCTGGTGCAGTCGATGCGCACGGGCGCGGTAAACGTCCTGGATGTTCCGCCGCCCCGGCTCGCCGGTCCGGGCGTGCTGGTGCAGACGGCCGTGTCGCTCATCTCGGCCGGCACGGAGCGGGCGGCGCTCGAGTTTGCCAAGGGGTCGCTGGTCGCGAAAGCCCGCTCGAGGCCGGACCTCGTGAAGCAGGTGCTCGAGAAGGTTCGCCGGGACGGTCTGGTGCGGACCGCGGCGGTCGCTTTCGCACGGCTCGACCAGCCGGTGGCGCCCGGGTATGCGACCGCCGGCACCGTGATCGCCGTCGCGCCGGGCGTCGATGACGTCGAGATCGGCGATCGAGTGGCCTGTGCCGGCGCGACTTATGCCACGCACGCCGAGATCAACTACGTCCCCCGCAATCTGGTGGTGCCCGTGCCGCGGCGCCGCACGGGGGAGTACGTGGGCTTCGACGAAGCGGCGTTCACGACAGTGGGCGCCATCGCGCTGCACGGAGTCCGGCTCGGCGCGCCGGAGATCGGCCACCGCGTCGTCGTCATCGGCCTCGGCGTGATCGGTCTCTTGGCGACGCAGATCCTCCGCGCGCACGGCTGCCGCGTCTTCGGCGTCGATCTCGACTCCGCGCGCTGCGACCTGGCCCGTGCGCTCGGAGCCGACGACGCGATGGCGCCGATGGGCGCCGAGGCCGTGGTGTCGCGATGGAGCGCCGGCCACGGTGCCGATCTCGTCGTCGTCGCGGCGGCGGCCCAAGGCAGCGATCCGGCGGTGCTGGCCGCGGAGGTCGCTCGCGACAGGGGCCGGATCGTGGCCGTGGGCGCGACGGGGCTGGATCTCCCGCGCCGCACGCTGTACCAGAAAGAGCTGTCGCTGGTGGTGTCGCGCAGCTACGGGCCGGGACGGTATGACCCGGACTACGAGGAACGAGGTCATGACTATCCTCGCGCGTACGTCCGCTGGACCGAACGCGAGAACATGCGGACGTTCCTCGATCTGGTCGCGGAAGGCCGTGTCGACCTACGTCCGCTGGTCTCGCACCGGTACGACATCGAGCGCGGAGCCGAGGCGTACGACACGCTCGACAAGGGCGACGCTCTCGGCATCCTGATCGACTACGGCACGGCGCCCGCCGCGGCCGCGCCCGAACCGGCACCGGTCGCGTCTCGTCCGCGCGTGCGTCTGCCGGGGCGCCCCCGGATCAGCGTCGTGGGCGCCGGCGCCTTCGCGCGCAGCGTGCTGCTGCCCGCGTTGACACGGGCGGGCGCGACCCTTGCCTCGGTCGTCGCCGCGACGGGTGTGTCCGCGCGATCGGCCGCCGACAGGTTCGGGTTCGAGACCTGCTCGACCGCGATGGATTCGATCTGGCGCGACGGCGGCTGCGACGCCGTCGTCATTGCCACGCGGCACGACAGCCACGCGCAACTCACCATCGACGCGCTCGAAGCTGGCAAGGCGGTGTTCGTCGAGAAGCCCTTGTGCATCACCGAGGCTGAACTGGAGCGCATCGCCCACGTCGTGGACACGCTGCGGGCGGCCGGACAGGCCCCGTTCGTGATGGTCGGCTTCAACCGCCGGTTCGCGCCGTCGGTCGAGGCGCTCCGGGTGGCGATGGCCGGAGCGCCCGTGAGCATCGTCTACCGCGTCAACGCGGGCCGTCTTGCGCCCCAGAGCTGGATCCAACATGCCGAGGAAGGTGGCGGCCGCATCGTCGGTGAGGTGTGTCACTTCGTCGATCTGTGCGCGCACCTGGCCGGCTCGCCGATAGCGGAGGTGTGTGCCACGCGTTCGGCAACCGGCCCAGACGATGTGATGGTGAGCCTGAAGATGGCCAATGGATCGATGGCCACTATCGCGTACCTGATCGACGGCGATCGCGCGGCGGCCAAAGAGCGCATCGAGCTGTTTGGCAGCGGGCGCTGCGGCACGACTGACGACTTCCGTCGCGCCCGAGTCAGCGGCGCGGGGCGGGCGGTTCGGCACGGTGGCTGGCTCGCGCGGCAGGACAAGGGACACGCCGCCGAAATCGCCGCCTTCGTCAGCGCTCTGGCTTCGGGCAGCGGGTCGCCCGTGTCATTCGAGTCGGCCGTCAACACGACCCGGGCCACCTTTGCCATCGTGCGGTCGCTCGAGTCGGGCGGCCCGGTCCGCGTGCCGTGACGGACACATCCGCATCCCCGGCCGTCTCCGCGTCGCGTGCGCCGGCGATGGCGCGCGTCGAATACTTGACGCGAGTCCTCCAGGTCTACGCGCGCCCGTCGTCGGGCCCGTTGTCGTTCTGGCACGAAGAGCCCGAGCTCAACCAGGCCCGTCGCCGCGACCCGCGTCAATACTTCATGCGGTTTCGTGGCAAGGCGCACTACGCCGGGCCGTTCGATGCGGGCGGCATCCCGCTGCTCGACTATCGCGGTCGCATCGGGCGGCAGTACAACCCGATTGCCATCGCGCACTATGGTCTGGCGCGATTCAACCGCTGGTGCGGTGAAGGCGACAGCGGCGACCGCACGGCATGGCTCGCCGCGTCCCGCTGGCTCGTCACGAACCTGCAGTCCAACCCCCACGGCGTGCCGGTGTGGTTCCACCATTTCGATTGGCAGTACCGGCAGTTGCTGGTGGCGCCGTGGTACTCAGGGCTCGCGCAGGGCAACGGCATATCGATGCTGATCAGGGCCGCGGCCGAGACCGGCGACGACACGTTCGCCGATGCGGCCCATCGTGCCTTCCAGTCGCTCGAGCTGCCCGTGTCGCGAGGTGGTGTGCTCGTGACCGATGCGCGCGACGACGTCTGGATCGAGGAGTACATCGTCGACCCGCCGAGCCACATTCTGAACGGGTTCATCTGGGCGCTCTGGGGCGTGCACGACTACGCGCGATGGAGCCGCCGGCCGGGTGCGTCGGCGCTGTGGGACGCATGTGTCAGAACGATCGAGGCGCGGCTGGACGACTTCGATACCGGCTGGTGGTCCCTGTACGAGGCCCCGACCACCGGCGAGCCGATGCTCGCCAGTCTCTACTATCACCGACTTCACGCCGTGCAGCTTCGGGTACTCCACGAGCTGACCGGGATCGAGGCCTTTGCCGCGCGCGCGGCGCGGTTCGAGGCCTACGCGCGCCGGCCCGTCTCGAGGGCCCGCGCGTTCCTGGCGAAGGCCTGGTTCAAGGTCCGCCGCTACTGATGTCGGCAGCCGCTTCCTCCTGACATGCGGATCCTCTTCCTGACGCACTACTTCACCCCTGAAGTCAACGCGCCCGCCACGCGCACCCACGAGCATTGCCGGGAGTGGGTGGCGGCTGGCCATGACGTCCACGTCGTGACCTGCATTCCCAGCCACCCGGCGGGCCGGCCCTTCGCAGGGTACCGGCGGCGCTGGTATCAGTACGAATCGATCGATGGCATCCACGTGCACCGCGTGTGGACCTACCTCGCCGCCAACCGGGGCATCGCCAGGCGCACGATCAATTACCTCTCCTTCGCGCTCTCGGGAGCGTGGCGGGCGTGGCGGCTGGGACCGTTCGACGTGGCCATCGGGACGTCGCCGCAGTTCTTCTGTGCGGTCGGCACCTGGGTGGTCGCCAGGCTGCGGGGTCTGCCATGGGTGTTCGAGCTGCGCGACCTGTGGCCGGAGTCGATTGCCGCGCTCGGCGCCTTGAACCGTCGATCGGCGCCGATGCGGCTGCTCGAGCGCCTGGAGCTTCGTCTCTATCGTGACGCCGCGGCTGTCGCGTGTCTCACGCGAAGCTTCCACCGATCGCTCGCCGAGCGTGGCATCGACGAGGCCAAGCTTCACTTCGTGCCGAACGGCATCATCCCTGAATTCTGGTCGAACGGGGACCGCGAGAGCGCTCGCCGGACGCTGGGTCTCGCAAGCCACGAGGTGCTCCTCGGCTACGTGGGGACGACGGGGATGGCGCACAGCCTTGGCACGGTACTCGAGGCGATGTCGACTCTTCACGCGCGTGCGCCGGACGTACGGCTGCTGATCGTGGGGGACGGAGCCGAACTGGATGCCCTGCGGACTGTTGCCGCGGAGCTCCGCCTGATCAACGTGCAGTTCACCGGCCTGGTGCCTCGCGCGGGCGTCCCATCGCTGCTGGCCGCCAGCGACATCATGCTGGTCACGCTCCGCCCATCACCAGTGTTCCGAACCGTGCTGCCGTCGAAGATGTTCGAGGCGATGGCCGCCGCACGGCCGATCGTGCTCGGCGTCGAGGGCGAAGCGCGCGACACGTTGCTCGACGCCGGCGCCGGGATCGCGGTTCCGCCCGGCGATGCTGCCGCCCTGGCCGATGCCGTCTGCAGGTTGGCGCGCGATCCCGCGCTGCGAATGGAAATGGGTAAGTCAGGATTGGCATACGTTGGACGCGAGTACAGCCGGCGCGTCTGGGCCGGACGCTACCTGGCGCTACTCGAGGCCGTCGCCGCCGCCTCGGCCGAACCGGTCGAGTCGCGCCAGACGGCTGTCACCCGGTGACCGTGTGAACAGTTACCTCTCGCTCGTCCTGCCAGCGCTGGCTGCGGTAGTCGTGGCCTTCGTGCTCGCGCCGCTGACGGCCCGCCTTGCCGTACGGGTCGGCGCGATCGATCTGCCAGGGCGGCGGAAGACACACGCTGCGCCGACGCCGCGGCTGGGCGGTCTGGCGGTCGTGGGCGCGATCGCTGCGGTGTGGGCCGCCGCCTTCTGGCTGTTCGGCGTGTCGCTGCCACGCGAGCTGTCGATCGGGCTGGTCGCCGGTGGGGTGCCGATTCTGGCCGTCTCGGTGATCGACGACATGCGAGGCGTGAGCGCCGGCCGAAAGCTCCTGGTCCACATCACCGCAGCCTCGCTCGCTGTAGCGGCCGGCGTCGCTCTGGGCGACGTCGTGCATCTTTTCGACGTCGAGATTCATCTCGGCATCTGGGCGCTGCCGCTTTCGGTCGTGTGGCTGGTTGGCGTGACCAACGCGTTCAACGTGATCGATGGTCTCGATGGCCTCTCCGCCGGTCTGGCGCTGATCGCCTCGCTGTGCATGGCCGCGGTGTTTGCCCTGGTCGGCCAGCCGATCATGGCCGGCGCGGCGCTGGTCCTGGCCGGCGCTCTCGCCGGGTTCCTGCCGTTCAACCTGCATCCGGCGCGACTGTTTCTGGGCGACAGCGGCGCGACCGCGATCGGTTTCTGCCTGGGCGCCTTCGCGCTGAAGGGCGGCTCCACGCTGTCGTCGGGGTTCGCCGCGCTGGTTCCGGTGCTGATCATGGGGCTGCCGATCGCCGATGCGCTCATCGCGATCGCGCGCCGGACGGTCGGCCGCCTGGAGCAGCGAAAAGGCGGCGTGTTCGTCGCCGACCGGAATCACATTCACCATCGACTCTTGGCCCACGGCATCGAGCACGGACGCGCGGTACTGATCCTTTACGGTGCCGGTCTGGTGTGTGCGGTGGGCGCGTTCGGATCCCTGTTCCTCCAGGCCCGCCACGCCGCCCTGTTCATCGTGGCGATCCTGATCGCCGGTGCCGTCGGCGTCCGCCGGCTGGGGTATGACGAGTTCGCGCTCATCCGTCGCGGCACGGTGCTCCGCGTCTACGAGTCGCCCGTCGTCAACTCGTCGATGTTCATCGTCTTCGCCGATCTCGCCATGTCGGGGTTGGCCGCCTACCTCGCCCTCGGGCTCAAGTTCGACACCTGGAATCCCGGCCAGCCGAGCCAGGCGCTCGTGGATCTGGTCGCCGTGTTCGCGCCACTCACGGCGCTGTCGTTCTGGTACACCGGCATGTATCGCGGCAGCTGGCGCGTGGCCGGCGTCGCGGACCTGGCCAAGGCGGGTGGCGCGGCCGCCGCCGTCACGGTGGCCGGGGCCGTGGTCCATCCGCTTCTCTCACCGGTTCCGCAGCCGGTGTCGGTCTTCCTGATCTATGGCCTGGTCACCGCGGTCCTGGTGACCGCCTCACGCGCCTCGCATGTTGTCCTGCGTACGAGTCAGAGCCGGGCGAACCATCCAGGCGTTCCCGTTCTGGTGTACGGCGCCGGCAAGCACGGCGTCGCGGCCGCCCAGGAGCTGTTCGAGAATCCCGCCGCCGGGCTGAAGCCCATCGGGTTCGTGGACGACGATCCCGGCAAGACGGGCAAGTTCGTCAACGGTTTGCCCGTGTTGGGGCGCTCGTACGAACTGGACTCTCTGATCACCGCGCGGGGCGTCAAGGCAGTGGTCATTGCCGCGCCCGCGGTACCGCCTGATTGCCACCTCCGCATCGTGGTCGCGAGCAGCCGGCTCGGGATCAAACTGTTCCGCACGCACGTTCAGCTCGAACAGCTCCTCGAGCCGGCGCCGGCGCTGGCAGAAGTCGGGGCCGCGAGCGCCGCCTCTGCCTTGGCGGCATCCTTGCCGAGTGTTGTGTCCGTCCTCGAATGCGAGCCGTGCGCCAAGTGCGGTGGGCGCAACGTCCGTCGCTCCAGGGTCAAGGGTGTCTACGAGCGTTTCCGGAAGCTGCACACGCCGGCTCGCCCGTTCCGCTGCGACGACTGCAGTTGGCGCGGCTGGCTGTTGCCACTCGACCACGCGACAGCGATTGACGAGATCGTCGAGGCCGACCTGCGACCGCTCGACGCGGCGTTTTCACCGCACCCCGAGGGCAGCGGCGGGAGCGGTGCACGGTGAGCGGACAGTCTCCCCTCGCTCCTGTCGCGCCCCGCGTCTCCAACGCGAGTCACACGGCGACGATGCTCGTCCTCGCCTGGGGTGCGCTCGCGTTTGGCGCGGTCTACGACTGGGCCTTCTGGCCGCTGGCGGCCGCGTGCGCGCTGTGTGGAGCGCACGCCCTGACGCGGCCCAGTCCCGTGCCGCGCCTGCCGGGTGTGCTCACGACTGTCGGCCTCGCAGCCATTGCCGTGGCGACGCTCGCGCAGATCGTGCCGCTCCCGGTGAACCTGTTGACGGCGCTGTCCCCACACGGAGCGCGTGTGCTCTCCGATCTCGACATTTCCTTCGCGGCGCGCCTGGTGGGTCGCCATGCGCTGTCGATCGCGCCTGAGGCGACGCTGACGGCGCTGCTGCTGTATGCGGCGTTCGTGACGATCATGCTCGGTGTGGCCAGGACCGTGTCCGCGACAGGGCCTCGCCGGCTTGCCGCGCTCATCGCCGGGCTCGGCGCCGTGCTGGCACTCGTCGGCATTGCCCAGCGGCCCTTCTACTCGGGACAGATCTATGGCTTCTGGACGCCGATCATGGCGGGTAGCCCGTTTGGTCCGTTCGTCAACAAGAACCACTTCGCCGGCTGGATGCTGATGGCGCTGCCGCTGACGTTCGGGCTCCTGTGCGCGAACGCGGCGCGCGTCGTACCTCGAGGGGCGACAGGCTGGCGGCCTCGTGTCCTCTGGTGGTCGTCTCCGGAGGCCAACCAGGTCCTGCTGCTGGCCGCCGCCGCCGCCGTGATGGCGCTTTCGCTCATGCTGACGATGTCGCGATCGGGAATGCTAGCATTCGCCGCGTCGATCTCGGTCACGAGCTGGCTGGCGATCCGGCGGCTGCCCGCCGGCACCGGACGATGGGTCCTGGCCGGCTATTTCGCGTGTCTGGTGCTGTTCGTCGTGGGCTGGGCCGGCGTCGACGCGGTCGCGGCACGGTTCGGCAGCGCCGACCCCGCGACGGTCAACGAGCGGCTGCCGATCTGGCGGGACACGTGGTCCCTGGTCAAGGACTTCTGGCTGACCGGCAGTGGTCTCAACACCTACGGCGTGGCCACGCTGATCTATCCGACCAGCGTGCCCGGGTTCCACCTGCGCGAGGCGCACAACGACTATCTGCAACTGGCGGCCGAGGGAGGTCTCCTGCTTGGCGCGCCCATCGTGTTTACGGCGGCGGCACTCATGCGGGACGTTCGACAGCGGTTCGCCGGCTCACACGGCTCGAGCTATTGGATCCGGCTCGGCGCGGTTGCCGGTCTCGGTGCCATCGCGTTGCAGTCGACGGTAGAATTCAGTCTGCAGATGCCGGGGAACGCGGCGCTCTGCGCGGTGCTCGGCGGCATCGCACTGCATCGCGACCCGCGCTCGACCCGGGCGGTGACACGCGACGGGGAACCCTCGGGCCTGCGTGCGACGCGAGTCCTAGATCAGCGCGCCACCTGGTAGTTGTGCACGACCACCATGGCATAGAACGAGTCGAGAGCCACCATGAGGGCGATCGCGCCCACGCGGTGTTTCGGACGCAGTCTCTCCGTGAGGAGGATCGTCGAGGCGGTCACCCCCGCTTTCAGCGCGAAGAGCGCCGCCGGCTGGCGTGCGAGATTGCCCAGCATCGGATTCCGCTCCGCGCCACCATTTTCGAGCGCGCGCATCGTCGAGTGTGCGTCCAGCATCTGCAGCCCGGCGAACGAGGCATACAGAGGCAGCATGACTCCGAGGCGCCGCGGCGGCATGGCCTCGGTGACTCGGCTGATCGATGGGGACGGAGCGTCGATGGGCTCGTCGGCCGAGACAATGCGGTTCGTGGTCACGAGCGGTGGCGGTGGGGCCGTGTCGAGCAGTGGCGTCAACGCCTGCGCGTCGAGACTCGATTCCTGCGCGTGGCAGATCGTCGGACAGCACGCGAGCCCGAACGCCGCGGTCACGAACAGGCGGTGCACGTAGTGGCGAACACGGATCTGCACGCGAACCCTTTTGTCTCGGCGGCAGTGGCGGGCGCGCGTATGCGCGCGATGCCCGCGCCTCATCGAGCACCACTCGTGCTATCGGCGTCGCTGCAAGGTCACTTGAAGGCGATCGCAGACGAGCGATCGGGAATCTGATGTCTCTTCGCATCGCCTGCGATCTCGACGGCACGCTGGCCGACATGAACGCCGCGCTAGAGCGTGAAGCGGAGCGTATTTTCGGCGAGCCTGTCGACGTCGGCCCGCCGACGCTGGGTGTCGTCACGAACGTGACGCGCAGGAGAACGACCGCGCGTGAGGAACCGGTTGCCGAGGTGAGAAGGAGAACGCTCGCCGAGGGTGAGCGGAGCCGGCTGTGGAACCACGTGCGCGAAATCGAAAACTTCTGGGAAACACTTCCGGAGATCGAGACTGGCGCGGTCGCTCGGCTCGCGGCGACGGCGGCCGTGCAGGGATGGGAGATCCTGTTCCTGACCAAACGCCCGGACTCCGCCGGTGACACGGCGCAGGTTCAGTCGCAGCGATGGTTGCGGCGCCACGGTTTCGAGTGGCCCAGCGTGTATGTCGTCTCCGAATCGCGCGGCAAGATCGCGGCGTCGCTCTCGCTGGACGTCGTGATCGACGACCGTCCCGACACCTGCGTCGACGTCAGCGCCGACTCGAACGCGAAACCCCTGTTGCTGTGGCGTGACTCTCCAGACCGTCTCCCGCCGGGCCTCGGTCGGCTCCCGATACAGGTCGTCTCCTCAATGGCGGAGGCGATCGACCACCTCACCTGCCTTCAGGCGCCACCAGCCCCACCACGCGGCCTCCTCGGCCGCTTGCGCCAGGCCTTCCACCACTCGTAGTTTCGACGGAACGAATCCGTCGATCCGTTGGTCGCAGGGCCGGTGGCTGCCTGGCGCTAGGCTCGGCGCCGGCGCGCCAGGCGGAGCCCACCGAGACCAAGCGCCAGCAGTGCAAGAGTGCCGGGCTCGGGAACCGGCGGGGGCAATCCGCGAGTGGAGGCAACGCCGCCTTCGAAGAGGAAGAGGGTGTCGTTGTAATCCAGGTCGCCGCCGCCGAACCAATCCTCGAAGCCGACCACGATGCCGTTCGCCGGGTCGATCATGCCGTGGATGACGCCGTCCGGGTTTCGGCTTTCGGGGCCAAGGAAATACTCGCGGCCGCCGTCGCTCACCACGTTGATGCCGAAAATGAGCTCGTCACCGACCGCGAAGCCCATGGCGGACGGATCGAACGTCGCCGACTTGCCAGGTGGCTCGTCGGCTACGAGTGTCCACCAGCTGAGGAGAGTGAACGTGTCGTCGTAGAGGCCCAGCTGGCTCTCGTAGGCTGACGAAGCGGGCAACGAGGTCAGCGTGACCGATCCGCCGTTGTAGAACAGTTGGGCGCCGAATATCGGAGCGGCGTCAGCGGACCGGCTGGCAAAGCCAATCAACACCAGGGCGGCGCACAGTCCCAGGGTCCCCTTCCGCAGCATCCTCATCAGTCGTCCTCCCCGAAAGCTCTGCCGGTTTCCAGCTAAGCCATATTAGCTCCGTCAGGCGCCGGCCGTCTCGTCCATTTATCCTCCCCGTCAACGCATGACCAGGTACACCCACGGCGAACCGATCAGCAGATACACCGCCAGAAAGGCGAGGGTAATGAGCCCGCCGAGCTTGTAGAGCTCACGTTGCGTCAGATAACCGCTCGCCGCGAAGATGATGTTCTGGCTCCCACCCTGCGGGGTGATCACCGAAAAGTAGCTGCTCGCGAACAGGAGACCGAACGCCATCAGCGGCAACGGCACCCCGCCCTTCGCGCCGACGTCGAGGAAGACGCCGAACAACGCCAGCACCTGCGACGTCTGGCTCACGAACATGTAATGGATGAGTACGTAGAGGACGATCAGGGTCACGTACAGGGTCGGCCAGGCCAGGCCGCCCAAGCCCGACGCGAGGCGCTCGCCGACGTAGCCCATGAAGCCGAGCTCGTTCAGCTGCGCGCTCATGGCAAAGAGCACCGCGAGCCACAGGAAGGTGACCAGCGTGTCGCCCTGCTTGGTGATGTCGTCGAGCGTGATCACGTTCAGGAACAGCAGCACGCCGAAGCCCATGAAAGCGACGCTGGTGGTGTTGAGGTTCAGCTTGTTGCCGAAGATCCAGCCGGCGACCATCAGCACGAATGTGCCGGCCGTAATCCACTCGTCGCGCGACATCCCGCCCATGCTGGCCAGTTCCTTGCGCGCCGCCGCGGGAGCCTCGGGTGTCTTGCCGACGCGCGGCGGGAAGAGCTTCGCGACGATCAGGGGCAGGAGCAGGATCGCGATGAGCGAAGGCACCACGGAAGCGAGGAGCCACTTCCCGAAGTCGATCTCGAGCCCGGCCTGCTGGACGATCTGCAAGGCGACCGGGTTGGCGGAGGTGGCCGTCATCCACAACGCGGAGGAGACCGCGAGGCCCGCCATCGAGCAGAACATCAGGTAGCCGCCCAGGTATCGGCTCTCGGAGTCCGGCTCCGAGCCCGCTCCCTTGGAGACGGCGAGCACGATCGGGAAGAGCACTCCGCCGCGCGCCGTGTTGCTCGGGAAGGCCGGCGCGATGGCTGCGTCGGTGAGCACGATGCTGTAGGCAAGGCCGAGCGACGAGCCGCCGAAGTGGCTGACCATGAACAGGCTGACGCGCCGGCCCAGGCCCGACTTCACCACGGCCTGCGCGACGATGAACGCGATCACCACCAGTAGCACGCTCGAGTTCGCGAAGCCCGAGTAGGCCTGCTCCGGCTTGATCGTCCCGGTCAGCACGATGGCGCCCACAGCCAGCATCGACGCTGTCAGCAGCGGGAACGCGTTGATCAGCACCGAGGCGATGGCCGCGGCGAAGACGGCGAACAAGTGCCAGGCGGGCGCCGTGAGCCCCGCCGGCACTGGAAAGAACCAGATGCCGAGCGCCAAGACGAAGGGCACCGCGCGCTTGATCCGTAGTTGAGTGGTCATCGAGTCGAGCCTCCCGCTGCGGGGCCGGGCTGAACGCGACCCTTCAGGTCGACGGCGCGCCCGTGGACCGCGCCGTCCTCGCCCTCCATCACCCACTGCCAGGAGAATTCGTAGGAGCCCGTCACGCCGGCGTAGCGCCCTGTGCCGGAGAGGATCGTCCCCGCGATGCGGTTCTTCGCCGCGGTGCCTTCGCCCCGCAGCTCGCTGTACACCTGGTCGCCGCGCTCGTCCGTCCAGACGCTGCGGCCCTGGAAGCCCGTGGCGCTGTCGGTGAGTCCAATCACCTCGGACTGAAATCCGACACCGGGCCGGCCTGGGCCCGTGAGCAGCATCGTGCCCTTCAGATCGACGATCGAGCCAAACCGCCCCGCGCCGAGGGGGATGGTGTGACGGCTGCCGAGGCCGCTCCAGGAGCCGCTGAACTCGAGCTCCGCGCCGGACGCTGCGGCAGGCCTCGGCGACTCCTGTGCCGGACCGCAGGCCGCGGCGGCAAAGGCCAGGCCGAGGAGGAACCGACAACGCAGCACGTCGCCACATCGCTTTCGACCCTGCCTCGGCGCGCGTGTGAGGAATCGCATGTCTCGCTCCCGTGGGTGATGGATCTCTGTCGGTTCCTGCGCTGGCGTTGCAGCGGTGGTGCGAGTTGGCCGAGTGCAGAAATCCCGACCGTCGGGATGGAGGA
>Ga0207659_10000967_pt1 | contig 17159 bp, 11 predicted proteins | sample KBSM43metaG_FD_184330 | JGI IMG/M metagenome (GOLD analysis project Ga0207659, IMG submission 184330) | Miscanthus rhizosphere microbial communities from Kellogg Biological Station, Michigan, USA - KBS M4-3 metaG (SPAdes) (version 2) | ecosystem: Host-associated > Plants > Roots > Rhizosphere >...
GCGTTGAAGGAGCCGGCGGAGCTCGCGCTGCGCGACGCGATAGCCGCTGGCGCGCCCGCCATCCGCGCTGCGGCGGCGAAAGGCGACTATCGGCACGCGTTCAGCGGCATCGCGGCGCTGCGCCCGGCCGTGGCGGCCTTCTTCGACGATGTGATGGTGATGACCGAAGATGCCACGCTGCGCGAGGCCCGGCTGCGGCTGGTGGCCACGCTGCGTGACCTGATTCTCGAGATTGCGGATCTTTCGGAGATGGCCGCCGAGACATAGACGTGGCTGCGGGTCTTGAGACCCGCCCACCCAGTTCGTAGAGGCCGGTCTTCAGACCGGCCTGGAGGAGAGCGAAGGCAGATGGCGAAGAAGGCACCCGGGAAGGTACGACGCGTGGCGAAAGCCAACAAGGCGGCAAAGACGGCGAAACCGGCGACGCGTGCGGCGGCCAAAAGCGCGGTGGCCAGGAGCACGGCGAAGCGCGGCAAGTTCGTCTATCAGTTCGGCAAGACGACCGACGGCAACGGCTCGATGAAGCCGCTGCTCGGCGGAAAGGGTGCCAATCTCGCGGAGATGTGCCGCATCGGCCTTCCGGTGCCTCCCGGGTTCACCATCACCACCGAGGTGTGCACCTATTACTACGACCACAAGCGGAGCTATCCGCCGGCGCTCAAGGCGCAGATGCAGGCGGGGATCGCCGCGATCGAGAAGCAGACGAAGAAGAAGCTCGGCGACCTCAAGAACCCGCTGCTCGTGTCGGTGCGCTCGGGCGCGCGCGACTCGATGCCGGGCATGATGGACACCATCCTCAACCTCGGTCTCAACGACCAGACGGTCGAGGCGCTGGCGAAGAAGACCGGCAACCCGCGCTTCGCGTGGGACTGCTACCGCCGCTTCGTCCAGATGTACGGCGACGTCGTGCTCGGCGTGCAAAAGCGCCCCGACGAGGACCACGAGCCGTTCGAGACCGTAATCGAGACGCTCAAGCACGAACGCCATCACGAGGGAATCGAAGACACGAAGCTCTCGGTCGACGATCTGAAAGAGCTGGTCGTCCGCTTCAAGGCGCTGGTCAAGGAGCGGGTCGGCAAGAGCTTTCCGTCGTCGCCGTGGGATCAGCTGATGGGCGCGGTGGGGGCGGTGTTCGGATCGTGGATGAACGACCGCGCCATCGTCTATCGCCGGAAATACAACATTCCGAGCGAATGGGGCACCGCCGTCAACGTGCAGGCGATGGTCTACGGTAACACCGGAGACGAATCGGGGTCGGGCGTCGCCTTCACCCGCAATCCGGCCAACGGTACCAAGGAGTTTTACGGCGAGTTCCTCATCAACGCGCAGGGCGAGGACGTCGTCGCCGGTGTGCGCACGCCGGAGCCGGTCGCCGAGCTGAAGAAGCAGATGCCGAAGGCCTACGGCGAACTCGAGCGCATCCGCCAGAGGCTCGAGAAGCACTTCAAGGACGTGCAGGACTTCGAGTTCACGATCGAGGATGGCGTCGTCTATATGCTGCAGACGCGCAACGGCAAGCGCACCGCGATGGCGGCGCTCAAGTTCTCGATCGACATGTTCAAGGAGAAGCTGATCGACTGGAAGACGGCCGTTATGCGCAACCCTGCCGACCAGCTCGAACAGCTCCTGGCGCCGGTGTTCGACGCCTCCGAGGCGGCCAAGGCCAAGGCGATTGCCACAGGCCTGCCCGCCGGCCCTGGCGCCGCCACGGGCCGGATCTATCTGAACGCGGATCGTGCGGTAACGGCCGCCGAGCAGGCCCAGAAAGAGGCCGACGCCAAGGGGCACGGCTCCACGCCGGAGGGCGTGCTGCTGGTGCGGGTCGAAACCTCACCGGAAGACCTCCGCGGCATGATCGCCGCCGAAGGCATCCTCACCGCGCGCGGCGGTGTGTCGTCGCACGCCGCGCTCGTGGCTCGTCAGATGGGCAAGGTGTGTGTGTGCGGCGCCGCGGCAGTGGAAGTGGACTACCAGGCGCGCAAGGTCACCGTGGACGGCCAGGTCTTCAACGAAGGCGATTGGATGTCGATCGACGGGACAGCTGGCAAGGTGTACGCGGGACGCCTGAAGACGGCGCCGTCGGAGATCGTGGCCGGCCTCATCGACGGCGACGAGGCCGCCCGGAAGACGGAGAAGTTCCGGAACTTCCAGCAGCTGATGAAGTGGTGCGATCAGGCGACGCGGATGTCGGTGCGCACCAACGCCGACACGCCGGAGCAGACGCAGAACGCGATCGCCTTCGGAGCCGTCGGCATCGGCCTCTGCCGCACCGAGCACATGTTCTTCGAGGGTGACCGTATTGATGCGATGCGCGAGATGATTCTCGCCGAGACGCTCGAGGACCGGAAGGCCGCTCTCGCCAAGCTGCTGCCCTATCAGCGCGAGGACTTCGCCGGCATCTTCCGGGCGCTCAAGGGCCACCCGGCCACGATCCGGTTCCTCGACCCGCCGCTGCACGAGTTCCTGCCGAACACGCAGGAATCGCAGGCCGACCTGGCGAAGAAGCTCGGCGTGGCGCCGGCAGCGATTCACTCACGGGTCGAACAATTGCACGAGTTCAACCCCATGCTCGGGTTCCGCGGCTGCCGCCTCGGCATCGGCTACCCGGAGATTTCCGCGATGCAGGCGCGCGCCGTGTTCGAGGCCGCCGCGATCGTCCAGAAAGAGGGCGTCAAGGTCAAGCCCGAGATCATGATTCCGCTGGTCGGCTTCAAGAAGGAGCTCGATCTGCAGCTCGAGGTCGTGCACCAGGCGGCGCGCGAGGTGCAGGCGGAGCGGAAGGTGAAGCTCGACTACCTGGTGGGGACGATGATCGAGGTGCCGCGGGGAGCGCTCACCGCCGACGAGATCGCGCAGTCGGCCGATTTCTTCAGCTTCGGCACCAACGACCTCACGCAGACCGGGCTCGGCATGTCACGCGACGACTCGGGCTCGTTCCTTCCCACCTACACCGCGCACGAGATCGTGAAGAACAACCCGTTTGCGACCATCGACCAGACCGGGATCGGCCAGCTCGTGGAGATTGCCGTGGCCAAGGGGCGCGCGACGAAGGCGAACCTCAAGCTTGGCATCTGCGGCGAGCATGGGGGCGACCCGGCCTCGATCCAGTTCTTCGAGAAGGTCGGCCTCGACTATGTGAGCTGCTCGCCCTACCGCGTCCCGGTGGCGCGGCTGGCGGCGGCGCAGGCAGCGCTCCGCACGTAGCGGCGAGGGGGCGCGGCTGATCGCGATTGTCGTCCGGGAGAACGGCGCGGTACGGCGCGCCGATCGGGTCGAGCCCGCATGGCTCGACCCGTCCTCCACCACCATGCTGTGGGTGGATCTCGCCGCGCCCACCGAGGAGGAGACCCGCATCCTCGCCGACGTCTTCCACTTCCATCCCCTCTCGATCGAGGACGCGCGCAGCAGCATCCAGTTTCCCAAGGCCGAGCCCTACCCGGGCTACCTTTACGTGGTGCTGCACGGCATCGACGTGCGCAAGGGCAAGCAGGCGTTTGCGACCCGCGACGTCGACTTCTTCATCGGGCCGCGCTATCTCGTCACCGTGCACGACGGGGAGGCCGCCTCGATCGCGCACTTGCGCGAGCTGTGCGACCGTCATGACCGGCTGCTGGCCGAGGGCCCGGTCGGCCTGTTCCACCGCATCGTGGACAGCATGGTCGATCACTATCGTCCGGTGATGGACGCGCTCGAGCAACGCATCAACGGTCTCGAGGAGGAAGCCTTCACCGGGCAGAGCCAGCTGGCACGGCGGATGCTCAAGCTGCGCCACGAGCTGGCAGAGATGCGGCGGGTGCTCATGCCGCAGCGCGACGTCATCGGACGGCTCGCGCGCCGGGAGTTCAGCGCCATCTCCGACGAGATGGCCTACCGGTTTCGCGACGTCTATGATCACGTGGTGCGGCTGGCCGACGAAGCCATTCTGTTCCAGGATCGCGTGACCGGCATCCTCGAAGTGAACCTGGCCAGCATCTCGAATCGCCTCAACCAGGTGATGAAGGTGCTGACCGTGATGTCCACCATCTTCCTGCCGCTCACGGTGCTGAGCGGCATGTGGGGCATGAACGTCCCGCTGCCGCGTTTCCCGGGCGACGACGCGGCCCAGTTCTGGTGGGTGGCGGGAATCATGCTGGCGATCGCCGTGGGCATGCTGGCGGTCTTCCGCCGGAACCGCTGGATGTAGGCGAACGCATGGGCAAGATTCATCGCCTGCCGGCGGACCTCGCCAACCAGATCGCCGCCGGCGAGGTCGTCGAACGCCCGGCGTCCGTGATCAAGGAGCTGGTGGAGAACGCGGTCGACGCCGGCGCCGCACGCATCGCCATCACCGTGGAAGCCGGCGGGAAGCGCCTGATTCGCGTGGACGACGACGGCGAAGGCATGGATGCCGACGACGCCCGGCTGGCGGTCGAACGGCACGCAACCAGCAAACTCCGTCACGCCGACGACCTCGAACGCATCGCCACTCTCGGTTTTCGCGGCGAGGCGCTGCCGAGCATCGCGTCGGTGTCCCGGTTCACGCTTCGCACCCGCACCGCCGGCCGCGCCTCGGGCACGGAAATTCGCATCGAAGGCGGCGGCGCGGTGTCCGTGGCCGAGACGGGACGGGCGGTCGGCACGTCGATCGAGGTGCGGGACCTGTTCCACAACCTGCCGGCGCGTCGGAAGTTTCTCAAGACCGATGCCGCGGAGATGGCGCAGGTGACGCGCGTGGTCACGCAGCTCGCGCTCTGCTACGCGAACGTCGGGTTCTCGCTGGCCGGCGCCGCACGCAAGCCGCTCGAATACCCGCCGGTCGCGACGCTGCGTGATCGCGTGTTCCAGATCTACGGCGATCGGCCCGATCTCGTCCCGGTGGAACGCCGTTACGGGGAGGTGCGAGTGCACGGGTTCGTGGCGGCGCTGGCGGCCGAAGGCCCGGTCCGCGGGCCGCAACACGTGTTCGTGAACCGCCGCGCGGTGAAGGACCGCACCATTACCCACGCGATTCTCGACGCCTACAGCCAGGCGTCGATCAAGGAACGCAGCCCCGAAGTGCACCTGCTCATCGAGATGCCGCTCGACGCGGTGGACGTGAACGTCCACCCGACGAAGGCCGAGGTGCGGTTTCGCGATCAGTCGTTCATCCACCAGGTCGTGCGCCGTGCGGTGGGAGACGCGCTCGGTGAAGGTGCGGTGCCGCAGCTGAAAGCGTCTCCGGCGGTGGGCGCCGGTGATGCGCTCGGCTTCACCGCGCCGCTGCCATCCGCCTATCCAACGACGTTCCCGAGCCGATGGACCGGGGCCGGCTCCTTCGGAGCCGGTGGCGCGGGTGAGGCGGGTAGGGCGGGTGGGGAGAACGCTCCGTCGCCCGGAGCGGTCGCGGAGGTGCGCGAGGCGCTGTATTCCGCGTTCCCGGGAGCGGCCGCCGGTGAGGCCGCATTCGTGGCCGGCGCGGTCAGCGCGGAGCGCACGCTCATGCCGCTGGGGCAGTTCCGCGACACGTTCATCCTGGCGGTGGACGACGAGGGGATTGCCATCATCGACCAGCACGTCGCGCACGAGCGCATCCTGTTCGAGCGCATCACCGAGCGCCTCACGTCGGGACGGCTCGAGAGCCAGCGGCTGCTCGAGCCGATGCTGGTGGAACTCTCGGCCGGCGGCCGGCAGGCGCTGCTCGCGCATGCCGAGGACCTGGATCGCCTGGGGTTCGAGATCGAGGATTTCGGTGGAGAATCACTGCGGGTGTCGGCGTGCCCGGCCCTGCTGCCGCGCGACGAGTGGGCGCGCGCGGTCCGGGCGCTCGCCGAGGACCTCGATGGGTTCGATCGCGGGGCCGCGGTCACCGACGCGCTCAAGCGGATTGCGGCCACGATGGCGTGCCATGCCGCGGTGAAAGCGAACTACCCGCTGACGCCGGACAAGATGGTCCACATCCTCGACGGGCTGCGGCGGACCGCGTACTCGACGATTTGTCCACACGGCCGCCCGGTGATGCTCCGCCTCACGCGCCGTGAGCTGGAGAAGCGGTTTGAACGGATCTAAGTCAGGTGGGTCGGGTGGGTCAGGTGGGTCTGGTAGGGAGTGCTTTCCCCACCTGACTTACCTGACCTACCTGACTTACCTGACCAATTCAGTATGGGCAGGGCTTCAGACAGCCCTGGGAGAAACGCGATGCGGAAATGGATTGGCGCTGCGGCCGTGATCTCGGGACTTCTGGTGACAGTAGCCCAGCATGGTGAAGCACAGGCGCCGGCTGCGCCGCGCTTCCTCTCGCCGACCCCGCCGGCGCCGCTCTTTTTCCGTGAGCCGTGGCGGCAGTCGGCCCCCATGGACGCGAGCACGAACTTCCGTCCGGAAGGCGGCGTTACCACGGCGGCGGTGACGAACCCGTCGCTCGAGCTGAAAATCTACGATCCCCTCGCCGCCAACGTGCCGGCCTATCTCAAGAACCCACCGCCGGGTTCGATACCGGTGGATTGGCATGGCCCGTCGTGCGTCCAGCTCGCCGGCTACAACCAGAACCCGCCGCCCGAGAAGGTCGTGGCGGGTGCCCCCACCGATCCGCCGAACCTGTGGACCGGCGTCTGCATGACGGGCGTCGCGGTGACGCTCCGCCACAAGGAAAGCTTCGTCAATCTCACCGGCCTGGGCTCGCGCATCCGGTGGGTGACGCGCACGTCCGGGTTCCATGTCGTCCGGCCCGTCGTGAAGCTTGCCGACGGCAACTACTTCGTCGGCGATTCCGGTGACGGCGCGCAGTCCGCGAACTCGCAGCTCTTCCTGGAGTCGGAAGTCGCCATCGCCAACGTGCGCTGGCTGCCGCTCGAGATCTCGCGGGTGGTGACCCGCGGGGAGAAATTCGCGCAACCGGACCTGACCCGCGTGGACGAGATCGGCTTCGCCGATCTCCACCCAGGGAGCGGCCACGGATGGGGCGGCTTCGTCAACGTCTCGCGCATCGAGGTCTACGGCACGCCCGTCAAGCGCTAGCGTTGTAGAACGACGCACGTCGCGGAACGACGTGGGGGCCGGCTTTAGCCGACCCTGGGCCGCCTGAAGGCGGCCCCTACGTACTCCGTCGCTGCTTCTTGATCTGCTCCCAGCCGTCGAGACGGCGCTTGATCTCCTTTTCGAACCCGCGCTCGGTGGGCTTGTAGTACCGCTTGCCGGCGAGCGACTCCGGCAGGCAGTCCATCGCCGCCGTGCCTTCAGGGTCGTCGTGCGCGTACTCGTAGCCCTTGCCGTACTCGAGCTGTTTCATCAGCTTCGTCGGAGCGTTGCGCAGGTGCAGCGGCACCGGGTCGGCGGCCTCGGTGTGGGCGTCGGCGGCGGCCGCGCCGTAGGCCGTGTAGACGGCGTTGCTCTTCGGTGCCGTCGCGAGATAGATCGCGGCCTGTGCCAGGGCGGTGTTGCCTTCGGGCATGCCCATGAAGTGCGCCGCCTCCTTGGCTGCCACCGCCACGACCAGTGCCTGCGGATCGGCGTTGCCGATGTCTTCGGACGCGAAGCGCACCAGCCGGCGCGCGACGTAGAGCGGGTCTTCGCCGGCCTCCAGCATCCGCGCCACCCAGTAGACGGCGGCATCCGGATCGCTGTTGCGCATCGACTTGTGCAGCGCGGAGATCAGGTTGTAGTGCTCCTCGCCGCCCTTGTCGTAGAGCAGGGCCCGGCGCTGAATCGACTGCTCGAGCTGCGGCAGGTCGAGCCGCCGCACCATCGTGGCCGGGTCGATGGGCGCCGTCGCCACTGAGAACTCGAGCAGGTTGAGGGCGGCGCGCGCGTCGCCGTTGGCGAACCCCGCGATCGCGGACAGAGCCTCGGGCGTCACCTCGGTGTCGAGCGCGCCCAGCCCTCGTTCGCGATCCTCAACAGCCCGCCGGAGGATGCGTTCGACGGCCTCCTGCGTGAGCCCGTGCAGGACGAAGACCTTCGACCGCGACAGGAGCGCGGCGTTGACTTCGAAGGACGGGTTTTCGGTGGTGGCGCCGATGAGGACGATGTCGCCGGCTTCCACGCGGGGCAGGAACGCGTCCTGCTGCGCCTTGTTGAAGCGATGGATCTCGTCCACGAAGACGATCGTCCGCCGGCCGGTGCGGCGCCGGCGGTCTTCGGCCGCCGCCATCACCTCGCGGATCTCCTTGATGCCGGAGAGCACGGCGCTGAACGGTACGAACCGCGCCCGCGTGAGATCGGCAATGACGCGTGCCAGCGTGGTCTTGCCGGTGCCGGGCGGGCCCCAGAGGATTGCCGACTGGAGCACGTCGCGCTCGATGGCCAGGCGCAACGGCGTGCCGGGCCCCAGGATGTGCTCCTGGCCGGCAATGTCGTCGAGCGTGCGCGGCCGCATCCGCTCGGCGAGCGGTGTGCCGCCGGCTGCCGCGGATTCTGTCGGCGCCATGCCGTCGTCCTCGAGGTCGCCGAACAGGCTGCTCATGAGCGAGGCTCCGCCTCGGACCGCTGCCGCCGCGCTGCATAGACCAGCAGGGCGCCGGCTACCGCCGCGTTGAGCGACTCGACCTGCGGCGCCATGGGAATGGTTACCTGGGTGTCGCAGCGCTCGACGAGCTCGGCCGGCAAGCCCGGGCCTTCGCCGCCGATCCAGAGTCCGACCGCGCCGCGCCAGTCGATCGCGTCGGGGTCGGCGCCACCACGGGCCGCCGCCGCCACCGTGCGCATGCCGGCCTGCCGCATGCTCGCCAGAATCGCGTCGGGGTCGGCCCCGGTGACGGTGGGGAGGCGCAGCGCGCTGCCCATGCTGCCGCGCAGCGCCTTCCACGAGAACGGATTGGCTGACGCGCCGGTGACGAACGCCCCGGTCGCGCCCCCGGCTTCGGCCGATCGCAGCAGTGCGCCGACGTTGCCGGGATCCTGGACGTCGGCGACGGCGAGAACCAGGGCGTCGGGTCGCGCGCAGAGGTCGTCGGGCGCCTGCACCGTCCGAAGGGCGATGGCGGCGATCCCGGACGGCGAACGCACCGGGCTCACGGCGTCGAAGGCGCGATCGTCCACCTCGGCCATCGGCAGGCCGCGCTGCTCCAGCTCGCGTGCGAGCCGTCCGGCTTCGCTCGAGCCGGAGAGGCGCGAGGCGGCCACGAGAATCACCTCGAAGGCGAGCCCGGCATCGAGCGCTTCACCCACCAGATGGGCACCGTCGAGCAGCACACGCCGCCCGGCGGGATCGGGGGCGGCGGCCAGCGCGCGGAACGCGGCGACGACGGGATTGTGGCGGCTCGAGATGGTGCGCACAGAGCAGAGGACCGTCGCCGAAACGGCGGTCGAAGGGGCGCCGGGAGACGCCGGAAGTGAGCATAACAGACTGTGCTACAGTCTGATTTCCGGCGATGAAAGAGCGAATTCTGAAAAAATTCTACGATGAAATCGCGATACTCGAGCGCGAAGTGAAGGTGGATCTGCCCAAGGAGATCCAGCGCGCCCGCGAGCTGGGCGACCTGCGCGAGAACGCCGAATACAAGGCCGCCAAGGAGCGCCAGGACATCGTCAACGTCCGCATCTCCATGCTCAAGAAGCGCGTGGGCGAGATCTCGATGATGAATCTCGACCGCGTGCCGCGCGACAAGGCCGGGTTCGGGTCGACGGTGCACTTGAAGGCGCCGGGCGGCGACATGATCGTCTACCAGCTGGTCATGCCCGAAGAGGCCGACGCCGAGAAGGGGATGATCTCCACCTCGTCGCCCATCGGGCGCGCCATCCTCAACAAGGAGGAGGGCGACGAGATCAAGGTGGTCACTCCGAACGGCAACAAGTCCTTCGAGCTGATCAAGCTCATCACCATTCACGACGAAGCGTGACCTCCGTGTACTCCCCGGAGCGCCGGACAGCGGTGGTTCTCGCTGGCACGGGCACTCATGGGGCGTACCACGCGGGTGTGCTGCGCGCGCTCGAAGAAGCGGGCGTGAAGGTCGACGTTTACGCCGGCCATGGGGCTGGCGCGGCCAATGCCGCGCTGGCGGCGATTGGCGGGCACGCCCGGCTCTGGGACGACTCGGGGGTGTGGCGGGCGCCGGCCACCCGGGCGTGGTACGGGTGGAAACGCGCGATTCGCTGGGCGGGGTGGATCGTGGCCGGGCTCGTCGCCGCGCTGGTCGCGCCGGTGGCGCTGGTCGTCCTGAGCGGCGTGATCGTCTATCCGCTCGGCTTCCTGCTCGAAACCGCCGGCAGCGGCTTCGGCGCGTCGCTCTTCGCCGGCTACGCGGAATGGCTCCAGACCGCCTTTGCCGGGCCACGGCTGCCCACCTTCGTGCCGCGGGTGGGCATGATCCTCGTGACCGCGATCGCGGTGCTGCTGCTCGCGGCGGCGGTAGGCGCAGCACGGGCCGGGCGGCCGCGCCGGGGACGCGGGGCCGTGTGGTGGTGGGTGCTGGGCGCGCCCTTCGACGCCACGTCGGCGCGCGAGGCGTTCATGGCCGCGCTGTGGCAGCTGATTCGCGGCGCCGCCCCGGCGGCGCCGCCGTCGATGTCGGCGCTCGGTCGCCGCTACGCCGAGGTGCTCGTCGAGAGTGTAGGGCAGCCCGGGTTCCGCGAGCTGATCGTGCTGGCCACCGACCTCGACACCCGGCGCGATCTCATTGGCGCTCTCGTGAGCGAGCCGTATGCGCAGCCGTTCCTGGCCGCGCGTCCCGACCGCGAGCGCCGCGCCGAAGTACTCGACTTTGCCGGGCCGGGGCGCGAACGGGCGGCCGATCTGATCGCCGCGGCGCTGACGCCGCCGGCCGCGTTCGACCCGTGGCTGGTGACGTTCGCGCCGGGTAGCCACTGGCGCGGCGAGACCCATCGGTTGACCGATCGGCCCGGCGCCGTGCACCGGCTGCTCGAGGAAGTGGCCGCTGCGGGCGTGACGCAGGTGATCGTGGTGAGCGCGTGCGCGCCCGAGAGCGATCCGCACCGGTTGAGCGCCGCCGGGCTCGACCCGCGGCGGCGCCTGGGGGAGTTCATCACCGCCGTCGAGTCGGCGGCGCTCCGCGACGCGCTGCAGATGGCGCGGTTGCGGTTCGACGCGCTGTTCACCATCCGCCCGTCGCACAACGCCATCGGGCCGTTCGACTTCGCCGGAACGTTCGACCAGGCGTCCGAGCGCCGCCAGGACCTCGTCGAACTCGTCGAGCGCGGCTACGACGACGCCGGCCGGCAGTTCATCGGGCCGGTTGTCGGCGCCAGCGGCGACCTGCTCGCGCAGGTGGCGCCGCCGGACGCCTCAGTGTTCCGAAGTCTTTGATTCGGCTTCGAGGAGCAGCGGCAGCGCGGTGTCGTGGCCGGGCGCCAGCAGGCCGGCCCCGGTGTAGGTGAGCAGCTTCTCGCGCGTGTCCGAGATGTCGAGGTTGCGCATCGTGAGCTGCCCGATGCGGTCCTGCGGCGTGAACGCCGACGCGCCCTTTTCCATCGTCAGCCGCTCCGGCTTGTAGGTGAGGTTGAGGCTGCGCGTGTCGAGCAGCGAGTAGTCGTTGCCCCGCCGGAGTTGCACTACCACCTCGCCGGTCACGGCCTTGGCCACCCAGCGCTGCGCCGTCTCACGCAGCATCAGCGCCTGCGGATCGAACCAGCGGCCCTGGTAGAGCAGCCGGCCCAGGCGGCGTCCGCTGTCGCGGTACTGCTCGATCGTGTCCTCGTTGTGGATGCCGGTGATCAGACGCTCGTAGCCGATGAAGAGCAGCGCCATGCCGGGCGCTTCGTAGATGCCGCGGCTCTTGGCCTCGATGATGCGGTTTTCGATCTGATCGCTCATGCCGAGCCCGTGGCGGCCGCCAATGCGGTTGGCCTCGAGCATCAGTTCGACGACGTCGCTGAACGTGCGCCCGTTGAGGGCCACCGGGACGCCTTCGTCGAACCGCATCGACACCTCTTCGGGCTTCACCGCGACGTCCTCGCGCCACGACGCCACCCCCATGATGGGGTCGACGATCGTGATGCCGGTGTTGAGGTGCTCGAGGTCTTTGGCCTCGTGGGTGGCGCCGAGGATGTTCGAGTCGGTGGAATAGGCCTTCTCGGTGCTCATCTTGTACCTGAGCCCGGCCCGTTCCATGTATTCCGACATCTCCTTCCGGCCGCCCAGCTCGTCGATGAACGCCTGATCGAGCCAGGGCTTGTAGATGCGCAGTGCCGGATTGGCGAGCAGGCCGTAGCGGTAGAACCGTTCGATGTCGTTGCCCTTGAACGTGCTGCCGTCGCCCCAGATGTGGACGTCGTCGTCGCGCATGGCGAGCACCAGCATCGTGCCGGTGACCGCGCGCCCGATCGGCGTGGTGTTGAAGTAGGGGACGCCGGCGGTGGAGATGTGGAAGGCCCCGCACTGCAGCGCCGCGATGCCCTCGTTCACGAGCTGCGCCCGGCAGTCGATGAGCCGGGCCTTCTCGGCGCCGTAGGCGAGCGCCTTGCGCGGAATCTCATCGTAGTCGGGTTCGTCGGGTTGCCCGAGGTTGGCGGTGTAGGCGTACGGGATGGCGCCTTTCGCCCGCATCCAGTGCAGCGCGGCACTGGTGTCGAGCCCGCCCGAGAACGCAATGCCGACGCGTTCGCCGGCCGGAACCTTTTGAAGAATCGTCGACATTCCGATCATGATAGTTCGCGCGCGGTAGAATCCGCAGGCGCGCCCGAGCGGGAAGGGCTCATGGCTCACGGCTCAGGGCTCAAGGAAGAATGCTTGTGACTGAACGCGACGAAAGCAGAGGGCGGTCTTCAGAGCGCCCTGGCGCGCTCCTTGTCGTTCTTGCACTACTCGTGATGCTGGCGTCGTCCCTTGCCGCCCAGCAGTTCCCGCGGGCGGAGTGGAACGAGCCGCAGAAGCCGTTCAAGGTGTTCGGCACCACCTACTGGGTGGGCACGCACGGCCTCGGCGCGGTCCTCATCACGTCGGACGCGGGGCACGTGCTGGTCGACGGCGCGCTGCCCGAATCGGTTCCTCAGATCGCCGCCAGCATTCGCACGCTCGGCTTCAAGGTGGAAGACGTGAAGCTGATCGTCAACTCGCACGTCCACTTCGACCACGCCGGCGGCATCAGCGAACTGCAGCGTCTGAGCGGGGCTCGGGTCGCGGCCAGTCCAGCCACCGCCAGGGCGCTCATGGACGGGGCGTCAGGGCCCGACGATCCGCAGTTTGGTCTCGTCGATCCGATCGCACGTGTGGCGTCGGTGGCGATCCTGGCCGACGGCGACACGCTGCGCGTCGGGCCACTGGCCGTGACCGCGCACCTCACGCCCGGGCACACGCCGGGCGGCACCAGCTGGTCGTGGCGCTCGTGCGAGGGCGCGCGGTGCGTGAACCTGGTGTACGCCGACAGCCTGAACCCAATCTCGAACAATACGTTCAAGTACACGACCAGCCCGCTGCTCGCAGGGTTCGCGAAAAGCTACGCCACGCTCGAGGGCCTGCCCTGCGACATCCTGCTGACGCCCCATCCAGGGTTCGCGGAGGTGTTCGAGAGGCTCGCCGCGCGCGACGCAGGCAAGGCCGATGCATTCATCGACCCGGGCGCGTGCAAACGATACGTAGCGGCCGGGCGAAAGAACCTGACGGCGCGTGTAGCAACAGAAGCGAAGCCATAGCCACGGAGGCGGGTCTGAAGACCCGCCCAGAGGATTGGAGGACCGGATGGCGTGTTGGTGTCGAACGGGCGTCCTGGTTGCGGTGTTGATGGTCCTTCTGATGCCGGCGGCGGCTCGTGCGCAGAGCGGCAGTGCCATCGCGGGGGTCGTGAAGGACGCGTCCGGGGCCGTCATGCCGGGCGTCTCCGTCGAAGCCTCGAGCCCCGCACTGATCGAGAAGGTCCGGACCGCCGTCACCGACGGCGCCGGCCAGTACAAGATCGTCAACCTGGTGCCTGGACCGTACACCGTGGTCTTCACGCTGACCGGCTTCAACACCGTGCGGCGCGAGAGTCTCGAGCTCACGTCGTCGTTCACCGCTACCGTGAACGCAGAGATGCGGCTTGGTGCGCTCGAGGAGACCATCACCGTGTCCGGCGCGTCACCGACCGTCGATACGCAGAACGTCGTGCAGCAGCAGGTGATGACGCGCGAAGTCCTCAACGCGATTCCGGCCGGCATGAAGTCGACCGGCCAGATCGGCGTGCTGATTCCGGGGGTGACCAGCACGAGTCAGGACGTCGGCGGAACGGCCTTTTCGGCGGTCGGCCTGGCGGTTCACGGGAGCCGCCTCAACGAGCAGGCCGCCTTGTACGACGGGATGAACTTCAATAACGGGCAGGGCCGTGGCGGCCAGTTCATCGCGATTGTCACCAACGATGCCACGGTACAGGAGATGGCGATCGAGACCGCCGGCCTGTCGGCCGAGAGCGAGGCCAGCGGCGTCCGCGTGAACCTCGTGCCGCGTGATGGCGGGAACCGGTTCTCCGGTTTGTTGATCGGGTCGTTTTCCAACCACAACCTGCAGAGCAACAATCTCAACGACGACCTCAAGGCCCGCGGCCTCACCTCGTCGACGCGGGTGAGGCGAACCTACGACGTCGATCCCGCGTTCGGCGGTCCGATCGTCAGGGACAAGCTCTGGTTCTGGGGGTCTGTGCGGTGGCAGTCGTCGGAGCTCAAGCTGGCGGGGATCTACTACAACCTCACGCCGACCGGACACGCGTACACACCCGATCTCAGCCGGCCGGCCGACAGCCTCGAGAAAAACCAGAACCAGAGCCTGCGCCTCACCTGGCAAGCGACGCCCCGCAACAAGATCAGCCTGCAGCATCAGAACGCGGGGCAGGAGCGTCCGTATTACGGCTACTCGCTGGGGCAGCTCACCAACGCGCCCGAGGCGATCTACTATTCGAAGTCCGCGCCGATGTACCAGTCGCAGGCCAGCTGGGCATCGCCGTTCACCAGCCGGCTGCTCTTCGAAGCGGGGGCGCTCTACAACAACAAGGACTATCCGACCCAGCCCCAGAAGACGAACGCGCCCAACCAGGCGGCATATACCGACCTCGGCACGGGCTTCACCTGGGGCAACTATCCGAACACCTACGGCCACAACGCGAGCCACAACTTCAACGCCAGGTTTGCGGCCTCGTACGTGACCGGGTCCCACGCGATCAAGGCCGGCTTCACGTTCATGCATCTCTGGGCCTGGACCTCGTCCGACGTGGTCAACGACGGCATGACGCTGCAGCTGCGCAACGGCGTGCCCACGCAGGTCACCGTGTTCGCGACGCCGTTCTCGTTCTACGAGCTCCTGAACGCCAACTACGGGCTCTTCGTGCAGGACCAGTGGACGCACAAGCGGCTCACCGTCAACGCCGGCGTCCGCTTCGACGCCCTCGAGAACATCGTGCCGGCGCAGACCATCGGGCCGGGCCCGCAAGTGCCGACGCGGAATCTGGTCTTCGACGAGGTGCGCGGCGTGCCGCAGTGGCGCGACGTGACGCCGCGGCTCGGGGCGGCCTACGATCTGTTCGGGAACGGCCGGACCGCCGTCAAGGTCTCGATCGGCAAGTATCTCGAGGCACCCAATCCGCCCACCTTCACCCGGCCCGCCAATCCGGCCGGCGCGCTGGTGCAGAGCGCGACACGAACCTGGGCGGATCGCAACAACGACTTCATTCCGCAGGCGGACGAGCTCGGCGCGATCACGCCGACCAACTTCGGCACGACCAACGTGAGCACGCGCTACGACCCGGAAGTGCTGACGCACCGTGGCTACAACTGGGAGCTCGCCGCGCAGGTGCAGCATCAGCTCGTGCCGCGCGTCGCCGTTGGGGGCGGCTACTTCCGGCGGTGGTACGGCAACATGCGCGTGACCGACAATCTGTCGGTGACGCCAGCGGACTACAGTCCGTACTGCGTCACGGCGCCGTCCGACGCGCGGCTGCCCGACGGCGGCAGCTATCAGGTGTGCGGGCTGTACGACGTCAACCGGCTGGTGCCGCAGAACAACGTGATCTCGCTGGCGTCGACGTTCGGGACCGCGCGGGAGCTGTATAACGGCTTCGACCTGACGGTGAATGCCCGGTTGCCGAACGGCATCGTCCTGTCGGGCGGCCCGAGCATCGGCCGTACGGAAACCGACTACTGCTTCACGGTGGATTCGCCGCAGGGCACCGGGCTGCCGCCAAACCAGGGCGCCACGAGCACGGCAGGGCTCCTGTACTGCCACGTCACGCCGCCGTTCCAGGCCAACGTCAAGATGCTGGGCGTGTATCCGCTCCCGTGGTGGGACGTGCAGTTCGCGGCGACGTTCCAGAGCCTGCCTGGCCCGCAGATTCTCGCGTCGCGCAGCTACACGAACGCCGAGATCGCGCCCTCGCTCGGCCGCAACCTGGCCACCGGGGTCAACGGCGTGGCCTCCGTCCAGCTGATCGAGCCGGGCACGATGTACGACGAGCGGCTCTACCAGCTCGACCTGCGCGCGTCGAAGTTGTTCCGTTTCGGCCGGAGCCGCCTGCAGGCCAACGTCGACCTGTACAACGCGGCGAACGCGGGCGCGATCCTGTCGATCAACACGACCTACGGATCGAACTGGATGCGGCCCACGAACGTGCTGCAAGGCCGTTTGCTGCGCCTGGGCGGGCAACTGGATTTCTGAATGGCTCGTTGCGGAATTGACGTGTGAGCCGGCTTGTAGGGGCCGGCTTTAGCCGGCCCGGGCCACCTGAAGGTGGCCGCTACAGGCTCAGGGCCGCCTGAAGGCGGCCCCCACATCTGATTTCGCAACCTGCTCGGGGCGATGGAACACGCGGTATCCTGCTGACGCATCGATGAGAGCTACGACCGCGTTCCTGGCGGCTACCGTGTGGATCGCCTCCGCCATGACCCTGCCGGCAGCGCGGGGGCAGGGGGGGACGGTCACGCCGGCCGCCGGGCCGCCGGATGCGCAGGCCCTGGTGACGCGGTACTGCGCGACGTGTCACAGTCGAAGCGGCCAGGCGGGCGGGTTGCGTCTCGACGCACTCGACGTGGGCCGATTCAGAACGGGCGACGACGCCGAGGTCGGCGAACTGATCATCCGGCGCGTCCGGTCCGGCGCGATGCCGCCTCGCGGCGCGCCACGTCCCGACGCGGCCACGCTCGAGGCGTTCGCCTCCTGGCTCGAAGGCGAGCGCGACCGCGCGGAGCGCGTCCAGCCCCATCCCGGCCGGCCGCGGCTGCGGCGCCTCAACCGGGTCGAGTACGGCAATGCCGTCCGCGATCTCCTGAGCCTCTCGATCGATCCGGCATCGCTT
>Ga0207659_10000969_pt1 | contig 17135 bp, 19 predicted proteins | sample KBSM43metaG_FD_184330 | JGI IMG/M metagenome (GOLD analysis project Ga0207659, IMG submission 184330) | Miscanthus rhizosphere microbial communities from Kellogg Biological Station, Michigan, USA - KBS M4-3 metaG (SPAdes) (version 2) | ecosystem: Host-associated > Plants > Roots > Rhizosphere >...
CTAGAGAAAGCCTTCGATATCAGACACCGGCAGTGCGGGATCGGCCTCCTCCGGTTCGATTCCCACTCACAGCGAGGATTCTTCTTTCGCGGCAGGAAAATGCACCAGGATGCACATGGGCCGCTCGGGCGACCTCATGATGGCCGTGCATTTCGACTGCGCTGGAAGGCTGGAACTACGCGAACTGCGGGGGGTTAGAAGGTGGTGGACCAGACCGGGATCGAACCGGTGACCTCATGAATGCCATTCATGCGCGCTCCCAGCTGCGCCACTGGCCCACTCTCAGAGAAGATCTATGGTAGCACCTCGGGCGGGTCTAAAGACCCGCCCCTACGATCACGGGGGTTGGTCGCACCTCGGGCGGGTCTGAGAAGCCCGCGCTGCCCGCGGGGCTAAAGCCCGTCCTACGGACGGCGGCTCAGATCCCGGTAGTCCTCGGGCGTGTCGATGTCACGGAGGCAGCCGGGGTCGCTGACCTCGACGTTCAGGACCTCCGACGCGTGAGCGCGCACGACCGACTTCGCGCCCTGCTCGAGCGGCGCGGTCCGGAGGGCCGCGAAGAGCGACCGGTCGTACAGCACCGGGTGGCCGTGGCGGGGTCCGATCGCCGGGCGGACGATCGGCGCGCCGGTGCTCCGCCAGCCGTCGATGACCTGGCGTACTACCTCAGCCGTGATCATCGGCACATCGACCAGCGTGACGAGCAGTGCCTCGACGTCGGGAGTGATGGCGTGGTCCATCCCCACCCACAGCGAGGACAGCTGACCACGGGCTGGATTGGGGTTTTTGACAAAGATCGGGAGCCTTCGGGGGGCGTCGCCGGTGACGGCCGCGACGACGGCGTCGTGGTGCTCTCCTGTCACGACGATTAGGTTATCCACCCCTGATTCAGCCAGCACATCAATGACCCGGCCGGCGAACGTTCGCCCGCACGGCGCCTTCAAGGCCGCCTTCGGAGATCCGCCCATGCGGCTCGATTCCCCGGCCGCCAGCACCAGACCCGCGAGCACGGCGCGATCCTAACCCGTCAGTAGGACGGGAAGACCGAGAATTCCTGTGCAAGGCCGTAATTTCGGCCTCCTGACTTCCCTTGACTTGAACCTAGGGGAATTCCTACACTGGCGCCACATTTTCGGCCGACACGCGGCGGTTCGCGGTTTCTCGTGGTCCTGCGCGTCCGGTGAAGTGGTCTGGACGCGGCTGGGAGCCTCTCAGCTATGCGCCCCAGACATCACGTCGGGTTACAAGGGCATCGGAGGGGGCAGGGCTATGGCGACCGGCACAATCGCACGTCTTCTGATCGACAAGGGCTTCGGTTTCATTCGAGACGAAGGGGGCACTGAGCACTTCTTCCATCGCAGCGCCGTACGCGACACGGTGTTCGAACTGCTTCGCGAAGGGCAGAGGGTCGACTTTCAGCCTGAAGAGTCGACGAAGGGCCCGCGTGCGGGAAACGTCCGTCTCATCGAAGGCTGATTCACCCCCCCGCGCGCCAAGCGGCGAACTCGCCGTCCCTACCCAAGCCACCGACGCCAGCCGACCGCTGAGACGAAGTCTCCGGTCGCTGGCTTCAGCATGACAATTTCGTCGGCGGCCTGCTCCGCAAACGCGCGGTCGGCGGTGATGTACAGGGCGGCCATTCCGCGAGCCGCAACAATGCGCGACATATCCCGCGCGAATGCGTCGGCATCGGCGCGTTCGAGCGTCGCCGTCGGGTGCTCGGCGAGCAGCAGCCGCGGCTCGAGCGCCAGTGCGCGCCCGAGACGCACCCGCTGAAGATCCAGCGGCGTCAGCGCCGCCGGGAACTGATCGAGAACCGCTCCTGACAACCCCAGCTCTTCGGCCCGCTCCCGCATCTGCGCCTGCAGCGCATCGGGCATCGGGTCCACGTCGAGCGTCAGCGGCAGCGCGAGATTCTGCGACACGGTCAGCTGATCGATCAGCACGGTGCGGACGCCGAGCAGGCCGTACGCCCGCAGCGCGTCGAGCCAGGTGTCGCTGTCGCGAATGTCGCTGGTGAGACGGCCGAACGCGCGCACGTCGCCGACGCGCGGCGTGGTTGCGCCGGTGACCAGGTTCACGAACACCTCGGCCGCGCTCTGATCCATCCCGAGAATCGCGACCCGCTGGGCCGCGCGCAGCTCGAACGCCTTGACGCGCAGCGGCCGGAGGCCGCCGTAGTCCTGCGTCACGTCGCGCAGCTGCAGCAGCGGCTCGCCGGTGGCGCGCATCGTCGGCGTCGACCTACCGGCGGTGGGCCCGCAGGCGCTGCCACTCGGCGTCGGGCAGCGTCACGGCGCCGGGGCTTTCCGTCGCAGGGTCGTGGAAGTCGGATCCGCCAGTGACGAGCAGGCCGAGATCTCGGGCCATCGCCGCGTACTTGTCCACCGCCGCGGCATCGTGCTGGGAGTGATACACCTCGATCGCGTCGAGGCCGGCCTCGTGCAGCGGCCCGAGGTGATCGTCGATCTGCGTCCGCCCGGGATGAGCCACCGACGCCAGACCGCCGGCGGCGTGCACGATCGCCACGACGTCTTCCGGCGGAGGCCCGACGCGCGGCACGAACGCCGGCCGGTTCGCACCGATCCACCGATCGAAGGCGTCGTGAATATCCCTGGCGTGGCCGGCGGAGACCATCGCACGGGCCACGTGCGGGCGGCCCACCGATACGCTCGACTGCAGACGCGCCAGCGCCAGCGCGGCGTCGAGCTTCACCGGCATGCCCAATTCGGCCAGCCGCGCTCCGATCGCTTCGAGCCGGGCGATGCGCGCGGCGCGTTGCGCGGCGAGAAACCGCTGGAACGCCGCATCGGCGATATCGATGAAGTAGGCGAGCATGTGCACGTCGCGTCCGCTGAGCACCGACGTGATCTCAATGCCGGCGACAGCCTCGATCCCGCGCGTGCACGCGAACGCCTGCACCTCGGCCACCGATGCCGTGGTGTCATGATCGGTCACGGCCATCACGCGCAGCCCCGCCGCGGCGGCAAGCTCGACGAGCTCGTGCGGCGCCAGCCGTCCGTCGGAGGCGGTGGTGTGGAGGTGGAGGTCGATCACCGCGCGCCGGCGCGCGGGGACGACGTCGTCACGGGGCGCGGGCGGCGCTGCCGGCCCTGCCGCTTCACGAGCGCGCGGTACTCGCGAATGAGGAGCTCGAGATGCTCGCGTTCCTCGTCGGCGAACTCCAGGAAGATTGCTTTGCCTTCCGACTCCTCGAACTGCTCGCCGTACTTCTTGAAGAAGCGGTGCGAGCCCCGCTCGCACTTGATGCCGATGAGCAGCGCCTGCTGATCGTTGCCGGCCGAGAGGCGCTCGGTGCCCTCGGCGAAGATGCCGTTAGCGGCCCCCTTGAAGAACAGGAACGTGGGCCGCGCCTCGAGCTGGGGGTCGCGCTGCAGCAGATCGGCATAGCGCGCCTCGAGCTTGCTGAGGTGCTCCTTCTCCTCGAGCGCGAGATGCTGGAACACCTTGCGCCCGCGCGCGTCGCGCGTCACCCGCGCGGCGCGGGTGTAGAACTCGAGGCCGCTGCGCTCGGTGGCAATGGCAATCCGCAACGCGTCGCGGGCGAACACCAGATCGGTGTGGCCGTCGCTGCCGGTGGCGGCCCGCCCGGTCCGGCACTCTTCGCACGTGCCATAGATCTGCACGACGCTCTGCGAGGTCGTGAAGCCGCGCGCGGTGGCCACCTCTTCGACCAGCACCTCGATGTCGGAGCTGAGGAACTCGAACGAGCGATGACAGCTCTTGCAGATCAGGTGGAAATGGCGCGGCTGCCGGTAAGAATGCTCGAACCGGAAGCGGCCTTCGCCGAAATCGACCTTGCGGGCGATGCCGGCGTCCACCATCCACTGCAGCGTGCGGTAGACGGTGGCCCGGCTGATGCGATGGTCGTCCTTGCGGGTCAGGTCGAACAGATCGTCGGCGCTCAGGTGCCCTTCCTGGCGCAGGAAGACGTTGACGATCTGCTCGCGCTTGCTGGAGCGCTTGCCCCCTTCAGGCTTCAGCCTGCTCAGATCGGGAAGCGCGTTTTCCACACTGATCCCCGGGCGGGTGAGTACGCCCTCTTTAGTGATGGTGACCGCCGCCGCCCTCGCCGTCCACGCTGAACGACGAACCGCAGCCGCACGTGGAGGTCGCTTGCGGGTTGCGGATCGTGAAGCCGCCGCCGGTGACCGTGTCGACGAAGTCGACCTCAGCACCCTTGAGATAGCTCACGCTGACCGGGTCGACGTACAGCTTGACGCCGTTCGACTCGAACACCTGGTCGCCCACGCCGCCGCTTTCCTCGATCATCAGCCCGTACTGAAAACCCGAGCAGCCGCCGCCCTGCACGAATACGCGCAGACCGCTGCCGGCCTTGTTCTCCTCGGAGAGCAACTCGTTGATTTTCTCGGCTGCCGTCATGGACACGTTGATCATTCCTGGCTCCTCTGGACTTCTGATTATATCCCCTCCGCGCGTGCCCGCGCTGCCCGAACGGGCGGGACTCGAGCCTGATCGCGTTGAAAATGGGCCGTTTACGCGGTCCTCTTCCCCGGGGCGCCCTACGCGCCCAGGGCGGCCAGCTCGGCGGCTGAGGCCTTTTCCACGTCGGTATGGAGGCTGTTGCCGTGGGCGTCCATGGTCACGATGGCCGGGAAATCCTGCAGGGTCAGGTGCCACATCGCTTCCGGCGTCCCGAACTCCATCAGCGACACGCCGTCCACCGAGGTGATGGTACGGGCGTAGAACTGGGCCGCGCCGCCCACCGCGTTGAGATACACGGCCCCGGCCTCTTTGAGCCCCGCGAGGGTCCTCGCGCCCATCCCGCCCTTCCCGATCACGGCGCGTACGCCGTAGCGCTTGATGATGTCGGCCTGGTACGGCTCCTCGCGGATGCTGGTCGTCGGCCCGGCCGCCGTCACCTTCCAGCCGTCGCCCTGCTTCGCCACGACCGGACCACAGTGATAGAGGACCGAGCCGCGGAGGTCCACCGGCGGTTCGTGACTCATCAAGTGATGGTGCACGGCATCGCGCCCCGTGTAGGCGCGCCCCGAGACGAGCACGACGTCCCCCACCTTGAGCGATCGGACCTGCTCCTCCGTGAGGGGCGTGCGCAGCGCGATCTCGCGGCCGGTCCGCACGACACCCGCCTGATCGGCCATCGCGATCACCGGCGTGGTTGGGTCGCGATAGAGCCAGCGCTTGATGGCGCCCGTTTGCGCGTCGAGCACGACACCGAGCCGGCGATACGCCCAGCAGTCGTAGGCCACCGACACGAAGAAGCTCGCGGGCAGGCGGTTGAGGGCGCCGACCTTGCAGCCGATCAGCGACACGTGGCCGCCAAAGCCCATGGTGCCAATCCCGAGCTTGTTCACCTCGCCCATGATCGACGCTTCGAGCTCGGCGAGGCGCGGATCCGCGTTGACGTCGTCGAGCGTGCGGAACAACTGCTCCTTCGCGTGCACGTAGCCCGACGTGCGATCGCCGCCGATGCACACGCCAACCGCGCCCGGCGCGCAGCCCTTGCCCTGCGCCTGCCACACCGCGTGCAGGATGCACTTGCGCACGCCGGCGAGCGAGCGGTCGGCCCGGCCCAGGTGCGCCAGCTCCGCCGGCAGCGAGTACTGCGCGTTCATGTTCTCGCAGCCTCCGCCCTTGAGCACGAGCTTCACTTCGATCTCGGCGTCGTTCTCCCACTGCTCGAAGTGCATGATCGGCGTGCCCGGACCGAGGTTGTTGCCCGAGTTCTCACCGGTGAGCGAGTCCACCGAGTTGGGGCGCAGCTTGCCGCGCTTCGTCGCCTCGGCGACCGCCTCGCGGATCTGCTTCTTCATCACGATCTGGTTGGCTCCCACCGGCGCCTTCACCTCGAAGGTGGGCATGCCGGTGTCCTGGCAGATGGCGCCCTCGCCGTCGGCCGCCTGATCGATGTTCTGCGCGATGATGGTGAGGGCCTGCGCCGACTGCGTGCCGGCCTCTTCACGCGACATCGCCACCTTCATGGCCGCGCGCACATCAGGTGGAAGGTCCGTGGCCGTCTTGACGACGAGCTGCACCACGCTGTCGAGGAATTCAGGAAGCATCAGGACATTATAGGATCGCCGTAGAGGCGCCATGGATACACGAACCGAGCGCGATCCTCTCGGGGAGCATGCCGTTCCGGCCTCCGCGTACTACGGCATCCAGACCGTACGCGCGCTCGAGAACTTTCCCATTAGCGGGCTGCGCGCACATCCCGATCTCGTCACCGCCACGGTCTACATCAAGAAGGCCGGCGCGCTGGCGAACCTCGCCCTGGGCCGCCTCGACCAGCCGATAGCCGACGCCATCGTCGCCGCGGCCGACGAGGTGCTGGCGGGCGGACTCCGCGATCAATTCGTCGTCGACGTCTATCAGGCGGGCGCCGGGACGTCGCACAACATGAACGTGAACGAGGTGCTGGCCAACCGGGCGGCCGAACTGCTCGGCGGCGCGCGCGGTGAATACACGCGCGTGCATCCCAACGACCACGTCAACATGGGCCAGTCCACCAACGACGTGTTTCCGTCGGCGACGCGGCTGGCGCTGCTGATGGGCATGACGCCGCTCGTGGCCGGCGCGCAGGCGCTGGGGCGCTCGCTGGCCGGCAAGGGCGAGGCGTTCCGCGACATCGTGAAAGTGGGCCGCACTCATCTCCAGGACGCCGTGCCGATGACGCTCGGCCAGGAGTTTCGCGGCTACGCCGAGTGCGTGCGGCGCGGCGCCGACGACGTCCTGCGCGCGTCGCAGCAGCTCCACGAGTTGAACCTCGGCGCCACCGCCGTGGGCACCGGTCTCAACGCCGGCCCGGAGTTCGCGTCCCACGCGGTTCAGGCCGTCAGCCGCCTCAGTGGGTTCCAGCTCCTTCCAGCGAGCGACTACTTCCGCGTGACGCAAAGCATGGGTGACGTGCTGGCCTACTCCGGCGCGATGCGGCGCCTCGCCGTGGAGGTCGGCAAGATAGCCAGCGACCTGCGGCTGCTGAGCATGGGCCCGCGCGCCGGCATCGCCGAGATCCGGCTGCCGGCGGTGCAGCCCGGGTCGTCGATCATGCCGGGCAAGGTGAACCCCTCGATCCCGGAGATGGTGAATCAGGTGTGCTTCCAGGTGATCGGCTGCGACACCACGGTGTGCGCCGCCACCGAAGCGGGGCAGCTCGAGCTCAATGTGATGATGCCGGTGATCGCCTGGAACGCGCTGCATGCGTCCACGATCCTGCGCACCGCGATGCACGCGCTCGAGACGCGCTGCGTGGCGGGGATCGAGGCCGACGCCGAGCGCTGCCACGAGCTGCTGGAACGCAGCACCGCCGTCGCCACCGCGCTCAGCCCCTACATCGGCTACGCCAAGACCGCGGAAGTGGCCAAGGAGTCGGTTCGCACCGGCCGGCCGATCCGTGAGATCGTGATCGAGCAGGGGCTGCTGGACCCGGCCGTCGCCGACCGGGTGCTGTCGCCGGAGGCGATGACGCAGCCCGGCATCGCCGGCGAACTGCCGGACGGCAGGAAATCATGAAGCACGTGGTCCGACTGGTCCTCATACTCTGCGCCGGCGTTGCCTTCGATGGCGCGGCCGTGTACTCGCAGACCGAGCCCCGGCACCGCGAGCTGTTTCCGCCGCAGGATCTCGGGCTGCTCGAAGGCCCCGACCGCGCCGCGTGGCAGAAGCCGGATCAGATCATGGACGCGCTCGGCATTGCCGACGGCGCGCGCGTGGCGGACATCGGGGCGGGCGCCGGCTGGTTCACCACGCGGCTCGCGCGGCGCGTCGGGCCGAACGGGATGGTCTACGCCCAGGACGTGCAGCGGCAGATGCTCGACGCGATCCGCCGGCGCGTGACGCGCGAGGGGCTCGCCAACGTTCAAACCGTGCTGGGCGAGGGCAGCTCGCCCAACCTGCCGCCCCGCGCGCTCGATGCGGTGCTGGTCGTCGATTCCTACCAGGAGGTCAACGCCCCGGACCGGGTGACGTTTCTCCGCAACCTGGCCACCGGTCTCAAGCCCGGGGGGCGCATCGGCATCGTCAACTACAAACTCGGGGGCGGCGGCCCCGGTCCCGAGGCCTCGCGGCGGGTGCCGCGCGCCTCGGTCGAAAGCGACGCCGCGGCGGCCGGGCTGAAGGTCAAGGCGGCCGGCAACCTGCCCTACCAGTACCTGCTGGTTCTCGGGCGCTAATGCCGTGCTAGCCGGTATACAATTCCGCCGATGACGGCGATTCGATCGGCCACGCTCGTCGAGACGATCGCGGCGCGCGGCGAAGCAGGGGCCTCGCCCACGGCGCGTGCCATGGCGGTGCTGTTCTTCGCGGCCCTCACCGCGGCCGCCGCGCAGATCAGCGTGCCCCTGCCTTTCACGCAGGTGCCGTTCACGTTCCAGCCCACGGTCGTGCTGTTGAGCGGTCTCGTGCTCGGCCCGCGGCTCGGCGCGGCGAGCCAGGCGCTGTATCTCGCGGCCGGCATGGCAGGCCTGCCGGTGTTCGCGGCGTCGGCCACGCTGCCGCCGGGTGCCTGGCGGCTGCTCGGCCCCACGGCCGGCTACCTGCTCTCGTACCCACTGGCGGCCTTCGTCGCCGGTGCGCTGGCGCGCCGCGGCTTCGATCGCCGCTATCTCACCTCGGTCTGCGCGATGGCGCTCGGTCTCCTGGTGATCTACACCTGCGGCACGCTGTGGCTGGCGTATGGGACGTTCGGCCGCACGGCCATCGGGCTGTCGGGCGCAGTTGCTGCGGGCGTGGCGCCGTTCGTCGTCGCCGACGTCGTGAAACTCGCGGCCGCGGCCGGCATCGTGCCTGGCTTGTGGCGACTCGTGGGAACGGAGCCGCGAGCCTCGCAGCGCTAGCGAGTGCCCGTCACCGCTCTCACCATCGCGGGCAGTGATTCAGGCGGCGGCGCAGGCATTCAGGCCGACCTCAAGACCTTTGCCGCGCACGGCGTCTACGGCCTGAGCGCCATCACGGCCGTCACGGCTCAGAACACCCAGGTGGTCAGCGCGGTGCAGGTACTGAAGCCGTCGCTCGTCATCGAGCAGATCGGCGCGGTGATCACCGATTTCCCGGTGCAGGCGGTGAAGACCGGGATGCTCGGCAACGCCGCCATCGTCGAAGCCGTCGCGCGCGTGATCCGCGGCGCGACCCAGGCCCCGCTCGTGGTCGATCCGGTGATGGTGGCCAAGAGCGGCGACCGGCTGCTCGACGAGCGCGCGCTCGCGGCGTTCCTGACCCACTTGCTGCCAGTGGCCGACGTCGTGACTCCGAACATCCCGGAAGCCGAAGCGCTCGCCGGAATCGCCGTGCGGACACCGGAGGATCAGCGCGAAGCGGCGCGGCGCATTGCCGCCACCGGCGTGGGCGCGGTGATCATCAAGGGCGGGCACGCGGACACGCGGGACATCGTGGACCTGCTCTTCCAGGGTGGGACGTTCACCGAATTCCGTCACGAACGGGTACCTGGCACCAGCACCCACGGCACCGGGTGCACCTTCTCAGCCGCGATCACCGCGCAACTCGCGCTCGGCCGCGGCATCAAATTAGCGATCCCTCTCGCCCAGGCGTACGTGGCAGAGGCCATCCGGAATGCCCCGGGGCTCGGCAAAGGGCACGGACCGATGGGACACCTGCAGGTCAGGTAGGTCTGGTGGGGAAAGCCCTGAGCCCTAAGCCCTATACTGATCTCTGACATGTCCGTCCCGCTGGTGGCCGTGACCAGAGACCCGCTCAGCCTGGACGCCCTGTCAGCGGCGGTGGCCGACGCCACGGGTGCTGACGGCGCGGTGACGTCGTTCGTGGGTCTGGTCCGGCAGGACAACCTCGGCCGCAAGGTGGCGCACCTGGATTACGAGGCCTACGAGCCGCTGGCCGTCCGCGGGCTGGAACGAATCGTGGACGAAGCGAAGGCGAACTGGCCCAGCGCCAGGCTGGGCGTGCACCACCGGATCGGCCGGCTGGAGCTGGGCGAAGCCAGTATCGTGATTGTGGCCGCGTCGGCTCACCGTGCGGACGCCTTCTCGGCGTGCCGATACACGATCGAGCGGGTGAAGCAGATCGTGCCGATCTGGAAGCACGAGCACTTCGAGGGCGGCGACGTATGGCTGGAGGGCGCGACGGCGGACCCGGACGACGAAACCGCCCGCCAGACCGCGTACCGCATCGCATGCGCGTGACGGTTCGGCTGTTTGCCCGCCTGCGCGACCTCGCGGGATCCGGTGAGCTGGTGCGCGACGTGCCCGGCCCGGCCACGATCGAGCAGGTATGGCGATCGCTGGTGAAGGACATGCCGGCGCTGGGAGACTACGAGCGCACCATGTCGGTGGCGCTCAATGCCGATTACTCGCGCATGAACGCGGCGGTGCAGGACGGCGACGAGGTCGCATTCCTGCCGCCGGTGTCGGGCGGATGACCACGTAGGGTGGGGCTTCAGCCCCGCCGGGGTGTCGGATACACACATGTTTGACAAGCTGGCAACGGTCGAAACCCGCTACGACGAGCTGATGACGCGGCTCGGCACGGTGGAAGTGCAGTCGGACGCGGCCGAGTACAGGAAGGCCGCCAAGATGCTCGCCGAGCTCGAGCCGCTGGTGCAGAAGTACCGGGAATACAAGGCGGTGGAAGAGAACATCGCCGGCACGACCGAGCTCGCGAAGGGGCCCGACGCCGACATGCGCGCGCTGGCCGAAGAGGAGCTGCCGTCGCTGCTCGCGCAGCGCGACAGCCTGCTGCAGGAGCTGAGGATCCTCCTCGTCCCCAAGGATCCCAACGACGAGAAGAACGTCATCCTCGAAATCCGCGCCGGCACCGGCGGCGACGAAGCGGCGCTCTTTGCGGCGGACCTCTTCCGGATGTATTCGCGCTACGCCGAGCAGCAGCGGTGGAAGCTCGACGTGCTGTCGTCGAGCGACAGCGGCGCGGGCGGGCTCAAGGAAGTGATCGTCTCGATCGAAGGCCGCGGTGTCTACAGCCGCCTGAAGTACGAGAGCGGCGTGCACCGGGTGCAGCGCGTGCCGGCGACCGAAGCCAGCGGGCGCATCCACACGTCCACGGCCACAGTGGCCGTTCTGCCCGAAGCCGAGGAGGTGGACATCCAGATCCAGGACAAGGACCTGCGCATCGACACGTTCTGCTCGAGCGGCCCCGGCGGCCAGAGCGTCAATACGACCTACTCGGCGGTGCGCATCACGCACCTGCCAACCAATCTGGTGGTGTCGCAGCAGGACGAGAAGTCGCAGATCAAGAACCGGGCAAAGGCGATGAAGGTGTTGCGCGCGCGCCTGTACGAGATCGAGATGCAGAAGCAGCAGGATGCGATCGCCAAGGAGCGGCGCGGCCAGGTGGGCACCGGCGAGCGCTCCGAGAAGATCCGCACCTACAACTTCCCGCAAAGCCGCATCACCGACCACCGCATCAACTTCACCACCCACCAGTTGCACGCCGTGCTCGAAGGCGACGTGGCCGAACTGCTCGAGCAGGTGGCGTCGTACTACAACGCGGAAAAACTGAAGCAGGCCAGTCAGGTCGAAGCGTGACGCTGCGCCAGGCGCTCACGGCCGCGCGCGACCGGCTCGTGGACGCCGGAGTCCCGCCCGACGAGGCGGCGATTGACGTCGAGCTCTTCGCGCGCACGATTCTCGGCTGGGACCGCGCCCGCATGATCACCGCATCGATGCAGGGCGCGCCGGCGGCGCTCGAGCCGACGTTCTCGGCCTGGGTCGCACGGCGCGCGACGCGCGAGCCGAGCGCTTACATCATCGGCGTGCGCGAGTTCTACAACCTCGAGCTCGAAGTGACGCCGGCCGTGCTCATCCCCCGGCCCGAAACCGAGATGATCGTCGAGGCTGCGCTGCCGCTCCTCGCGCGCACGCTCGACGCGCGGGTGGCCGACGTGGGTACCGGCTGCGGCAACATCGCCGTGACGCTCGCTCACGAAGCGCGTCGCAGCACGGTGGTCGCGACCGACGTCTCGGGCGAGGCGCTGGCGGTGGCCAAACGCAACGCCGCGCGGCACGGCGTCGTCGACCGTATCGAGTTCGTGGAGACGCCGTACCTCGACGGCGTCGAGGGCCCGTTCGATCTCATCGCCGCCAACCCGCCGTACGTGCGCGAGACCGATCGCGGAGGGCTCTCCCCCTCCGTGCTGCACGAGCCGGCGGTGGCCCTGTTCGGCGGCGCCAACGGCATGCGCGACATCGAAGGCGTGCTCGAGGCGACGGCGGCCAAGCTGCGGCAGGGCGGCTGGCTGATCATGGAGTTCGGATTCGGGCAGGAGGATGACGTGCGGGCGCGCGTCGCCGTGCACGACGACCTGCGCTTCGATCGCGTCCTAGCCGACCTGCAGGGCCTGCCGCGCACCGCCGTCGTCACGCGGATCGCCGCAAATCGCCGCGGCGCTGACGTCGGGCAGGTCTGAAAGACCCGGTTACCCGCCTTACCGCCCGCGAACCGCGCGGCCCTAGAATCGCTTTTATGGCCGACTGCCTCTTCTGCAAGATCGCCGCGGGCCAGATTCCCGCGACAAAGCTCTACGAGGACGACGTCGTCGTCGCATTCAAGGACATCAATCCGCAGGCGCCGCTGCACGCCCTGGTGATCCCGCGCGAGCACGTCGCCACCTTGAACGAGGTCGGCCCGGCACACGACGCGATTGCGGGGGCGATGCTGCGCTGCGCGGCGCGCCTCGCCCGCGAGCACGGCTACGCCGAGCGCGGGTATCGCACGGTGTTCAACACCAACGCCGACGCCGGCCAGTCGGTCTTCCACCTGCATTTGCACCTGCTGGCCGGGCGCGGTCTGAGCTGGCCACCGGGTTAGCCCGGCGGGTGGACAGGTAGGCAGGTGGGCCGGTAGAACAGATCCGAACGCAGAGGGCGGTCTTCAGACCGCCCTGCGATTACAACAGCGCCGGAAGGTCCGTGAGGTTGCGGATGACCGGCACGTCCACCTCTGGCAGCGGGCCGTCGCCGCGGTGCAGCAGCACGCCGTGCATGCCGACGCGGCGCGCGCCCTCGACGTCGTGGGCCAGGCTGTCGCCCACCATCAGCGCCTCGCGCGCGTCCACGCCCGCCTGGCTGAGCGCGGCCTCGAAGATGCTCGGGTGCGGCTTGAGATAGCCGTGTTCGGCGGACGACACCGCGGCCGCCACCAGACCCTGCAGGTTGAAGTGCTCCTGGAACGCCTCGAGCGAGCGGTGCGAATTGGAGATCAACCCGATCTTCAGCTGCCGCGCGGCCAGCTCGCGCAGCACCGCCTCGGCGTCGTCGTAGAGATGAAAGTGGTGGCAGGCCGCCCACTGGACGTACATTTCGCGGGCGCACACGTCCACACGATCGCCGGATCCGCCCATGCCCTCGATGATGCGCCGGGTGTAGCGGATGAAGATCTCGTCCTCGTACACCACCTGTTCGTGGTCGAGCGACGCCAGCGCCTCGCGCACCGCCAGGTCGTAGCGGGACTCGTCGACGATGATGCCGTGCCGCTCGCAGGACTCACGGTATCCCACGCCCTGAAATGCCGGGCCCGGGTAGATCAAAGTGAAGTCGACGTCGAAGAACACGGCCCGAATCGCGGGCTTCATCCAATAAAGTATAGACCCCGCGATACAATCGATCGCTGATGCCCGATTGGAAAGACACGGTCAACCTGCCCCGCACGGGCTTCTCGATGAAGGCCAACCTGCAGACCGCCGAGCCGGAGGCGCTCGCGCGCTGGCAGGCGGCGGGCCTGCAACAGCAACTCGAGGAGCGGCGGCGTGGCGCGCCGAAGTTCGTGCTGCACGACGGACCTCCGTACGCCAACGGGCAGATTCACCTCGGCACCGCGCTCAACAAGATCCTGAAAGATCTGGTCGTGAAGTCGCGCTCGATGGCCGGCTTCGACGCGCCCTACGTCCCCGGCTACGACTGCCACGGGCTGCCGATCGAGCTGCGCGTCGATCGCGAGCTGGGTCCCAAGAAGAAGGACATGACCCGCGCCGACATCCGGCGCGCCTGCCGCGCCTACGCCGAGCGCTTCATCGGCGTCATGACCGACGAGTTCAAGCGGCTGGCGGTATTCGGCGACTGGGACCATCCCTATCTCACGATGAACTTCCGCTACCAGGCGGACATCGTCCGCGCGCTCGGCAAGTTCGTCGAGCGCGGGCTGGTTTACAAGGGCAAGAAGCCGGTGCACTGGTGCATCCACTGCCGCACGGCGCTGGCCGAGGCCGAGGTCGAGTACTCGGACCACACGTCGCCCTCGATCTACGTCGAGTTCCCGCTCGCGCCGACGAGCGCGACCACGCTGGCGCAGCGCGTGCCGGCGCTCGGCGGACAGAAGGTGTCGGTCCTCATCTGGACGACCACCCCCTGGACGATCCCGTCGAACCTGGCCATCGCCTTCCACCCCGAGTTCGACTACGCCGCCTACGACGTGGACGGACGCGCCGTCATCGTCGCCGAGGAACTCGCGCCGCGGGTGGCGCAGGCCGTGGGCAAGACGTTCGGCACGCCGATCGCGCGGATGAAGGGCGCCGACCTCGAGGGCGTCGCCTTCCGGCATCCCCTGTACGAGCGCGACTCGATTGGCGTGCTCGGCGAGTACGTCACCCTCGAGCAGGGCACGGGCGCGGTGCACACCGCGCCGGGGCACGGCGCCGACGACTTCCTCACCGGCGTGAAGTACGGGCTCGACATCTACGCGCCGATCGGGCCGGGGGGCCACTTCCTGGAGACCGTGGAGCTCTTCGGCGGCGTGCGCGTTTTCGACGCCAATCCAAAAGTCGAAGAGGCGCTGCACGCGCGCGCGCGGCTCTGGCACCGCGAGGATTTCCAGCACCAGTACCCGCACTGCTGGCGCTGCCATAACCCGGTGATCTTCCTCGCCACATCGCAGTGGTTCGTCCGCATGGACGGCGACCCGGTCGTCGAGTGCGAGGACGGCGAACGGCGCACGCTGCGGGCGGCTGCGCAGCACGCCATCGACCACCAGGTGAAGTGGATCCCCTCCTGGGGCCGCGATCGCATCTTCAACATGGTGACGAATCGCCCCGACTGGTGCATTTCGCGCCAGCGCGCCTGGGGCGTGCCGATTCCGGCGGTGGACTGCACCACGTGCGGCGAGGCGGTACTCACCCCGGCGCTCGTGGCGCGCGCCGCGGCGCTCTTCGACGCGCACGGCGCCGACGCCTGGTACGAGCGGCCGATCGAGGAGTTCCTGCCCGACGGCTTGAAGTGCGCCGCCTGCGGCGGCACCTCGTTCGAGCGCGAGCAGGACATCCTCGACGTGTGGTTCGACTCGGGCTCGAGCCACGAGGCGGTGCTGCCGCGCTACGACCGCCTCACCTGGCCCTCCGACATGTATCTCGAGGGCAGCGACCAGCACCGGGGGTGGTTCCAGAGCTCGCTGCTCGTGGCGCTCGCGACCCGCGGGCGCCCGCCCTTCCGGCAGGTGCTGACGCACGGGTTCCTGATCGACCTCGAAGGCCGCAAGATGTCGAAGTCGGTGGGCAACACCATCGTTCCCCAGGAAGTGATCAAGGAGAGCGGCGCCGAGATCATCCGGCTGTGGGTGGCGATGACCGAGTTCACCGAGGAGCTCCGCGTCAGCAAGGAGATCCTGACGCGCGTGGTGGACTACTACCGGAAGCTGCGGAACACGTGCCGCATCCTGGTGGCGAATCTCTACGACTTCGACCCGGCCATCGACATGGTGCCGGTGGAGCGGATGGACGAAGTGGACCGCTACGCGCTGGCCCGCTACGCCGAGGCCGCGCGCCGCATGCTCGAGGCGTACGACGAGTTCGACTTCTCCACCGCGTCGCAGGCGCTCAACACGCTGGTGACGGTGGATCTGAGCGCCTTCTACGTCGACGTGACCAAGGACCGGATGTACACGCTGGGCGCGCGCTCGCACGCGCGGCGCTCGACCCAGACGGCGATGTACATCATGTGCGACGGCCTCGCACGGCTGCTCGCACCCATCCTGCCGGTGACGGCCGACGACCTGTGGCGCCACCTGCCGGGGCCGCATCCCGAGTCGGTGCATCTCGAGACTTTCGCCGCGATAGACCGCTTCGCGGACCGCGCGCTCGCCGAGCGCTGGGACGCCCTCCTGAAGGTGCGCGAACAGGTCAACGCCGCGCTCGAGCAGAAGCGCAAGGAGAAGATGATCGGCAATTCGCTCACCGCCCACGTGACTGTCACGGCACAGGGCGGGGTCGGTGCCCTGCTCGAGCAGTATCGCCGCGAGTTGCCGATGCTGTTCATCGTCTCGGACTTCGAGCTCAACGTCGGCCCGGCTGACGCCGTGGACGCGGTGAGCGTGGAGGTGGACAAGGCGCGCGGGGTGAAGTGCGAGCGGTGCTGGCGCTACGTGCCGAGCATCCGGCAAGAGCCCGACTGGGCGGGCCTGTGCGACCGCTGCGTGGAGGCGCTGGCGGAGCCGGCGCACCAGTAGCCCGACGTGCGCATTCAGGGCTATTCGTTCCAGCTGGCCATCGCCGGTGTGCTCGTGGTGGCGGATCAGGTCACCAAGCTCCTGATCCGCCGGTCGCTGGAGCTCTACGACACCACGGTCGTCATCCCGAACCTGCTCAGCCTGACCCGGATCCACAACACCGGCGCCGCATTCGGCCTGCTGGACGGGGCCGATCTACCATTTCAGACGGGGCTGTTGACGCTGGTCTCGACAGCGGCGCTGGCCGGCCTGATGATGTTCGCGGCGTCGCTGCCCGAGATCCATCGGCTGGCCCGACTCGGCGTGGCGCTCGTGGTGGGCGGCGCGGCCGGCAACCTGATCGACCGGCTGTGGCTCGGCTACGTGGTGGACTTCGTGGACGCCTACTGGCGCGGCTGGCACTTCTGGGCGTTCAATGTGGCCGACGCGGCCATCTCGGTCGGTATGGCGCTGATCATCCTCGATCAGCTGGGAGTAGGACGACGCCGTGTTCCCGGAACTGTTTAAGCTCGGGCCGATCACCGTCTACTCGTACGGCGTGCTGCTGGCCGTGTCGTACCTCGTGGGCCTCAAGCTCGCTATGGCGCGCGCCAAGAAGCGCAACCTCGACTCGACGCGCGTCCTCGACCTCGGCATCTACATCATCGTCGCGGCACTCGTCGGCGCGAAGCTGCTGCTGCTGGTCGTGGACGTCGAGCACTACTGGAACAATC
>Ga0207659_10000971_pt1 | contig 17108 bp, 14 predicted proteins | sample KBSM43metaG_FD_184330 | JGI IMG/M metagenome (GOLD analysis project Ga0207659, IMG submission 184330) | Miscanthus rhizosphere microbial communities from Kellogg Biological Station, Michigan, USA - KBS M4-3 metaG (SPAdes) (version 2) | ecosystem: Host-associated > Plants > Roots > Rhizosphere >...
CACGGCCCGCTGCGCGTCGGTGGCCGGCGCCGCGGCGGACAGCGCCGTCGCGATGCGTCCCGCAATCTGATTCGAGGCCGGGCTCGCGTCGAGGTTCACGAGCACCACGATCGCCGTCTTCTCGTCGGGATAGACCTCGTTGCGGGCGGTGAAGCCCGACACTTCGCCGCCGTGTGCGATCTGCCGGCGTCCGTTCAAGACGCTGACGTTGACGCCCAGCCCGTAACCTGTCGGCGCGCCGTTGGCGAGCACGGTTTCCCGTTCGAGCTCGCGATACGACGCCGGCTTCAGCACCGCCCGGTTCATCATCGCGATGTTCCAGCGCGCCAGATCGCTCGCCGTCATCGCCAACTCACCCGCCGCCGACAACCAGCCCTTGCCTTCCTTCGGCGCCTCGCGCGGCGGACCGAGCGCGAAACGGCGATACCGCATCGGGTCGCCGGGACCGAGCGCGGCCTGGTCGGTATCCACGACGCTGGTCATCTGCAACGGCGTGAACACGCGCTCGCGCAGGAGGGCCAGCAGCGGCCCGCCGGCGACGCGTTCGGCAATCTGCCCGGCGATGACGTAGTTGGTGTTGCTGTACTGCCACCGCGTGCCCGGTTCGAAGTCCAGCGGCTTCTGTGCCCAGCCGCGCATGATGCCCGCGGGCGTCACGTCCTTCAGCATGTCGGGCATCACGTAGTCCTGCGGCCAGTAATCCTGGTAGCCGGAGGTCATCGACAGCAGCTGCCGGATGGTGATGTCGCCGGCCCGGGTCAGCTCGGGAAACCACTTCGACACGCGGTCGTCGAGCGACAGCCGGCCCTCTTCGGCGAGCAGGAGCAGCGCCACCGAGGTGAACTGCTTGCTGATGGACCCGATGCTGTAGCGCATCGCGGGCGTCGCGGCCACGGACGGCGGCCCCACATGGGCGCTGCCGTAGGCGTTGGCGTAGGTGATGGCCCCGCCCTGGACGATGGCAATCGAAGCGCTGGGCGCGCCGCTTCGGGCCAGCACGCTCTGGACGGCGGCGTCCACCCGGGTCGCGGTCGCCGCGTCGAGCGCACCCTGGGCGCTCGCCGGCGCCGCCGCGCCCAGGCACGCTACGAGAACGGCGCCGCGACGAACGAATCTGGCCGCGCAGCCAACGCGCATCGGGGGACTCCTTGCGGATTGGGCGGGAGGTCGCGCCCGGACCGGGCGCTATTGTAGGAGAGAAACGGGGGCAGGCTCCTGAAGGGAGCCTGCCCTGAAATCGCGAAGCCGCGCCTTACTTGGCCGTAACCACGAAATGGCCGCGGCGGTTACGGGTGTAGCAGCCTTCGGTCTCCTCGGTGCAGAGCGGCGATTCCTCGCCCTTGCTCACGACCACGAAGCGGTTGGCGGTAATGCCCAGACTCACCAGGTAGTCCATGACCGCCTTCGCCCGGCGCTCGCCGAGGGCCAGGTTGTATTCGTTGGTACCGCGCTGGTCGGCGTGCCCTTCAACCGACACGCGGGTCGTGCTCCACCGGCGCATCCAGTCGGCGTTCTTTTGCAGGATGGCGCGCTGGTCGTCGCGCACCGTGGCCATGTCGTAGTCGAACGCCACGTCGCCGAGCGGGTTCTCGCTGTTCAACTGATCCAGCGACTTGCGCGAAAACAGCTCGTCCTCGCTGAGCGGCGCGGGCGCCGGCGGCGGAGCGGGCTTCGGCGCCGGCGGCGGCGTCGGCGGAGGCGGCGGCGGCGCGGGGGCGGCCGGCGGCTCCGGTGGCGGCGGGGGTGGCGGCGGCACCCGCTTGGGGCCACAGGCTGCCACGAACACAGCCACCAGCATCATCGTGGTCAACCACGTGTAACGACGGCGCACATTCATCAACAATCCTCCGGCGTCCTGCCTTGGGGCGCCAAACTTTGCCGCCGAGCTTAGCGTCCGACGATCTACCTGTCAATCGGCGCGAGACACGATTTACTGCAGTTCGACGCGGCATTCGAAGATGCGCAGGCCGAGCGTTCGCGTGTCGGTGGTGCCTTCGGCAGCGCCGGGCAGATACGTGCGATCGGTTTCAATGGTGACGACGCCATTCGACTCGGCCAGCGCGTCGGCGGGAACGATCACACGCCAGGAAAAGTCGGTGGATGGCCGGAAAGTGGCCAGCGGGCGCGCGCCAGCCGACACGCGCACCGTCGGGGGTTCTCCGACGTACTTGATCGGCGATTCGCCGCGGATTCGCAGCACGACCGTTTGTGGCGAAACGAGCCGTAACTGCGCATGCCCGCTGGTCCAGCGCCAGCGCAGGCCGCTGTCGCCGGCGAACTCGTCTTCGTGCCATCCCTCGCCGAACGCCATCAGCGGATGCCGCCCGTCGGACTGCAGGTCGAACTGGCGGATCGCAATCTCGGGCACCGGGCGGCCGGGCGTGCCGGCACGTGCCGACACGGTGAGCGTCGCGTAGGACCCCGGGCCGGCCGGCACGCCCGACGGGAGGGTCATGAACCGCAGGAACGGCCGACCGGCCTGATCCGGGCCGATAGTCCAGGTGTCCACCGGGCGGCCGTCGAGCGCCACGGTCAACTCCGCCGGGGCGTCGGTGGGCGACCCGAGATGGAATCCCCCGAGGTAGAAAGCGGCGGGCTGCGACCGGCGGCGCACGTATGCCTCGATGGGGCGATGGTCGAGGCCGGTGCGCGCGGCACGCACGCGTCCGCCGGCTTCGGGCGTCAGCGACCAGCCCTCGCCGGCCATCCAGCCGGGTGGCTGGATCCGGTGCCACAGGGCCCCTGACGGACGCGCCCCGCCCATCTCGGGATGCCCGTAGGCACGCCATGGGTTCAGTTCGTTGGTCTGGACGCTCGCCGGATCGAAGAGCGCCATGTCGGTGCGCAGCGGATCGCCCAGAAACCACACCGTCCGGCTGCCGCCGTCGCGAAAGTACCGCACCGGGCCGAGCCACTCGCGCTGTCGCTCCGGCGGCACCGCCGTCAGCCAATCCGGCGCCGCGAACTGCAGCGAACGGTACAGCGCGAAGTCCGAATACACGCCGGCCGGCGGTGTGCCCTCGCCCTCCGAAATCATGTCGACAATCGCCCGGAAGGCCGGGTGCGCCTGTTGCCCGTAGTCGATCCCGGTTGGAACCGAGAGAAGCAGCGCCGAGACCGCCGTCGTCGCCCAGAGCAGGATGCCGGCCCGGCGTGCCAGGGACATGGCCCACACGGCCAGCCAGATGACCGGCAGGAGGATCGGCAGCGCGTAGCGGATCGTGACCGTTTCCTGCAGGAGCAGGTGAAAGGCGGCGTAGGGCGCAAACGCCAGGGCCACGACGCCCAGCATGCGTGGCGCGCGCCTCGCCGCCGTTGCGAAGCCGATCGCCGCCAGCGCGGTCACGAAGGCTCCGAGCCAGGCGTCGCTCCACGGCACCGCGAGCGTGCGGTACAGCGCCAACGCCAGAAGCCGAGGCGTCGGATTGAACCACAGCATGTCCACCCACGCGAAGTCCTCGCCGGCCTGCGATCCCAGCGCGCGCAGATACCCCGACACGCCGCCCGTGAGGACGAGCAGCGGGACGATCCAGACCAGGCACCCCGCGGCTCCGGCGGCCACCGCGATCGCGCGATGCCGCCAGGCCACGGGCCCGCGCATGGCGATCAACCCGACGACGAGGAGCGGTCCCGTGAGCGCCGCGGTCTGGATCCGGATACCGGCGGCAATCCCCGCGACCAGCGCACCCCACGCCAGCGACGCCGGGGAACGCAGGCCGCGCACGACGAGGGCCTGCGCGAAGAGCGCTGCCGCAAGGCCGGGCATGTCGCTCAGGGGTCGAACGCCGGAGATGGAAAACAGCGGCGCGAGCGCGAGCAGCGACACGGTGCCCGCCACCAGCGCGCGCGGCGCCCGCAGCCGCTCGACAGGAAACACCTTCTCGAGGGACCGGCAGAACATCGCGGCGGCCCCGATCGCCAGCGCCCCTCCGAGCAGGGACCACACGGCCAGCGCCACGGCTTCCAGCCGCAGCGGCTCGAGCGATGGTGCGATCCACGCGAGCGCGGCGAGCGAGAGATGGCCCAGCCCGATGTAGACGGGATAGCCGGGCGGATGCGGCTGGTGCTGCGCCGGATCGAAGTGCCGCAGGCCGAGCGCGAAGTTGATCGAGTCGATGTCTTCGAGCGACTGGGGCAGGACCGGTAAGTGCGCCGCCACGTAGGCGGCCGCGAGGACGGTCACGACCGCGAGTGGGGCTCGCGCGAGCGCCGCAAGGCGCCCCTCCGGCCTGGTGTCAGACAGGCCGGAGCCGGATGCCTTCATTCAGGCTGCCAGTTCGATACCCCTGCAGATCGACCGTCACCTCGCGGTAGCCGATCGCGCGGAGCGCGCGGACGACCTCGTCGCGCAATCCGGGATCGAGCGCGCGGGCGATTTCGTCGGCGGCGAGCTCGAGCCGCGCGAGCGTGTCGTGGTGCCGCACGCGGCAGACGCGGAAGCCCATGTCCCGGAGCACCGTCTCCGCCTGCTCCACCATGCGCAGCTTGCCGTCGGTGATCTCGGACTCGTACGGGATGCGCGATGACAGGCAGGCCGAGGCGGGCTCGTCCCAGGTGGCCATGCCCGCGGCGCGCGACAACTCGCGAATCTCCTGCTTGGTCAGCCCCACCTCGTCGAGCGGGCTGCGCACGCCGTGTTCGCGCGCGGCCTGCCGGCCGGGGCGATAGTCGCCGCGATCGTCGGCGTTGTTGCCGTCGAGGACGACGTCGATGGCGCGCTCACCGGCCAGCGCCGTCAGGGCCGAATACAGCTCCTGCTTGCAGTAGTAGCAGCGGTTGACGGGATTGGCGCGGTACTCCGGCCGCTCGAGCTCGGCTGTCGCGATGATTTCGTGACGCAGCGCGAACGCGCCGGCGACTTGGCGCGCGAGAGAACGGTGATGTTCGGGATAGCTCGGGCTGTCGGCAGTGACGCACAGCGCACCGGCGCCGAGAACCTGGGTGGCGACTACGGAGAGATATGCGCTGTCGACGCCGCCGCTGAAGGCAACGATCGCCGAAGAAAAACCTGAGAGCAGCTCACGGAGGCGCTGATCCTTGACCGCCGCGCCGGAGCCGCCGTGGTCACTCGTCGAAGTCCTCCTCTTCTTCAGCATCGTCATCGAGGTCGTCGAGGTCGTCGTCGTCATCGTCCTCGTCGTCGTCCTCCTCGTCCTCGTCCTCGTCGTCGTCGTCGTCCTCGTCGACGTCGTCATCCCCGTCGGCAAATTCCAGGTTGCCGTCTTCACCAAGGACGAGCTTGCGACCGCATTCGGGGCAGCTCAGGGCTTCGCCCTCATCGAGGTCGTCCGCGTCGATCTCTTCGAAATCGCAGTCAGGGCAAGTCGCCATATCGCCAGATCCTCAATAGAATCCGCCACTTCCCGGGGGACTTCGGATTATAGCGAGATCGGCGAGGCCCGGGCAACGAACCCTAACGCGTTCGGGCCGTCGTCCCGATAGAAGGAAGTGTGACAGGCGCGGCGACCCTGGAGGCCGTGAAGACCGTGGTCGTCGCCGACGACACGGCCTTCGTGCGCGACCGCTTCCGGGCGGCGCTGGCGCAGGCTGGTCACGAGACGTTGACCGTCCGCAACGGCGCCGAACTCCTGGGGTTGATGCGCCGCACGGGCGAGCGCGTGGACCTCATTGCCCTCGATCTCAGGCTGCCGCAGGGACAGGGCGTGCAGATGGTCCGGGATCTCCACAAGCTCAGCAATCACAAGCCCACCATCGTCGTCTTCAGCGGCACGATCGCCAACGCCTCGGAAGTCCGGGAGCTGACCACTCTGGGCGTGGCGGGCTACGTCAACGAGTACACGGCGGTGCAGCACATCCTGCCGTCGCTGTCGCCGCACCTCTACCCGGATCTCTACAACCGACGCAGCAGTCCGCGGGTCACGCTCGGCATCCCGGTGGCGTACCGTGTCGGCAACACGATCTCGTCGGCCGTCACGTTGAACGTCAGCCAGGGCGGCCTGGCGATCCGCACCACCAGCCCGCTCGACGTCGGCACCAAGCTGCGCGTCCGCTTCCGGCTCTCCACCAGCCGCTTCGATCTCGAGTCCGAGGCGTGCGTCGCGTGGTCGGTGCCGCGGCTCGGCATGGGTGTCGAGTTCGTCAGTCTCGAGCACGAGTCGCAGGCGGCCATCCACGCCTTCGTGCACGCGCATTTCTTCTCGAATAGAAAAGCCTGAGGGCTCAAGGTTCAAAACCCGCCTTACCTGTCCCACCCGCCAGCGTCACCTGGCGCGAAGCAGTCGCAGGGCGTTGGCGACGACGATCACCGACGCGCCGGTATCGGCGAGCACCGCCATCCACAGCGTCGCGTTGCCGGTGACGGCCGCCACCAGGAACACCGCCTTGAGCGCGAGCGACACCGCGACGTTGGTCTTGACGTTCCGCAACGTGGCGCGGGCGAGCCGCACTCCGAACGGCAGCTTGAGGAGCTCGTCGGACATCAGCGCGACATCGGCGGCTTCGATGGCCACGTCGGACCCGACCGCGCCCATCGCGATGCCGACATCGGCGGCCGCCATCGCCGGCGCGTCGTTGACGCCGTCACCCACCATCGCCACCGGCCCCCACGCCGACCGCAGTGCTTCGATCGCCGCATGCTTCTCATCGGGCAACTGGGCGGCGTGGAACTCGTCGACGCCCACCTCCTGCGCCACCCGCTGCGCCGCGGCGGGTTCGTCGCCGGTCAGCATCACGATGCGGCGCACGCCGGCCGCGCGCAGCAGCTCGAGCGCCTCGCGCGCGGTCGGCCGCGGACGATCCGCGAGCGACACCCACCCGGCGAGCCGCCCATCCATCGCGACGAAGACCCGACCGCGGCCGGTATCGGCCGCGGCGGCCGGCGGGGCACACCCGCGCTCGGCCATCAGCCGCGCGTTGCCGACAACCACCGCGCGCCCGCCGGCCAGGCCCTCGACGCCCAGCCCGGGCATCGCGCGTACGCCGCTCGCCACCGGCCAGTGCACGCCGTCGTGCCGCGCGCGTGTGACGATCGCGCGGGCAATCGGATGCGTGGACTGCGACTCGAGGGCGGCCGCCGCGGCCAGCACCTCGTCGCGCGACACGGGTGCCACCGCCTCCACTCCGGCCACTTCCAGCTCGCCCGACGTCAACGTACCGGTCTTGTCGAACGCGAGGGCACGCACCGCGGCCAGCCGTTCGAGCGCCGCCCCGCCCTTGATCAGCACGCCGCGGCTGGCTGCGGCCGATACGGCGGCCACGATCGACACCGGCGTCGAGATCACGAGCGCGCACGGACACGACACGACCAGCAGCACGAGCGCCCGGTAGATCCAGTCCAGCGCCGGCGCGCCGGCGAGCGGCGGCACGATCGCCACGGCCAGCGCCGCCACGATCACGGCCGGCGTGTAGACGCGGCCGAAGCGATCGACGAACGACTGGATGGGCGCGCGCTGTGCCTGCGCCTCCTCGACCAGGTGGATGATCCGGGCCACCCGCGTATCGCGGCCGACGCGCGTGACCGTGACCTCGAGCGCGCCGTGGCCGTTGATCGTCCCGGCGTAGACCTCGGCCCCCGGGCCTTTGTCGGCGGGCAGCGACTCGCCGGTGATGGGCGACTCGTTCACGTCGCTCTGCCCGGCCGACACGCGGCCGTCTACGGCGATCTTGTCGCCGGGCCGGACGACGACGACGTCGCCCGTCACCACGTCCTCGACCGGGATCCGCTGGTCCACGCCGACGCGCCGCACCAGCGCGTCGCGCGGGGAAAGATCGAGCAGCGCGCGGATCGCCCCGCGGGCGCGCGCCAGCGTCCGCGCCTCGAGCCACTGCGCCAGCGCGAACAGGAACACCACCGTCGCGCCCTCGCGCCATTCGCCGATGGCCAGGGCGCCGGCTGCCGCGATCACCATCAACGCGTTGATATCCAGGGTGCGGGCGCGGAGGGCTCCCACGGCCCGCCGCGCCGGAAAGATCCCGCCGAGGATCGTGCCGGCGACGTACGCGGCAATCGAGGCGGGCCCATACCCGGCGGCCGCAGCAGCGGCGCCGGCGGCCAGCGCCGTGCCCGAGGCAGCCGTGAACCAGAAGCGCGCGGCGACGTCAGCCCCCTGCGCGCGCGGCTCCTCGTGCTCGAGCCACATGCGCATGCCGGCCTCGGCCACGGCGTCGACCATCGCCGCCGTGTCGAGCTTGGCGGCGTCGTAGCTGACGCGCAGGCGCTGGCCCACCACGTCGGCCGAAATCGCCTCGACGCCGGCTATCGGCTTGAGGCGCCGCTCCAGGATCACGACTTCGTCGTTGCAATCGAGACCCTCGACGCGGAAGACCGCTTCGGCGTGCACCTCGCACACGGCGCAGGCGACGGTGACGGGACGGGGCACCGCCATTAGCGGGGCCCTCCCCGGCGCCCTTCCTGCGCGTGGCGCAGCCCCTGCTCGAACAGGGCGAGCACGTGGTGATCGTCGAGGGCGTAGAAGACGCGACGCCCGTCGCGGCGCGCGCGCACGATTCGCGCGCCGCGGAGCAGCCGCAACTGGTGCGAGACGGCTGATTCCGAAAGCCGCAGCGCCGAGGCGAGGTCCTGGACGCACACCTCGGATCGCGACAGCACGTCGAGAATGCGCACCCGGGTCGGGTCGCCCAGCACCCGGAAGATCTCGGTCAGGTCGTCGACATCCGAGGTCTCTAAAACTGACATATGAGCAACTGTTCATATATTACCGCAACCCGACCAGGCTTCGAAACTCGACGTCAAAGCTGTCGCTGGCCGACTCCGCGATGCCGGTTGCCGGCCACGCGCTGCTTCGGATAGGATTCGTTGTTTGTGATGACCGTAAACAACCAGTCATCAATGCCTTACCGGATACACCGTCGACTTTCCCGGAGACCCACGTGATCGAGGTCCAACACCTCACCAAGCGCTACGGCCCCTTCACCGCTGTCCACGACATCAGCTTTACGGTAGAACGCGGCGAGATCCTGGGCTTCCTGGGCCCCAACGGGGCCGGAAAGACCACGACGATGCGCGTGCTCACCGGCTATATGCCGCCCACCGAGGGGACGGCGGTGGTCGCCGGATACAACCTGGCCGAAAAGCCCCTCGAGGCCAAACGGCGCACCGGGTATCTGCCCGAGACGCCGCCGCTCTACACCGACATGGGCGTGCGCGAGTACCTCGAATTCTGCGCGCGCATCAAGGGCGTGCCGCGCGGCGAGCGCCGGCAGCGCGTGGCCACGGTGATGGAGCGGACGCGGGTGTCCGACGTGGCCGACCGCCAGTGCGGCAAGCTCTCGAAGGGCTACCGGCAGCGGGTCGGCCTGGCGCAGGCCCTGCTCCATAACCCCGAGGTGCTCATCCTCGACGAGCCCACCGCCGGTCTCGACCCGAAGCAGATCAACGAGACCCGCCAGTTGATCAAGGACCTCCGCGGCGATCACACCGTGGTCCTGAGCACCCACATCCTGCCCGAGGTCAGTCAGACGTGCACGCGCGTCGTGATCATCAACAAGGGCAAGGTCGTGGCGGTGGATACGCCGGACAACCTGACGTCGCGGCTGCGCGGGTCGGAGACGATCTACGTGCAGGTGGACGCGATGGGCGCCGACCCGGCGGGGACGCTGGCGGGGCTGGCCGGCGTGACGCGCGTGAGTGCGACCCCGGAGGCGCGCGATGGGGTGCTGGGACTCGAGGTGGAGAGCGAAGCCGGACGCGACGTCCGGCGCGAGCTCGCCGCGGCGATCGTCAGCCACGGCTGGGGCCTGCTCGAGCTGCGGCCGATGCGCATGAGCCTCGAGGACGTGTTCCTGAAGCTCACGACGCAGGAAACCGACGCGCCGGCCGACGGCGGCGAACCGCCTGCCGCCGAAACCGAACCCGCCGGCGACACGGAGGTGGCCAATGGGTAACGTGGTGGCCATCGCGCGCAAGGAGCTGCGCTCGTACTTCGCGTCGCCGATCGCCTACATCGTGATCGGGCTGTTCGCCGTGATCTTCGGCATCTTCTTCGGCGTCATCCTGCTCAACTTCAACCAGATGGCCCAGCAGGGCGGCGGTCAGGCCGTCAACGTCAACGAGCAGCTGATCCGGCCGGTGTTTCTCAACTCGGTGGTGGTGTTCCTGTTCATGCTGCCGATCGTCACCATGCGCTCCTACGCCGAAGAGAAGCGCTCGGGCACGATCGAATTGCTGCTCACGGCGCCGCTCACCGACCTGCAGATCATCCTGGGCAAGTTCCTCGGCGCGATGAGCCTCTACGGCTCGATGCTCGTGATCACGATGCTGTCGGTCGGCACTCTGTTCTTCTTCGGCACGCCCGAGCTGAAGCCGCTGCTCACCACCTACCTGGGCCTGCTGCTGATGGGCGGGTGCTTCGTGTCGGTGGGCCTGCTCATCTCGACCTTCACCAGCAATCAGATCATCGCCGGCGCGGTGACCTTCGCCGTCTTCCTGATCCTGTGGGTGATCAACTGGCCGGCGCCGTTCGCGCCGTGGCCCTGGCTCCAGACCTTCCTCAACTATGCCTCGATCGTCGACCACTTCGACGATTTCAGCCGCGGCGTCCTCGACACCAAGCACGTCGTCTACTACATCAGCTTCATTGCAGTGGGCCTGTTCCTGACCGCGCGGTCGGTGGACACCGAACGGTGGCGAGGGTAGTCATGCAACGCGCACTCAACTGGCTGGCGTGGCTCGGCGTCGCAATCGTGTTCATCGCCGCGCCGGTGCGGATCCTCGGGTGGTTCGACGTCGTGCCGGTGTCGGCACGGCTCGACCAGTATGCGATGTACGCGTCGTGGGCCGGCCTGGCCCTCGTCGTGGTGTACGCGCTGCAGAGCGCGTGGGCCGGCGGGCGCAACTCGCGTTACGGCATGCTCGCCCTCGCGAGCGTCGGGCTCGGCCTGGCCATCCTGGTCGCCGTCAATTACGTGGCCTCGCGCCAGAACAAGCGCTGGGACTTCACCGCCAACCAGCAGTTCACGCTGTCGGACCAGACGACGAAGCTGCTGCAGGGGCTGAAGGCGCCGGCCAAGATCCTCGTCTTCGACCGGTCGCGGGGCTTCGAGCGGTTCCGCGCCCGCATGAACAGCTACGAGGCGCTCTCGAACAACGTCACCGTCGAGTACGTCGACGTCGACCGCTTCCCAATCCGGGCCCGCGAGTACGACGTGGCCCAGTACGGCACCGTCGTCGTCGAGTACATGAGCCGCAAGGAGCGCGCGACCACCGACGAGGAGCGCGACATCACCACCGCGCTGATCAAGGCGGTGAACCCGGCGACGAAGAAGGTGTACTTCCTGTCCGGGCACGGCGAGCGCGACGTCAACGGCCCCGGGGACGAGCAGGGGCTGAGCGCGGCCACCGACGCCCTGAAGCGGGACAACTACGAGTTCGCCCCGCTGGTGCTGGCGCAGGCCAACGCCATCCCCGCCGACGCGACGGCGATCATCGTCGCGGGTCCGCGCATCGACCTGCTCGAACGCGAGCTGCCGCTGCTGGAGTCGTATCTGGACAAGGGCGGCAAGCTGCTCGTGATGCTCGATCCGCCCGCCGACCTCAAAGCCGGCGAGCCGATGCCTCGACTGGTGGGGCTACTCGCCAAGTGGGGCATCAAGGCGCCGCCGTCGGTCATCCTGAGCGGCAGCACGAACGACCCGTTCACGCCCGCAGCCGCCCTGCCGTACCCCGTGCACCCGATCACCGACCGCTTCGGGCTGCTCACCGTGTTCTCGCTGGTGCGGGCCATCCAGCCCAACGGCGAGGGCCGCGACGGCAACGCCGCGCGGCCGTTCGTGCAGACCGGGGCGAACAGCTGGGCCGAGACCGACCTCGCCAAGTTCGATCCCAACGCGCTGGCCCCGCCCGACGAATCCACGGGCGACATCCTCGGCCCGGTCACGATCGGCGCCACCGTCGCCGTCCCGGTCAAGGCCGCCGATCCGGCGCCCGCGCCGGCCGCCGCGGGCGACACCGCCAAGCCGGCGCCGCCGGAAACGCGCATCGCGGCGATCGGCGACTCCGAGTTCATCACCAACCAACTGGCCGGCGTGCCGGGCAACGTCAACCTCTTCATGAACACGGTCAACTGGCTGGCGCAGCAGGAGAACCTGATTTCGATCCGGCCGCGCGACCCGGCCGAGCGGCGGGTCACGCTGGACAATCGCCAGCTCGTGCTCGTGCTGGCCTTCTCGGTGCTGATCGTGCCGATCGCGGTGTTCGGCGGCGGCTTCTACGCCTGGTGGCGGAGGCGCTAGCATGCAGCGGCTGGTTTCGACGATCGCCCTCCTCGCCGTCCTGGGCGGGCTCGTCGGCTACATCTACTACCTCGAGACGAAGGATCCCGCGCCGCCGGAGGATGCGCCCCAGAAGGCGTTCGCCTCCGTGGAGGCCGATGCCATCGAGGAACTGCGGATCACCGCCGGCGGCGAGACGACGCGGCTCACGAAGACCGGGAACACATGGTCGATCGTGGAGCCGGTGCGGGCCGACGCCGACGCCAGCGAGGTGTCGAGCATCACCGGCAGCCTCTCGTCGCTCCAGATCGAGCAGGTCGTGGACGAGAAGCCGGCCGACCTCGCGCCCTTCGGCCTCGACCCCGCCCGCATCGACGTCGCGTTCAAGGTGAAAGGCCAGGCCGCCGAGCAGCGCATCCTGCTGGGCGAGAAGACACCGGTCGGCGAGAACGTCTACGCCAAACTGCCCGCGTCGCCGCGGGTGTTCCTGGTGCCGTCGCACCTCGACCCCACGTTCAACAAGACCACCTTCGCGCTGCGCGACAAGGCGGTGCTGAAGGTCGAGCGCGGAAAGGCCGACGGCCTGGAGCTGAAGACGGGGTCCACGGAGATCGCCCTCGCCAAGTCGGGCGAGAGCTGGTCGCTGGTCAAGCCGATCGCGGCCCGCGCCGACTACGCGGCGGTCGAGGGCGCGATCGAGCGCCTGTCGTCGGCGCAGATGCAGGCGCTCGCCGAGGATCAGAACGCACCACCGAAGCGATACGGGTTCGACGCGCCGACCGCGACCATGACCATCAAGTCCGGGAGCTCGAGCGCAACCTTGACGCTCGGCAAGACCGAGAACGCCGTCGTGTTCGCCAAGGACTCCAACCGCCCGGCGATCTTCACCGTGGCGCCGACGCTCCGCGCCGATGTGGTGAAGGACGTCGGCGAGTTCCGCCGCAAGGACCTCTTCGACTTCCGCTCCTTCACTGCTACGCGCGTCGAGTTCACCCGCGGGGGGCAGACGCAGGCGTTCGACCGGACGAAGGGCAAGGACGGCAAGGACGTGTGGACGGTGGCCGGCAAGACGCTCGATGCCATGCAGGTCGAGTCGCTCCTGGCGCAGGTGTCGGGCCTGCGGGCGGCCTCCTTCGAGACCGGATCGCACGCGTCGCTGAAGACGCCCGTGCTCGCCGTGAAGGCGGTGTTCGACAAGGGATCCGACTCGGTCACGTTCGGCCGCGCCGGCGCGGACGTCTACGCGAGCCGGAGCGACGAGCCCGGCACGGCCAAGCTCGACGCGGCCGCCTTCGACGAGGCGATCAAAGCCCTCGACGCGCTGAAGTAGCATCTAATTCATGCGGCCGGGTGGCCCATCATGGCCTCCGCGGCGCGCCGTCCTGACGGGTGGCGTGCTGCTCTGCTCGTTGAGCCTCTGCGCGTCGGCCATGATTTCGGCCCAGACGGCGCCCGCCTCTGGCGCCGCGCAGCCCGCGGCGCAGGCGGCTGCGTCGGGCGCGGCGGCCCTCGCGCAGCTCCGCCAGGATCTGCAGGCCGACATGGCCTCCGCCGGCGTGACCCGCGCCGTCTGGGGCGTCGTGGTCCACTCGCTGGACCGCGACGAGCGCCTGTTCGAGCTCAATCCGCAGACGCTGCTCATTCCCGCCTCGGTCGCCAAGATCGTCAGCGCCGTCTCGGCCGCCGAGACCGTGGGCTGGGACTACACCTACACCACGCCCGTGCGGGCGGCCGGACCCTTGGTCGACGGCGTGCTCACCGGGGACCTGATCGTGATCGGGTCCGGTGATCCCACACCGGACGGCCGCGAAGGCGACACCCTGCAGGTCTGGGTGGACGCGCTGAAGGCCGCGGGCCTCCGCCGGGTCGAGGGCCGCGTGATCGGCGACGACGACGCCCTCGAAGAACCGCGGCCGGCACGTGCCTGGGCCTGGGAGGACGTCGGCTACGTGTCGGGCGCCCTCTTCGGCGCGCTGAACGCCGCAGAAAATCGCATGAACGTGACCGTCAGCCCCGGCCCGCGCGAGGGCGCACCGGCCACCGTGGCCGTGGACGCCGAAGCGCTGGAGCGGCCGCTCGTGAACCGCACCGTCACGACGGCTGCTCAGGCGAGCTTCGTCTGGTCCGAACAGCGGCCGGGCGAGGCGGCGCTCACCCTTGCCGGCTTCATCCGGCCCGGCGACGCGCCGTTCCGGCTGTCGGTGTCATCCGGCAATCCCACGCTGTGGTTCGCCAACCTCCTGCGCGACCGGTTGGTGCGCAGCGGAATCGACGTGACGGGCCGCGCCGCCGACATCGACGATGTGGTGCCGCCGCCCGATCGCACCGCAGGCACCGTGCTCTACACCCATCGATCGAGGCCGCTCTCCGACATCGTGAAGCCGATGCTCAAGGAGAGCATCAATCTCTATGGCGAGGCGGTGATGCGGCTCAACGCGGCGCCGGGCGGGCCCGGCACCAACGACGCGGCGCTCGACGGCGTGCAGAAACGCTTTGCCGCATGGGGCGTGCCCGCCGACGCCGCACAGATCGTGGACGGATCGGGGCTGTCGCGGCACGACCTCATCGCGCCGCAGGCCCTCACCCTGCTCCTGCAGCGGATGCACGACCCGGCCGGAGCGTCGCCGTTCGTGTCGGCGCTGCCGATCGCGGGGGTGGACGGGTCGCTGGCCTTGCGGATGAAGCGCACCAGCGCCGAGGGCAACCTCCGGGCGAAGACCGGCACCATGAGCAACGTGCGCAGCCTGGCCGGCTACCTCAAGACGAAGGACGGCGAGCACCTCGCTGTCGTGATCATCATCAACAACTACGAGGGCACCGGAGTGGACGCCACCGAGGCGATCGATCGGATGGCGGTGCGGCTGGCGGATTTCACGCGCCAGCCCTGATGGCGCGGTCCGCAAAGAACGCGGACCGCGCGGCAGTATCTGGCAAACCGGCTTAACGCCGGTTCGCTACCGCAGAGAACGGCCATTCCCCTGCCCGCCGCGCGCGCCAGAGGTAGGCGGCGACACCGGCGGCCAGCAGCGCCACCCCGGCCGCGATGTACGGCAGCCCGCTGGTGACGAGAATCGCCAGCCATCCCGCGGCAGCCACGACGCTCGGCAGCGGATAGCCCCACGCGGCGAACGGCCGCTCGATGTCGGGGCGCAGCCGCCGCAGCGCCGTCACCGCCCCGATCACGGGCAGCGCACCGATCACGACATAGATCACGACCAGCGCGGTGATGAGCGCGTCGAGCTCGAGCAGGCAGGCGAGCGCCGACGCGACGCCGACGAACGCCACCGCGAAAGACGGAAAGCGGCCGGACCGATGCAGCCGGGCGAACACGTGGAAGAATCGGCCGTCGACCGCCGCCACGTAGGGAATCCGCGCGGTCGCGCACATGGCCGCGAAGAGCGCCGCGAAGAGCGTCACCAGGATGAGGAGCGTCATGATCGCCGCGGCGCCGCGGCCCTGCAGGCGCGCGACGAACTCGCTGACGACGAAGGGCGAGGCGGCCGCGTCCTGCCACGGCATGGCGCTCATGATGCCGGCGTTCATCGCCAGGTAGAGGCCGGCCACCACGGTCACCGAGAGCACGATCGAACGGGGGATGGTGGCAGCTGGCCGCCGCACTTCGCTCGCGTAGCTGCAGATGTTGTTGTAGCCGAGATAGTCGTACACCGAGTACAGCGTCGCGGTGCCCAGGCCGGCCCAGAAGGCGGAGGACCCGGTGAAGGCGCCGGCCGGGATCACCAGCGCGGCCGGCTGCCCGTAGACGACGCCGTCGACGATCACCCAGCCGACGGCCACGAACACCACCGCCGCGAACACGGTGCCCCAGCGTCCCACGCGGTCGATACGCCGGTACACCAGGGCGGCCGCAAGCAGGCACACCAGCGCGGCGAGCGCCTTTCTCTCCCAGGGGCCGAGCGACGGCACGAGGTAGCTCGCGTAGAAGGCGAAGCCCACGGCGCCCGAGGCCATCGTGAGCGGGAACGCGATCATCGTCTGCCACAGGAAGAGAAAGCTCATGAGACGCCCGAGGCGCCGAGGCCCGTAAGCCTCGAGCAGGTACTGATAGCCGCCACCCGAGCGCGGCAGCGCAGCGCCCAGCTCCGCCCACACCAGCCCGTCGGCCATCGCGACCACCGCGCCGACCATCCAGGCCACCAGCGATTGCGGGCCCTGCATCGCCTGGATGATCAGCGGGATGGTGAGGAACGGCCCGGCGCCGATCATGCTCAGCATGTTGAGCGTCGTCGCCTGCGCGAGGCCGATACGCGGCACCTCGACGGCCGGCGCGTCGTCGAGGGGCGGCGCGGCCGCCGTGGCGGGTGAGGTCATGCGGCCGTGGCCCGAATCGCCGCCTCGCCGCGCGCGAGCAGGCCGGCCCACTCGGGCCGGCGCCGCACCGCAGCCAGATCGAGCGGCGCGTCGGGGACCGCCTCGTGCGCCTTCAACGCCAGCTGCCACCAGCCGACGTCATGCCACTTGCCGAACTTGAAGCCCACGCGCCGGTAGACGCCGAGCGGCTCGAACCCGACCGCCTCGTGCAGGCCGACGCTGCCCGGATTGGGCAGGGCGATGCCGGCAAAAGCATTGACGTAGCCCTGGGCCGCGAGCACGGCGAACAGCGACTGATACAGGCCGCGGCCGATGCCGAGCCGCCGCCGGGAGGCGTCGATGTACACCGACGTATCCACCGACCAGCGGTAGGCGGCGCGCACCCGATGCGCCGTCGCGTAGGCGTAGCCCGCCACGTCGCCGCCGATGTCGCACACCAGCCACGGATACGACGGCAGCGTGCTGCCAGCCGCCGGCGTATCTCGGCGGCGTCGGGGACCTCGGTTTCGAACGAGATCGACGTGGTCTCGACGACCGGCCCGTAGATGGCCGCGATCGCCTCCGCATCGGCGTCGCTCGCGAGCCTGATC
>Ga0207659_10000973_pt1 | contig 17083 bp, 15 predicted proteins | sample KBSM43metaG_FD_184330 | JGI IMG/M metagenome (GOLD analysis project Ga0207659, IMG submission 184330) | Miscanthus rhizosphere microbial communities from Kellogg Biological Station, Michigan, USA - KBS M4-3 metaG (SPAdes) (version 2) | ecosystem: Host-associated > Plants > Roots > Rhizosphere >...
TGTTCCACGTATCCGACGTTTTCCGCTTGCGCGGCAAAACCGTCTACGAGCTCGTGTATCGCAATGGCCGCTCCGACATTTGAATCGAGCCGCAGCGGGCTCGCGACCCGTCACTGCTTCGACCCCAATTCCGGCAGAAACACGGTGAAGCTGCGGCCGGGCGAGTATTCGATCGCCGACGAGAATGTCGTCGTGGTCACCGTGCTCGGAGCGTGTGTCGCGGCATGCCTGCGCGGCCCGTATACCGGACTCGGCGGTATGAAGCGCTTCATGCCGCCGAAGGCCGACGGCGCCACGGAGCTTCTCTCTCGACGGCCGTGCTTATGAGGAAGAATGCGGGGCGGATCCGCGTGGTGATCGTCGACGATTCGGCGCTGATTCGTCAGCTGCTGACGGAGATCATCAACGATACGCCCGACCTCGAAGTGGTCGGGGCGGCACCCGATCCGCTGGTCGCGCGCGAAATGATTCGGTCCTTGAGCCCCGATGTCATCACGCTCGACGTGGAGATGCCCAAAATGGACGGGCTTTCCTTTCTCGAGAAGCTCATGCGACTGCGCCCCATGCCGGTGGTGATGATTTCATCGCTCACCGACACCGGAGCGGAAACCACGCTGCGTGCGCTGGAGCTGGGCGCGGTCGACTTCGTGTCCAAGCCCAAATTCGATGTCGGGCGCGGAGTGCGCGACTACGCGCAGGAGATCACCGATAAGCTGCGCGCGGCGGCGCGCGCGAAAGTGCGCAAGCTCGCGCCCATGACAGTGGACCCTGCGAAGAGCGCAGACGCCGTGCTGCCCCTGAAGCAGCGCGTACAGCACGTTTCCGGCCGCCCAGCGCGCCACCACCTCCTCGGCGCCGCCGCTGGCGTTCAGCCGCTTGCCGGCCAGTTGCGGCGCGACCCTCTCCCACTCCTCGGACCCGGGCGCCACCCGCGCGACGGCCGCCGGCCAGGACACCACCCGGCCACCGTGGTCACCTCGCAGGGTGACCACGACGCCGCTGGTCAGCTCACCGAGATCCTGCTCGCCCGGACCGCTGATCGCGTAGAGAGCGTCGTCGAACCAGGCGCACCAGGCGGCCCGGCCGTCCAGCCAGGCTATCGACGCCTTCTTCGCGACCTCGTCCACCAGCGGGTGACCCATGCGGGTCATCGTTGCACGCGGAATCACAAAGCCGGGCGCGGGGCGGGATCGCGGTACTCGACCGTCGTGTAGCGCGACGCCGTCAGGTCCGCCGGCCACTCCGTCTCGGGCCAGCCGCCCTTGGCGAGCAGCGCGGCGGTGAACCGGGCCGGCTCGGGAAGCTTCGCCCACACCGCCGGCAGGAACGTGGCCCGCCGCTTGCCGTCGGTGATGAGCACACCGTCGACGCCGGGGCGAAGCGCCGCCAGGAACTCCTCGCGGGTGGCCGCCGGCAGCGGGCCGCCGGGCGTCAGCACCGCCACCTTCACGTCGAGGTTCGGCCACTCCGCGGCGACCACCGGCGGCATCCGGGGATCGCGCATCGCGCGCTGGGCGTTACGGATCACGTCCAGGTACAGCGGGCGGGCGGCCTCGATCGTGCCGATGCAGCCGCGCAGCCGACCCGCCGCTTCCAGGGTCACGAACGACGCCCCGACCGCGGTGAGCGCCGGGCGCTGCGGAACCGCGTCGGGCACCGGGCGCTCGGCCAGCCGCGCACCCACGACGGCCGCCGCGAGCCGGGCCAGGGCGGTGCCGTCCGCGGATTCGACCGAAGCAGTCACTCCGGGCACCTCCGATCGCGTCAGATTGCGATCAGGCCCCAATTCTCGCGCTACAGCAATCAAGATCGCTATTGGGTCGCTGCCGCAGCCCGTCGACGAGCGGCACCAGGTCGGCGAGCGAGGTGACGATCGGGCCGCGGAACTGGTCGTCGGGCGCGAAACTGAGGTGCTCGGCGAGGTCGGGCGCGGCCAGTCGCACGGCCCGCATGCCCACCGCACGAGCGCCGGTCAGCTCGCGGCTGCCGCCGTCGCCCACGTAGAGGCACTCCCGCGGCGCGACGCGCAGGCGCTCGCACGCGACGTGGTACATCTGCGGATCCGGCTTGCACCGGCCGACCTCCACCGAGAAGACGCGCGCGTCGAGCAGCGGGTGCACGGGCAGGCCGGGCAGCAGCACGGGCAGTTCGTACCAGCAGTCGCTGACCACGGCGGTGCGCAGCCCGCGGTTGCGCAGCGCGCGCAGGACCGGTACGGCTTCCCGCCGCAGCGGCCCGTCGCACGCGATTGCCGCGATCCGCTGGGCCCGGACGAGGCGCAGCGCCTGCCCGGACGGGCTCGCCCCGAGCCGCGCGGCCAGGTGGCGCAGCACATCTATGGGATCGCCCAGCCGGCCGCTCGCCCGCTCGTAGAACGTCTCCGCCATCAGCTTCAGCCACGCGTCCGGATCGCAGCCGAGAGACCGGGCCATCCAGCGGTGGGTCGGACCCTGACGCACCGCGGAGGTCAGGGTGCCGAAGTAGTCGAAGATGACCGCTCGGGGGAAGAACGACGCAGCGTCACTCACAGATTTCGCACCGTACCCAGCGTGACAGCGAACCATGCCACTCAGCGTGTTCATTCATGAACCCAGAGCAACATGGCACGATGAGGCGCCGTGGCGAAGGTCATCCTGGCCCTGTGCGTGGCGGTGCTGAGCGTGTCGTCGTCGGCGCCGCTCATCGCCTACGCCGCCGCGCCGGCCCTGGCCATCGCGTTCTGGCGCAACGCCCTCGCGCTCGGCGTGCTCGGGCCGGCCGCGGCCGTCACCGGCCGCGCCCAGTTGCGCCGCCTGGTGACGACCGACCGCCGCACCCTCTGGGTGTGCGCGCTCGCCGGACTGGCGCTGGCCGTGCACTTCGGCACCTGGGTGCCCAGCGCGAAGCTGACCACCGTGGCGACGGCGACCGCCCTGGTCAACACCACGCCGATCTGGTCGGCGATCATCGCGACGGTCCAGGGCGTCCGGCTGGCGCCGGTGATCTGGATCGGCATCGGCGTGGCCGTCACCGGCGCCGTGTTGGCGACCGGCTCCGACCTCGCCGTCTCGGGGACGGCGTTCGTCGGCGATCTCCTCGCGCTGGCCGGTGGCGTCGCCGCGGCGGCCTACACCGCGTTCGGCGCCCGGGCCCGCACCGTGCTCAGCACCACGGTCTACACGACGATCTGCTACTCGGTCTGCGCGGTCGCGCTGCTGGTCACCTGCCTGGTGTCCGGCACGCCGCTGGCCGGCTTCCCGGCCGGGGCCTGGCTGGCGATCGCGGTGATCACCCTGTTCCCCCAGCTCCTCGGGCACAACCTGATCAACTACGCGCTGGAGCGGGTGCCGATGACCACCGTCAACGTGATCCTGCTGCTCGAGGCGCCCGGCGCGGCCGTCCTCGGCTGGCTCTTCCTGGGCCAGCTCCCGCACGCGGGTAGCGTCCCCGGTCTCGTCATCCTCGTCGCCGGGGTCGCCGTCGTGCTCGTGGGAGCGGCGCGCACCGGGCAGGCGACGACGATCGCCGACGCCGGCCAGCCGCCGGCCGGTCAACAACCCGTCACCTAGGCTGTTCGCGTGACGACAGCCACCCGCATCTTCGTGGCCCGCGTCGCCGGAATCCCGGTCTTCGACCCGAACGGCGACCAGGTGGGCCGCGTGCGCGACGCGGTGGCGCGGCCGCGGGCGGCGGGCGTGCCGCGCGTCGTCGGCCTCGTCGCGGAGATGCCGCTGCGCCGGCGGATCTTCATGCCGATCGGCAGGGTGACTGCGATCGAGGCGGAAGCCGTGGCACTCGGCACCGGAACGCTGAACCTGCGCCGGTTCGAGAAGCGGCCCGGTGAGCTGCTCGTGCTCGAGGAACTGCTGGACCGCCGGGTCACGATCGGTCCGGACGCGCGGGCGGCCACCGTCGTCGACGTGGCGATGGAGCAGGACCGCGCCGGCTTCTGGTCGCTGACCCGGGTCGCGGTGCGCGAGTACAGCGGCCGGCTGACCCGCCGCGGGCAGCTCCGGCAGGTGGAGTGGGGCGACGTGCGCGGCCTCGTCGGGCAGGGCGACCACCACGGCACGGCCGCGCTGCTCGCCATCCTGCACGACCTGCGCCCGGCCGACCTGGCCAACGCGCTGCAGGACCTCAGCGAGAAACGCCGCTTCGAGGTGGCCGCCGCGTTGGACGACGAGCGCCTCGCCGACGTGCTGGAGGAACTGCCCGAGCACGACCAGATCGAGATCATCGCCGCCCTCGCACCGGAACGCGCCGCCGACATCCTCGAGGAGATGAACCCGGACGACGCGGCGGACCTGCTCGCCGAGTTGCCCGAGCGGGAGCAGGAGGCGCTGCTCGAACTGATGGAACCCGACGAGGCCCAGCCGGTGCGGCAACTGCTTGCGTACACCGAGGGCACCGCGGGCTCGGTCATGACGTCCGAGCCGATCATCATGGCGCCCGATGCGACGGTCGCCGAGGCGCTGGCCCGCATCCGCGAACCGCAACTGGCGCCGGCCGTGGCGGCGCAGGTGTTCGTCGCGCGGCCGCCGATGGCGACCCCGACCGGTCGTTACCTCGGCGTGGTGTTCTTCCAGCGGTTGCTCCGCGAGCCGCCCTCGGCGCTGCTGGGCGGCGTGATCGACAACGACATCGACCCGTTGTCGACCTCGGCGCCGCTGGGCGAGATCACCCAGCGGCTGGCCACCTACAACCTGGTGGCGATGCCCGTGGTCGACGACAAGGACCGGCTGGTCGGCGCGGTCACCGTCGACGACGTCCTCGACCACCTGCTGCCGCGCGACTGGCGCGACCGGGACAGCGTCGTGGCGTCCCGCGACCTCGGGGTCTCCGATGGCTGACCACCGCCGCCTGGACCAGCCCCGCGACCCCAGCCGCATCACGCTGCCACGCTGGGATCCGGAGGCGTTCGGGCGGCTCTCCGAGGGCATCGCGCGGTTCATGGGCACGGCCCGGTTCCTCGTCTACATGACCGTGTTCATCCTGGCCTGGATCGGCTGGAACACGCTGGCGCCGAAGGGCCTGCGGTTCGACCCGTACACGTTCACGTTCCTGACGCTGATCCTGTCGCTGCAGGCGTCGTACGCGGCGCCGCTGATCCTGCTCGCGCAGAACCGCCAGGCCGACCGGGACCGGTTGACGATGGAGGAGGACCGGCGCCGGGCCGCCGCGCAGAAGGCCGACACGGAGTACCTGGCCCGGGAGATCGCGGCGCTGCGGATCGCGCTGGGCGAGGTGGCGACGCGGGACTTCCTGCGCTCCGAGCTGTCCCGCCTAGCCGAGGAGCTCGACGACGCGGCGCACCGGCGCAGCAAGCTCGACCGCAAGGAGATCCGCAAGGAGGTCAAGAAGGTCGCGGCCGCGGCCGCACCCACCTCCGACGCGGAGGCCGCCGCCGACGGGTACGACGACGACTCCCTGGACAAGCCGCTGCCCCGGACGTAGCCAGCCGGCGTCATTAGTATTGCTGGCATGTCAGCCCCTGCAACGACCCTCGACGACGCCGTCCGAGCCGCCCTCGCCTCGGTGCAGGATCCCGAGATCCGGCGCCCGATCACCGAACTCGGAATGGTGCGCTCGGTGTCGGTCGGGCCGGACGGCGTGGCCCGCATCGGGATTCTGCTCACCGTCGCCGGCTGCCCGCTCAAGGACAAGCTGACCAACGACATCACCGCGGCCGCGAAGACGGTGGCGGGCGTCACCGCCGTCGAGATCGACTTCGGCGCGATGACGACCGAGCAGCGCCAGGCCCTGCAGGCCCAGCTGCGCGCGTCGGGTGGCGGCCACGGGCACGGCCACGGCGGCGCCGAGCCGGTCATCCCGTTCGCGCAGCCCGGCTCGCGCACCCGCGTGTACGCGGTGGCCAGCGGCAAGGGCGGGGTGGGCAAGTCGAGCGTCACCGTCAACCTGGCCGCGGCGCTCGCGCTGCGCGGCCTGTCGGTGGGCGTGGTCGACGCCGACATCTACGGCCACTCGGTGCCCCGGATGCTGGGCGTCGAGGGCGGCCCCACCAAGGTCGAAGACATGATGATGCCGCCGCAGGCGGCGCACGGCATCAAGGTCATCTCGATCGGCATGTTCACGCCCGGCAACGCCGCCGTGGTCTGGCGCGGGCCGATGCTGCACCGCGTGCTCCAGCAGTTCCTCGCCGACGTGTACTGGGGCGACCTCGACGTCCTGCTGCTCGACCTGCCGCCGGGCACCGGCGACATCGCGATCTCGCTGGCGCAACTGCTGCCCAGCGCGGAGATCCTGGTGGTGACCACGCCGCAGCAGGCCGCCGCCGAGGTGGCCGAGCGGGCCGGAGCGGTCGCGCTCCAGACGCATCAGCGCGTGCTCGGTGTGATCGAGAACATGTCCTGGCTGGAACTTCCGGACGGGTCCCGGATGGACGTGTTCGGCGCGGGCGGCGGGCAGGCCGTGGCCGACTCGTTGACCCAGGGCATCGGCGCCCGGGTGCCGCTGCTCGGCCAGATCCCGCTGGAGCCGAAGCTGCGCGAGACGGGCGACGCCGGCACCCCGATCGTGCTGGCGGACCCGGAGTCGGCGGCGGCGAAGGCGCTGATGGCGGTGGCCGACGGGCTGGCCGTGCGGCGGGAGTCGCTGGCCGGTAAGCCGCTGGGCCTGCGCCCCGCCGGCCGCTGACCTCTGCTACCTCCGCGCACTACCTCCGCCTACCTCCGCGCCGATCTTGCAGTTGTGGTGCCAGAACTCGACCTGATTCACGGTAGTTTGGGCGGCACCACAACTGCAAGATCAACGCAAGCTGCTAGGAGGCGTACACCTCCAGTTCGGACAGTTGGCCGGCCGGCCAGCCGGTGTTCGCGGTGAACGTCAGCCGCAGGTAGCGCTGGCTCGTCGCCGTGAACGTGATGGTGACCGTGTTGCCGGTGGCCGGGTTGAACGTGTATCCAGCCGACCCGACGACAGTCGCGTACGAGGACCCGTTGGTGGATCCGAGGACCGACAGCGTCTGCGTCCGGGTCTGCCACGCGGCGGCCGGCGGCAGTTTCAACACCACCCGGCCGACTGTCGCCGCCGCGCCGAGATCCACGGTGATCGACTGCGGGAACGCGTTGTTCGCGCTCTCCCAGTACGAGTTGGCGTCGGCGTCGACGGCGTTGCCGGCCACGTACGGGCCGTTGGCGCTCGTCGCCGTCACCGGACGGCCGGCCGCGAGGTTGCCGGCCGGGTCGAAGCCGGTGCCGGTCAACCCGACGGTGAGCGGGCTGGCGTTGGAGTTCACAGTCAGTGCCCCCGTGCGGGAGCCCGCCGCGGTCGGCCGGAACGTCACGCTCGCCGTGCACGTCGCGCCGGCGGCGAGCGTCGCCGGGCAGGTGTTGGTCTGCGCGAAGTCGCCGTTCGCCGTCACACCGGAGAGCGCCACCGACGCGGACCCGGTGTTGCGGACCGTCACCTGGCGTGCCCCGCTCGTCGTGCCGACGTTCTGCTGACCGAAGTCCACAGTGGACGGATCGGCGCTCAGCGACCCGGTCGGCGGCTGGCTGCTGGGTGGGGTGCTCGGCGGCGTGCTCGGGCCGCCGGTCCAGATCGGGTCCGGCCACGTGCCGGTGCACACCGGGGTCGGCGTGTACCACCCGGAGTTGCCGGGGCCGAGGGTGATCTGGAAGCCCGACCCGACGCAGTTGTGGATCGGGTTGGACTGCGCGATGCCGGTCGCCCGCACGTTCGTGAACGACGCCTGTCCCGGCGCCTGGACCTGCAACGCGTACGTGCCCGCGCCCTCGATGCGGACGTTGTTGAAGTTGAGCCCGTTCGTCGCGCCCTCGATCCAGTGCAGCGCGGCGTAGGAACTGTCGAGGATGTCGGTGTCGGTCACGTTGATGGTCGCCTGCGTGATGGGTTCGTTGAGGCCGCTGAACCACATCGCGCCGACGCCGAAGCGCCAGTTGTAGTCGTTGTTCCCGTTGCGTATCAACGTGTTCCGGGCGACGGTGATGGTGCCTTTCACCGCAGTGGGTCCGTTCACACCGGGATAGCGGTTGGCGACGTGGATACCGCCGCCGTTGGTCACCGAGTCGGCTGTGACGTTGTCGGTGATTTTGATGTCCTGCCCGCCGTACGTCACGATGTTGTTCGCGAGCACCGTCACGCCGACGGTGTTGAACGTGAACGAGTTGTTGACGTTCGGGACGTCCTGCGCCCACATGGCCAGCCCGTCGTCGCCGGTGTTGCGCACGAACGTGTTCGTCACCGTCGAGTTGGTGACACCCTTGTGGAAGTTCACGCCGTCGGCGGTCTGGTCGAGGATGCGACTGTTGCGGATGGTCAGGTTGTTCATCGGCCCGTCCATCCAGGCGCCGACCTTGGTGTGCTGCATCCACACGTTGTCGATGACCGAGTCGCTCAGCGCGCCGCCGAACGCGTTGACCTGATCGTTGTCGACCCGCTCGCGGATGTCGCCGATGATCGCGAGGTCGCGCACCGTGACGTTGCGGCTGCCGCCCTGTTCGGCCCACTTCCCGTACAGGCCAACGGCTTTCGAGCGATCGGTCGGGTGCCGTCCACTGAGGACGGTGTACCACGGGCCGGCGCCCCGCACGGTCACCTGGTCCAGGACCACGTGGTCGTAGACGATGTAGTTGCCGGCCGGGACCCACACCACGCGGCCCTGCGCGCGTCCCGCGTCGACGGCCTGCTGCAGCCGTGCGGTGTTGTCCGTGGCGCCGGTCGGGTCGGCGCCGAAGTCGGCGACGACATCGATGGCGTTCGCCGGCTTGCCGATCTGCTGTATCAGCTCGAAGTCGGCGAGGTCGATCGTGAAGGAGGGCGACTGCGCGGTGCTCGTCACCTGCAGGCGCACCTTCGTGCCGGCCGCCGCGGTGCTCGCGAACGTGGCCCGGGCCTCGTCGTAGAAGTGGTGCGGGTTGATGTCGCCCGGGTTGTTGTTGAACGGGTAACCGCCGTAGTACCAGCTGTACTTCGACGTCACCGCGACGGCCTTCGGTGCCTGGCTGCCGACCCGCAGGTCGATCGTCGCGTCCCGGCCGGTGCCGGCGGCGTTGTCCGGCAGGCTGTACCGGAACGTGACGGCGTTCGCCGGAGCGGTGAGCGTGAACTCGACGTACTCGCCGGCGGCGTCGAGGGTCACCGCTTCCCGGCCGGACGCCTCGGACGGCAGCCGGCCGTAGATGCGGTCCGGCCCGATCCTCGTTCCATTGTGGACGGCGCCCTCGGCCTCCTGCTCGACGAACGGCACCGTGGCGCCGCGGCCGGCGATGTCGAACGGGGACAGGCCGGCCGCCGCGGCGGGCGACGATTGGAGGAAGGCGGTGGCGATCGCCGCCGCGGTGAGGGTGAGTGCGGCCGCTGCGGCCGCGAGGGTTCTCGGTGTGACGGACATGTGCGCGCATCCTTTCGGGGGGTGTGGTGCGCGTTGTCGTTTGTTCAGGTCTTGAGCCATACGACCGCGTCGACGGGAAGGCGGCCGTCCTCCAGCGGGATGCTCGCGAGAATCACCTCCTCGTGCGGTGGCAGGTCGATCGGGCGGGTCGACAGGTTGGCGACACAGGTGAAGCCCGGATCGCGGTCAAAGGCGAGTTCCGCGTCCGAGCCTGCTGGCGCTCGCTCCGCTCGTTCTGGGCGCCAACGGATACCGCCGGCGCCCAGCGCGGGATGCGAACGCCGGATCCGCAGGGCGGTGCGGTAGAGGGTCAGCATCGACTCCGGGTCGCCGTCTTCGGCAGCGGCCGTGTACGCGGCCCACGACGGCGGCTGGGGCAGCCACGGGTCGGCCGCCGCGTCGGGCGGCGAGAACCCGAACGGGGGCGCGGTTCCGGCCCACGGGATCGGCACGCGGCAGCCGTCGCGGCCCGGATCCGTGTAGCCGGACCGGCGGTAGAACGGGTCCTGCCGCAGGTGGTTCGGGATCTCCGTCTCCACCTCCGGCAGCCCGAGTTCCTCGCCCTGATAGACGTACACACCGCCGGGCAGCGCCATCGCCAGCAACGCGGCGGCCCGTGCGCGGCGCGTGCCGAGCGCGAGGTCGGTCGGTGCGCCGAAGAGCTTGCCGCCGAAGGCGAACGTCGTGTCGTCCCGCCCGTACCGGGTCACATGGCGGGTGACGTCGTGGTTGGAGAGCACCCAGGTCGCGTTCGCGTCCACCGGCGCATGCGCGGCGAGCGTGGCGTCCACACAGGAGCGCAGGGCGGCGGCGTCCCAGGCCGAGCTGAGGAACTGGAAGTTGAAGGCCGTGTGCAGTTCGTCGGGACGCAGGTACGCGGCGAACCGCTCGTGGTCGGGCAGCCAGAGCTCGCCAATCAGCGCGCGGTCGCCCGGATAGGCGTCGGCGACGCGCCGCCAGCCGCGGTAGATCTCGTGGATGCCGTCCCGGTCGGTGTAGCACTCGGGGTGGGCGAGGCCGAAGTCCTTGATGAGCACGGCCGCCGAGTCGATCCGGATTCCGTCGACGCCGCGGTCGAGCCAGAACCGCAGCACGTCCTCGAACTCGGCCCGCACGTCGGGGTTGTGCCAGTTGAAGTCCGGCTGACCGGGGTCGAACAGGTGCAGGTACCACTGTCCATCGTGGACCCTTGTCCAGGCGGGACCGCCGAAGATCGACTCCCAGCCGTTCGGCGGCTGCTCCCCGTCGCCGATCCCGTCACGGAAGACGAACCGCGCGCGTTCCGGCGAGCCGGGGCCGGCGGCGAGCGCCGCCCGGAACCAGGCGTGCTCGGTGGAGCAGTGGTTCGGCACCACATCGATGATCACCCTGATCCCGACGGAGTGCGCCTCCTCGATGAGCTTCTCCGCCTCGGCAAGCGTGCCGAACACCGGGTCGATGGCCCGGTAGTCGGCCACGTCGTAGCCACCGTCGGCCATCGGTGACGGGTACCACGGCGTCACCCACACGGCGTCGACGCCCAGCCGGGCCAGGTACGGCAGGCGCGACCGCAGCCCGGTCAGGTCGCCGATGCCGTCGCCGTTGCCGTCGGCGAAGCTGCGCACGTACACCTGGTAGATGGCCGCACCGGCCCACCATGCCTTTGACGCCACTGGTCTCCTTCGATCATCCCTTGAGGCCGCCGGCCGACAGGCCCGCGAGGATCTGCCGCTGGAAGACGAGAAATACAACGATCATCGGGACGCTGGCGATCGCCAGTCCGGCCATCAGATCCGTGGGCGCCACGAACGCGGTACCCGACAGGCGGGACAGCGCGACGGACAGCGACTGCTTGTCCGGGTCCTGCAACACCAGCAGCGGCCACAGGAAGTCCTTCCACATCGCGATGATCGCGAAGATCGAGATGACGGCGAGCACCGGCCGGGACAGCGGAAGGACCACACTCCACAGGATCCGCAGCCGCCCGGCGCCATCGATCGCGGCCTGGTCGAGCAGGTCGTCCGGGATCTGGTCGAAGAACCGCTTGAGCACGTAGATGTTGAACGCGTTGGCGGCGGCCGGCAGCCAGAGCGCCCACGGCGTGTTGAGCAGGTTCAGGTGCACGATCGGCACATCGACGACCGTCAGGTAGGCGGGGATCAGCAGCGCCGACGCGGGCAGCATCAGGCTCGCCAGCATCATGGCCAGCACCACGTTGCCGAACATCGGGCGAAGCTTCGACAGCGCATAGGCCGCGGCCACGTCGACGACGAGTTGTACGAGCCAACCGCCGATCGCGTAGTAGACCGTGTTGAGGAAGAAGTGCGCGATGTCCAGCCGGGTCCACGCCTGCTTGTACGTCTCCGGGTGGAACGACTGCGGCACCAGCGTCGGGTCGGGTTGGGCGAACTCTGCCGGCGACTTCAGCGCGCTCGCGAACATCCAGTACAGCGGGAAGACGAACGCGAGGGTGAACAGGACCGTGGTCAGCGTCAGCACGATCCAGTAGACGAGCCGCGCCCGGGGCTGCCCCAGTTCCTTGTCCGAGACCAGCGTCCGTCCCGTCGGGTCAGTCCGTACGGCCACGGGTGATCCTCAGGTAGACGGCGGAGAACAGGCCGAGCACGACGAACAGCAGCACGCTCATCGCCGCCGCGAGCCCGAAGTCGTTGTTGACGGTGAACGCGTACCGGTACACGAGGATCATCACCGTGATCGTCGACGGGGTGGTGGTGCCGGTGAGCTGGTACGGCTCGATGAACACCTGCATCGTCGCGATGATCTGCAGGAGCAGCATCACCAGCAGCAGGAAGCGCATCTGCGGCAGGGTGACGTGGCGCAGCCGCTGCCACACGCCGGCGCCGTCGATCTCGGCCGCCTCGTACAGCTCGCCGGGGATGTTCTGCAGCCCGGCGAGGTAGATGATCGTAGCCCCGCCCATGTTGGCCCAGGTCGACACGAACACCAGGGAGATCATCGCCGTGCCGGCATCCTGCGTCCACGCCGACGTGGGCAGGTGCAGTCCACTGAGGACGGTGTTGAACAGCCCGGCGCCCGGGTCGTAGAAGTACTGCCACAGCAGCACGCTGACGATCGGTGGCAGCATCACCGGCAGGTACACGGCCAGCCGGAAGAACCCCGTGAAGTGGCGCAGCTCGTTGAGCAGCGCCGCGAGCGCGAACGGGACGGCGTACCCGAACACGAGCGCCAACCCGGTGAACTTGAACGTGTTGACCCAGGCCGTCACGAACAACGGATCGGCGAGGACGTTGCGGTAGTTGTCGAGTCCCACCCAGATCGGGTCGGTGACGAGGTTGTCCTGCTGGAAGCTCAACATGACGCCACGCACCATCGGGTACCACGAGAACACCGCGAAGCACACCAGGGCGGCCGACAGGAACGCGTAGGCCAACGCGTTGTCGCCCCACCGGCGGCGCCGCCTGGCTGGCAGCGCCGCCCGTCGGACGGCCGGGGCCGAAAGCACCGCCGGCGGCACCGTTCGGGGTGTGGGCGTGCGCCGCACGCCCACACCGCCTCCGTTCATGCCCGACACGAGCGCCGCATTACTTGGGCTGGGCGGCGAGGATCTGGTTGACCTGCTTCTCCGCGTCGGAAAGAAGCTTGTCGATGTTCGCGTTCCTGTCGGTCAGCACGCCCTGCATCGCCGTGTCCAGCACCGCGTAGATCTGCTGTGCGGCCGGCGGTTCGACCTTCAACGGGATCCGGGTGGCGCTGTCGACGAACGGCGCGTAGTTCTGCGTCGGGACGTTGCCGTACTGCTTCACCGCGGCGAGGTAGGTCTCCTCGGCCTTGCCGGTGTACAGGTTCGGCTGCGGCAGGCCCACCGGCACCTTGTCGGCGGCGCGGCGCTGGAAGTCGACGGCCGCCCGGTCGGGGTTGGTGTACATCCAGGTGAGCCACGTCAGGCCGGCGCGGATCTTCGCCGGGCTCGCCTTGGCGTTGAACATGAACGCCTCGCCGCCGCCGAGGGTGGCCTGGCCGCCGGGGATCGGGCCGAGGCCGTAGTCGTTGTAGTTGCCCTTGTACTGGTTGACGATCGTCGGGATGTTGTCGGCGGCGGCGACGTACATGCCGAGCTTGCCGGAGCCCATCATCGTCAGCAGATCGGCGTACTCGAGCAGTTGCTTGTCGCCCATCGTGTTGTCGGTCCAGCGCATGTCGTAGAGCTGCTGAAGGACCTGCTTGCCCTTGTCGTTGTTGAACGCGGCCTTCCAGGTGTCGCCGTCCTTGGTGGCGATGTCGCCGCCGACCGAGTAGAGCTCGGCGGTGAAGTGCCAGCCACCCGTGTTGTTCTTGCTGTAGTCGCCGTAGCCGATGTGCCCGTCGCCGAGCGCGGTGATCTTCTTGGCGGCGTCGCGGACCTCGGCCCACGTCGCCGGCGGCTTGTTCGGGTCGAGGCCGGCCTTGGTGAAGACGGCCCGGTTGTAGAGCAGGCCGAGCGTGTAGTTGGTCCACGGCAGGCCGTACACCTTGCCGTTCGCGTCCTTGAAGACCTTCATCAGATCCGGCTTGATCTGATCGACGATCGGGAAGTCCTTCAGGTACGGGGTGATGTCGGCGGTCTGCCGCTTGGCGATCAGCTGCGCCGGGTCGGTGAAGTAGACGTAGAAGACATCCTCCAGCTGGCCGCCGGCGAGCTTGGTGCTGAAGGTCTTCGGATCCATCTTGCCCTCGCGGGCGTCAATCTTGATCTTCGGGTACTTCTTCTCGAACTCCGCCACGTCGGCGAGGTAGTTCTTGCGGTTCACCTCCTCGGTCTCGGGCGGGAGGGCGTTGACGGTGATGGTGACGACGCCGTCGCCGTCACCGCTCGCGGAGTCGTCGGAATTGCACGCGGCGGCCGTACCCAGAACTCCCAGCGCGAGGCCGACGGCGAGCAGCAGGCTGGCGGTCTTGCCGCTCCTGGCTCGGTTCATTGCAGTGGTCCTTCCATGAACGACAGGGCGGTGCTCCGGACCGCGGCGCGCCTCGCGATGCGGGTGGTGGGCGCGGCGCATCGGCCGGCGGGCGGGCGCCCGTCGGTTGGTGGTGTCGTGCGGTGTCGATCGGAGTGGCGCCGGCGTTGGGAGGTGCCCGGCGTAGGCAGAAGGGTAGGCGCGGCCCACGCAAGAAGTAAATAGCAAGACGCAAAAAACCCTATAAGACGGCGAGCGCGGAGTTCACGCGGCAGGAAGTGCGCGCCAAGCCAACGACCTTGGTCCCGAATGGGCGCCACAGCACGCCACAGCACCCAGTCGGGATCAAGATCGCGGAAGCGAGCTACGCGGCGCGGCCGGTCGAGCCGCGGACTACCAGCTCGGGCTCGAAGAGGAGCTCGTCCGTGGACACGGCCGCGCCGTCGATCTGCCCCACCAGCAGCTCGACGGCCGCCCGGCCCATCGACTCGATCGGCTGGCGCACAGTCGTCAGCGGCGGATCGGTGCAGTTCATGAACGCGGAGTCGTCGTAGCCGACCACCGACAGGTCGGCCGGCACCGCCCGCCCGGTGCGCCGCGCGGCCCGGATCGCGCCCAGGGCCAGCGGATCGCTCGCGCAGACGATCCCGGTGATGCCGCGGCGGATCAGCCGGGTGGCGGCCGCCTGGCCGCTCTCGATCGAGAACATGCCGTGCTCGATCGCACCGTCCTCGATCTCGATCCCGGCCGCGGCGGCGGTCTCCCGGAACGCCGCCTCCTTGCGCCGCGACGGGATGTGGTCCGGCGGCGCGAGCACCATGCCCACCCGGGTGTGGCCGAGCGCCAGCAGGTGCCCGAGCGCCTGCTCGACGGCCACCGCGTCGTCGCACGACACCCGCGGGAAGTCGAGCTGGTCGATGGCCGCGTTGATCAGCACGGCGGGCAGCCGGCGCTCGACGATGCGGCCGTAGTGCGCGTGCGGCGCGTCGGCCTGGGCGTAGAACCCGCCGGCGAAGATGATCCCGCTCACCTGGTGCTGCAGCAACAGTTCCACGTACTCGGCCTCGGTGACGCCGCCGGCCGTGCGGGTGCACAGCACCGGCGTGAACCCCTGCTGGGCCAGCGCCCCACCGACCACTTCGGCGAACGCGGGGAAGATGGGGTTCTGCAGTTCGGGCAGCACCAGCCCGACCAGGCGGCCGCGGTCGCCGCGCAGTTGCGTGGGCCGCTCGTAGCCGAGCACGTCCAGCGCGGTGAGCACCGCCTCGCGGGTGCTCTCGGAGACGCCTGGCTTGCCGTTGAGGACGCGGCTGACGGTGGCCTCGCTGACCCCGACCTTCTTCGCAACTTCAGCAAGCCGACGCGTCATGCTTGCAATGTTACGACAAGAATTGCAAACCGCTTACGCCAATGTGCGGCTCAGGTTGCGTCGTCGTACCGGTACGGCGAGGCGGGCTTGTTCGGCGCGGGCGTGCCGGCCCTTCCCGCGTCGCCGTTCGAAGCCGCCGCGGCCGTGCCGCCCGTGACCTCCGGCTTCGTGCCGTTGCCCTTGTCGAAGTTCAGCGCGTCGGCGGTGCTCTTCACCTCACGGAAGGCGTCCTGGAAGGGCTTGCGGATCGCGTCCTCCTCGGCCTCGGTCAGCAGGTGCTTGCGCAGGAACGTCTTCGGATGCAGGTCTTCCAGTTCGATGTTGGTGCCCAGTTCACGGGACAGGTCGCTGGTGGCGTTGCGCGCCATCGACCGCACCTTGCGCAAAAAGCCCATGGTGTCGGAAATGACCTTGGGCAGGCGGTCCGGGCCGATGATGAACAGCGCGACCAGGACGAGCCCCACGATCTCAAGGCCACCGAGGTTCTCGAACACGGTAAGAGCCTATGGCCTAGTTCGCGTCTGCGGCCAGGGTGACCGAGGCACTCTGGTCGGCCCCGCTGCGCTGGTACTGGATGTTGACCACGGCGCCCGGTGCGTACTTGCGGACCAGCGCGATCAGGTCCTCCGGATCCTCGACCGAGTCGTCCTCCACCCGCGTGATCACGTCGCCGGCCCGCAGGCCCGCCTGCTCCGCCGGGCCGCCGGCCGCCACCGTCTGCAGTTTCACGCCGCCGGCCGGACTACGGAAGGCCGGGTCGGGGGTGGCGCCCAGCACGGTGCGGCGGGCCTTGCCCTTCTCGATGATGTCCTGCGCCTGCCGCTTGGCCTGGTTGATCGGGATCGCGAACGCGAGGCCGACGTTGCCGGCCGTCTGCTGGTCGGACGACAGCGACTTGATCACCGAGTTGATCCCGACGGCGCGGCCGGCCAGGTCGAACAGCGGGCCGCCGGAGTTGCCCTGGTTCACCGCCGCGTCGGTCTGGATCGCTGCGTAGTAGCGCGGGCTGCCGCTCTCGCCGGCCACCACCGGCCGGTCCAGGGCGCTGACGATGCCGTAGGTGACGGTGTTCGACAGCGCCAGCGGTGCGCCGACGGCGATCACCGGGTCGCCGACCTGCACCGCGTCGGAGTCGGCGAACTCGACGGCCGGCAGGCCGGTCTGGTCGATCTTCAGGACCGCGACGTCGGATTCGGTCTCCGTGCCGACCACCCGGGCCGGCGCGGTGCGCCCGTCCGAGAACGTGATGGTGATCGTGACGTTGGCGCCGCCGACGACGTGGTCGTTGGTGAGCACGTACCCGTCGCCCGAGACGATGAAGCCGGAACCCAGGCTGCCCGCGTTGCCGGCGCGGGCCCGGATGGTGACGACGCTGGGCAGCACCTTCTTCACCACGCCGGCCACCGAGTCCGGGGCGCGGTTGGCCGCCTCCGGCGGGCCGCCGCCGAGCTGGGTGCCGCCGAGGGT
>Ga0207659_10000976_pt1 | contig 17058 bp, 14 predicted proteins | sample KBSM43metaG_FD_184330 | JGI IMG/M metagenome (GOLD analysis project Ga0207659, IMG submission 184330) | Miscanthus rhizosphere microbial communities from Kellogg Biological Station, Michigan, USA - KBS M4-3 metaG (SPAdes) (version 2) | ecosystem: Host-associated > Plants > Roots > Rhizosphere >...
CGCGGGCCTTCGTCCGGGCGGGAAGAATCCTGCTCACCGCCACCCGGGCGTCGAACATCGCCACCCTTCACTTCGGCAAGGACCACGGCATCTCGAACGGAGCCACCGTCAAGGTCAACGGCATCGGGGGGGTTGCCTCGAGCACGACGGTTCTGAGCGTGCCGAACTCGAAGGACATCACCGTCGCCAGCACCGGACCGGACGGAGCGATCGCCCTCGGCGGGGGCACGTCGCTCGTCGCCGACTTCTCCAGCCCGCTCAACAACTACGACGGCGGCTTCGACCAGTTTCGGCTCGCGCGCCGCTTCTACGCCCGCAGGACGGTGCAGGTGTCGCTCCTGATCCGGGCCGTCTTCGGTCCGGAGTTCGGGACGCGGGCGAAGGTCGGGCTGTTCAACCAGCCTGGAAACGGCCAGCTCGACCAGATGCAGTACATCGAGGCGGTGCACGGAGCGCCCAACACGTTCCTGCAAGGAATGGGCAAGGCCACCTACATCTTCCTCGATGCGACCGCCTTCGGCGGATCGAACCTGCGTAACGTCTCGACCTTCAAGGGCAACACGCCGCCGTCGATCGCCGATTACGCCGAGACCCTCGCCTTGACGGCCGATGGAGCCAGGACGTCGGTGAAGGACAACTACGACCTCACGGCCATGGTCGCCCGGCTCTATGGCTTGAAGATGTGGCAATACGAGTTCGGGCCCGACATGACCGGCAACCCGGTCGGCACGGCCGGCCCCGCCGCAGCGTTGCAGAAGATCGACACGCTGTTCGACCCGCTGTTCAAGCCGGTGTATCGGCGGCTCCTGGACAACATGGAAGCTCACGGTTTCGAGGAGGTGGCCTGCTACAACGCCGACCTCGTCCCGCCCGGATCGAACAGCGAGTACCGGAGCTGGGGCGTCTTCCGCGACTTCGGATCGAGCTCGGTGCGCACCGATGCGATCGACGAGAAGGTCGCGGCGCCGCGGACGGGTGCGACCAGGAACCTGCTCGCGCCCACCGGGATCACTACTATCGATCCGCGCTTCAACCTCGGGCACTACGACCCCACGGGGGTCTATCCGAACCTGGGCGCCGGCAACCCGCCCCAGCAGAACTGGATCATCTCGTCGCCCGTCGATGGCGACTACCTGTTCACGCCCACCTTCCATTGCGTTACGAAGGCAACAGAGGCGAAGCTGCGCATCAACGGCACGATCGTCGGCGCCGCCTACCCGATCCCGCTCGGCGACTCGACCCCGGCCGCCAGGAAGATCACGCTGACCAGGGGCATCAACACGCTCCGGTTCGAGCCTGGCGAGCTCCTTCTCGGTTCCTTCGCCCAGGCGACCAACTTCTCCTTTACGAAGGTGTAGCCGGGGCCGATCCCGCTCGCGCGCTGCAGAGCTTGAGAACGCAGAAGGGGGGTAGCAAACGCCAATCGGTCACCCCTTGTAGTTTCTGGCTCCCCGACCTGGGCTCCAGGGATTAACTGACCACTTTCAGCCTCCGCAAGTCATCCGCATACACTGGCAGACACTGGGCGCGAGAGGCATAAACGACCTTCGCACAAGAAATTTGGGTGTCGCATGGGGCTCGTCAGGTTGTCCGCAATCTCATTCGTGATCGCCTTGGCGGCAGTCTCTGCCCAGGCGCAATCTTCGGCCCCGGGATTGAACGGTATCTCGGCCGTTCAACTCATGGTGTTACCTGTCGACGACGAAGCGAGACAGTGTGGAATCAGCGACGACGGGCTCGATGCCGCAGCCCGCATTCCTGTCTCGAACACCAACCTGAAGGCGGTTGCAGACTCGCCGTACTTGCTCAACATACAGACGACCACATCACGCAAGGGCGCTTCAGACTGCACCACGATGATCCAGGTGTCCGCGCTGCGTCCCGCATGGTTTTCGCCGAACCCGGACGCCAAGTCCGGGATGGTCGCGGTCTGGACCAAAGGCACCCTGCTGATCGGCACCGCTTCTACGCACGGACGTCGGACATACGAGGCGATTGAGGGCCTGACCAAGCAGTTCATCGGCGCTTGGCTGCGAGAGAACAACTAGGCTGGTTCCTGTTCGGCCTGCACCGGCGCTGCGGGCCGGACGCCTTTGTCACCATAGGGGCGACGATCGCCGGCACGCCAAGGGTAGGCGAGTGCGCCTGAACTGGCATGGGTTCACTTGAAAAGGCAAAAGGGGTAGCAGGCACTAACCGGCTACCCCTTGCGATTTCTGGCTCCCCGACCTGGGCTCGAACCAGGGACCTGCGGGGGAGGGACCAGGACGTACGAAGCTCGGCGGATGTTGGTCGTAGGAAACCAATTGGACGTGTGCATGCTCGACCTCGGCGATCAGCTGATCGATGGCGAACATGAACTCCTGTCGGTTCCGGTAGGGGCAATCTGTCAGCAACGCGCGAGCGTGCCCGGCAAGCACATCGTCGCATCGAGCGCGCGCCCAGCGCTGTACCTCGCAATCGCCCAAGTGCGCGAGACGTCCCACGTCACCGGCGCGCCTTGCATGCCACAGTGCAGCAAGTACGTCTTCTAAGGCGAGTCGGGCGGATACGCTGTCCTGCATGTTGCATTGCAGCATAAACCTTTGCTGCCTGCAAGTCGCCAAAGTCAGCGTTCCGGCATCGCAGCCTTGCGCAGCCCGTCCTTGAATCGCTTGCTGGTTGGGTGCACTGAACCTTGGTTCAGTGCGGGGCTATTGATAAGCCAATGTGCCGTCGTCTAGGTCTGCTACCGGCATTTCGATCTTCTCTATCGAGTAGTCCTGGTCGTTCAGCCACGGCGCCCGGCTTCCCTGGCGTGGCAGCAAGGCGAGGCTGCGCGCCAAGTAGCCAGGGTTGAAGTTCTCCGGATCTACCCAAGGCTTCAGCGCCATGCTCTGGTCGTGCGGGCGCAGCACCGGCACCACGACTCGAGCATGGAGCACGTCCATCCGATTCAGCAGACGGCAGATCAAGGCGCTTACCAGGTCGGCACGCAGAGTCCAGCTGGCGCGAAAGTAGCCGAACACCCACGCCATGTTGGGCAGCCCGGTGAACATGGTCCCGCGCCACGTGACGGTGTCGCCGAAGTTGAGCGGCTGACCGTCCACGTTGAACCGAATGTCTCCCAGAACGCTCAGCTTGAAGCCAGTTGCGGTTACCACGATGTCGGCTTCCAGCACGCTCCCCGATTTCAGTTGGATGCCCTTCTTGGTAAAGGTTTCGATCTCGTCGGTCACCACGGCCGCCTTGCCTTCGCGCACGCTATTGAAAAGATCGCCATCGGGCACATAGGCGATGCGCTGCTGCCAGGGCCGATAGCGCGGGTTGAAGTGCCTTTCGACGACATCGTCGAAGCCGGGCCCCAGCGCTGTGCGCACGCCGGCGAGCAGATCCTGCCGGGCCGCCTCGGGCTCCGCCACGCAGCGGCGAGTGAAGGCCGCTTGATCGAAGACCACCTTGCGTCGAACGATCTCGTGCGTCCATTCAGCGGGGATATCTAGCTGGCGAAGGGTGTCGGCCAGGGCATTGGCGTTGCGAACGGAGTTGAAAAAGGTGGGGGACCGCTGAAGCATCGTGACATGTTCGCACTGGCCGGCAATTGCCGGGATCAGCGTCGCCGCCGTCGCACCCGAGCCGATGACGACTACCTTCTTACCAGCGAGCTCGAGGTCAGCCGGCCAGCTCTGCGGGTGTACGACGCGGCCCTGGTATTGATCCATCCCGCGCCATTCGGGCACGTAGCCCTCGGAGTGGCGGTAGTAGCCCTGACACATCCAGAGAAAGTTGGCGGTGATCTCGACCGATTGCGATTCGCCGTCGGCACTGACCCGAGTCGCCGAGATATGCCAGCAGCGAGCTTCGCTCGACCAGTCGGCCGCTTGTATGGTGTGGCGATAGCGTATGTGAGGTGCGATGCCGTTCTCGGAAATCACTTCGCCCAGGTACTTCAGAATTTCGGCGCCCGACGCGATCGGCGGACCCGTCCAAGGTTTGAAACCGTAGCCGAATGTGAAGAGGTCGCTGTCAGAGCGGACCCCGGGGTAGCGGTGCGTGCGCCAAGTACCGCCAAAGTCGGCTTGCGACTCCAGAACGACGAACGACTTGCTCGCACAGTGGTGCTGAAGATGCCACGCCGCGCCAATGCCGGAGATTCCCGCTCCGACGATCAGCACGTCGAAGTGCTCGCAGGCATTAGCGGCTCTGGAGGTGGGGCTCAGGGCGGGCTCCTCGTCTGGTGGAACAGCAACATCATTTCGCCTCGAAAGGACGCCGGACCGCCGCCCCCAGATGCGACCGCTGAAGTCGAGTGTGACATGCCTTGACGGCTAGAAGTCAAAGGGCAAGCAATGCTCCGCGGCGATCGGCCTGAGCCCGTGGTTATCGCGAGGCCGACCGGTATGGAATCATTTGCGGAGCCGAGGTCGCCCTGCTGAAGTTCGACCGTTCAGGGCGCAAGCGGGTCGGCAAGTAGATCGTGTTGGTCCCCGCCCTCGAACGTCGAATTTCGAACTACTTGAAGATGAGTTCCTGCAGCTCCATCCCTCCCAGGAACTTGCGCATTGGATTTCGCTCCGCCGATTGAGCCTCCAGCTTTCTCTGGTCTGCTGCGAGCAGCGCTTCGATCTTCTTCTGCTGCGCCAGTTGCTCCGCATTGCTGTAGTAGTCCTTAGATTCCACCGCGAGAATCAGGTCAGGTTCTCCAGCTCGCGGGTTGTTCACTGACAGCACGTGATACGAGACGATGAAACCTTCACGCTTTCCCAATTCGTTGAGCTTCTTCCAGTCGCCCGCAAGATAGTCCATGTAGCGGTTCAGCTGGCCGGGCTCGACCTTGATATGAGTGAAAGTCCAAACGGTTCCCGGTTTGAAGGCCGAGTCTTGAGCCAGCGCCGGGCCGACGGCGGCGATGGAAACGAACAACGCTACGCAGAGACGGCGGAAATGGCGCATACGAATCTCCTCTGTGAGACGCAGGCGGCGTCCACGCCTGCGGAGCATACGTCGCCAGCCGATACATTCACCATGGCCCATGTGGCGATGACTGCCGCCGTTTCACGAGCCGGGAGGGACATACGGTCGGCAAGAAGGAAGCGACGGGCATGACCTTCGCGAAGGAATATTGACAAAGCCAGAACGGCCTGGTGGTCAACCACATGGCCCACGGGACATGATTGAGCGCGTTCATGCATCCGCCTTTTGTCGATTCCGACGCGCGCTTTCCCGATGAAGCCTCATCGAAGGGAATGGTGCATCCGCGGATGGGCGCATCCTGATCGTCGCCATCCAAAGACGACACGGTGGCGATGCGGCGGGTCACCGGCGCAACATCGGGATCGCTCGACGCCGCGTCTGTAGGCCCACGGACTGTCGGCGTGTCGAATGCGACGGGTCGAGCTAGGGAAACGGCGCGTCCGCTTCACCACTATAGTGCCGAGCATGTCGCTGCTGGAGGCTCTCGGCCTCAGGTTACCGCGTTCTCGGTCCGCGCCGCCACCGGCCGGCGGACTGCAGTTCCTGCCCGACGAAGGCAAGGAGGTGTCGCAGCGCGGCGAACTCAAGAAGGACCTCATCGACTCGGCGACTGCGAAGCGAGTCACGCAGGGCGACCTGTCCGCCCAGCTCGGCCTGAAGGCCGACGCGGAGGCTCATTTTGCGGCCGCGGCGAATGCGCTGCGCGCTACGCGCGAGAAGGACGCTCGACAGGCGCGCGAAGACGCCCGCAAGGCGATCGCGACGCTCGAGGTGCATGCACAGAAGCAGGCCGCGAATACGGCGATCGCCGATGCACGCGCGAAGCTGGCGGCCTTCGATGCGGCAGCCACGAAGCAGGCCTGGCCCGACGCAATGCGGCGCGCGCTCGAGGCGCGGCTAATTGCGACGCGCGGAGTCGCGTTCGCCGACGAGGTAGGAGTCTTCAAGGCCGAACGTGCCTCGGTCGTCGCGCAGGTTTTCGGTGTCGACCGGCTGCTGCCCGCCACCCAGGTCACGGCCCTGAAGGAGGGACTCGTCAAGGTCGACAAGCTGGTGATCGGGCCACCGCCCGATCTCGTCAACGCGGGCACGGCCCTCGAACTGCTGCGCGCGACCGCGGTGACGACTTACCGCGACATGCTCGATTACGTGAAGAACAGGCTGGCGCAGATCGACGGGGTGGGTGCCGATGCGCGCGCCGCCGTCGGACCCGACCTGGACCGTGCCCGGGCGCAGGTCGCCGAGGCCGACGCGGCGTTCGCCGCCGGCGAGTGGGCGCACAGCCTCGCCGCCGCCCAGGCCGCCCGCGATCTTCTCGCCCCGGGCGGGCGTGTCGCGGCGCGCCGGCAAATGTTCGACGACCAGCGTGCGACCGCGCTTGCGAAGGTGGCGCAGGTCAAGGCGCGACCCGAGATCCAGAACCAGACCGCCGAACTCGAACAGCGCATCGCCGCAGCCGACCGGCTCGCGGAGCCCGCGACGCGCCAGTACGAGCAGGCGACGAAGGCGCTCCAGGGCGTAGCAGAGCGGGCCGGCGTGTGGTTGTCGCTCGGCGGCACGCTGATGGAGACGCGCGCGCTGGAGAGCCAGGCAAAGCAGAACCTCGACGCGCTGGACGCCGGCCCGGCCGCGGCGGCCACCGCGACGGAATCGTTGCGCAAGTCCGCACGCGCGCGGCTGGCCGAAGTCGCGGCGGCTGCCGCGCTGCTGCCTGGAGGCAACGATCCCGCGCGCGCCGTCGAGACAATGAACGCGGCGGCGCGCCACGCCTTTCAGGATGCCGCGCAGGCGAAGGCGCTCGCCGCGAGCCTCGGCCCGGCGCTTGCAGCTGGGGAAGTCGCGGCCAAGGGCGGCAAGGTCGCCACGATCCGGAAGGCGCTCGACGCACTGCGTCCCGATGTCCGCAAGGCGGAGGCCGCGAAGCCGGCGCCGCCGGCCGACGCCATGCTGCAACGCGCTCGCAGCGCGGTCGCGGCGTGCGATGCGGCGCTCGCCAAGAACGATGCGGCGGCGGCGGCCGATGCGCTCGGCAAGGCCTCGGCGGCGCTGACCGAGGCGCGCGGCGCGGCGGTCGCGGCCCAGCATTCGCTGGGGCCGCTTGCGGCCGTCGAAAAGCTCGGTCAGCGCCTGCACGCGCTGCCGACGGCGGCGCACCTCACGAAGGTGCTGGACGAATTCGACCGAGCGCTCGAGGCCGCACGCAAGGCCGAGGGTGCCGATCGTATCGAGAAGGTCCGCATGGCCGAGGCAGCGGCGGCCGTGGTCCAGCACGCGGGTGCCGATCGGCAGGACTTCGACGACGAGGCCCAGGTGGTCGACGGCCTGGTGGCCGGCGTCGGCTTCTTCGGCCTGCGCGACGAGCTGGCGATGCGTGTCGCCGCCGTGCGCGCCAAGGCCGATGCGCTGGAGCTCGGCCTGGCGCGCAAGCAACTGCACCGCCTGCACACCGAGGCCTCCAAGGCGCGCGTGACGGCGCTTGCGATGGCGAAGGCGACCGACGCGACGATCGCCGAGGTCACCCGGCTGGCCCAGGAACTCGCGGCGCAGGGCCACGGCGACGAGGTCGACCACATGATCGACAAGCTGCCGGCCGGCACCGATCCGCGCACCGCCGCGGCGATCGCGCAGGGCCGATTCGGCGTCGAATTCGAGGCCGACGCGGCCGGACCGAAGGACAAGGAGCTGGCCTCGCTGCAGGCCATCTGCCGCATGCTCGCGGCGGTGAAGCAGGACGTGCTCGGCAACGCCAGCCTGAAGCACCTCAAGCACACCGACCGGCTGCCGCCCACGGCCGGCGGCATGTACACGCAGGAGCAGGCGACGATGAGCCTGGAGGGTCGCCCGAAGGCGAACGCCCAGCAGTTCGGGGCCAATCTGGTCGCGCCGGCGGGCCCGCCGGGCCCGCCCGGATCGCCGCCGCCGCCGAACGTGAAGCAGCTGCCGGGCAACATCGACAAGCGGTTCCAGCCGGCCGACGACACGCCGGTCGATGTGCTCGACTGGTCGTCGCTGCACGAAGTCGGCCATGGCCTGGACGACAAGCACACCTACATGCTGCGACATCAATCTCGGGACGACCACGGCAAGTGGACGTCCTACGGCGGGAACGTGCAGCCGATTGCCGACGTCGTCGGCGCGCACTTCAAGTTCGACTCCACGCCCGAGCAGCGCCGCTATGTGCTGGATTCGTTGATGAGCATGCCGCCGGTCGACCCGCCGGCGCCGGACGCGAAGACCGACTGGGCCAAGCGAAAGAGGGACTTCGACAACTGGCTCGCGATCGCGACTTCGAAGGACGTGTTCCGCCGCCAGTCCGACTGCGACAAGATCTGCATCGGCACGCTCATCTACCACGAGGCCTATCCGCGCCAGTGGGTCAGCTACCTCGCCGCGGCGCGACAGGAGGGCCTCACCGGGTATCAGTTCCGCCACCCGGGCGAGTGGTTCGCGGAGCTGTACGCGGGCTACAAGTCGAAGAAGCTGCGCCCGGACCATCCGGCACGCAAGTTCCTCGAGGAGCTGTCGCCCTGACGCGCGAGACCGGAGCCGGCGGTGTCGATCTTCCAGCGCACGACCGTGACCTGTCCCGCCTGTGACGGGGAGGTCGCCTTCGATCTCGCGGTCAGCGTCAGCGCCGACCGGCGGCCCGACCTGCGCGAAGCCATTCTGGCCGGTACGTTCCAGCGCGAACCTTGCCCGCTGTGCGGCGCGGCCTTCCGTGTCGAGCCCGAGTTCACGTACCTTGACCTCGGCCGCCGCCAGTACATCGGCGCGTGGCCGTGTGCACGTCGCGCAGACTGGCGCGCCGCCGCGGCGCGCACGCAGGCCGGCTTCGACCGCGCGTTTGGCGCGCAGGCCGCCGGGGCCGCACGCGAGATCGGCGACGCGCTCGCGCTGCGCGTCGTGTTCGGCTGGCCGGCGCTGGTCGAGAAGATCCTCGCCGCCGGCAACGGCCTCGACGACCTTCTCCTCGAGGCGGCGAAGGTGGCGCTGCTCGGCCAGCTGGCGACAGCACCGCTGCCCGGCCGGCGCGAGCTGCGTCTCGTCGCGGTCGACGACGCCGAGCTCACCTTCGGCTGGGTGAGCGCCAGGCAAGGGCGCGCGCAACGGCTCGTGCAGTTGCCACGCACGCTGATCGACGAAATCGGTGCCGAGCCCAGCGCGTGGCAGCGCCTCTTCGACCAAGTGGCCGATGGGCCGGTGGTCGACTTCCAGCGCGAGATGCTAGCGGCCTGAGCGTCGCCGCGCGGCACTTCAGCACAGGCGCTGTTCGATCAGGTCGCCGACCTCGTCGGCCCGCTCGGTGACCACGTCCTTGCCCGCCATCGTCACGAGCGCGGTGTCGACCCGGCTCCAGCCGCGTTCGCGCCGCGCCGCGTAGGGTGACTTCTCGCCCACGGCCACGAGCAGCGGCGTGTCGGTACTTCCCAAGCGCGAGCCGGGTCCGTCGCTCGGGCCGCTTGGCGACGTAGCTAGGTCAGCCTGAGTCAGCCCGACCGCGCTGAGGGCGCGGCTGAACGCAGCCTCCGACCCGTAGCCCATTGCCTGCGCGACCGCAACCGGCTTGGATCCTGACTTCGCAAGCTCGTGTGTTGCCAGCTGCATGGCAAAAGTTCACCCGCTCGGCGACATGATCGATACGATGCGTTGATACGATGAGGGCCGCTCCGTGGAAAGACCTTCTTCTTCTCGGCGCTGGTTTGGCAACGCGCCGGCCTTGTGTGCGGTGGCGTTTGCCGTCTCAGCATGGGCGTTGCCGGTTTCTGCGCAGTCCCCAGCTGACCGTCTCGCTCGCGGCCGCTACCTCGTGGAGACCATCGGAGTCTGCGGGCACTGTCACACGCCGCAAACGCTCCAGGAGGGTCGACAGGTGGACCTGCCGGGCATGCACCTCGCGGGAGGCTACGGCTTCGACAATCCAGTCCTCGGTCGTTGGGTCGGAGCGAATATCACTTCCGACCCCGAAACGGGAATCGGCCGCTGGACGGAGGCCCAGATCGCCACTGCGATTCGCGAAGGAAAGCGGCCGGACGGGAGCACCGTCGGACCGCCGATGCCTTTTGCGCACCTTCGCAAGATTTCCGATGCTGACGTGTCTGCCATGGCGGCGTACCTCAAGTCCGTTCCGCCGGTTCGACACGTCGTCGAGCGCCCCGAGTACCGCATCAACTTGCCGGCGAACTGGGGACCGCCGGTGTCAGGCCAGGCAGGGCCGCCCGGTGGTGACCCGGTATTGCGAGGCGCCTACCTCGCCGAAGTCGGCCACTGCATGGACTGTCACACGCCCAATCGGCCGGTCGGAGGAGGGCGCGATTGGTCACGCACCGGCGCGGGAGGCCGTCCGGCCACCGGTCTGGCGGGTCCGGTCATGGCGGCCAACATCACGCCCCACCCCGAGCGGGGCATCGGCAAATGGACTGATCAGCAGATCGTCAGGGCGATGACGGAAGGTGTCTCCGCGGACGGGCGCCGACTCCTTCCTCCCATGCCATTCGCCAACTACGCGCAGATGACGCCGAGTGACCTGGCAGACTTGGTGGCGTACCTTCGTTCTTTGCCGGCGCAGCCATAGTCTCGAAGTGCCGGCAAGGCGCTTGGCGCTCGCGCCAGGAGTTGCGTCGGACTGCGGGAAGGAAATCGACCCGAGGAAGCAGGGCGCTTCTCGGGCCGATTCAACATAGCCAAAACGCAGCCAATTTCTGCCCTCTCAGGGCCCGTGGAGTGCTCGCAGCGCGGATCAGACCTCGAGATATTTCTCGCGCGCCGCGCGATCGTCCTTCAGCTCGTCGACGGTACCGTTGAAGCCGATATGCGCCTTGCCCATCAGGTAGACCCGGTGCGCGAGCGACAGCGCGACCTTCAGGTTGTGCTCGACGAGCAGGATGGATACGCCCGCACGGTTGATCTCGGCGAGGACGTTGCGAACCTCCTTGACCATCAGCGGCGCCAGGCCTTCGGTCGGCTCGTCGACGAGCAAGAGCCTCGGGTTGCCCATCAGCGAGCGGCCGATGGCCAGCAGCTGCTGCTCGCCGCCGGACAGGAAGCGCCCTTTCTGATCCTTGCGATCTTTCAGCCGTGGGAAGTGATGGAAGATGCGGTCGACGGTCCAGACCCGGGGATCGTCGGGATTCGAGATCCTGCCGCCCTTGATCCCCAGCGACAGGTTGTCGAGCACCGAGAGCTCCGGGAAGATGCGCCGCTCCTCGGGCACGTAGCCGATTCCCGCACGGGCGACCTTGAAGGGGGCGGCGCCGGTGATCTCGCGCTCGTCGAACGTCACCGAACCGGAGCGCGCCTTGACCAGGCCCATGACGGTCTTCAAGGTGGTGCTCTTGCCCATGCCGTTTCGGCCCAGCAAGGCGACAAGCTCGCCCTGGGCGACGTCGAGGCTGATCCCCTGCAGCACGTGGCTCGCACCGTAGTAGGTGTTCAGGTCGCGGATCTGCAGCAGCATGCGGCTCACACCTCGAGATCGCCCAGGTAGGCGTCCTTGACCGCCTGGTTGTGGCGAATCTCTGTCGGCGTCCCGGTGGCGAGGATCTCGCCGCGATGCAGCACCGTGATGCGGTCGGCCAGCGAGAAGACGACGTCCATGTCGTGCTCGATCAGCACCACCGTCTTGCCTTCGGTCAGCCGCCGGACGAGATCGACCGCGTAGTGCGTCTCGTCACGCGACATTCCGGCGGCGAACTCGTCGAGCATCACCAGCTCGGGGTCGGTCGCCAGCGCCAGGCTGATTTCGAGCGCGCGATGTTTGCCGTAGGACAGGGCGCTCGCCGCACGATCGCGCTCGGCCGTGAGATTGATCCGATCGAGAACCGCCTCGGTCTCGCGCGTGATCTCGCGCATCTTGTCGACCGAGCGGAACAGGCTGAAGCGGATGCCGCGCTTGGACAGGATCGCCAGGCGGATGTTCTGGAACGCGCTCAGCCTGCCGAACGTGCTGGTGATCTGGAAGGAGCGGCCCATGCCGATGCGCGACAGCTCGTTCGGCGCCCACCCGGTGACGTCGCGCCCCTTGAAGAACACCTGCCCGCGGCTCGGTGCGTAGGTGCCGGTGACAACGTTGAAGAGTGTCGTCTTGCCCGCGCCGTTCGGTCCGATGAGGGCGTGCCGCTCGCCGTCCCTGATCTGCAGGTTGACGTCCGAGAGCACCTGCAGCCCGCTGAAGTCGTGGAACAGTCCTCTGGTCTCCAGGATGTTCATGCGGCCCTCTGCACCGCGTCGCGTGCAGTCCGGCCCGCAAGCCATCTTTGCTTGAGCATCTTCGCGGTGCCGAGCACTCCCAGCGGCGCGAACATGATGACGAACACGAAGATCAGCCCGATCACGAGCTCGACCCGCTCGGTGAAGCGGCTGGTCACCTCCTCGATGACCAGGAACAGCGCAGTGCCCAGGATCGGTCCCATGAAGCTGCCGATGCCGCCGATCATGATGTTGATGATCGGCGCGAAGGAGACCAGCGCGCCGAACGCTCCGTCGGCCGAGACCAGGTTGTGGAACAGGCCGTACAGCGATCCGGACACGCCGGCGAAGGCGGCGGATACGAGGTAGATCACCGCCTTCGATTGCGGCACCTTGAATCCGAGGTAGTCGGTGCGCTTGGCATTCTCGCGGATCGCGAGCTGGACCTGGCCGAATGGCGTCTTCGTGAAGAACCACATCAGCCACAGGCTCAGCGCGAGCAGGACGATCGCGAAATAGTAGAAGTTCTGCGGCGAATCCTTCATCGGCAGCGAGGCGACGCCGGGAATGTTCAGCGGCGGAATCGGGAAATTGCCGATCCCGTCCTCGCCGCCGGTGATCGCTCTGAGCTTGAGTGCCAGCACATACAGGACCTGGGAAAAGGCGAGATGCAGCATCGCGAATGCCGTGCCGCTGACCCTGACCACGATCGGCGCGAGCACGAGGGCGAGAACGAGCGACGCCAGCACGCCGGCGCCGACCGCCGGCAACAGGGCGAGCCCGGAGACGTGCTTCAAGGCCAGAGCCGTACCGTAGCCGCCGGCGCCGAAGAACATCGCGTGACCGAAGCTGAACAGCCCCGTGTAGCCCAGGAGCAGATTGAGCGAAACGGAGAACACGGAAAAGATGGCGAACGTGACGAACACGTTCGTGTAGTACGGGCCGACCGTTGTCGGCAGCACCGCAAGAGCGACGGCCCCCGCCACCCAGCTCAACGCGGCCAGGGCTCTCCTCATGCGTCCCTGGCGCCGAAGAGGCCGTTGGGGCGAATCGCCAGGACGATGGCCATGAAACCGACGATCAGGACCGAGGCGAACTGGGAAAAGAACTGCACTCCATACGAGCTCAGCAGGCCGAAGATGATCGAGACAACGAAGGCGCCGAGAAGGCTGCCGAAGCCGCCCGTCACGACGACGATGAAGGCATCCATGCCGACCTGGTCGGCCAGCCCGGGGAACACGGTCAGGATCGGCGCGATGGCGACACCGGCGACACCGGCCATCCAGATGCCGATGCCGAACACCATCATGAAGACCAGTGGAATGTTGATGCCGAGGGCATTGACCATTCCGGCGTCGGACACCGCGGCGCGAACGATCTTGCCCAGGCGCGTCTTGTAGAGCAGCAGCGTCATGACGGCGAGGATCGCCAGCGCCAGGCCGATGATGAACAGGCGATAGATCGGATAGTCGAGCCCGGCGAACGTCACCCGCCCCTCGAGGATCGGCGGCATCTTCAGCGGCAGGCTCTCGGTACCCCATATTCCTTTGACGGCTGCCAGGATGATCTGGGCCACGCCAAGCGTCAGGATCAGCTCGCCCATGTGGCCGAAGGCATGCACCTTGGTGAGGAGAAAGCGCTCCATCAACACGCCGCAAATCGCAGTGGCCGGCGGCGCAAGCAGCAGCGCGAGCCAGAAGTTGCCGGTGATGCTGACGAACTGGAAGCCAAGGTACGCCGACAGCATGAAGAACGAGGCGTGGGCGAGGTTGAGGACGCCCATCATTCCGAAGATGACGTTCAGGCCCGCGGCGATCAGGAACAGCACCATCCCGTAGGCCAGGCCGTGCAAGCCCTGGGCCACATACATCGCGGTGGTCTGGTCCACGGAGCTCCCCGGTCGTCGCAGAGAAACAGCGCGCAGCCCCGTCCGGTGCAGCGCGCAGCGTTCAGATCATCCGTTCGCGGAGGGCGTGCCGGCTACCCCGCGGCGCTCTGGCCCTTGCAACGGTCCAGCGCCGGGTCCATCCACGGCAGCACGACCCGTGCCGGAAGCACCGTCATCGGCCCGGGCGCCGAGGTTCCGGTGTACCAGTAGTAGGGCGGAATGTTGAAGGATTGCTTCTGCTGATCGGGCGGGACGTACTCGAAGACGTGCAGGTCCTGGACGGCCTTGTGGTCGCAAGCGCGCATCTTGATGACCTTGCCCGTGGTGAACCGGTAGCTGTCGCCTTCCCAGACCTTGATGATCTTCTCGGGGTCGGTGCTCTGCGCCCGCTCGATGACGCTCAGCAACCAGTACGTCTGCTCGATGTACGAGCCGATGTTTCCCGTGCCATGCTCGAAGAGGTGGCTGTTGTAGGGCGCGGTCTTCCACTTAGTTTTCCAGAGATCGTTCCAGGTCTTGTAGTACTTGATCTGTTCCGGCGTCTTGAACGACGGGTTGTCCGTGCCGTACTGGCTGATCTGGATCAGCCCCTTGGTGCCCTCGACGCCGACCTCGTGCAGGAAGTTGGGCTCGTCGAGGAAGACATGGGCGAAGGGGATGCCGACCCCCGCTTGCCGGGCCTGCTTGAGCAGATTGGCGGCGTCCGGGATCCAGTCGCCGGTGAACACCACCTCGGCGCCCGAGGCCTTGATCTTCTCGAGGTAGGGCGCGAAGTCGGTCAGAAAGAGCTTGTGGTAGTCCTCGCCGACGATCTGCGCATCGGGATAGAACTCCTTCATCCCCTTCTTGAACCCGTCGGCGAGCACGTGCCCGAACGAGTAGTCCTGGCACAGGATGTAAAACTTCTTCTCCTTCTTTCTCGTCTGTCCGTAGTAGTAGGCAAGACCGCGGCCGAGCTGGTCGGCCGACATGCTGGTCTGGAACGCATAGCGCGAGAAATTGGTCGCGTCCTGAAGATCGTCGGAGAGAGACGCGGTATTGATCGCGATGACCTTGTACTTGTTCGCGGTCTCGTTGATGATCTTCTGCAGGTTGCTGCCGTCCGTGCCCCACAGCACGTTCACCTTGTCCTGCAGCACCATCCGCTCGGTGATCCTCTTGGCCTGGTCCGGCTTGGACGCGTGGTCAGCCTTGATCAGCTCGATGAGCTTCTTCTTGCCGTCGACCATGATTCCGCCGCGCTTGTTGACGTCGTGCACGGCCCAGGCCGCCGAGGTCCAGTAGATCTGTCCCACCAGCGCGGCGGGTCCGGAAAAGGAGGCGACGACCGCGATCTTGATCGTGTCGCCGGTCGGAATGACCGGGTTGGCCGGATCGAAGTCCGACATGTCCGACATGTTCTTGAAGTCGAAGCCCGCGTTCGCCGCGGGCTGCGCGACCGCCGCCGGCGCCAGGAAGAACAGGGTGAATGCGAGAGGGACGAGACGGTGAACGACACGTTTCATAGCGGGTCCCCTTATCGAGTGAGCGAAAACTCTAGTACCAAGTGCGGTTCGCGCCTAGCGGCAGTTTCCCGACGGCGCCTCTGAGGGATGCTGGCGTCGGTCTCTACGGAAGCGGGCCGCAACTGAGCGGGCTGCGCTCTCCGATCTGGGCCTCCGGCGTCCGTTGAGCGAAGTCTGGCTTGCAGGGAAACCTGCCGCTCGCGAACGTCCGCTCATGGCCCGCCGCGTGAATTCCATGCCTTGACCAACAGCAGCCGTTGGGCCGACCAGGCCCGCACACGCTGAAAGTCAACTTCCCGGCACGCTTGCGAATTCACAGTACCGGCCACAAGGCGACGCTCGAGGCCGCTCGCCGCAGCCTCCCCGACGACGCACGTTTGACTTGGCTGTCGAACTGGCCCATAACGCCTCCATTGTTGTGGGGCCGCTATGGAAGATGCTCAGCACATACTGCTCGAACTGTTCTACGGGCGCTGGCGCAGCCAGACCCTTTTTACAGGTGTGAAGCTGGGCGTCTTCGAAGTGGTCGGAACCGAACCGCGGACCTTCCAGCGGGTCGCTGCCGACCTCGGCATCGATTCAGCGCTCGGGTACCGGCTACTGCGAGCGCTGACCGCCCTGGGTGTGCTGCGGGAGGACGACTGCAGGTCGTTTGTGTCGACCCCGGCGGGTCAGATGCTGCGTGGAGATCATCCGCTGTCTATGCGCGACGCAATCCTGCTGCGAGAGGGGCCCGAACACACGGCGGTATGGAAGCATCTGCCCGACATCGTTCGAGATGGCAGGCAGACCGGATTCGTCCGCGAGTTCGGGATGACGGCCTTCGAGTACGCCGATCGCGAAGCTTCATACGGCGACGCGTTCAATGCCGGGATGAACAGCCAGTCGAATCTGCAGACGGCGTGGACGCTCGAAGCCCTCCAGCCGTGTGCCGTTGGATCGGTGGCCCACCTGTGCGACGTGGGAGGCGGCCGGGGCCACCTGCTATGTCATCTGTTGTCGGTCCACGCCTCGATGCGCGGGACCGTGCTCGATCGCGCTCAGGTGGGCAGACAAGTCGCTGCGGCTTGGGCCGAGCGCCTGCAAGTGGCCGATCGCTATGCATTCATCGCAGGCGACATGTTTATTGCCGTGCCTGCGGCCGACGCCTACATCCTGAAGATGATCCTTCACGACTGGGACGACGCCGAATGCATCCGGATTCTCGACGTCACGCGATGCAATGCAGTGCGCCCCGCCCGGCTGTTCATTGTCGAACACGTTCTACCTGAGGGCGCTGGAGGCCCCGACTATGCCGCCTTGTTCGACATGCACATGATGTGTTGGGGGACTGGCCGCGAACGAACCATCGCTGAGTATCGGGGACTCCTGGAGGCTGGGGGCTGGTCGTTCAAGGCCGCATGGTTTCCCCGCAGCGGAGCCATCGGCGTCGTCGAGGGCAGTTTGGCATCGTGACCCGGCCTTGCCGGAGCCCGTCGTCGAGCCGATTGCCTTCCCGGTGGTTGCTCGTCAACGCAAGGCTCAAGC
>Ga0207659_10000978_pt1 | contig 17037 bp, 21 predicted proteins | sample KBSM43metaG_FD_184330 | JGI IMG/M metagenome (GOLD analysis project Ga0207659, IMG submission 184330) | Miscanthus rhizosphere microbial communities from Kellogg Biological Station, Michigan, USA - KBS M4-3 metaG (SPAdes) (version 2) | ecosystem: Host-associated > Plants > Roots > Rhizosphere >...
TTCGACAGTTGTACGGCGGAAAGTGCACCCTTGTCCAGAGGATCCACTCCAGAGCTTTCAACAACCCGAAGTTCCTGAACCTTACCGTCGCGACCGACGGTAAAAACCACGGTTACTTTACCCTTTTCACCCTTTCGCGCCGCTTCCGGCATCACGGCATACCAGTTGTTGCGCACGCGCTGAAGGGCTGCGTTCACATATTTTGACATGTCGTAGCCGCCGGTATCGGACAGGATCGCACCATCCAGGGAAGCGCTCTGATCCTGGGCCGCAGTTAGAAAGGGCAGAGTCAACAGAATGATGAGACCCAGTTTGATGTTCATTTGTCGAGGTCCGTTGCGGCTATATCGTAGCCTCCTGAAACAGGATCGCAAAATTGTTTGCCCCGGATTTGGAGCACTGCCTATACTCACGCGGTAACCATCAAAACAATCGAGCCAAGGAGCGCTGTGTGTTTAGCTGGCCCGAAAGGAGCCCTATGGTGAACAAGGCATTGTGTTCCATTGGTATTGCGCTGGCTTTATGTACAAGCGCACACGCCCAGTCTGCAAAGGCGAAAGTGGACATGGCGGCGCCCGCGCCTCGCCTGGCGAATGGCAAGCCGGACTTCAGCGGAATCTGGGCACGGCCCGGTGTTCAGGACATGACGAGGACTGTGCGGAATGCGAATGGAACGAGCAATGTCGGCGAACCTAATCCGCTTCCGTTCACGCCGTGGGGACAAGCGCAGTGGGACAACTACAATCCGGCGAAGAATGGCGACTACGCCGGAAGCTGCATGCCCTTCGGCTGGATCCGCTCTTTTACTCCACATCCGATGCAGATCGTTCAGAACAACGAGTACGTCACGTTCCTGTTCGAGCAGAGCACGATGTTCCAGGTCGTCAACACAGAAGGTTTGCCGCATCGCCCCGGCTTGCCTCCTTCGTGGTTTGGTGACTCGCGGGGCCACTGGGAAGGCGACGCTCTGTTGATTGAAGCGGTGAACTTCAACGGCTATGCCAAACTCGGAACGATCGGTCACCCGATGAGTGATAAAGCCAAGCTCACGATGACATTTAAACGCCCGGATATGGGGCACATCGAGTTCAAGTGGGTGCTCGATGATCCCAGGACATATACAAGGCCAATCACCAACGAGAGGGTTTTCGTGCTAACACCCAACGTCGAGGTCATGGAGTACGCCTGCATGGAAGGCAACATCACCGCTCTGCTCGACGGCGGTATTGTGCCGTGGACCGGCACCAAAGACTCGGACACCAACCTTGTTTACGACAAAGAACACGAATGGAACGCCTACGATTTGAGCAAGTCCCAAACGCTGACAGGCGTTATTCGCGAGTCGGGCTACCATGACCCGATTCCCACTCTGAAGATCGCGGCAGATGGAAAAACCCTCACCGTCGTGCTCGCGCCGCCGACACGGATGGAGTTCCGTGATTTGACCGACACCATGCTGGAGCCCGGAGTCACGATCAGTTTCATTGGCTATCCAAGCAAGTCTCGATCAAATGAATTCCGCGCCGAAAGCATTACAGTCGCGCGTCGAACGACCGAGTTGCGGTAGCGGAGACCACTTCAACTGCTACCGGGTGATGGACTGATTCAGAACCATCCCGTTGATCGCAACGTTTGTCAGCGCGATGTCTTTCACGTTCTCCAGTACATCCGCGCGCGCGACGTTGTCGAACTTGCAATCCCGAATGCGAAGGTTGGTGACGGGAGTGCGCGCGTATCCCCGAAGCAGAAGGGCATAGTTGCTCTTCCTGCTGGTGACATTTCGGACTTCGATGTCACGCACGACCGGTGTGAATGAGCCTGCGTCGCCTTCTTCGTAGTTGAAGTCAACAGCGACGATCGCCTCCCGAACTTCACCAACAGTCACGTCTCTCATGAACACGCGTTCGATGACACCACCACGGACCGAGTTGGTCTTGATGCGAAGCGCGCGGTCCAGTTGAGGGCTGTCCATGCGGCACCGTTCCGCAAAGATATTCCGGGCTCCCCCGGAGATTTCGCTGCCGATCGTCACGCCGCCGTGCCCGTCTTTCATTGTGCAGTCACGAACGACGACGTTCTCGACCGGCACGCCGACGCGACGTCCATCGTTGTTGCGGCCTGACTTCAAAGCGATGCAATCGTCTCCAGTGTCAAAAGAGCAGCCCTCGATCAGGACGTCACGGCAGGACTCGGGGTTGCATCCGTCATTGTTCGGGCCGTGGCTGTTCACGAGAACCCTTCGCACGATCACATTCGTGCAGAGCACGGGATGGACTTCCCACATTGGGGAATTCACGATCGTCACTCCTTCAATCAGCACATTGCGGCAACGATAAGGTTGAATGAAATTGGGGCGCAGGAACGATCCTTCTCCAAAAACGCGCTCGGCGACCGGCGTGCCGTTTGCGCCGAAGTCCATAAGGCGTCGCCGTGCGGATGCAGCCTGCCGTGTCCAGTCCCACCATTGAGTCGCGCTGGCCTGACCGTCGAGTGTTCCGGTACCCGTGATGGCGATGTCCTGCTCGTCAAAGGCATAGATGAACGGCGCGTAATTCATCAGCTCGGTTCCTTCCCAGCGTGTGAAAACGACAGGAAGATACCGCTTCGGGTCCGTTGTGAACTTGAGAACGGCGCCTTCGGAGAGGTGGAGGTTTACGCGGCTTCGCAGGCGAATTGGATCAACCGTGCGGGCGCCCGCGGGAACAACAACGCGGCCGCCACCCGCCTGGTTGCAGGCGTTAATCGCGTCGTTGATGGAGTTGTAACGCGTGGCGTCGAAGTCGCGGTCGGGGAAGATCGGTTCCTTGATACGCGACAGAATCTCCGCTGCGCCTTGCCAAGGATCAGCGGTCTGAGCCTGGATTGGCAGCAGAGGTAGCGCGGCTAGCTTCATAAAGTCCCGGCGGGAGAGTTCGAAACGGTGCATGGTCACCTCGATTGGCGTCCTCAATAGCACCGGCGTGGAAGCCGCGTCAAGCAGGGCGTCCTTCTAGTAGTGTCTCAGTTTGAATTACGAGAGTCTCTCTCACGCCGAAGGCGTGCACGGAGAATAGCCAGGGGTAAGCGAGTGAAACGAGCGCAACCCCTGGAAAACGGGGATAATGACGACGGCGCCCTGAAGGGGCGCCAGGAATCCGTCTGATGTCCTCAACGCACTTAAGCCTCCACTACCACATCGTTTTCTCAACGAACCGCCACCGACGGAGCATCGCCGAACCATGGCGCTGGGAACTGCACGCCTACTGCGAACCAGCACCACCGGAAACGTTGGAAGAAGAATAAGTAGATCTGTTGCGTTTGAGCGACTTCGAGTTCGATGAAAAGTACCTGTGGTGAAGCATCCTGGCGCCCCTTCAGGGCGCCGTTGTCTTTAGGCCCGGTCTTCCAGGGGTTGCGCTCGTTTCACTCGCTTACCCCTGCTACCTTCCCTGCACGCCTCCGGCGTGCGAGACAGCAGTTTCGAAGCGTTTGCGCTCGTCTCATCAGAAGCGCAAACCGAGTCCAGTCCCGAAGCTCCCCGCAATGTTCGTGTGATTCATGGGGTAGATTCGGAAGAATGGGCTGAAATACAAGCGGGGCCCCACGGTAATTTGAAAGCCGGCACCGAACGTAGCGCCAACCGTGGACACGGAGGTCGAGCGCACCCGGCTGTTCCCTACGGCGACGCCAAGATCGAAGAAGAACCTGTTTTTTTCTCGGCCCTGGAGTCGAATTCCCGCCGCGACAAGATCGGCATTGTCGTAGACATCCGATCCAGGAAAGAAATGACTGTACTCGAGAAACAGTGCGCGCCGATCCTCGCAAAAGAGGCACGCTTCCCCTCCGACAATACCGCGTGTTCCACCCTGGTCATGGGCGTCGCCATAGTATCCGCCGGCGACGCGGATCCCAGCGGAATGTTGAGGGAACAGCTGGCCGTACGTTCGCGGACAAAGCAGGGCGATCAGCACGATCGACAGAATTTTTCTCATCTTTACGCTCGCTAGACGTTCACTCAGTTCCAGGCCAGCTCACCCGTAATCACAACCCGTCGCAGCGGCAATGAAGCCTTGCAGACAACATTGGGCAGGTCACCACATGGTTTCAGCCACCAGGCGCCGGCCACCAATGCAATGTACCGCTCTCCGTGTATGCGCTGGAGTTCCACAATCGCCTGCTCGTCGTCGCGAGTCGGACAGGCATATGGAGGCCGCTGGCACGCTAACGTCTCTGTTTCGTGAAGGCCAAATGTCGGCATATCGTCATAATTATGTTCGAAAACAAATGTTTTTGCGCTCCAGCAAGTCTTCAGACTCTTCCGTCTTCCTGGTAGATCCACTCGACCGTCTCCGAAGAGGGATTTCGCGTTAACGGCCACCGGGTTTTATCATTGCGCGTAAACATGAACTTTCAAAATGTCAGTAAACCCACAGAGAAGCAGCCGACCTATCGCTGTCCTTGCTGCGCTCATCTCACCTTATCCGAACGGGCTGGCTTGGAGATTTGTCCAGTGTGTTTCTGGGAGGATGATGGCCAGGACAGTCACGACGCCGACGATGTGCGCGGCGGCCCGAACGGTTCGTTGAGTTTGACGCAGGCACGCCAGAACTTCAGAGAGTTTGGGGCAATCGATCGGAAGTCTTTGCAACATGTTCGGAAGCCGACGCCGGAGGAGACTTGATTATTACGAGAGACGTGGCCTAACCATATGCTGAAAGCGAACACCGCACTCCGCTGTGTGATGCGTCGGACGACAACACTCCGGTTCCAATTCGTCAGCCACGTCCCGCCGTTCGCGCGCTCCGCCGGAAAAAATATCCTCTGCCGACTCCACCAGTTGTTTTTTCCAGGTTGTAATTTGATTCGGATGGACTCCGTGAGCCGTTGCCAGTTCCTGAACCGTGCGCTGCCCCTTGCTTGCGTCCAACGCGATTTTCGCTTTGAACGCTCCGGTGTACTGCTTCCGCTGTCTTCCCATGCTCTCTCCTTAGAGCAGCGGTTTTCCACCTTAGGTCCCTGTCCAGTTTTTGGGGTCGACTTCAGGTTTCGTGAGACACTCTCCGCAGCAGGTGCTCACCAAATTAACCTTACTGGACCTGCCCACGCCACCGACAGTAGCTTGATTGGTGCCAGTTCTCGCTAGTTGAAATTCGGATTTATCCAGGTCTGCACGCCAAGTCGAAGGTGGAAGTCGAACAGGCTTGAATTCTATAGCAGTTGAGCGAAATTGGAACTCAACTCTCGGTCAGACATACCCCTCCGTGTGCGAATCGTGTAACCGTTCCCAGTACTTTGTAGCGTAGTCATCCTTACTCACGCCCACGAACTTGCTCAACACAACGCCGCGGTTTATGCGCTTGATGGGTGGTGGATGTCCATTGTGCACCGAAGGTTTCACAGATCGCAAAAACTTCATGATAGACGATCGGAGTGTTGTTCGTGTTGGCGGAGCTGGAAGCATTTCGGTGCCCAATGTCTGAAATCCCAGAGATTCGAGTGTATCGGTGAGTCCCTTCATATTAAAAAAGGTGCAACTTGTTGCTTCGTACGGGCTATCCGAGCCAGTGGGACAGAACAGCATGGCGTTATTTGGTTCGCCTTCCCAAATGCCGGTCTCTACGACCAAGTGTCCGCCTTCTCTCAAAACACTTCGAATGATTTTCAGAGACCAAAACGGGTACCGCAAGTGATAGAGCACGCCTGGGAAGATAATTACATCAAATAAACCGAAACTTTCCGGCGTCAAATCAAACACATTCATCCGATGCATTCGAACTTTGGAATTCAAATATGGGATGAGCAGTTCGGTGGCGCCCCGGGACAGATCACTGTCGATTCCGACGACTTCCGCTGCACCCATTCTTTCCGCGGCAAAGGAAAATAATCCGTCGCGACAACCAATATCTAACACCCGTTTTCCCGCAATATCTAACGATTTAACATATTTCATGCAGAGCTTTTGTGCGGGCACATAAGCTTCGACACCAGGCGTGGTTACCGTATCTGTAAGTTTAATGATGTGATAAAAAGTGTACCGCTTGATTTCTTCTTTTAGCTGGGCTTCTGTCATGCACCCCGATTTTGAATGATCTTAAAAAACCGCACAAGCATTTCCGAACCTTCTCGCCTAATACGTAAGTGAATTCCTTGTCAGGCAAGGTCGCTCAGCGACGCGCCGCCGCACGTCCCTGCCGACGTGTGTCTGCAGGCCAGTCATTGGCCCAAATCCTGCCGGGTGTCGGAGCATTACCAACGAAATCTCGGCGCAACCGGCCACACGTTACCGCTTCGACGCCCATTCTCCGTTCTTGATGTCCCTGTTCACGTCACAACATCAACCCGCATGCCCGTACTTTCCCCATAGCCCCCGCGTCCGCCGCAAACACCAGCGGCTTCCTTCAAACCTCGTTATCGAAAATCCTCGGCAACACACATTCGGCTTTCACCTGCACAGGACTCGCCGAGCATTTCCGATGAACGCTAACGGTTACACGGCCACTTGAAAGCGGAATGTGCCTTGGCTCGCTGTTCTTTCCGGTCTAATTCCGAGGGAAATACGCTGCGACCAATGCAGCCTAATTCCGCTTGGCCGCTCTTCGCCTTCGCCCTATGATTCTCTGGAACAACAACTTGGCTGTGAATCGTACTGTGCATTCCGGAGTTCGACTTACCCGGCCTAAATCCCGTAATGTCTGGCGGGCGCAGCCGAATACTAGTTGGACCGTAAGGTTAGTCCGTTCCGGGTGAAGGAACGCAGATGGAGCCATTCCAGATCGGGAACATTCTGATAACTCAGGAACGAGTCGCTCACCTTGACCAGTCCCGTGTCGTCGCGAGTATTCTGCGTGAGAACTTCCGTAACGGAGAGATCACTGTGGTGCGTGTCTGCCCCTCGCCTTATATCCTTAGCTTGTTAGCGCTCGGGATGATCGTCGTGGGCCTTTTGACTGCGCGAGGCCTGATTGAGTGGCTGTCTTATGGCGGAACGGTTTACGACGTTTCGATAATGATGATTCTCTTTCTGCCGGCTGGGGCGTGGTTGCTTTATCAAGCATGGCGTCGCGCTACAATGCTTCTCATCGAAACAGACAAGGGCACCGTTCGGTTGGAATTTAGAGGCCCGCGCACGCAGGAGGCCGTCGCCGCCCTCGAGCGCGCCGCCCAAGAGCGAGGATACGCGTTGCGGCGTGGCTCCGGCGCATATTCATGAATGTGTTGAAGGTGGGTGCTGTCCGGAGCCGCCCAACAAAGCGCTGCAGACCGGCGCCGCGGCGCGGCTGGATTGCCGTTTCATTGGATTGGCTCTATCGCCGCTCGCGGCTGAGCGCCATGATCGTTAGGCAGGCCTAACCGTGCACGAGGCGTGCGGGACCTTACCGACTGTCTCTGCTCGTAGCGCCCGAGCTTATTCACTCAAGAAAGGAGCTCCCATGGATTTACATCCAAGAACGATTTGGTTGCCTGGAGCAGCGTGCTGCCTTTTGTTTATCAGGTGGTGTTTCATGCTCGGCCTGGAGCCCTTTGAAAAGAGTAGGTTCCCGTTCATTACCATCCCCTATCTAGCGGGTATGCCATTCGCTGGCGCTCTCGGCGCCTATTTGTCCCGTCGAATGAAGGGTTCAGTCGTTGAGCGCATCTTGTCCGCATTGTTCCCGGTATTCACACTTGCCACGTTTTTTGCCGTGAGCATTGTGTATGAATTATTGTTTGAGGGCACACCCCCCACTCTGCCCCATTTCCTGGCCGGCCTTTCCGTGACCTTTAAATTCGCTATTTCAGGTGGCCTATTGCTGGTACTTGGCGCATGGCCGTTCTGCCGCTCCCAACTGAGAGAACAGTCGCCCTAATCATCACGGCGAACGGTCCCTCTCTCGCTCGTTTGAACTGCTTCGGTTTCAGTGGACCTACCTTCGCGCCCTTCTTCGCTTTCGCAGGCTTCGTCGCCTTTGCCGCTTTCTTGCTGGCCTTCGCCTTCTTCAGGTTTGCGGTCTCGTTCGTCGTTTCTTGCGTGCTCATCGTTGTTCTCCTTTGTGTTTGAGGGCATCGGACGACACACTCATCACTCTCGTGCGAACGGAATGCGAGGCGAAAGTCAGAGAATCGCGATGTGAGAAGAGAAGCACTGGATGATTCGAGGAAATACGAGGTAGGCGCTCCAGCCTTACTGATGTGGCTTGGTCGCTTATTCACACGGAGCGATGATGTAGCGGTGACGATTTTTATTAGGATGATGAAAGGGAAAAACGATAAGGATCGAGCGGCAGACTCTGACGTTCGGAATCAATAAGCCGAGCTTCGCGGGAAAGGGCACCACCATGCCCCTTTCCCCAGTCTCCCGCGCCCGATATTTCCTGCTTTAATCCTTTTCGTAAGTTGCTTACTCTGACCTTGCCATGTCCAAATTGGTTGTAGCCCTGTTTTTCCTGCTGCTACCCCCTCAGGCCCCGCGGCTGTCACCGCACGAACTGCTTTCGGCCGTCAGCGACAAGTACGGCAGGCTGAACAGCCTCTCCGCAGATTTTGAGCAAATATCAAAAGATGCGAACCGAACCAATAGAGTTCGAGGTCAGATGTACCTGAAGAAGGGAAAGAAGGCACGATTCGACTATTTCAGTTCAACGTGCACTCAGCCATCGAATTGCCCGGTCGTGCAGAGCGATTACTTCGACGGAAACACGCATACCCGTTATTTGCCGGAGGAAAAGCAGGCGATGCCGAAGCCGTTGGGGAGAAGCGACGATGAGCGACTGCTGATTATCCTGAATTTTGGAAATCGGGAGTCTCCGTGGAAAAATGAGTTCGACAGGAAAGAAATGGGCAGGGTGCCGCCGCTGGTTCCGGGAAATCACTTGCTGATTTTGACTCCAAACGACACGACAAACATTCGCGATGTTCTGGCAGAAGTCGATCCAGCTACGCTTTTGATGAACCGCTTTGGTTTTACGCGAGCCGATAAGACCTATACTGAGTACATATTTACGAACATCAAAACCGCTCCATTAAACGATTCGGTTTTCGAGTTCAAGGCGCCGCCGGATGTGAAAATCTTTGTGAGGTAAACCCGCGCCATCGCGAACTCCTCGAATGTGAGCGCTCCTCCGTGGGATCATTCCCCATAAACGCCGCAGTTTTTAGCGAGCGCTCGTCAGTTGCTGGGAAGTTGGCAGACCGGAAATGTGCCGACCTTGGTTCTCCCGCCCACGGCGCAACGTGGGCCGAAAGGTTACCCAAACGACAAAAGCTTCCCTTTCGAGGCGGCTTGGATTGTGGCCTATCGCCTTTAGCTAACGATCCGGTACGTTCTCTCCCCGGCTTCGCTCTTCGTGGACCGACCTTCAGGCAAGCTTCTTGATTACGTGACCAATAGCGCACATGAAGTTAGGAACTCGCAGTCAGGGACGTCTGTATTCCAGAACAATCTCGATCTGAACTGGTGTTGGCGATAAATCCACTTTGAAAGGTGCCTTGAGAATGTCCGTGGATGCCGACGAAACAGATCTGAGGGAAAAGGGTGAAGGAATATCACGAACAGAAACGGTGTATTCCCCCGGATCCAATCTCTGGCCAAGGCCGCTACCGAACATACCCAGACTGGGGCTGGTGAAATACAAACTGATTCGGGATGGCTGCGGAATATTAGGCAGGGCATCCCCACGTTCGTCGACAACGGCAACCCTCGCGATGATCTCCGTGCGTTGCCTGAGTTCCAGATCAACATGGACATCTTGATCGGAAACGAGAACTTCCTGGCTGCTTAAGCCCGCTTCGTCAAAACCCGTGAAAGTTAGCTGGTACTTGCCAGGCGAAACATTCAAAAATTCGAAAGTGTCATCATCATTTATCGGTGCATCGGCTCTTTGTGCGAGGATTATCGGTGCTCCATTTGTCCGGATCACAGGAGGCATCAGGCGGACGCCGGGCCGACGGCCAAAGATTCTTGCGGGTAAGTTTTTGACGCGACCGCTTACTTTAAACGTATTTTCCGGAGGCGTGATGCGAATCTTGATGGTGATGGTATCTGTCGCTACACCGGTCACACGCAACGGCGATTGCATCAAATCCTGCGTTGCGTAGGAAATCGACTGTACAGCGGAATTCAGCGGTAGCCTGGTCACCGTGATGCGGTGTTCTCCACGTTTCAGGCCTAAACGAAACTTGCCGTCTGGCCCAACATAGGCTACGGCCATTCCATCGCGACTGTTGTCTGCGGTGCGCGCACTAACGCTCAGTGAAGGCGGCAATCCGCCACCAGTTTCTGTAATGACCTCTCCCCGAATCTCGATGGCGAGCCTGCCATCGATTAAGACCTCTTCTGTTGGTTCAATAGCAAAGTCGATCCCTGCAACGACCGAGTCGCTTGCGACGGTGATAGTGCGAGCGTCCGCTATGCGTTTGACGCCTGGATAATACGTTGGAGCCTCGATGAAACCGGCCATAATGTAGTAACGGCCAGGGGGGATCCCATCCAGACGGAAACGACCGGAGCTATCCGTCTGTCCAATTCCGACCAGTACATTTCCTTCAGAAGAAGCGACTTCCGACAGTGGAATGGCGGCGACTCGAACGAGGTCGGGCGATTGTCCACTCGTCAGCCGAATCTGCCCGCTCACGCTGCCGCCTCTCAACAGCGCAGGCTCCTGAATGAGAATCGCCAAGATGAGAAGGGATGTCATCGTTGTGGAATACTTTATATCGGCTGATCGCGAGATCTCCAAACAAAGCCGCCCCACAAAGGAGGCGGCTTTGAAGAGATGCCGGTTCTAGCCCACGATTCGATATGTCCGCTCCCCTGCCTCCGATTTGGTCGACTCGACCTTGAGGCCGAGCTTCTTGGTCACATACCGGCTGACAAGCCCGCGAATGCTGTGATTCTGCCAGTCACTCGCCTTGGCAACGGCCTTTGCCGCCTTTCAGAGCGTAGATGCTTTGCTTTCCGCTGGATTATTTCCGTATAGTGGAATTAATGCGCGACTCGCTTGGTAGTTGTGAATTGATGGTGCTGTTAGCGGTATGTCGATTGGACCAAAACGCGTATGGAGTTCCAATCGTACGTGAACTCGAACAGCGTGGCCGTCGAATGGCCGTTGCCACTGTTTACGCAGCATTGGACCGATTGGAAGCCAAGGGATTCGTCACGTCATGGTTCGGCGAGCCAACCCCGGAAAGGGGTGGGAAAGCCAAGCGATATTTCCGTGCCACTGGCAAGGGTGTCCGAGAAGCACGGGCGACGCAACGGGTGCTCACGAGTCTATGGACAGGCCTTCCCAATCTGAAAGGGGAAACGACATGAAGGAGAGGAAACTGCCACGCATCGCAACGTGGCTTCTCAGGCGCTTCGGTCCGAGCGAGCAAAACCAAGTCCTGGTCGGCGACCTGGCAGAGCACTATCGCTCTGGTCGTTCGCGCTGGTGGTACTGGCGCGAGGTCATGATTGCGCTTTCCGTCGGCACGCTTCGCGAAACATGGCAAAACAGGATGATGGTCCTGATGGGATTGGCAGTGGGCTGGCTGATGGTGAGAAATCTCGATCCGTTAATAATGCGGCTCTTTGTTTTCCGTCCGATGGTAGCCCGCGTCATTGTGGAGAGGATCGTCTTTGGTTTTCTTGTTGGATTCGTGCTGGCCTTACTGCACAGGCCTCGACACATTGCGCCCATCATGCTGCTGGCGGGATCGTACATTGCCACCACCGACATTTATCGCCTGTACTCGCCCGGTGTATTCATACCTGATGCCGCGAACGTCATCATGACTGCCGCTGGTTCCAGACCACCTATGAATGTGTACACGTGGCTACTCTTTACGTTCGTAGACCTCATCTTCGTGGCTGCAATGATTTGGGCGGGAACACTGCAATTTCATCGCGCCCGAACCAGTTTAGTAGCCGCTGCGGTTCGTTTACTCATCGACGACAGTCGGACCAGATGAGTTAAGAAGATTTCCAGCTCATCGAGCAGGTATCTCTACACGTTCGAAAGGAATTTCGCCGAATGGTGCCCAAACGACAAAAGCCGCCCCTTCGAGGCGGCTTCTTGGCAGGTTGTGGACTAGCCAACGATCCGGTAGGTTCGCTCCCCCGCATCGCTCTTCGCCGATTCGACTTTCAACCCTAGCTTCTTCGTGACCACTGACAAACCCGCGAATGCTGTGATTCGGCCAGTCGGTCGCCTTCGCGATTTCCGCGAGGGTTGCGCCTTCCTTGCGTTTATCGATTCGCAAAGGGCAAGGCCTCTCCTACATGGGCTTGTGCCAGTGAAGTAGTCCGCCTATTCTCAGCATGAAACACGTATGAAACTCCTTACGTACTTATCGTTCGCGGTTTTGCTGCTTCAGACTGGAGGAGTCACACAACCTAAACCGACAGGCAGTCTGGAAGGCGCAATCATGCGCGCCAATTCGAATCAATTCCTTATCGGGGCCCGCGTCACGGTAATCCGCCGTCTGATTCCTAATCCCACTGCGATTCCGGTGGCAACAACGGACGAGATGGGGAAGTTCGTTGTCTCTGGACTGGAAGATGGTGTCTACACCATTCAGGCAGAGGCAGATGGTTATCTGCCTGGCGCTTACGCAACGTTGGGCGCAACGATTTCACTCGTCAACGTCAACGCTGGACAGCCGACAAGAAACATCAACATTGCGCTTACGCCTAAAGCCACCATAAGTGGGCGCGTACGCGACAGGTCGAACCAACCATTGGTCAATGTCCCCGTGCAGCTGTTGCGCTACTCCTACAACTCTCAAGGCCAGCGTTTCTATCAGGCCGAGAGTACCACCACGACAACCGATCGCGGGGAATACCGCATGGCCTGGGTGAAGCCGGGCCGCTACTACCTGCTCGCCGGTAAGCCGTCCACAGGATCGAATCCCGCCGATGCTCTGGGCGCTCGGGACTATGCGTTCTATCCGGGTGTGAAGGAGACTTCCAACGCGGTCGTGATCGATCTCCTGCCCGGAATGGATCTTCCATCCGCGGACCTTACATTGGAAGTGAAGCCGCAGACCTTCAAAGTCCGCGGCAACCTTGTGGATTCCCGCACCGGCCAGTTCCCTGCGCGGGCGAACGTATTTGTGACATCACAGATACCGGGATTAGATTCGAACGCCGACAACTTCAAACGTCTGGATGTGCAAAGTTCGAACTACGATGGCAAGACCGGTGTTTTCGAAATCCCGGATCTTCTGCCCGGGGCGTACGCCATTGTGGCGATAGTGATGGATACGCCTCAACCAGGCCAGCCAGGCCCCGTTCTTCAGGCTTCGGGACTACTCCCGGTGAATGTCGTGTCGTCCGATGTCGATGGCCTGATGATTCCGGTCGTATCTGCGGGAACAATACCGGGTCATGTGCGTGTTGAGGGGCAATCGCCTGCACAGTTGGCGATCGACCGTTTGGTCGTTCGTCTCATCCCTGTAGGCGCCAACGCACAGACATCACTCTCAGGGACGATGGCCACCATGCTCAACCAGAATCTGCCGACGGTTGTGGGAGTAGATGGCCGATTTCAAATACAGAATGCCTTCCCCGGCGAGTACAGAATTGAATTCGCCGGGTTCCCCGTAGGCCCCGGCCCGCAGTACGTCGGATCAATGCTGGTTGCGAACGCCTATATAAAGGATGCACGGCTGGACGGAATTGACGCCCTGAATGCTCCCATTCGTTTCTCAGGCTCGATCAATAGTGGGCTGGAGATTACTCTCGCGTTCGGCAGAGGCCGCGTGGAAACGACGGTAATGGATGTTCAATCCCAGCCAGTCCGCACAGCACGTGTGGTCGCAGTTCCAGTAGTGCGCTTCCGAACCGATCTTTACAGGGCATTGTCGACCGATGAGGATGGAAGATCCGGTTTCAACATCCCTCCCGGTGACTACAAGTTCTTCGCTTGGGAGTCCGTCGAAGAGTTCGGTTGGTTCGATCCGGACCTCCTCGCTCGCAGTGAGGTGCGAGGGACGAGCGTGCATGTCTCCGAATCCACAACGCAGACCGTTAACGTCCAGATCAGTCCGGCGGACAGGAACCGGTAGTGATCTCCAGCCGCTGACATCGGTTTCTACTGCAGACATCCCTTGTAACGCCTCCGCAACGAAACACCGGAACCACAACGTGTGCCGCGAGGTCGCTTCTAGCCCTCTCAGACCCGTTGCGCCCATAACGCAACGTGGGCGAAAAGGGGCCCACGACAAAAGCCGCCCCATTCGAGGCGGCTTGAAAAAGAGTGGCGCGGTTCTAGCCCGCAGCTAGAGTCGTGTCTCGCTAGTTTCTGACCCGAATCAAATCGCTGGACACGGCGGTACTGGCGTTCTGAATCGGCACGCTAAGCACGAATAATGTTGCCGCGTCCGCTTGTCCGGTGACCGGAAGAGAAAACTCTGCCTGGAGTATTCGGATTGCCTCCGCCAATCTTGCATCCGCGTCTACAGCGTCGGGATCAAAACCCGGATCCAATCCTCTTTCTAGTAACTCTATGCGTAGTCTAGCGAGTTGGCTGTCATCGAGATCCACGGTTGTGATCTGCTCGTAGAGTTCTGCATCGACGGCAGGGGCACAGAGATTTTCAGAAACGATATCAGAATAGACGGCGATATGGGCTGGGCGACCGATGGTCTGAGCATAGATGCCGACATGTGAGCGACCTGCACTTTGAGCCGACGCGCTGGGATCGAGGATCCACAAGAGACACATAATTGTGAGTAATCTCTTAAGCATGATTTTACCCTCCTCTTCCCCTTACTTAGCACGTGCCTTGCCATCCGTGGCGGACGTTACAGTTAACCGGGATCGAGAAATTCGGAGATCGCTGTAGTTTGCAGGTATCGCGTCATAGCTCCTGATTGCATTTGGCGGAAGCCAGTCTCCGCTTGGTCGATCAAAATCCATTAAGCCCATGGCGGATCTACATACTTTCTTCGAGTGAAGGTGGCAGGAATCGACGGCGTGAACAATGGGGACCGAGTGTAGGATCACGTCGTTCCAAATCGGCACGCATCAGTTGCGTTACGAGGCGGCCATACGACAAAAGCCGCCCCGTTAGAGGCGGCCTTTTGGAGGAGGCGATGAAGATTAGCTCACGACTCGGTACGTGCGTTCCCCTGTATCGCTTTTTGTCGACTCGACCTTCAGCCCCAGCTTCTTCGTAACGTGACCGCTGACAAATCCGCGAATGCTGTGGTTCTGCCAATCGCTGGCCTTTGCGATTTCCGCAAGAGTTGCGCCTTCCTTGCGCTTCATCAGGTCCGGGACGATCGCTGCCTTGCTGCCGGATCGCGTGCTCTTCGGCTTGGTTGCCTTCGCGACCGTCTTGGCTTTCGCGTCCTTCTTCGCCTTTGCCGTCTTCTTGCTGGCCTTTTCCTTCTTGGGTTTCGCTGTTTCCGCTGTCGTCGTTTCCTGTGTGCTCATCGCTCTCTCCTTTGTGTTGAGTGCATCGGACGACACATTCCTCACTCCGGTTCGAACGGAATGCGAGGTGAAAGATGGAGAAAGAAGATGGATGTCGAAAAGACTGGATGAGATGGTCCGGGACGAGGTAGGGCGCGCCTCAATCGGATGGATTGAATTGCAGTGCCCCAGGAAATCCACCTCAACTTACTTGAGGCGACTATGTTAGCTCGGCTTGAAACGGAGCATTACCTTCTTGCTCATTTCCCCGATGGATACTTTTCCATGGTCAGTTCGTACTGGCTGTTCCTAAACATGACGATAACCTTTCGGACGCGATCCGTGTCGGCCTTCGGCACGGAAAAGTAATAGGTTTTGATTGCGTTGCACGAACCGCCATTGCAAATGGCCATGAGGGCTTCACCATTAACGTTTGCATTTGTCAGCTCCAGTTCCTTTCCCGTCTCGTCGAACGCACGAACTGTCACGTCTTCGCTGCGAATGCGCTCGGGAGCACGACTTGTCCCTGCAGCAACATAAGCCTGAAGCTGCCGTACTCCCGCAGAATCCTCTTTGACGAAAGCCTGCACACCACCTTTGGATGTGTCATTAGTGGAGACCAGAAACGGGCCGCCTTGGGCTGCAAAGGCGTCCAGGACAGTGAACATCATCAAAAGCGCCGGCAGAATTTGTCTCATATGCCGATCTCCTTCACCCGAAAACCTGCTCAATGTGGCGAGACCTTGACGTGTGTGCTCATAAAGCTTCACCGACCGGATCATAAAGCAAACACGCTATCAGGACGCTCAGAGCATATCTGAGGAGCGCTTCCTACCGCGTTGGCGGCCACGGGATAGCACGGCTTACGTTTTCGATAGAACCACTCCACAAACCTAAGTGCCCTTTATTGCCAGCATTGAAAGATCCTTCAATCAAAGCGTATCTGTTATTGAGCTCCTTCCGCTCCTCCATCGAAAGCCACATGCCGTTCTTGTAGAGGCCGTTTCTATAGTCCTCCTCGTGCAGATAGATGCTATTTCCCTCGAACTCGAAGCGGACAAAACCCGTGATCGATACCCGCTTACCGTCATACGCCTCCGGCTTGGAAATCAGCTGAATGATTGATACCGCCGTTATGGGCGGGGCCTGCCCCCCTTGAGTAAGCACAGCAGCAGAAAGCGCGCTGACCGCCGATATCGTCAATAGCGCCAGGACCAGAACGTTTCGGTGCTTTACAACTCTCATAGATCATTTCCTTTTCTAGGGTACGCGACCTTTTATGTAACGCTGACGCAGCTCTTTTCTTAGCTCGAAGAATGAAAGGCGGTTGTAACCTCGGAACATCGGCAATCAATCCCAAGCGAGACTCCCAAGCTGGCAGTCACAAAAAACGCTCAAGTCGGCGCCAATAACCCGTTTCGTTTCAACGATGACTTCCGGCAGAACGCGCAAAATCCATCTCAAGAATTTCCTTAACGTGGAGTCGAGATGTGGCGCAGCGGTTTAGGTGGAGTCTATCTGTTGCCGGCACTTTCGTTGGCCGGTGCCTCACGAACTCCACCATGCTCTGTTTCCACATCCCGCTCATCGAACCGGACGGGCGGTTTTCCCGCATCCGGCTCTCGGAGAAAGGATCACGGTTTCGCCCACGGAAAGCTGCGAGTCCGCTCGGTTAAGCGGAC
>Ga0207659_10000982_pt1 | contig 16999 bp, 13 predicted proteins | sample KBSM43metaG_FD_184330 | JGI IMG/M metagenome (GOLD analysis project Ga0207659, IMG submission 184330) | Miscanthus rhizosphere microbial communities from Kellogg Biological Station, Michigan, USA - KBS M4-3 metaG (SPAdes) (version 2) | ecosystem: Host-associated > Plants > Roots > Rhizosphere >...
TGACGGCGTACTCTTCGCATTACGATGGAGCTTCATCCGGGGCCTCCGCTGATGGGAACGGCTGTGTCGCAACACCATTCTTTTCAGAGCGCTCCGGATGAACAACGTGTTTAGCAAAGACAGCTAGCGGCATCGGCGCTCGCGTCGCCGGCCAGCGGCCGGGTCTGAAGACCCGCCCCCACGACCGGCGCGCGGAAGTGCGGCGCATATAATCGATTTCCCTCATGCGCCTCCAGCCGGGAGCCGTCGTCGGCCCCTACGAAATCACTGCGCACATCGGCTCGGGTGGCATGGGCGACGTGTACCGCGCCCGGGATGCCAGGCTGCAGCGCGACGTCGCCATCAAGGTGCTGCCGGAGGCGTTTGCGGCTGATCCCGACCGCCTCGCGCGGTTCGAGCGCGAGGCGCTGGCGGTAGCGTCGCTGTCCCATCCCGGCATCCTCTCCATCCACGACTTCGGGCGCGCCGACGCCGTGACCTATGCGGTGATGGAACTGCTCGAAGGCGAGACGCTGCGCCAGCGTCTCGACGCGTCGCCGCTGCCCGCGCGGCGGGCGATCGACGTCGCGGCGCAGATCGCGCGCGCGCTCGCGGCGGCGCACGGCAAGGGCATCGTGCACCGCGACATCAAGCCGGAGAACGTCTTTCTCACGGGCGATGGGCGCGTGAAGGTGCTCGATTTCGGCCTGGCGCGGCTCGAAGCCCGCGCGGCGGCGGGTCAAACCACCGGGTCCACGGCCACGCGGCTCGACACCGCGGCGGGCGTGGTGCTCGGCACGGCCGGCTACATGTCGCCCGAGCAGGTCCGCGGCGGCACCCTCGATCATCGGTCGGACATCTTTTCCCTCGGCGTCGTGATCTACGAGATGCTCGCGGGCGCGCGGCCGTTCCGCGGCGACAGCGCGGTGGAAACGATGAACGCGATCCTTACCCAGGACCCGGCGCCGCTCGCCGTCGCCGACGCGTCGCTCGGCCCCGCGGCCGCCAGCCTGGTCGAGCACTGTCTCGAGAAAGACGCGGGCGCGCGCTTTCAGTCGGCGCAGGACCTCGCGTTCAACCTCGAGGCGCTGCGCGGCCGCAGCGATCGGTCGAGCGGGCCGGCGGCGGCGCAGGCCGGCGTCCCGGTACGGCGGCGATGGCTGGTGCCGATGGTGGCCGTCGCCGCCACGATGCTGGCGGCCGGGGCGTTCGTCGGCGCGCGCTTCTGGCGGTCCGCATCCGAGACGAAGCCGCTCACGTTCTTTCGCCTCACCTATGACACCGGCACGTTGTGGAATGCGCGTTTTGCCCCCGACGGGCAGAACGTCGTGTTTGCGGCGGCCTGGAACGGCAAACCGATTCGGACGTACCTGTCGCGCACCGACCGGCTCGGCGCCTCGCCGCTCAGCCTGCCCGACGCATCGCTGCTCTCCCTCTCGTCGACGGGTGAGCTGGCCGTGTCGCTGGGCCATGCCTTCGACGGCTGGATAGGGGAGGGCACACTGGCGCGCGCGCCGATTCTGTCGGGCGCGCCGCGGGCGCTCGTCGAACACGTGCGCGAGGCCGACTGGGCGCCCGACGGCTCGGACCTCGCGATCGTCCGCCGCGTCGGCGCGATGGAACGGCTCGAGTTTCCGCTGGGCACGGTCCTCTACCAGACTCCCGGCTACATCTCTCACATTCGCTTCTCCCGGGACGGGCAGCGCATCGCGTTTGCGGATCACCCGCTCTACAGCGACGACAACGGGGATCTCGCCGTCGTCGATCTCGCGGGGACGAAGCGGACCTTGGCGACGGGGTTCCAGGGCCTCCGCGGCGTGTGCTGGTCGCCCGACGACACCGAGGTCTGGTTCACCGCGGGATCCAACGCCCCCTACTCGGGCGTCGTCCTCAGGGCGTCGACGCTCGTGGGACAGGTTCGAACGATTCTGTCGCTGCCGACCGACTGGCGCCTGCTCGACGTCGGCACAGACGGCCGGGCGCTCATGTCGAGCGAGCTCGTCGTGCGGCAGATCGAGCGCTGGACCGACGATCTTCCACAGCCGCAGGATCTGACGCTGTTCGACCAGTCGCTCGGTTCGGGCCTGTCGCGCGACGGCACGGCCGTGTTGCTCTCGGATCAGGGGAGCTTTGCGGGCACGAGGTACGCGACGTATCTGCGGCGGACCGATCAGCCCGAGGCAGTACGCCTCGGCGACGGCCAGGCCATGGGTTTCTCGCCCGACGAGCGCTGGACGCTCTCCATCGTCTACGGGCCGCCGGGTAAGCTGCTGCTCCTCCCGGTCGGCGCAGGAAAGACGGTGGAGCTGCCTAATCCCGGGAAGCTGACGATTCAAGCCGCGGGGTTCATGCCGGACGGCCGCCGCGTCATTTTTCTCGGCGGCCAAGGTAACAACCCGTTGCGACTGTACGTCCAGGACATCGACAGCGGCAGCATCCGCCCGTTCGGCGAGCCGGGTGTGAGCTTGATGACGTTCGCCGGCATCACGGTGTCTCCGGACGGGTCGCGCGTGTGGATGCACGGCCCGGACAATCAGCCGTATCTGTATGCGATCGATGGTGGCGCGCGCGAGCCGGTGAAAGGTGTGCTGCCCGGGGAACGCATCATCCGATTTTCGGGTGACGGCCGCGCGCTCTACGTGAGCAACCTCATCGGCATTCCGCAGCGCATCATGCGCGTGGACATCGCCACCGGGCGCAGGACACCGCACAAGGAGCTGATGCCGTCGCAGCCGTCCGGTGTGCGCCGCACCGAGCTCTCGATGACGCCGGACGGCCGCACGGTCCTCTTCAGCTATTCGCGACTGATCGCCAACCTCTACGTCGTCGACGGCATTCAGTAACGCGTGACCGATCGCGCCTCAGGCGTGGGCCGCACGCTCCCGCGCCACGAGGACGCGGCGCAGAATCTTGCCCGACGGCGACTTGGGTACGGCATCGATGAAGGCGACCGCGCCCAGGCGCTTGTAGTGCGCCACCTGCGCGGCCACGAAGGCGCACACCTCCTCGGCGGTCAGCGGCCCGCTGGCGACGATGAACGCCTTGGGCCGCTCGCCGCTCTCGTCGTCGCGGATCGGAATCACCGCGGCGTCGGCAATGAGGGGATGCTTCAGCAGGAGCGCCTCGAGTTCGGCGGGCGCGACCTGATACCCCTTCACCTTGATCAATTCCTTCAGGCGGTCGGTGACCTCGAGGTAGCCGTCGCCATCCACCACGCCGATGTCGCCGGTGTGGAGCCAGGCGTCGGCATCGACCGTGACGGCGGTGGCCTCTGGGTTGTTCAGATACCCCTTCATCACCTGGGGACCGCGCACCCACACCTCGCCGGCGCCGCCCGGCGCGGCGTCGGTGCCCGACTGCGGATCGACGATGCGGCACTCCGTGCCCGGCACGAGCACGCCCACCTTGCCCTGGCGCTCGCCGCCGGGCACGGTGTAGTGGCTGGCGGGGCTGCATTCGGTCATGCCGTAGCCCTGGCGGACGCGCACGCTCAGCCGGCGCTCCACGGCGTCGGTGAGCTCGGCGCCGAGCGGCGCCGCGCCCGAGAACAGCCACTTCACCCGCGACAGATCGTAGCGGTCGACGCTCGGGTGCTTGGCGAGGGCCACTACGATCGGCGGCGCGACGTGCGCGAGGGCGATGGGCCACTCCTGGAGAACGCGCAGGAACGCCTCGAGCTCGAACCGCGGCAGCGTCACGATGGTGGCGCCGCGGAACAGCCCGAAGTTCATGATCACGACCAGGCCGTAGATGTGGAAGAACGGCAGGACACCGGCGAAGGCGGCGAGGTCGGGTGCCTCGATGGCGTCGATCTGGACCAGATTGGCCACGAGGTTGCGGTGGGTGAGCATCACGCCCTTCGGCAGCCCAGTCGTCCCCGACGAATAGGGCAGGGCGACGACATCGATGGCCGGATCGATGGCCACGGCAGGCGGCTCCTCGTCGATCGCGATCGAGTCGAGCGACGGCACGCCGGGCGCGTCGTCGAGCGTGAGGAGGTCGTCCAGCGACAGCGCGGCCGCGGCGGCCACCTCGCGCCCACGCGACGCGAGCGCCGCCGTGGTCACGAGCAACCGGGCGCCCGCATCGCGCAGCTGGAACGTCACCTCGTCGTTCGTGTAGGCCGGATTGACGGTGGTGACGATGGCACCGAGCCGCGCGGCGGCATGAAAGGCCACGGCGTACTCCGGCACGTTGGGCGCCCAGATCGCCACGACGTCACCTTTGCCGATGCGGCGCGACAGCCCCGCCGCGACGCGGCGCACCTGATCCAACAGTTCGCCAAACGTGAGCTGGCGCCCCGAAAGACCATCGACGATCGCCGGCCGATCGGGGTAGGCGCTCGCGCCGCGCAGGACGAACTCGCTGAACGGTACGTCTGGCACGACGACGGCCGGATGCGGACTGTGCAGGGGCATGGGCGCGCGGGCAGGAGCCCGGTGCGACGGCGCCGACGATATCGTCGAGGTTGACCCGGTGTCAAACCCCGCGCCTCGCGCGGTCAGAGCAGAGCCGCAAGGGTCGTGGTGGGTTTGTGGAGGTGGTGAGTCCCAGCTCGGCTTGCATCCCTTCGATCGCGTGCTACGGTTTCGGCATGCGCGCGCTCCTGTTTGCCTCGCTCGCCGTGCTGACGGCCGCGGCGTGGCGGCCGACTGCGCTCGAGCACGGCAGCCTGGTGATCGCGATGCCGGTGGCATCGGGCTGGGTCGTGTGTGGCGACAAGCGGAAGAACAGCACGCTCTTCGACGCCACCGAAGACGAAGTGAAGGTGTTCGCCCTGGCGCGGGGCGTGGTGGCCGGCGCGACCGGACTCCGGCGCGTAAACGAAGGGGTGACGCTCTTCGACGTGGTCGAGAGCGTGAAGTCGTTTCACGGCACGCGCCCCTTCGACGGGCGCGACGACTACGTCGAGGCGCTCGCCAAGTTTCTGTCGGCAGAGTTCGTCCGCGCGGTGCCGCCGCGCATCTGGCCCGAGATCGAAGCGTCGGCCGAACAGGCCCCCAGCGTCTACACAGTCATGCTGTTCTGGACCACGGGGGCGGGCTTGCCGCGCTGGGCGGACGTGAACTTCCACCTCCGTGGCGGGCCTCGCTACGCGACGCGTACCACCTGGGACGTGCTGGCGACGAGCAACAAGCTGCGCCCGGTGACGATTGGCAATCTGGCGGTCGTCGATGAGCTGCAGCACGGCTTCAGTCCGGCCTTCGCCGAGGCGCGGCGCGACCCTGACATCCGGCGGTTCCTCATCGCGCCGTATCTCTGGCGTGAGCACGCCGCCGACGCGGCGGAGCGGTTCGGCCGCCGCCTCATCGAGCTGACGAACGCGCGCCTGCCGGAGCTGCAGTCGAAGGCGGACGTGGGGCCTGTCGCGGACTGTCTGCGTGCGGAGAGCCGGCGGGTCTAGCAGCCCGCGGCTTCAGGGAATGCCGGCGCTGGACGTCGTACCTTGATCGGGGGGCGGAGCTGGCGAAAGGCCGCGCTGCGTTTCGGTGGCGGGTCCTAGAAACCTCGCCAGATCGCCTTTCGTCCCCCCGCGCTTCCACACCTTGTCGTAGAGCTGGGCGAGCGCCTCGCGGCTCACCGTCCGCATGGCCACGACATTCGCGAGCTGTTCGGTTTGGAGGAACGGGTGGTGGGTGAAGATCCAGACGTGGCCCAGCTCATGCGCGATCGCGGCAGCGAGCTCAGCGTCGGTGAGCCCGGCGGCGAAGTCGTGCTCGACGTTCAACGCGAACTCGCGCGGGCTCGAGTCGGGAACCGGCTCGACCGACATCAGCAGGCGATTGGTGTCGACGATCGTCACGTGCACCGCCTCGCGAATCTCGAGGCGCACGCGCAACTCATCGGCGATCGCCTGTACGCGCCGCTCCTGTGTTGTCGGTTCCTGTGCGAGTGAACTCGTAACGCCTGCACAGCACACTGCGGCTGCGCTTGCGACGAGCACTCTCAGAAAGGGGGAGGTTCTGAGGTGCATAATGCGGACCGTATGGGTTATCGGTAACGCTCGTGAGATTCTTTAGGGTAACACGCGGATTTAAATACGCATCGTGTAGAAAATGCCTGCTTTTTTCGCCTAGGGGCCTTACTAGGTAGAAAGTTCTTTCCGTGCACATTCGCGGGGTTCGCGTCCCGACGTCGTACGCGATTTTCGTAAGGAATCCTCCGGGTTCTATGTGGCACGACGTGTGCCCTTAGTCAACGCGGAGGTTCTTGAAAATGAACAACCGGATCAAGGGATGGATCGTTGCTACCGCCGTCGTCGCGATCGTCGGCGTTCCGCTGACCGTGGCGGCGCAGGCTGGGGCGCCTGCTCAGGCAGCGCCGGCTGCGCAGTCCGCTTCGGGCGAGTTGACCAAGGTTGATGTCGCCGCGAAGACGCTCACCATCAAGGCTGGGGACCGCGACCAGCAGTTCACGTTCGACGATCAGACGAAGATCACGGGCGCCCAGGGCGCAGCAGGCCTCGCCACGATGGAAGGCTCCCAGGTAACCGTGATGTACACCAGTAAGGGTGCGGCGCAGATCGCTACGGAAATTCGGGTCACTCCGAAGAAGTAACCGCTCGTTGGCGGTTTCCGCCTTGGACGAGTTGGGTCGCCGTTCTGGCGATCCGACTCGCCTTGCGTGTCGGTCTCCCTCAGCACGCTCTCGCATGTTCGGCGCCACGAAGTGCGCTCACGCACGAGGGATCAGCGCGACGAGGGCCTCGAGCGTGTCCGCATCGGCGGCGGTCTTGTCACGCCGCCACCGCAACATCCGGGGGAATCGCACCGCCACGCCGGAACGGTGGCGGGACGAAGACGCGATGGCCTCGAACCCAAGCTCGAAGACGTGCACGGGCTCGACGTGGCGGACCGGGCCGAAGCGCTGCACCGTGTGCCGCCGAATCCAGCGGTCCATCTCCGCGATTTCTTCATTCGACAGCCCCGAGTAGGCCTTCGCCACCGGCACCAGCTCGCCGCCGCTCCACAGGCCGAAGGTGTAGTCGGTGATCAGGCTGGCGCGCTTGCCCGAGCCCGGCTGCGCGTAGATGAGCACGGCGTCGACGGAGTGTGGCGCTATCTTCCACTTCCACCAGTCACCCCGCTTCCGCCCGACGCCGTAGACCGACGAGAGACGCTTGATCATGACGCCCTCGACCGCGCGCGCGCGTGAGCTGTCGCGCAGGGCCGCGACGGCCTCCCAGGCGCCGGCCTCCAGCCGCGGCGACACCTGCAGCGTCGCGTCGGCCGTCCGGTTCGGTGCGTCGTCGTCGTCGAACGGCAGCAAGGCGTCGTGCGCCCTCGCCGGAGCCGCGGGTGCCGCGTGCTGCGCCTGCGCGACGATGGCATCGAGGAGATCCCGCCGCAACGTCAGCGGCCGATCGCGCGTGTCGCGCCCGACGTGCTCGAGGATGTCGTAGGCCATGAACACGACCGGTACGTCGCGGCTCGTCCGCGCCAGTTGCCGCAGTCGTCCGATCCGGCGCTGCAGCGCCGCGAAGGGCTGCGGGCGCCCGCCGCGGAAGGCGAGGATCTCGCCGTCGAGCACCACACCGTCAGGGAGCGCGCTGGCGGCATGGGCGATCTCCGGGAAGCGGCCGGCAATCTCGTCCTCGCCGCGTGACCACAGGAAGACGTGGCCCTCGCGCTTGACGAGCTGCGCGCGGATGCCATCCCACTTCCACTCGACCTGCCAGTCGCCGGGCGGCCCGAGCACACCAGCCAGCGCGGCGGCGCCGGTGACGCCCGGGTCGAGCGGCGACGCCAGGCAGAAGGGATACGGCCGCGACCGATCGGCGTCGCTGACGTCGCTGGCCACGAGCGACGTGTACCACCCGGCGCTCGGCGTCCAGTCGCCGGTGAGCCGGGCCGCGATCACCGTGGCGGACAGTCCCGCGGCCTGCGCCACGGCGCGCACGACCAGCGTTTGTGAGACGCCGGTGCGGAACTCGCCGGTGAGCAGCTTGAAGAACGTGAACCGCTCCCAGCGCGTGAGCTCGCCGACCCACGCCATCACCTGCGCCTGCTGGCGTTCCGGCGGCGCGTCGCGGAGCATCAGGATGCGCTCTTCGACCCAGGCTTGCAGGCTTCGCGGCTCGGCCGGTGTCGTGGGAGTCGCATCCAGGATCAGCGCCGCGGTTTCGGCGCCGTCGCCGACCACACCGTAGCACTCGCCGAGCAGCCAGTCGGGGAGGCCGCTCGTCGCCATCGCCCAGTCGCCGAGGGCCCGGCCCGACAGCAGCCGCTTCAGCCGGCGGCCGGTAAGAAAGTAGACCGCCCACGCGGCGTCACCGGCGGGCGCTTCCGCGAGATAGCCGACCATCGCCTCGACCTTGGCCGTGGTGGAGTTGGTGGCGTCGAGCGCGGCGTAGAGGCGGGCGAAGCGGTTCATTCGTGATCGTCGGCCGCGGCCTCGCCTTCCCACGCCGTGCGCAAGACGCCAGCCTCGAGGCCGTGCTCGCGGAGATAGCGCGCCAGGGTTTCGGCGTGCCCGTGCGTCGCCAGTACGCGGCCGGCGCCGGTGGCGGCGATCGTGTCGAGCACGGCCGGCCAGTCGGCGTGGTCCGACAGCACGAACCCGCGGTCGTAGGCCCGCTGGCGGCGCACGCCACGCACGCGCATCAGCCCAGACGCCAAGGCATCCGAGAGATCGCCGAGGCGGCGCATCCAGGGCGTGCCGCGGGCGGAGGGTGGGGCCAGCACCAGTTCGCCCGCGAGCGAGGTTCCCCGCGGGCGGTCCACCAGCGGCTGCGTGGGGAGCATGCGCACGCCCGCCGCCTCGTAGACCTCGATCGCCGGCAGCATCATGCCGTGCACGAGCACCGGCCGGTCGGTCAGCCCCGCGAGCTCGGCGAGCAGCCGCTGCGCCTTGCCAATCGTGTAGCAGAAGACGATCGACGCCAGGCCGTGCGCGCGGTTGGCCTCCCACCAGCCGTGCAGATCGGCCATCACGGCGGCCGTCGGATCCCAGCGGTAGATCGGAAGCGCGAAGGTGCTCTCGGTCACGAAGACCGTGCAGGGGACCGGCTCGAAGGGGGCGCAGGTGGGGTCGGGCGCGCGCTTGTAGTCGCCCGATACCACCCACACCCCTTCGGGGCCTTCGATTCGGATCTGCGCCGAGCCGAGCACATGGCCGGCGGGATGGAAGCTGACGGTGACGCCGCCGAGCGTCAGCGGCTGCCCATAGGGCAGCGCTTCGATCGCGGGACCCTCGCCGACCCGGCGCCTCAGCAGCGCGGCGCCGGGCGCGGCGCACAGGTAGGCCGCGCTGCCGCTCCGCGCATGGTCGCCGTGGGCGTGCGTGATGAGGGCGCGCGGCGCCGCGCCCCACGGGTCGATGTGAAAGCCGCCCGCCGTGCAGGAGAGGCCGATCGGTGTCTCGACGAGCACGGCTCAAGTATCGCGCGCTACCCTCAGCGAAGCGACGCGAGCTCGGCGCGCGTCAGGGTCCGCCACTTGCCGATCGGCAGCGTGCCGATCGCGATCGGGCCGAGCTTCACGCGGACCAGCTTGAGCACGCGCGCGTCGATCGCCTCGACCATCCGGCGCACCTGGCGATTGCGCCCCTCGGTCAGCACGATCTCGAAATGGGTGTACTTCTCGGAATCACGCACGCGCGTCACGTGCGCCGGCCGGGTCGGGCCGTCCGAGAGCTCGACGCCGTCCCTCAGGCGCTGCAGCTGCGCGTCGGTGAGCGCCGGGGTCGCCTTCACCAGGTAGGTCTTCGGCACGTGCGACGCCGGGTTGGTGACGTGTTCGGCCAGCCGGGTGTCGTTGGTCATCAGCAGCAGGCCCGACGTGTCGAGGTCGAGGCGGCCGACCGGGGACAGAAACGTGCCGACATCCTTCACGAGGTCGTACACCGTCGGACGGCCCTCGGGATCTTTGTAGGTCGTCAGGTACCCGGTGGGCTTGTAGAGCAGCACGTAAACCCGGTCGCGCACCTCGAGCGGCGTGCCGTCGAAGCGCACGCGGTCGCGTTCCAGGTCCACCCATTGATCGGGATTGCGCGTGATCCGGCCGTTCACGGTGACGCGCCCGGCGTGCACCCAACTCCGCGCCTCGGTGCGGGATCCGACGCCGGCCTTCGACAGCACGCGCTCGAGGGTCTTCAGCGGACGTTTGGCCTCGGCGGACGCGGGACGGGCGCGCACGCGATCAACTGTATCCTCGCGGCGGGTCTGAAGACCCGCCGCTACGAAGGGGTTGCGGGCCTGAAGAACCCGCCGTTACGAAGGGGTCGGGCTGCTAAAATCCGGCGATGGCCGTCGAGCCTCGACGCAGGTTCCTGACAGTCACCGGACTGGCGGGTGCGGGTGTGATCGCCGGCACCACCGGCCCGCGCGCGGCGGCGCAAGGGACTCCGCCGGCGCCCGTGTCGACGGTGCAGACGCCGGTACTGTCGATCGCGGTACGAGGACAGTGGGGACCCGCGCGGCGTTCCGGTGATCCTGCTGCACGGCTTCCCTGACGATGTGCGCGCGTTCGACGAGGTCGTGGCGCCGCTCGCGAAGGCCGGCTGCCGCGTGCTCGTGCCCTACTTGCGCGGCTACGGCCCGACACGCTTCCGCGATGCCGCGGCGCCGCGCGTGGCGCAGCAGGCAGCGATCGGTCAGGACGTGATCGATTTCGCCGATGGGTTGGGACTCGGACGATTCGTGGTGGCCGGTTACGACTGGGGCGGCCGGGCCGCCGCCATCGCGGCGGCGCTCCATCCGGACCGCGTGCGCGCCACGGTGCTCATTGGCGGCTACACCATTCAGAACACGGTCAGTCCGCAGCCGCCGGCGGCGCCGGCAACGGAGCACCGTCTCTGGTATCAGTACTACTTCAACACCGACCGCGGGCGCGCCGGGCTCGAAGCCAATCGCCGCGAGATCTGCCGCTATCTGTGGCAGGCGTGGTCCCCGAACTGGCGCTTCAGCGACGACACCTACAACCGTACCGCGCCCTCGTTCGACAATCCGGATTTCGTGGACGTGGTCATCCACTCGTACCGGCATCGCATCGGCAACGCGGCCGGAGAAGCGCGCTTCACGGCGGTCGAAGCCAGGCTGGCCACGCGGCCGCGAATCCAGGCGCCTTCGATCACGCTCTATGGCGCCGACGACGGGATCGTCACCCCTTCGTCCGAGTCACCCCCGGCCGAGCGTGCGGCGTTCGAGAAACTGGTCGCGCGCCGCGTCGTCTCCGGTGTCGGCCACTTCATGCCGCGTGAACGCCCCGAGGCGGTGTCCTCGGCGCTGCTGGAACTCCTGGCGGCCGGCGCCTGATCGCCGGGAGTACGATCCGCCGGCGTCCGGCGTTTAATGCGAAGGCGGCCGCCGTCGCCATGACCGACACCCGAGTCGTCTCCAATCCCTACGCGCCGCCCACGGCCCAACTCGAGAAGGCCGAGGCGGCGCGGGAGCAGGCGTACCTGATGCCGTGCTCGCCGTTGAAGCTCGTCGTGCTCTCGGTGGCGACGTTCAACCTGTATCTCCTCTACTGGTTCTGGAAGAACTTCCGCTACGAGCAGCGGCGCAATCCCGAGATTTCCGTCGTGCTGCGGACGATTTTCAGCGGCCTCTTCGTCTACAGCCTCGCGCGCGGGGCGCTGGACGAGGCCGAGACCCGCGGCATTTCCGCCGGCTATTCGCCTGCACTGCTGGCGGGCATGTTCGTCGGGCTCGCCATTCTCAGCCGGGCCCTCCCTTCAGGCTTGGATTTTGTCGTGTTCCTGATGCCGCTCACGCTCGTGCCCGTGCAGCGCACGGTGAACCGGATCAACCACGACGTCGACCCGGCGCTGGGCAAGGCGGGAGGGTTCAGCGGCAAGGAGATCGCTCTCGCGGTGCCTGGTTCACTCCTGGTACTGCTGGCGCTCGTCGGCACGATGCTGGAGTAGCCGCCGTTCGTTTCCATCTCCCCGCTGCGTTGTTAGAAAGCACGGGGGCAGGGGCAGCGCGGCTGCCCCTGTCTGAATGCCTACGATCCGCCGCGGCCGGGGCCGTACTGCGGCTCCCACCCCGTGGGTTGCGAGTCCGGCAGGTTGAACAGCACCGCGTGGACTTCCTGAATCATGCCGTTCTTCACCGCGAAGAACTCGCCCACCAGACGATCGTTGGAGGTCGCCACGCTCTGGCTCTTCAGCCCGTCCTTCAGCCCGAAGCGGACGATCGACAGCACGATGCCGCGCTCGGGATCGACCACCGGGTAGCGGCGGTCCCAGAGGTTGCGTCCCACGAAGCGGCCCTGATCGAAGCCTTGCGCCGCGGAGACGTAGGCCCCGTCGCGCACCATCCCGGTCGTCTGCAACCCGTTTTCGAAGCGCTGCGTGTCGGGCAACAGGCTGGCGCGGTGGTACTCGGGCGTGCCGTTGGTCTGGAACGCGCGCCAGTAGCCTTCGGCGGCGGCGATGAGGCCGTAGTACGAATCCTGATCGGCTTCGCGGATCGTGAGCTGCAACGCCGGTGAGACAGTGGTGAGCCGATCGGGATCCCACAGCCGGTCCGCTTCGCCCTTGTTGGCCTTGATGGTCTCGACCTCGGTAATTCGCCCGTCGAGCACCTTCAGGCGCACCATGTACATCGTCTTGCTGCCATCGGCGTTGAGCACCACCGCCTCGGTGCCGGTGTCGCCCAGGCGCTCGTTGACGATGTCGAAACGGTAGACGGTGCGCTCCGCGCCGTCCCAGAAGGCCTCATCGAGCTTCACGATCCGGCCGTTGATGGTCACCTTGGCATCAGGCGCCAGCGGCACCGCGCCCGGCGTATTGGCGGCCAGCGCTTTGAGATAAGTGTCCACGACGCCGGTCAGGCAGGCGCGGTTGCAGTCGGTCCGGGCGCTGACGGCGCCCGAGACCGCCACCGCGAGAGTGGCCGCCAGGAAAGCGGCGCGAGTACGCATAGGGTCCTCCTCGATTCACGGTGGGGCTGAAAGGCCGGGTGTTCGTACGGCCTGGCGATTATCGCCCAGGACGCCCGCCGCGGAGCCGCCGTCCGGTCCCGCTCCGTGATATGACAGATGCAGCGCCAGCCCTCATGAACGGAGCAGTCCCATGGGTCGTGTTCTCATCGCCGCGGCAGTCGCATCGCTCGTCGCCGGGCTGGGCGCTGCCGCGCAGCAGCCGGTGTTTCGCGGCGGCGGCGACGTCGTCCGCGTCTTCAGCACCGTCACCGATCGCGACGGCCGCCTCGTCACCACGCTCGGCCGCGACGACTTCGAGGTCCGCGACGAGGGCAAGCCGCAGCCGCTCACCCAGTTCGACAACACGCCGCAGCCCATCCGCCTGATCGTCCTGCTCGACGTGTCGGGCAGCATGGAGGGCAATTTGTCGCTGCTACGCGCCGGCGCCGACGAGCTCTTCACCCGGCTGCGCCCCGACGATCTGGTGCGCGTCGGGACGTTCGGAGAGGGCGTCGACCTCGGCCCGCCGTTCACCGGCGACCTGCGCGAGATGCGGGCGGCGCTGCCGCGCCATATCTCGCCCGACGCGCCGACGCCGTTGTGGCGCGCCGTCGACGAAGCGCTCACGGCGTTCGGTTCGGAACGTGAGCTGCGGTCGGTGATCCTCGTGCTGAGCGACGGCAAGGACAGCGGGCCATCGGCTTTCGGCGAGCGCTTCTTCAGCCAGGCCGAGATCATCGAGCGCGCGCGCCGCGATGACGTGATGGTCTACGGCATCGGCATGCGCAGCCGCGGGCGGCGGCCGCCGCCCGGCTTCGGCCCGGGCGGGCTGCAGGCGGCACTGATGGCCGATTTGCCGGACTCTGGTCTGGCGCTCGTCGCCGAGCACACCGGGGGCGGGTACTTCGAGCTTCGGCCCAGCGAGGATCTGGGCGCGGCCTTCGCGCGCGTCGCCGACGAACTGCACGGCCAGTATCTGCTTGGCTTCGCCCCGCCGCGGCGCGACGGCAAGGTGCACGAAATCGACGTACGCCTGGGCCAGAAGGGGCTGAAAGCGCGGGCCCGCAAGACCTATGTGGCGCCGAAGGAAAGCCGGTGAGGTGAAGCCCGGGTCGTCAGACCCGGGCTCCGGGACGCGCGGTTACTTCAGCGCCTGCTTCACCTGTCCGGGCGGGAACATCGGCGCCGGAAGCTGCTGCGGCACGTAGGTGATGCCGGCCAGCGCGCCGTCCACCGCGAACGCGTAGATCTGCGTGGCCAGGTTCGGGTTCAGGTCGTTGTCGCTGAGCAGGTAGAGCACGTGCCGGCCGTCGGGCAGGTCCGGTCCCCACGCCAGCGCCTCCGGCTTCTCGGCAATCACGTCCTTGATCGTGAGCGTGGCGTCGACCTTGTAGACGTCGTTCAGCAGGTCGACGAAGAGCACCTTCGGCACCGGCGTGATGTTCAGCGCCGCGAGGTCGGTGCCCTTCTCCGGCAGGCTGGGCACGTTCGACACGTCGGTCACGTCCTGCAGCCCGTTCTTGCTCAGATCGATCCGGTAGATGCGCTTCAGGTTCGGCACGGTCGGCGGGTTCGCCAGCTTCGTGCGGTTGTCGCGCTCGAGGACCAGGAACTCGTGATCGTTGATCGCGAGGATCTCGTTGACGCCGCGGCCCTGGTTGACCGCATCCATGGTGTAGACGTACTCGTGCGTCTCACCGCTCTGGAGATCGACGGTCAGGATGCGATTGTTGAAACCGCGACGGCCAGGCACCGTGTTCAAGTCGAGCACCACGTTGAGCCCGTTGTCCTGGATCAGCGCGCTCTGCATGATCCCCACGAGCATCTTGCCGTCTGGCGTAATCGCCAGGCCCTCCATCCCGCGGTTCGCCTGGCGGCCGAACGTGTTGTTGACCGGTGCCAGCTCGAGGGACGCGGCGTCGACCGGGTTGTTGATGTCGCCGGTCCGCACACCGACCAGCGGGTCGAGCAGGAACTTCGCCGGTACCGCGATGCGCGCGAGGAGGTGGCCCTGACGGTTGAACTTACGGATGTAGGGCCCGTACTCGTCGGACACGTAGAAATTGCCATCGGGGCCCACGCGCACGGCCTCGGGATCGAAGCGCGGCGCCCCGAGATCGTCCGGAGCGAATGCGTACGCGTCACCGACGAAGCTGGTGTTGCCGGTGCCCGTGAAGAACCGCGTGTCGAGCAGCGTGGCCGTGATGTTGGGAAATGCCGCGGCCGGGTCCAGCTTCACGTGAAAGAAATGGAAGCGGTCCAGATACGGCACGTCGGTGCGGCCGTCGAAGGGGCCGCGGTCCGGGGTGCCCAGGAAGACGTCGTCGTAGCCGGTGTACGTGAAGCCGGAGCCGAAGCCGCCCAGCAGCGCCGCGCTGATGCAGTTGGAGGTGGGGAGTTTGTCGATGTCGAGGGCGCAGATCTGGGAGTCTTGCAGTCCCGAGAGGTCCAGCGCCGAACCTGGGACGGACCCGACACCGATCAGCTCGATGCCCGGGTCTGGCGGATCGGCCGCGTTCATCAGTACAGGCGATACGGTCACAATGAGGGCGGTGGTGGCCGCCAGCCAGCGATGCTTCACGATGTCACTCCGGAATTAGGCGCTAAGGATGAGGTGCAGTCAGTCGCCGAGGTTATCGGGGCCGGGCAACATCATCGTGACGGCAAGGTCACAGGGGTGTGGCGGCGCTTCGGGTAAGATGCGCGCCACACATCCCATGCGGCCCCTGATGGCTCTCCTCGCCGCGGTGGCGGTGCTGGGTCTGCTGTGGCCGGCGCGCCTCGAGGCGGCGTCGTGCGAATCGCTGGCGACCCTGGCGCTGCCGCAGGCGACGATCACGGCGGCCGAACCGATCGCGGCCGGTGCGTTCGTGGCGCCGGGCACGACGCCGCCCGCGACCGGCCGTGCGCGGGTGTTCCTCTCAGCGCCCTCCTTCTGCCGCGTCGCCGCCACGCTCACGCCGACGAGCGATTCCGACATCAAGATCGAAATCTGGCTGCCGGCGGCGGCGCGCCCCCTGGGCGCCTCCGAGAACGCGGCCTGGAACGGGAAGTTCCAGGCCGTTGGCAACGGCGGCTGGCTGGGGAGCATTCCGTACTCGGCGTTGGCCGAGGCGGTGGCAGACGGCTATGCCGCCGCGGCCACCGACACCGGGCACGTCGGCAACACGGCCGCGTTTGCGCTCGGGCATCCGGAGAAAGTGATCGACTTCGGCTATCGCGCCGTGCACGAGATGACGGCGCGTGCCAAGGCGGTGATCGATGCGTTTTACGGCCGCGGCCCCGCGCGCTCAATCTGGAACGGGTGCTCGCAAGGCGGCCGGCAGGGCATTGCCGCGGCGGTGCGCTACCCGGCGGATTTCGACGCCGTCGTCGCTGGGGCGCCCGCGGTCAACTACATGCACCTGCATGCCGGCCGCATGGCGATCAACCGCTCCGTGAACGCCACGCCGGAGGCCGTGATTCCGCCGGCCAAATACCCGCTTCTGCACCGCGCGGCCCTCGCCGCCTGCGACGCCGGCGACGGGGTGGTCGACGGCGTCATCGAGAACCCCGCGGCCTGCACCTTCGATCCGCGGGTCCTGCAGTGCACCGCGCAGGACGACACCTCGTGCCTGACCCCCGCCCAGATTCAGTCGGCGCAGGCGATGTACGGGGGCGCCACGCATCCCGGCACCAGGGCCAGCGTCCTGCCCGGCGTCGCGCACGGCTCGGAGCTCGGGTGGGCGGTGATCGGCAGCCCCGAGCCGGTGCTCTACGCCGCCGAGGCGTTCAAGTACCTCATCGCCAGAGACCCGGCCTGGGACGCCACCCGGTTCGATCCCGCCGCCGATTTCGACCGGGCGCTCGCGGCCGATCCCGACGACGCCCTCGGCTCCACCAACCCGGACCTGCGGGCCTTCTTCGCCCGCGGTGGAAAGCTCCTGCTGTACCACGGCTGGTCGGATGCGCAGGTGACGCCGTACAACACTATCGACTTCTTCCGGAAGGTCGTCGCGACCAATGGCGGCGCCGGCGTCGGCACGTCGGTGCAGCTCTACATGGTGCCCGGCATGGGCCACTGCATCGGCGGCCGCGGCACCGACACGTTCAACAAGGTCGGCGCCCTCGAATCCTGGATGGCCACGGGCACGGCGCCAGCGCGGATCGAC
>Ga0207659_10000986_pt1 | contig 16924 bp, 10 predicted proteins | sample KBSM43metaG_FD_184330 | JGI IMG/M metagenome (GOLD analysis project Ga0207659, IMG submission 184330) | Miscanthus rhizosphere microbial communities from Kellogg Biological Station, Michigan, USA - KBS M4-3 metaG (SPAdes) (version 2) | ecosystem: Host-associated > Plants > Roots > Rhizosphere >...
CGTCAGGCAGCATCGACGCCGGCACGCCACCCAGCGCGACGGTGTACCAGCGACCCGCCAGATACATCGACACCTCGCCATGCCGCGCAGGCACGGGGCCGCCAGGAGTGACCGAGAGGCGCTCGTGCAGCACGGCGAGCAATGATTCCGGCGTGTGGCCGCCGAGGTCGCGGATGACCCGGTTGTAGGGCAGGATCTGCACCTGCGCGTCGGGAAACGCCACCGCCAGGAACGTGTCCCATTCGCCCGGTTCCCCGTTGGGCGCCACATGGCGCCGCGCCCGGGCGGCGCTGGCCGCGCGGTGGTGCCCGTCGGCGATATAAAGCGCGGGCACCGCGGCGAACCCGGCGACGAACGACGGGGCCAGCGCATCGGCCACGCGCCACACCGCGTGCTGGACGCCATCTGCCGCCGTGAACCCGAAGAGCGGCCACTCGTCGGTGACGCGCGCCACCAGATCGTCGATCGCGACCTCCGAGCGGTAGGTCAGGAACACCGGCCCGGTCTGCGCGCGCAGGCGGATCAGATGCCTGGTCCGATCGTCTTCCTTGTCGCGACGCGTGTGCTCGTGCTTCTTGATGGCGTGGTGGTCGTACTCGTGGAGAGAGAAACAGCCGGCCACGCCGGTCTGGACGTGCTGTCCCATCCGCAGCCGGTAAATGTAGAGGCTCGGCGACTCCTCCACCACCAGCGGGGCACTCGTCCTGAGCTCGGTGAAGTTGCGGGCCGCGCGCTCGTACACCGCCTCCGCATGTACATCGGCACCGGACGGCAGATCGATCTCGGCACGCGACACGTGGAGGAAACTGAGCGGATTGCCCAGCGCCAACTCGCGCGCCTCGGAGGTGCTGACGACGTCGTAGGGCACGGCGGCCACGCGCTCGGCCGCGGCTGGTACGGGACGCAGCGCACGGAACGGGGCCAGCGCAGCCATCCCGAAATTATAGTGGCCGCGCGGGCTCACCTTGGCGCGTCGGGCGGCGTTCAGTCTTCCGCGGACGAACCGGCGGCCGAGTCCGCGAGCCGGGCGAGCGCCCGGTCGCGCTCGGCGGTGAACACCGCCATCGTGTCCGGCGGGATCGGTTCGCCGGGCGGCTGGTTGAGGTGCTCGCGAAGCGGGTTCACGAACGCGCCGTTCCGCTTGAGGCCGTAGTGCAAGTGCGGACCGGTCGCCAGACCCGTGGCGCCCACGAGGCCGATGGTCTGGCCCTGTTCCACGCGCACGCCCGAGCGGATACCGCGGCCGAACGCCGAGAGATGAAGGTAGTACGACTCGTAGCCCGACGCATGGCTCACGCGCACCATGCGGCCATTGGTGCCATCGTAGGTGGCGGCGACGACCACGCCCGAGGCGGCGGCAATCACCGGGGCGCCCGACGGCGCGGCGTAGTCGACCCCGCGATGCGCGCGCGCCGTGTGCAAAACCGGATGGAGCCGGCTCGACGAGAACCGCGACGTGATCCGCGGCTCGAACTTGAGCGGCGAGCGCAGGAAGAACCGGCGCAGCGAGCGGCCGAGCTCGTCGTAATACGCCGCCTTTCCCCCGGGAACGGTGAAGCGGATCGCGCGCAGGGTGCGCCCGCCGTTGTGGAATTCGGCGGCGGTGATGTCGCCATAGCTCGAGGCACCGCCCGCGCGGGTGTACTTGTCGAACGCGAGCGCGTAGGCGTCGCCGGGTTGCACGTCCGAGTTGAAATCGATTTCGCCCGAGAAGATGTCGGCGAGCGCCACGGCCAGTTCGGCGCCCTCGCCCGCACTTGAAACCGACTGGAAGAGCGATGGCGTCTCCCGGTCGATACGGCCGCCGGCGGCGGAGTGCTCGAGCGTCTTGGGAATGGGCACGACGGCCGCGTCGAGGAGCGGAGACCCCGCCGACGAAGGCGCGATCCGCAGGAAGCGGTCGTTGTCGATCTCGTACTGGAAGAACCGGATGGTGCCCTCGACCGTGCGCTCGAGCGCGAACGGCTGCAGCGCCCGCAGCCGGCGCGGGTCGAACACCTCTCGCGCGGCGTTCACCACGCCGAGCGCCGCCTCGTCGGCCACGCCGTGTCCGCGCAGGAGTCCGTCGAGGGTGGTGCTCCGAGGCACCAGTCCCGAGACGAGCATCGTGTCTGGCGTGAGCGGGATGTCGCGGCCGATTTCGCCGCCGGGACCGGGATCGTCGCCGACCGGAGCGGCACAGGCCGTCAGCCCGAGGGCCAGCGCGCCGCCCGCGGCGACGCCGAGCCCCGCTCGCCACCAGGTTCGCATCATCGGTTCGAGTGCATAGACTCCGTCGCTGGCGCTGCGGCCGGTCACCATCCTCTTTTCGACCGCGGCTGCCGACGGGAATAGCCGCCCCGACGGGCTGCTACACTCACCCGATGGACGGGTTCACACGTCGCCGGGCGCTGACGGGCGCCCTGGCCGCTGGCTGGTTCGCCGCGGCCCTCGCGCTCCCATCCGCGCAGTCGCGCACACAGGCGAAACCCGATCCGGCCCCGGTGGCCCAGGCCGCGCGGCCGGACAGCGCGGATCTCGACGCCATCGCCCGCATCAAGGAGGAAGCCCTCCAGCGGTCGCAGGTCATGGACACGCTGTGGTACCTGACCGACGTCCACGGCCCACGACTGACCAACTCACCGGGGCTGAAGGCCGCCGCGACGTGGGCGCAGGGCCGCCTCCGCGACTGGTCCGTCCCAAACGTGCGCGAAGAGACCTGGGGGCCGTTCGGCCGCGGCTGGGCCAACGAGAAGCTCACGGCCCAGGTGCTCGCGCCGCGGCCGTTCCCGTTGATTGCCGCGCCGCGCGCGTGGACCCCCGGCACCGACGGGACCGTGACCGGCGAGGCTGTGGTCACCGCCATCCGGACCGATGCCGACTTCGCCACCTGGACCGGCAAGCTCTCGGGCAAGGTCGTGCTCAACCAGCCGGCGGTGGACATCCCACTGCTGACCACGCCGCTCGCGCGGCGCTTCACCGATCAGGATCTGGTCGATCTGCAGGTGCAGCCCGTGAACCCGGGGCGTGGCCGCGGCGCGCGCGCCGGCGGCCCGCCCACGGCTGCAGGTTTCACCGAGCGGCTCAATCAGTTCTTTGCGCGCGAGGGCGTGGTGGCGACGCTCGAGCCGGGCACGGGACGCAACAATCGCGGCACGATTCTCGTCAACAACGCGCCGGCCACCTATTGGAGCGCGAACCCGCCGATGATGACGCCGCAACTCGTGGTCTCGTCGGAGCAGTACAACCGCCTGGTCCGGCTCGTCGACGGCAAGGTGCCGGTGCGGCTCGAGCTGAACGTGCAGAACCGCTTCGTTGGCGATTCGCTCGACGCGTTCAACATCGTCGCCGAACTTCCAGGCACGGACAAGGCCGCCGAAGTGGTAATGCTCGGCGCGCACTTCGACTCCTGGCACTCGGGCACCGGCGCCGCCGACAACGCCGCCGGGTCGGCGGCGATGATGGAGGCCATGCGCATCCTCAAGGCCACCGGCCTGCGCCTGCGCCGCACCGTCCGGCTGGTGCTGTGGACCGGCGAGGAACAGGGGCTGCTGGGATCGCAGGCGTACGTCAAGGAGCACTTCGGCGATCCCGTGACCATGACGCTCAAGCCCGAGCACGCGCGGGTGTCGGTCTACTTCAACATGGACAACGGCTCCGGCGCCATTCGCGGCGTCTACCTCCAGGGCAACGAGGCGGTGCGGCCCATCTTCGCGACGTGGATGGAGCCGTTCCGCAGCCTCGGCATGACCACGATGGCGATTCGCAGCGTCGCCAGCACCGATCACCGGTCGCTCGACGCGATTGGGATCCCGGCCTTCCAGTTCATTCAGGACCCGCTCGACTACGGCAGCAACGCGCACCACACCAACAACGACGTCTACGAGCGGGTGCAGCCGGAGGACATGATGAAGAACGCCGCCATCGCCGCGTCGTTCGTCTATCATGCCGCCGTGCGCGACGAGCTGCTGCCGCGCAAGCCGCTGCCGCGGCCGCAGCCGCAGCCGCGCCCGGCGTCCACGCAATAAGGCCGCATGCCGCTGGCGCTGTCGCTGCTGCTCGCCGCTGCCACTGGCGCCATCGCCTACCTCGTCGCCCGCTCCCTCGCCGCGCGCGAGCTGGCCGATGCACGCGCGGCGTCTGCCGGCGAGCTTGCCGCGGCGCGCCAGGACAACCAGTGGCTGCGGCACGAGCTCGAACGGCAGCAGGCGTCGCTCGGCGACACGCAGGCGCTGCTGGAGAAGGCCGAGCTGAATCTCCGCGATGCGTTCCGGTCGCTGGCTGCCGAAGCGTTGAACAGCAACCGCGGCGCCTTCCTCGACCTCGCCCGCACCGCCTTCGAGGGTCTCACCAAGCAGTCCTCGGCCCAGATGGACGCCCGCAAGCAGGCGATCGACGCGCTGGTGCAGCCGCTCACCGACACGATGAAGCAGGTACACGAGCGGCTGGGCGCGGTGGAGAAAGAGCGTACGGCGTCGTTCGCGCAGCTCGGCGAGCAGATTGCCGCCCTCGGCAGCACCACCCACACCTTGTCGCGCGCGCTGCGCACGCCTTCGGTGCGCGGCCGCTGGGGCGAGATGCAGCTGCGCCGGGTCGTCGAGCTCGCCGGCATGCTGCACCGATGCGACTTCGAGGAGCAGCCGGGCCTGTGGTCCGATGCAGGCCGCCAGCGCCCCGATCTCATCGTCCGGCTCCCCATGGGCAAGAGCATCGTCGTGGACGCCAAGGTGCCGCTCGAAGCGTTTCTCGACGCGCAGGAGGCCAGCGACGACGAGGTCCGCACGGAGCGGTTGCAGGCGCACGCGCGCCGCGTCCGCGAGCACATGGAACGGCTGGGCAGCAAGGCGTACTGGGAGTCGATCGAGGGCGAGTCCCCCGAGATGGTGGTGATGTTCCTGCCCGGCGAGACGCTCTTCAGCGCGGCGCTCCAGCACGACCTCTCGCTCATCGAATACGGCCTCAAGCAACGGGTGCTCCTCGCCAGCCCGATCACGCTCATCGCTCTGCTCACGACCGTCGCCCATACCTGGCGGCAGGAAGTGATGGCCGAGAACTACAAGGAGGTGGCGCGGCTGGGCAAGGAGTTCTACGAGCGCCTGGCGCGGTTCGCCGAGCATTTCGACGACGTCCGCAGGAAGCTCGAGGGCGCGGTGCAGGCCTACAACCAGGCCGCAGGTTCGCTCGAGTCCCGGGTGCTCGTCAGCGCGCGCCGCCTGCGTGAGTTCGACGTGACGTCGAGCCCTGAACTGCCGTTTGCCGAGCCGGTCGCGACCGTACCGCGGGTGCTGGCGCCGCTCGGATCGGTGGGGCTGCCCGAGGAGGCTGTGACCCAACCCGACCTCCCCGAGTAAGATCAGAGGTTCATGTCGGAAAGTGCCCCGCCGCTCGAATCTGCGCGGCCCCTGGATTTCATTCGCGAAATCGTCACCGAGGACCGGAAAGCCGGCCGGCATGGCGGCCGGGTCAACACGCGGTTTCCGCCCGAACCAAACGGCTACCTGCACATCGGCCACGCCAAGTCGATCTGCCTGAATTTCGGCGTCGCGGCCGAGTTCGGCGGTCTCTGCAACCTGAGATTCGACGACACCAACCCGGCGAAGGAAGACGTCGAGTACGTGGACTCCATCCAGGAGGACGTGCGCTGGCTCGGGTTCGACTGGGACGACCGGATGTTCTACGCGTCGGACTACTTCGAGGAGATGTACCAGTACGCGGAGCGGCTGATCGGCGCGGGTCTCGCCTACGTGGACGGGCTGACCGCCGACGAAATCCGGCAGTACCGCGGCACCCTTACCGAGCCCGGCCGCAACAGCCCGGACCGGTCGCGGGCGCCGTCGGAAAACCTCGACCTCTTCCGCCGCATGCGCGCTGGCGAGTTTCCCGACGGCGCCTATGTCCTGCGCGCCGCCATCGACATGGCGTCGCCCAACATCAACATGCGCGATCCGACCCTGTACCGGATTCGGCGCGCGACGCACCACCGCACCGGCGACGCGTGGTGCATCTATCCGACCTACGATTTCGCCCACCCGATCTCGGACGCGATCGAAGGCATCACCCACTCGCTCTGCACGCTCGAGTTCGAGGATCACCGGCCGCTCTACGACTGGGTCGTGCAGCACTTCCGCCGCGGCGAGAGCACGACGCAACCGCAGCAGATCGAGTTCGCCCGGCTGAACCTCAATTACACGGTGATGAGCAAGCGCAAGCTGCTCGCGCTGGTGGAACTGAAGCACGTGGCCGGCTGGGACGACCCGCGGATGCCCACCATCGCCGGCATCCGTCGGAGAGGCTACACCCCGGCGGCCATGCGCGACTTCTGCGCCCGGATCGGGGTGGCCAAGAAAGAGAACGTCATCGACATCGCGCTGCTCGAACACACCGTGCGCGAGGACTTGAACCGGACGGCGCCGCGGGCGCTGGCGGTGCTGCGGCCGCTCAAGGTGGTGATCGAGAATCTGCCCGAGGGATTCGAGCGGCAGCTGACGGCCATCAACAACCCCGAAGACACGAGCGCCGGCACGCGCCACATTCCGCTGTCGCGCGAGATCTACATCGAGCACGACGACTTCATGGAGGCGCCGCCGAAGAAGTTCTTCCGGCTGTCACCGGGCGCCGAGGTGCGGCTCCGCTACGCCTACATCGTCAAATGCGAGCGCGTCGTCAAGGATGCGGCCGGCGGAATCGTGGAGCTGCGGTGTACCGCCGACCTCGAATCGCTCGACGGCGCAACCGCGGCGCGGCGGGTGAAAGGCACGATTCACTGGGTGTCGGCCGCGCACGCCGTCAATGCCGAGATACGGCTCTACGACCGGCTGTTCACGTCCGAGGATCCGGGCGAAGGCGACCGCGACCCGCTGACCGATCTCAACCCGAACTCGCTCGAGCGCCTCACGGACTGCCCGGTCGAGCCCTCACTCGCGACCACGGCACCCGGTGCGCGCTACCAGTTCGAGCGCCAGGGCTACTTCTGCGCCGACCCCGACTCGCGCCCGGGCGCGCCGGTGTTCAACCGGACGGTCACCTTGAAGGACGCCTGGGCGAAAATCTCGACACGAGGCGCGTGACGGCGTCGGGCTTCAGGCTTCGGGCTCCGGCGCCCCACGGCGTCCGCGCCGCGGCCGTGCTACTGGCCGCGGGGCTGATCGTCGCGGCCGCGCCCCTGTGGTCGCAGTCGCCGGCGGCGCCCGCGCGCCAGGCCCTCATCGACGATCTCGTCGCCGCCAACCGCATTCTCGCCAACGAAGGCGTCGTGGACGGCTACGGCCACGTGAGCGTTCGCAATCCAGCCGACTCGAATCGCTATTTCCTCGCCCGCGCCGGCGCGCCGGCGCTGGTCACGTCCGCCGACATCGTCGAGTACGACCTCGACAGCGCGCCGGTGAGCGGCACCGGCACGGGATACACCGAGCGCTTCATCCACGGCGAAATCTACAAGGCCCGTCCCGATGTGAAGGCGGTCGTGCATTGCCACTGCCTCGACGTGATTCCATTCGCCGCCGCCAGGGTCCCGCTGCGGCCCATGTACCACATGGGCTATTTCATCGGCGAAGGGGTGCCGGTGTTCGACATCCGCGAGAGCGCGGGCCTCACCGACATGCTGGTCAGCACGCCGGCGCTGGGGCGTACGCTGGCCCGGGTCCTCGGTCCCCGGTCGGCCGCACTGATGCGCGGGCACGGCGCGGTGGCCGTGGCCGACTCGCTGCACGTGGCGGTGGCCAAGGCCTACTATCTCAACGTGAACGCGCGCCTGCAGTCGGACGCGATGCAGCTCCGGGGCAGCGGCGTGACCTACCTCGATCCGGAAGAGGCGAAGAAGGCCGTCCAGACCTACGAGCGCTCGTGGGAGTTCTGGAAGTCGCGGTTGCCGCGCTGAGTCAGGGCGGTCTGAAGACCGCCCTCTACGTTCAATTTACAAGACGGGCTGAAACCGCCTAGGTCGCGATGGCTCGGCCGTGCCGCGCGGACCATTCGCGCAGCCGCTTCACGGCGGCCACGGCTTCGGGCTCGAACGCCAGCCGCTCGTTGGGCCACGGCATCCGCCACGTCCAGTTCTGATCGTTCACCGTGGCCGGCGTGTTGATCCGGTCGGACCAGCCGAAGACGTCCTGCACCGGCAGGATCACGAGCGAGGAATTCGACGCCAGGAGCGCCTCGATGAACGCGTCGCGAACCGCCGGCGAGAGATCCGGGGTGTCCAGCGCGACGCGGACCCCGTCGGGGCCGAGCCGCTGGGCCACCAGGGGGATCGCCAGGGCGGCCTCGCGTTCATCGGCGGGGGCCGACTCCCACCACGTGACCATCGGCTCGGTGTCGTGCGTGCCGGAGGTCGCGACCGACCGCGGCGGATAGGCCGCGGGATCCGCGAACGGACGCCCCGCCTGGTTCCAGAGCCGTTCCCAGCGGAACACCTTGCAGCCGGCCACCCGCATGCGCGTCAGCGACGCGCGGACGAAGTCGGGCACCACGCCCAGGTCCTCGGCGACGATGTGCGCGCCTGACGCCAGGAACACGCCGAGCACCCGCTCGCCGAGGGCCGTCTGCGACGGCTCGTCGGGTGGGGTGAACTCGCCCGGCCCCGTGCTGTCGCCGAGTGGGCGCAAGAACGTCCGGTAGAACCCGACCAGGTGATCTACGCGGTAGCCACCAAAGAGTGCCGCATTGCGCCGGGCCCGTTGATGCAGCCAGACGAAGCCGCCGGCGGCGATGACATCCCACTTGTAGACCGGCAGCTTCCAGTCCTGTCCGGTCTCGCTGAACGCGTCGGGCGGCACGCCGAGCGACGCGTCGAGGCGGAAATCGTCCTGGCGCGCCCATACGTCGGCGCTGTCGAGCGCGACCATGAAGGTCAGGTCGCCGAAGAGGACTACCGGGCCGGCCGCGGCCCGCGCCGCCTGCCACTGATCCTCAGCCAGCCACTGGAGATACTGGCGGTAACGGACGTCATCGCCGAGCTCGATACGCGCGTCGGCGAGCGCGAAGGGGTCGCGGTTGCGGAGCCCGTCGGGCCATTCCGTCCACGGCGCGTGGCCGCGGCGTTCGTGCAGGGCGCGGAAGAGGGCGTAGTCGTCGAGCCACCATGCCTGGTCCTCGGTGAACCGGCGGAACGCGCGCGCCCGCTCGCCGCCGCCGCGCAGCTCGGTGTCGCGAAACCGCTCGTATGACCGCCGCAGCGCCACATGCTTGAGCCGCCGCACGCCGGCGTAGTCGACCGCCGGCGCGACCCGCAAGCTCTCGAGCTTGGTTCGGAGCTCGGCCTCGAGCGCCCGCTCGCCGCCCAGCGCCGCGAAGTCCTCGACGTCGCCCATCGACAGGTACTGCGGGTCCACGGCCATCGCACTGAGCGACGAGTACGGGGAGGTTTCGTGCGGCGGCAGCTCGTTGATCGGCAGCAGCTGCAGCAGGGGCAACCCCGCCGACTCGAGCCACCGGGCGGCGGGGGCGATGTCGCCGATCTCGCCGATGCCCCAGTCCCGATCGGAGCGCAGGGAGAAGAGCGGCACGAGCATCCCCGCCCGGCGCGGCGGCGCCGGTCCCTCAGGCGGGCCGGACGACCCGCTGGAAGATGCCGCTCCATGAGGCGGGTCCGATGGCCCGCGGCCACTCTCCCAGGTCATGCGGCCACGGCGTAGCGCAGCGTGCGGTCGAAGGCGTCGGCGAAGACGTCCTCGGGCACGAGCAGGCTGAACACGAGGAACGCTTCGTGCTCGAAGTCGAAGAAGTAGCCGGGATGGACGAGGATGTGCTCGTCCCGCAGCAGGCCCAGGATCAGCGACTCCTCGCCCAGTGTCGCCGGCACGCGCACGACACCCGACCACCCGCCCTCGACGGGCAGCAGGTCGCAAGCGGGATGCCCGGCGGCGACCCGCCGGGCGGCAGCGAGGGTGCCGCGGATGCGTGCGTGGATGGCGTCGCGGACGGCAGCCCCGCGGCGCAGCAGATCCGGCGCCGCCACCTGTACGGGCGTGCTGACCGACAGGAACGTGTCGGCGATCAGCTCGAGACCGTCGAGCGCCGCCGCGCGATCGGCCTCGGGCCCGCCCACGATCGTCCACCCCAGCTTCACCTGCGGCAGACCGACCGACTTCGACGCCCCGCCCATGGAAAAGGCAAGCACACCGGCGGCGGCCGCCAGGTCGGTGACGGGCGACGCCGCATCGAGCGCGTAATCGGCGAACACCTCGTCCACCACCAGCGCCCAGCCGCGATCGCGGCACACCCGGGTGATCGCCTCGACCTCGCGCGTACTCACGTACGAACCGGTCGGATTGTTGGGCGATACCAGCAGCAGGGCCCGCGTGTCGCGCGGCGCGGCCGCCAGGCTGTCGAGGTCGATTTCCCACCGGCCGTGGTACTCGAGGCGATAGGGTTCGGCGCGTACGCTTTCGAGCCGTGTGAGGTGCTCGAACAGCGGGTAACTGGGACGGGGCACGAGGACGCTCTCCCCAGCATCGCACAGGAGCTTGAAGAGCCACGCGTACATCTCGCTCGTGCTCGCCGACAGCACGACCTGGTCAGGGTCCACACGCGCCCCGCGCCGCGCACAGTCGAGCGCCACGGCTTCGCGCGCACCGATCAGCCCAAGCGGCTGAGGCTCGTAGCGCAGCGCGGCCTTTCCCGCCAGGGCCGCCAGCAGGTCTTCCGGGTAGGAGATGCCCACGCGGGTTGGATTCGACTCGGTGAGATCGACGTACGGCGTGCCGGATTGACGCAACCGATCGAGCCGCTGCGTGAGGGCATTGGGCGCCGACTCGCGCGGCAGGCGGCTCGAATGCCTCATCCGCCGCTATTGTGACTCAATCAATGTGTCTCATTGGCGGTTGAGGGCCGAGTACTCGAGCATCTGGGCCTCGAGATCGCACGGATACGACACCTCGACGTCGCGGATGCCGCCGGCCTCGTCGTGCACCGGCGAGAGCCGGGGCATCACGAAGGCCGAGTACGACGGCAGCCGCAGCGCGTCGACCCGCGCCACCACCTCGTCGCGCAGCGCCGGGTCGAAGTGCACGCCGTAGGCTTCGGTGAGAGCCTGCGCCGCGGCGTAGTCGCCCTCGCACTTGATGCGCTGCACTTCGGCGAGCAGCACGCCCACGCCCTCGTGGAACGCCCGGGCATCGGTCATGACGTAGTAGGTCTTGCCGCCGCGCTTCCGTACCTCGATGGCCGAGGTGTTCGCCGCCAGCCAGTAGACGATCAACTGACGGTTGCGCATGTGGTCTTCCTCGAGCTGCGCGCCCTCGCGCACCCGGCGCAGCTGCACCAGGACCCCGCGCGTGAACTGCTCGTACTCGGTCTGGACGATCTCGGCCGCATGCTCGGCCGGCACCAGCCCGAGCGCGACGAGCTTCGGGTCGGGCAGAAAGTAGAGGGCCACCAGATCGGCGCGCGTTTCCTCGATCGCCGAGTACTGCTCCTTGAGCAGCTCGTGGGGCGACTGCGTGACGTGCGGGGCCATGCGGCCGGAGCCGTGGCCGATGACCTCGTGCATTTCGGTGGTGAGCTCGCGGGAATAGCCGCCCCAGCGGATGGAGCGTGCGGCTTCGGCCGCGTCCCACGAAAACTCGGTGCGCATCGCCTCGGGCGTCGAGCGCTCGTAGGCCTCGTTCACGTTGACGAGCGACACCGACTTGCTGCCGTATTTCTCTCGGATGAGCTGATCGTTCGGCAGGTTGATACCGACCGCCGTCAGCGGACCCGAGTCGCCGGTTTCGATCAGCACCTCGATGGCCTTGGCGGTGACGCCGAGCACTTCGGGCTTGCGGAAGGCGTCGGGCCACGGGGCGTGATCCTCGAACCACTGGGCGTGCGCCGCCAGGATCCCGATGCGCCGGGTGCGTTCGTGATTGACGTAGCACACCATGCCTTCCCACGCGCCCTTGGTTCCGCGCGGGTCGAGATACACCTCGATGAAACCGTTGATGGTGTCGACCGTCCCGGCCTGATCGCGCACCCACGCGATGTCGTAGGCGACGCGGTCGGCCTCCTCGCCGGTGGTGTAGAAGCGGATGAGCGCGCGCAGCGCGTCGGCGGTGGTTGGAGGCGCGAAGGCGATGGCGGCCTCGAGATGTCCGACGATGCGGCGGATCTCGCGGTCGTATCGGCCGCCGATGCGGTAGACCTCCTCGACGAGCCGGCCGCCGTCGTTCACGAGGCGCGAGTTGAGGCCGTGGCGCTCGTCGAACGACGCCAGATCGTCCATCGACACGCCGACGTAGAGGTTGTTCGCGCTCTCGCGCAGCATGTCGCGGCCCGGGCCAGGCGACTTGTTGGTGAGCACCGGGTCGAACGCGGCGTCGAACAGGATGGGCGCCAGCCGCTGCGCGAGGCCGCGCGGTGATTCACCGGGGCGGAGCGGCAGCGGCGCACCGCCGGCGGCCGTGGCCTCCACCGCGGCGATCCACGCATCCGGGTCGATCCGCATCAGGCTCTTGCGCGCCGTTACGCCGTTGTAGGGACCGCTGTTGATCCAGAACAGCTTCGTGTAGCGGCGGATCTCGGCACCAACGTGCGCCGGCATCGCCGGCGCGTGCGTGAGAATGGCCTCGAGCACCGCCCGCAGGTCGAGATTGTGCGCGTAGCGCTGGTCGTAATAGATGTCGCGTCCGGCCACCGCGGCGAGGTAGAGGTGCCAGATCAGCTGCTTCTCGCGCAGCGAGAGGCTGCTGAAGCCGTCGGCATAGATCTGCACCACGGCCACGTCGTCGACGTGCTCGAGGAGATACCGCCTCATAGGGCCACCGTCTGCTGGTGTTGCGGAGTTTCGGCGTTCCATCCGAGGTCGGTCTTGATCGTGGCCTTCAATGCGTCCATCGGCCCGGGCTCGCCATGCACGAGCATGAGGCGGCGCGGCAACGCTGGCAGCGTCTTCAGCCAGCGAAGGATCTCACTGCGATCGGCATGGCCGGACATCGAGTTGAGCTTGGCGATGCGCGCTCGCACCGGCACCGAGGCGCCGTGGATGCGCAGTTCGGTGGCTCCCTCGATGAGCTGGCGGCCCCGCGTCCCCTCGGCCTGGAACCCGACGACGAGCACGGTGTTCTTCGGATCCGGCAGCGCCGCCGCCAGGTGGTGCAGCACGCGACCGCCGGTGGCCATGCCGCTCGACGAGATGACGATGCCGGTCTTGCGGCTGGCGGTGAGCTCCTTCGACTGCTGCGGCGAGGCGATTACCTGGAATCGCGCCGTCGCGAACGCCGACACGTCTCCCGCCCCGGGCTTGGCGCTCGGGTGCATGTCGGGGTCCAGCTCGTGGGCACGCTGGATGTAGTAACGCAGGGCTTCGCTGGCCATGGGGCTGTCGACGTAGACGGGCAGGACGGGGATGCGCCGCTCGCGCTCGAGCCGGCGGATCCAGTAGATCAGTTCTTCCACCCGGCCAATCGCGAAGGAAGGAATGACAATCTTCCCGCCGCGCGCCGCGATTTCACGAATGACCCCCGCGAGCTCGTCTCCCTGATCATCGGCCGGATGATCCCGATCTCCATAGGTGGACTCCACGAGCACCATGTCGGCGCGTACTCCGCCGGCATCCTCGGGGTCGGGCAGCACCGGACGTGCATAACGCCCGAGGTCGCCGCCGAACAGGATTGTCGTACCTCCGCTCAAGCGCGCGACGATGTAGGCAGATCCGAGCAAGTGGCCCGAGCCCATGAACTCGATGCTGACGCCGTCGGCCACTTCGATTTCGCGGTGAAAGCCCACCGGATGGAAGTGGCCGAGCGCGCGGTGCGCGTCGGCCTCGTCGTAGAGCGGCATTGCCGGAGAGTGCTTGCTGTACCCGTGCCGGTTTGCCAGGCGCGCGTCTTCTTCCTGAATCCGACCCGAGTCGGGCAGCACCAGCCGGCTCAACTCAGCGGTGCCGGGGGTGCAAAAGACGGGGCCGCTGAAACCTTGTTTCACCAGACGTGGGACATATCCGACATGGTCGAGGTGCGCGTGAGTGAGCACGACGGAGTTGATCGACGGAGCAGGAACTGGGAGGTCCTGCCAGTTGCGCTCTCGCAGTTCCTTCAACCCCTGAAACAGGCCGCAATCGAACAGCACGCGGGCGTTGCCGTGCGTCAGGAGGTATTTGGACCCCGTGACCGTGCGGGCGGCCCCTAAAAACGTCAGTTCCGGCACGAATACGGACGATATCAGGTTTGCTACTCTTCCCTTCATGACCAGCCGACGCGATTGCGGCGCCCGCAGCCGCCACCGGGCCCTCGCACAGATCGCAGGAACGGCCATCACGATCGCGCTGGCCGCGGCGGCCCTCGACGCGCAGTCGGCGCTCAAGCCGCTGTCGCTCGACGCCATCTACGATCCGCAGACGCGCGCGAACTTCAGCGGCTCGGTGCCACAGGCGTCGTGGCTCGACGACAACACGTATCTCCTGCGCCGCCCCGGCGCCGCGTGGCAGAAGGTGACGGCACTCTCGGGCGACACCAGGCCGCTCTACGACGCCTCCGCTCTCGAGAACGCGTTGGCGGCGCTGTCCGGCGTGACGCGCGCCGAGGCCGCCGCGGCCTCGCGCGACCCGCTCGAGTTCAACGCCACCTACACGAGCGTGGTCGTCAAGCTCGGGGGCGATCTCTATTTCCACGACTTCGCGACGCGCCGCACCGTGCGGCTCACCTCGCAGCCCGGCGACGAAGAGGAAGTGTCGTTCAGTCCCAACGGACAGGCGGTCGCCTTCGTCCGCTACTCCAACCTTTACACCGTGGACGTAGCGTCGGCTCGCGAGCGCGCGCTCACGGCCGACGGCGGCCCTCAACTCTTCAACGGGAAGCTGGATTGGCTGTACCAGGAGGAGATCTACGGCCGCGGCAACTTCCGAGGCTACTGGTGGAGCCCGGATTCAACGCGTCTCGCGTTCCTGCAGCTCGACGAGCGCCCGGTGCCGGAGTACACCGTCACCGACCATCTCCCCTACCGCCCGGCGCTGGAAGTGACCGACTACCCGAAGGCCGGCGACCCCAATCCGCTCGTGCGCGTGGGCATCGTGCCCGCGGCCGGCGGCGCTGTAGCCTGGGCCGACGCCGCCGCCTACGCCGGGATGGAGACGCTGGTCGTGGAGGTGAGCTGGACGCCGGATTCGCAGCACGTCGAGCACCAGGTGCAGAACCGCGAGCAGACCTGGCTGGAGATGAACCTGGCCGATGCCGCGACCGGCCGGACGCGGACGCTGCTGCGCGAGACGACCAAGGCGTGGGTGAACAACAACGGCGGACCCGTCTGGCTGAAGGACGGCTCGTTTCTCTGGTTCAGCGAGCGCACGGGCTTCAAGCATCTCTATCGCTATCGCGACAGCGGCGCCGGCCCGGCGGCCCTGGTCGGCGCCGTCACGTCGGGACGGTGGGACGTCCGCCGCTTCCACGGCGTGGACGAGGCGCGGGGTCTCGTCTATTTCTCATCGCCCGACCCGAGCGTGCTGGATCTGCAGGTGTACCGCATCGGCCTCGACGGGTCGAACCGCACGCGGCTGTCGAAGAGCGGCGGCAGCCACCAGGCCACGTTCAGCCCGGCGTTTACACGCTACGTCGACCGCTGGAGCGATCTGACCACGCCGGCGCAGCTGCGCCTGCACGCCGCCGACGGCACGGAAGTGCGGCTGATCGAGGCCAACCCGGTGCCGGCGCTCGCCGAGTACCGCCTCTCGCGACCGGAGTTCGTGCAGGTGAACACGCGCGACGGCGGATTGATGGACGCGATGCTCATCAAGCCGCCGGACTTCAACCCGTCGCGGCGCTACCCCGTGTACCAGTTCACGTATGCCGGCCCCGGCGCCTCGCAAGTGCTGAACTCGTGGGGCGGACAGTCGTACCTGTTCTATCAGCTCCTGGCACAGAGCGGCATCGTCGTGTGGGTGCTCGACAACCGCAGCGCGAGCGGCCGCGGGGTCGAAGCGCAGTGGCCCGTGTACGGGCGGCTCGGCGAGTACGAGCTGCAGGACCTCGAGGACGGCATCGCCTGGCTCAAGCGGCAGACTTACGTCGACGCGTCGCGCATCGCGCTGAGCGGCTGGAGCTATGGCGGGTTCATGACCGCCTACGCCCTGACGCACAGCACCAGCTGGGCGGCCGGGGTCGTGGGGGCGCCGGTCGCCGACTGGCGCGACTATGACTCGGTGTACACCGAGCGGCTGATGAAGCTCCCGAAAGACAACCCCGACGGCTACCGCCGGACGGCGCCGCGCTTCGCGGCCGGCAAGCTGCAGGCGAAGACACTGATCATCCACGGCACCATGGACGACAACGTTCACATGCAGAACTCGGTGCAGTTCGCCTACGAGCTGCAGCGGCTGGGCAAGCCGTTCGAGATGATGATCTATGCGACGCAGCGCCACGGCTTCTCCGATCCGCTGCTGATCAAGCACGTGCACCAGCTCGAATACGACTTCGTCCTTCGCGCGCTCGCGTCGCCTTCCACGCCTGCGACGAAGTAGACACAGGAGCAGGTGGGCAGGTGGGCAGGTAGGCTGGTGGGGCGAACGGATCTGAAGACCCGCGGCCACGTACGAGGCTTTCGCCTCACCTGCTCACCTGCCTACCTGCCTACCTGCCTACCTGCCTACCTGCCTACCTGCCTACCTGCCTACCTGCTTACCTGCTTACCTGCCGGAGACGATTCGCGTTCATTTCAAGTGTCTTCCACCGTCGACGCGAATCGTTTCGCCAGTAATGAAGTCGCTCTCGACGAGCGCGGCCACGGCTTTGGCGATTTCGGTCTCGCCGCCCCAGCGACCGAGCGGCGTAGCACGTTCCACGGCGATGAACTCGCGCTCTGAGGTGCCCTCGGGCGCGACAATCGGCCCCGGCGCGATCGCGTTGACGAGAATCTGGTCGCCCGCGAGTTCGAGCGCCAGCGCCTCGGTCAGGGCGATGACGGCACGCTTCGCCACGTAGTACGGCAGATAGCGCGGGTAGCGGGGCCGGCCACTCGCAGCCACCCAATCCGAGAGGTT
>Ga0207659_10000989_pt1 | contig 16901 bp, 12 predicted proteins | sample KBSM43metaG_FD_184330 | JGI IMG/M metagenome (GOLD analysis project Ga0207659, IMG submission 184330) | Miscanthus rhizosphere microbial communities from Kellogg Biological Station, Michigan, USA - KBS M4-3 metaG (SPAdes) (version 2) | ecosystem: Host-associated > Plants > Roots > Rhizosphere >...
GCGCTTCGCAACCTCGACGAGGCGGGCATCGTCTACATCGGCGCCGAGGTCGAGCCGGGCGACATCCTGGTCGGCAAGATCACTCCCAAGGGTGAAAGCCCGATGACGCCGGAGGAGAAGCTTCTCCGCGCCATCTTTGGCGAGAAGGCTTCCGACGTTCGCGACACCTCGCTCCGCCTGCCCCCGGGCGTCAGCGGCACGATCGTCGAGGTCCGCGTGTTCAACCGGCACGGCATCGACATCGATGACCGTACTCGCGCCATCCAGGCCGAGGAAAAGGACCGGCTGAGGAAGGATGCCGACGACGAGCGCGCCATCCTCAACCGTGCGACCTTCGCGCGTCTCAAGGAAATGCTGCTCGGCCAAGTGGCCACGGCTGCTCCGAAGACGATCAAGAAGGGCGCAACGCTGGACGATGCTTCGCTCGAAGCGACCGAGCGTCACGACTGGTGGAAGGTCGCCGTCAAGGACGACAAGCGCCAGGCGGACATCGAAGCCCTGAAGGCGCAATACGACGAAGCAGCCGCCGTCATCTCTCGCCGGTTGGAAGACCGCGTCGAGAAGCTGGAGCGCGGCGACGAGCTGCCTCCAGGCGTGCTCAAGATGGTCAAGGTCTTCGTCGCGGTGAAGCGTAAGCTCCAGCCGGGCGACAAGATGGCCGGCCGTCACGGCAACAAGGGCGTCATCAGCCGCATCCTGCCGATCGAGGACATGCCATTCCTCGAAGACGGGACGCATGCCGACATCGTCCTCAATCCGCTGGGCGTGCCGTCGCGCATGAACGTCGGACAGATCTTCGAAACGCACCTTGGCTGGGCTTCGCGCGGTCTCGGACGCCAGATCGAAGAGATGCTCGATGGAATGCATGACCGCGGCAAGGATGTTGCCGGCAAGGACGTGAAGGCGATCCGGACGAAGCTGAAGGATATCTATGGCGACAATTACGCCAAGGATATCGACGCCCGTGACGACGACGGAGTGATCGAGCTCGCCTCAAACCTCGTTGGCGGCATTCCGATGGGAACGCCGGTGTTCGACGGCGCCCGCGAGAGCGATGTTTCGGCAATGCTGGATAAGGCAGGCCTCGACCGTTCGGGCCAGGTGACGCTCTTCGACGGCCGCACCGGCGATCCGTTCGACCGTAAGGTAACCGTGGGCTACATCTACATGCTGAAGCTCCACCACCTCGTGGACGACAAGATCCACGCGCGTTCGATCGGTCCGTACAGCCTCGTCACCCAGCAGCCGCTGGGCGGTAAGGCGCAGTTCGGCGGACAGCGCTTCGGCGAAATGGAGGTGTGGGCACTGCAGGCTTACGGCGCTGCCTACACGCTTCAGGAGATGCTGACGGTGAAGTCCGACGACGTGGTCGGCCGAACCAAGGTCTACGAAGCGATCGTCAAGGGCGACGACACGTTCGAGGCCGGCATTCCGGAGAGCTTCAACGTTCTCGTCAAGGAAATGCGCAGTCTGGGCCTCAACGTCGAGCTGGACAGCGTCGTGGACGAGAACGACCCGCCGGCACTCGCAGCGGAGTGAAATTGGGCGGGGTCTGATCGGCCCCGCCTCCCCATCCCTGCCCCTCCTGGGAACTGAGGGGACGAGAGGAAGAGAAACGAGATGAACGAACTTACGCCTTTCGCAAATCCGATCGCCAAGCCGGAGACGTTCGACGAAATCCGGATCGGAATCGCGAGCCCGGAGAAGATCCGCAGCTGGTCGTTCGGCGAGATCAAGAAGCCGGAGACGATCAACTACCGCACGTTCAAGCCTGAGCGTGACGGCCTGTTCTGCGCGCGCATCTTCGGCCCGATCAAGGATTACGAATGCTTATGCGGCAAGTACAAGCGCATGAAGTACAAGGGTATCGTCTGCGAAAAATGCGGCGTCGAGGTTACTGTCTCGAAGGTCCGCCGCGAGCGCATGGGCCATATCGAGCTGGCCGCGCCCGTTGCTCACATCTGGTTCCTGAAGTCGCTTCCGAGCCGCATCGGCCTTCTGCTCGACATGCAGCTCAAGCAGCTTGAGCGCATCCTCTACTTCGAGAGCTATGTCGTTCTTGAGCCGGGCCTGACGCCGCTTGAGAAGAACCAGCTCCTCACCGAAGACGAACTTCTCGCCGCCCAGGATGAATATGGCGAGGACGCCTTCTCGGCCGGAATCGGCGCGGAAGCCGTCAAGGTCATGCTCCAGGAGCTCGATCTCGCAGGTGAGAAGGAAATTCTCCTCAAGGAGCTTGCCGAGACCAAGTCCGAGCTGAAGCCGAAGAAAATCATCAAGCGTCTGAAGGTCGTCGAGAGCTTCCTCGAGTCCGGCAACCGCCCGGAGTGGATGATCCTCGAAGTCGTGCCGGTCATTCCGCCCGAGCTTCGCCCGCTCGTCCCGCTGGACGGCGGCCGCTTCGCGACGTCGGACCTCAACGATCTCTATCGCCGCGTCATCAACCGTAACAACCGCCTGAAGCGGCTCATCGAGCTGCGCGCTCCGGACATCATCGTCCGCAACGAGAAGCGCATGCTTCAGGAGGCGGTCGACGCTTTGTTCGACAACGGTCGCCGCGGCCGCACGATCACGGGCGCCAACAAGCGTCCGCTGAAGTCGCTTTCCGACATGCTTAAGGGCAAGCAGGGCCGCTTCCGTCAGAACCTGCTCGGTAAGCGCGTCGATTATTCGGGCCGCTCGGTCATCGTGACCGGTCCGGAGCTGAAACTTCACCAGTGCGGTCTTCCGAAGAAGATGGCGCTCGAGCTGTTCAAGCCGTTCATCTACTCGCGCCTCGACGCCAAGGGTCTCAGCATGACGCTGAAGCAGGCGAAGAAGTGGGTCGAAAAGGAGAGGAAGGAGGTTTGGGATATCCTCGACGAGGTAATCCGCGAGCATCCCGTTCTCCTGAACCGCGCTCCGACGCTTCACCGTCTCGGCATTCAGGCGTTCGAGCCGGTGCTGATCGAGGGCAAGGCCATCCAGCTTCACCCGCTGGTCTGCGCGGCTTTCAACGCCGACTTCGACGGCGACCAGATGGCCGTTCACGTTCCGCTGAGCCTGGAAGCCCAGCTCGAGGCGCGCATCCTGATGATGTCCACGAACAACATCCTGTCGCCCGCCAACGGCAAGCCGATCATCGTTCCTTCGCAGGACATGGTCCTCGGCCTCTATTATCTCAGCCTCGAGAAGGAGAATGAGCCGGGCCAGGGCATGCTGCTCAGCGACATGCAGGAGGTCCACCAGGCCCTCGCCGCCGGCGCGGTTACGCTTCACTCCAAGATTGTCAGCCGCGTCCCGCAGACGGACGAGGAAGGCAACACCTACATGAAGCGCTTCGAGACGACTGCGGGACGCATGCTTCTCGCCGAGACTCTGCCGAAGAGCCACAAGGTGCCCTTCGAGACCGTCAACCGCGTCCTGACCAAGAAGGAGATCGGCGACGTCATCGACATCGTCTATCGCCACACAGGCCAGAAGGAGACGGTGCTGTTCGCCGACGCCATCATGGCGCTCGGTTTCCGGCACGCCTTCAAGGCCGGCATTTCTTTCGGCAAGGACGACATGGTCATCCCGGCCGACAAGGTGAAGCTTGTCGAAGAAACGCGCGCGCTCGTGAAGGATTACGAGCAGCAGTACCAGGACGGCCTGATCACCCAGCAGGAAAAGTATAACAAGGTGATCGACGCATGGTCGCGTTGCGGTGACCAGGTCGCATCCGCGATGATGAAGGAGATTTCAGCAACTCCGAAGCGTCCTGACGGGCGCCAGGCGGACCTGAACTCGATCTACATGATGGCCCACTCGGGCGCTCGTGGTTCGCAGGCACAGATCAAGCAACTTGCGGGCATGCGCGGCCTGATGGCCAAGCCGTCGGGCGAGATCATCGAGACTCCGATCATCTCGAACTTCAAGGAAGGCCTGACCGTTCTCGAGTACTTCAACTCGACCCACGGTGCCCGCAAGGGCCTGGCTGACACGGCGCTCAAGACGGCCAACTCGGGTTACCTGACCCGCCGTCTCGTCGACGTGTCTCAGGACGCCGTGATCATCGAGGAAGACTGCGGCACCGATCGTGCGCTGGAAATGCGCGCGATCGTGCAGGGCGGCGCCACCATCGCTTCGCTTGGCGAGCGCGTGCTGGGCCGCACCACGGCCGAGGACGTCGTCGACAGCAAGACCGGCGAGGTGGTGATCCCCGAGGGCGCTCTGCTCGACGAGGCGATGGTCGCCAAGATCGAAGAGATCGGCACCCAGGGCATCAAGATCCGCTCACCTCTGGTGTGCGCATCGAAGCAGGGTGTTTGCGGCAAGTGCTACGGACGTGACCTTGCCCGCGGTACGCCGGTCAACATCGGTGAGGCTGTCGGCGTCATAGCCGCCCAGTCGATCGGCGAGCCGGGCACGCAGCTCACGATGCGGACGTTCCACATCGGCGGCGCGGCGCAGCTCAACGAGCAGTCGAACCTCGAAGCGCCGGTCGACGGCACGATCGAGTTCCGTGACATGCCGACGATCACCGACCCGCGCGGCCGGCACATCTCGCTGTCGCGTTCGGGCGAGATCGCAATCCTCGATATGGACGGCCGTGAACTTTCGACCCACCGCGTTCCGTACGGCGCTCACCTGCTGTGCGAGACCGGTCACATCGTCAGCAAGGGCGATCGCATCGCCGAGTGGGACCCGAGCTTCAGCCCGGTCATCACCGAGCGTGCGGGCACTGTGAAGTACCAGGATCTCACCGAGAACCGGACGATGTCCGAACAGATCGATGAGTCCACCGGTATCGCTCAGCGCGTCGTCACCGACGACATGGCAAAGTCGAAGAAGGAAAACCTTCAGCCGCGCCTCACGCTCACTGGCAGCAAGGCCGAGGAGGCCGGTGTGTACCGGCTTACCCCGGGGGCCATCATTGCGGTTGAGGACGGCCAGACGGTCGAGGCCGGCGAAGTGCTCGCCCGTATGCCGCGGGAAGCCGCGCGTACGCGTGACATCACCGGCGGTCTGCCGCGCGTCGCCGAGCTGTTCGAGGCCCGCAAGCCCAAGGAAAACGCGATCATCGCGAAGGTCTCGGGCAAGGTCTCCTTCAAGAAGGACTATAAGGCGAAGCGGAAGATCGCGATCGTTCCGGACGACGGTTCGGCAGAGGTCGAATATCTGGTGCCGAAGTCGAAGGTCATCGACGTGCAGGAAGGCGATTACGTCAAGCGCGGCGACAACCTGGTCGGCGGCTCGCCGGATCCGCACGACATTCTCGAAGTCCTCGGAGTCGAGGCGCTTGCAGAGTATCTCGTGTCGGAGATCCAGGAGGTCTATCGACTTCAGGGCGTGAAGATCAACGACAAGCATATCGAGGTGATCGTTCGCCAGATGCTGCAGAAGGTTGAGATCACCGAGAGCGGCGACACCACCTTGCTTCCGGGCGAGCAGGTCGATCGCGAGGAGATGGACGAAATCAACTCCAAGCTCGACAAGAAGCAGACGAAGGCGGAGGGCAAGCCGGTCCTTCTCGGCATCACCAAGGCGAGCCTGCAGACGCGCAGCTTCATCTCCGCGGCTTCGTTCCAGGAGACGACGCGCGTGCTCACCGAGGCGGCCGTACAGGGCAAGCACGACACGCTCACGGGTCTCAAGGAGAATGTGATCGTGGGCCGCCTGATCCCGGCCGGTACGGGCTCGAGCATGAAGGAGCTTCGAGTAGCGGCTTCCAGCCGTGACGCGGCCCTTCGCGCCACGCATCGTCGAATGCAGGACGCCCTGGTGGCTCCGGACTCCGCTGAGGAGCTCCGTGCCGCTGAACTGGCCCGCACGCCGAGAGAAGATACGGCTGGTACGGGCGAAGACCCGCTGGCCGAAGTCGTTCCCAGCGGTCACGGCACCGACGCGGATGCGGGCGACTATCTCACTGAGTAGTCGCTAGCCTTCGAAGGCAAAAAGAAAGCCCCGCCGGTTTGCGCCGGCGGGGCTTTTCATTTTCAACTACGAGAAGCTGCTTAGCAGCGGCCGCCGTGCATCGCGTCCTGGGTGCAGTTGGCAGCCGATCCAACGTCGGCTGCGGCACCGCGGACCGTATTGCAGGCGGCAAGCGCCACGCACATTCCGATCAGCACGGCAGTCGCAATCTTCGATTTCATGTCCACCCTCCTTACGTCACCGAAACAATGGCCCATCTACTAACGCTGTTGGGTCCTGTCTGCCAGATGAATGGCAGTGTTCTTCCCAATGAAAAATGCCCCGCCGGGGCATTTCCCGGCGAGGCATTTTTCAGCTGTTGCAGGAAGGACTCAGCCCTAGCAGTGCTGGCCTTCCATCGTGTTCTCGGTGCAATTCGCGACCGAGTTCACGTCCTTGGCCGCCCCGCGGACCGTGTTGCAAGCGGCAGTCGCCAGCGCCACGCCGATCAGTGCGACGGTAAGTATCTTCTGGGCCATTCCGCCCTCCTTGCGATCAGGTTGCGTTGTCGACTGCGTTTGCCGCCGAATTCACGTCAGTGGCAGCGCCGCGAACCGTGTTGCAAGCGGCCGTCGCGAGTGCCGCAGTGATGATCGCGGCCGTCAGTAGTTTGCGAACCATTCGGAAAACTCCTCCTTGATGGTTCTTCCAAACGCGCCTTATCCAGATGCGCTCCATTCCGGGACCGCAATTTTCCGGGATGTTCGCGGTGAGGTGCCCTCAGACGGCGACGGGCGCCGATATGTGCGGATGCGGCTCATACGCTTCGAAGGCGAAGTCCTCAGGCTCATACTCAAAGATTGATTGGCCGCGATCCTTGAGGATTAGCTGAGGGAGCGGCCGAGGCTGGCGCCCAAGCTGGAGCCGCGCCTGCTCGAGATGGTTAGAATAGAGATGCACGTCGCCGCCGGTCCAGACGAAGGTTCCTGGCTCATTTCCGGTCTCACGAGCGAGCATGTGCGTAAGGAGCGCATAGCTGGCGATGTTGAAGGGAACTCCGAGGAAGAAATCGGCACTGCGCTGATAGAGCTGGAGGTTCAGCCTGCCGTCGGCGACCTGAGTTTGAAACAGGCAATGGCACGGTGCGAGCGCCATTCGGTGGATCTCGCCCGGATTCCATGCCGTGACGATCTGGCGACGTGACGAGGAATCGCGCTGGATCAAGTCGATAAGATTGGCGATCTGGTCGACGTGCCGGCCGTCCACGGTTTCCCAGTCACGCCACTGCTTGCCGTAGACCGGGCCGAGATCGCCTTCCTCATCCGCCCACTCGTCCCAAATGCTGACCTTGCGATCCTGAAGCCACCGCACGTTCGTGTCACCGCGCAGGAACCAAAGCAGCTCGACGATGATCGATCGCAGGTGGAGCTTCTTGGTCGTCAGCAGCGGAAAACCGTCACGAAGATCGAAACGCATTTGCGCTCCGAAATAGGAAAGCGTGCCCGTTCCGGTGCGGTCTTGCTGCTCGACACCTTCGTCGAGAATCCGCTGCATGAGTTCGAGGTACTGGCGCATGTCGGGGCTAAGACTAGCCCGATGATCCATCGGTACAAGTCTGGTCGCAACCGCCGTTGTGGATGAAATCTGGTCTGCAGCGGACTCGGTTGGAGTCGAAGACAGCGCCGAGGCCGCATAGTTGCGACAGATGCGCTATCAGCGTGCCGAACGGCCTCTCAAGCTCAGCGGCTTCGCTGCAGCCCGCGAGTTCTTCGTCGGTTGCTTGACGGAGGCCGATCCGGCTCGAGAGTGCCTGTTCGTTGCCCATGTCGACCGGCAGCTGAACTGCATCCATCTCACGCGTCACGAAGGCGACGACGGAGAGGTCTCTCTGCCTGTCCGGTCGATCGTCGCAGACGTGGTTCGCTGCGGAAGCACGGGACTGGTGCTTGGCCACACGCATCCCAGCGGAGATCCGCGCCCAAGCCGCTCCGACTGCCTCGCGACGCGTCGGCTTGCCGGGGTCGCCGCAGGCCTGGATTGTGTAATTCTCGATCATCTCGTCTTTGCCGGCGACGAGTGCACCAGTTTCCGAGCGCTCGGACTGCTGTAACAGGCTTGCCCTCCAACTGCTAAGCAAACCACCACAAATGGAGCGGAAGGCTACGGAATGAACTTCGAAAACATGCCGGAGCTTCACACGCGCTACGGCTATGACTTCGTCATCCTCGCCATCAAATTCATCTGCTTTTGGCTCTTCGTCAGGTTCCGTCGAACCGGTTGGCTATGAGCGGACGCTGGGCGGCTGCTCAGCAGCGACCGCCTTCCCAAGCATCTCAATCCCGAGAAGCGGCGGCGATCCGAACGCTTGCCCCGCCCAGCCGGGCAGCAGTTTGTCGATCACGAGGAAAAGTGCGAGGCCCTCGTCCTGGCTCCACCAGCGCCCGCTACCACGCATCTTCGTCATAGCAGCCGCGCGGTCCATTCCTCCGCCCTTCTTGTCCGAGAGCCAGGCATAGCCCGCCCACTGACCGAAGCCCTCCATGGTAAGGAAAAGGTCGTCGTAGGGCCTGAGCCATGCGTCCTCGCCGGTGAAAGATCGCTTTTGCCGAAGCTGCATGAGCTCGAGAGCCTCACGAGCAAGCGAGCGAGCCTTCAACACATCCGGTTCGTCTGCCGCCCGGTAGAGGAGTTCTATTTCCCGGCCGATGGACGCCGAATAATTGGGATCGCTTTGGAAGCGCTTTTGGATGGTGTCGTCGGTAAAGTCGTCGGGAAGCTTGTGGATGGCAGCTGCCGACTCAAACCTCTCCTTCAGCACGTCCATTTGCCGAGTGTGCGAGAATTCATGGACGAATACCCCTGTGAGCCCCTTGTCTCCCGGCGGCATCACCTTTGCGGCGTACCAGATGGACGGCAGGGCCATTACGAAGAAGCGCCGACCGCTCTTCTCGTCACGAGAGGCGAAAGACGTGACGGCCGGGGGCGCCTCACCGCCGTCCGGAAGCTTGATTGATCCATTGTGCGAAGTGCCAATCCATCTGGCCCCGGATGGTGACGTTGCCTCGAAGCTGCAGGTCCGATCGAACAGGATGATCGTCGGCCGACCATCTGGGATGAGATGCAGCCTGTGCAGCATGACGAGGTCGGACGCCTGCAATGCCGACTTCGCCCAACTGAAATCGCCAGCCGACATTCGGCAACCAGCCTGTGCATCGGCTGGAACTGCGCAAATGACTGTCAACAGGGCAGAGCAACTCAGAACTGGCCGTTTCATGGGTGCTCTCCCTCAGACGGACACGGCCTGATGTCGGCGGGCTCAGGTCGCGGCGATGCGGGGCGGAAGGCGGCGAGATAGGCCTCACCCGCAGCAATCGGATGCACGTACATCAGTTTCAGGCCCAGCGCCGCAAGCTCGCACTGCAGGACCTTCGGCGGAGTTCCATGGCGACGCGTGGGCCGGTTGGCATCTACGACAATAACTTCGCCGTTTGCCTTGAGCCCGGCGCGCAGGTGCCAGAGGAAAGCATAGGGCGAGGCTACCTCATGATACATGTGCACCAGGAAAATCCGATCGAAGGAGTTCGCTGGCAACTTGGGATTGTCCGGTGAGCCAAGAATGACGGCGACATTGTCGAGACTTTCGCGGTGCACGCGCTGCGCGAGCTCCTCGATCGTCTCCGGGACGATGTCTTCGGCGAGCACGCGTCCGCGCTTGCCAACGACCGGCGCGAGCCGAACGGTATAATAGCCTTCGCCAGCCCCGATGTCCGCGACCGACATGCCGGGCGCGACTCCCGAAAGCCGAATGACCTGCTCCGCCTCTCCTAGACGATCGCGTGCGTCCTCTGTGGAAAAGGAGTCTCCGACGATCGACGCAACATCCCGATGGACCTTCGGAAATTGAGGCTCTCGCGGGGCCTGGCGGCACCCTGCGAGTGCGACCCCAAGCAGCAAAAAGATACGGACCCTAGTCCACATCCTCAACCTCGACGCGCTCCCCAGTGACTCGCTGCGAAAGGGCCGCGGCCATGAAACGGTCAAGGTCGCCATCAAGGACATCGCTGGGCGCGGTTGAGGTGACGCCGGTTCGCAGATCCTTCACGAGCTGGTACGGCTGGAGGACATAGCTGCGGATCTGGTGGCCCCAGCCGATGTCCGTTTTGGCGGCATTGACCGCGCTCGCTTCGGCCTCGCGCTTCTGCAATTCCGCCTCGTAAAGACGCGCCTTCAATTGCTTAAATGCCGATGCACGGTTCTTGTGCTGCGAACGCTCGTTCTGGCACGCGACGACGATTCCGGTCGGCAAGTGGGTGATGCGTACCGCGCTATCGGTCGTGTTGATATGCTGGCCGCCCGCTCCGCTGGCCCGATAGGTATCGATGCGCAATTCGGACTCGTTGATTTCGATCTCGATGTCGTCATCGACCTCTGGGTAGACCCAGACGCTCGAGAAGCTCGTGTGGCGTCGGGCGTTGGAATCGTATGGGCTGATCCGAACGAGGCGGTGCACGCCGCTCTCCACCTTCAGATTGCCGTAGGCATTCTCGCCTTTGATCAGGATCGTAGCGGACTTGATGCCTGCCTGCTCGCCGGAATGATGGTCGATCATCTCAACCTTGTAACCATGCCGCTCGCCCCAGCGGCTGTACATGCGAAGCAGCATCTCGGCCCAATCCTGGCTCTCCGTGCCGCCAGCGCCGGCATTCACTTCCACGTAGCTGTTGTTGGCGTCTGCCTCGCCCGCGAGAAGCGCCGCGACCTTGTCGCGCTCCGCCCGTTCGGCAAGATCCGCGAGGCTACGCACGGCATCATCGGCCAGCGCATCGTCGCCTTCGGCCTCGGCGAGTTCCATGAGCTCGACTGTATCCGTCAACTCGCGCTCGATTGCGCGGGTAGCATTGATGGCCTCTTCCAGCCGACGCCGCTCGCGCATGACCTCCTGAGCCGCCTTCGGGTCATCCCACAGGGACGAATCTTCGACCTTGGCATTGAGCTCGTCGAGCCGCTTCAGCGCGCGATCCCAGTCGAGGAATCGGCGCAGCAGCGACAAAGCGGCATTGATCTGATCGACATGGGCCTGCGCTTCGGCGCGCATTGGACGTGCTTTCGTTAAACAGCTGAATTCAGCTGAGAGCTAGTAGATGCCTGCCTGATTTTGCAAGGTTGGCTGTGCGGGCTGTGCAGGCTGTGGGGGCTCAGCAACCTGTTGCGCAGCCGGTCGAGGACGCGGACGAGCAACGTGCTGCGGCAACTCGGCCGTGGTTCGGGCAGGGTCCTGCTGAACGTCCTCGCCTTCTTGTCCGGGAAGACCGGGAATTCGCGATCGACGGAACGCACGGCGCGGTTCGGTCTGCGGCTGGAACGCCTCCCAGATCACAGCTGACTTCGGATCCTCCTGAACAGGGAAGGAGCCGTAGACGATACGGCCGGTCGCACGGTCGACCCTTGCCCAGCGTATGCCCTGCGGAGCGACGAACGGCACCTTGGGCTGTTCCTTCAACGCCGAGCGAGCCCAATCCTTGAAGATCGGCGCCGCAATACGGCCGCCCTGGGCGTAGCCGCCCATGCTGCGCGGCTGGTCGTACCCGAGATAGACGCCGCCGACGATGTCAGGTGTTCCGCCAACAAACCAGACGTTGGTCGGACCGGACGTCGTGCCGGTCTTGCCGAACATTGGGCGATCAAGGTCGCGAAGAACAGTCGCGGTACCGCGCTCAATGACGCCTTCCATGATGTGGACCATCTGGAATGCGGCCAGCGGATCGAGCAGCTGCCGATCGCGCGACGGCGGCCGGGGCATGCCCTTGCCGTCCCAGTCTGCCGTATTGCAATTGCCCATGACAGCGCAGCGGTTGTCGGACCGATAAATGACCTTGCCGTTGCGGTCCTGCACATAGTCGATGAGGGTCGGCTTCACCGCCCGCCCCTGATTGGCGAGCACCGCATAAGCGTTCACCAGCCGCAGGACAGTCGTTTCGCCGGCGCCAAGTGCGATTGACAGATAGTTCGGGAAGTCGCCGACGCCGAGCTTGCGAGCCGTATCGGTCACCTTCTGCATCCCGACTTCATTGGCAGTGCGCACCGTCATCAGGTTACGCGATTGCTCGACCCCCCAACGCATCGTCTTGGGACCGGCATAGCGCTTGTCGAAGTTCACGAAGCACTTGTCCGGGAGCCCGGGCCCTTGGCTCGTGCAGAAAGGTGCGTCGACGACGATGGAAGCAGGCGTGAAACCGTTCTCGAGCGCCGTTTCGTAGACAACCGGTTTGAATGCCGAGCCGGGCTGTCGAAGCGCCTGGGTCGCGCGATTGTAGCTGGAACCGATCACGTCGAACCCGCCCTGCATCGCAAGCACGCGACCCGTCCGCACTTCTTCCGCAACGAAGCCGCCGCCGATTTCCGGAATGGAACGCAACGCATATGTGCTCGCGCCGTCCTGCTTCACGATGATGACCATGCCGGGACGCAGATTGTCGAACGCGGTCCCGCCGCCGCCGCGCTTGGGCATGATCGCATTTGATCGTGGAAGCGTGGCTGTCGACCCGTTGGAGAAACCGATCGAGGCTGAATCTCCGCCCTTCGCAAGGACCACCGCCTTGCGCCAATCAGGGAAACCCGTTCCGACCGGAGTCCGGTCGAGCTGCGCGGCCCAGTCCTGTCCCAGGTCGACGTTAAGGCCCAAGTCACGCCAGCCTCGCCCGCCATCGAACTTGGCAAGCCCTTCGCGCAAAGCATTGGCTGCAGCGTCCTGCATCACGGGATTCATGGAGGTCCGCACCCAGAGGCCGCCGGCATAGACGCTGTTCGGCCCGTCCTCGGACTTCTCGCCATAGTTCTTGAGGAGCGTCCGGCGGACTTCCTCCATGAAGTATCCGCCCTGCTGCCGGAACTTCTCGTTGCTTCCGTAGCGGATGGTGCCGAGCGGCGTGGCCGCGGCCGACTGCCATGCCGCCTGGGTGATGTACCCGTTGTTGTACATCTCCTTGAGCACATAGTTGCGCCGGTTGAGCGCCTTCTGCGTCGCTCGGACCGGATCATAGTTGGACGGCGCCTTGGGAAGCACTGCAAGATAAGCGGCTTCCGGCAGGGTCAATTCGTTGACGTCCTTGTCGAAGTAAGCGCGGCTCGCCGCCTGCACCCCATAGGCGTTCCGGCCAAGGAAGATGGAGTTCAGGTAGATTTCGAGGATCCGCTCCTTGCTGAGCGTCGATTCCAGCCGAAATGCGAGGATCGCTTCCCGGGCCTTGCGCCCGATCGAATAGCTGCTGTCCTGGAGCAGGTTCTTGGCGACCTGCTGCGTGATCGTGGACCCGCCCTTGGCTCGACCACCACCGGTCGCCGTCTTCGTGGTGAAATCGAAGACCGCCCCGACTAGGCCGGGGTAGTCAATCCCGCCGTGCTTGAAGAAAGTCTTATCCTCCGCCGACACGAATGCGTGAACCAGCATCGGCGGAAACTCAATGTACGCCAGCTCAACGCGGCGTTCCCGAGCAAAAGTCTGGACCGGATTCCCTTCATAGCCGCGAACGTTCGTCGGAAGTGCGGGCTGATAGGCGAGAAGCGATTCCGATGACGGGATCGTCCGCGCGAAATAGATCCACATGCCGGCGAACAGGACGAACCCGGCGGCGATGGCAATTCCAAGCCAGCGGACCCAGCGCCGCTCGAACCAAGGGCCGATCCGGTCGAGTACTCGCCGGTTGAAGGCTACGAGGTCGGGCAGCTGGGAACCTGGGGCGGTAAGACGTTCAAGACGCATGTGTTGCAAGCCTCTAGCCGCATCGGAGCGCGGCTTAAAGGCCAAGCTTGCTTCGAAACGTCAGCTTAGCGGACGATACGAGTGGCGACGTCGGTTTCTATCGCCTGCGCCAGCGCCAGGACCATTTCGGCCCGCTGCTTCGGCTGCAGAAGCAGGGCTTCATCCTCCACATTACTGATGTAGCCGGCTTCGAAGAGCACTGCGGGAACTTCCGATCGGCGAAGGACTCGGAAATCCGCGAAGCGGTGGGGCTCCGGCCTCAGAAGGAAGCGTCCGGAGGACTTGCGGACCATCCGTTCTGCCAATGAAGCGGAGGCGCCCATTTGCTCCCTGAAGGCGAGATCCGATAGCATTCCCCTGACCGAGCCGTCTGTCTCGCTGGTCAGTCCTTCGCCCGACTTATTTTCTCTGGCGGCGAGCCGTGCGGCCTCCGCGTCGGAAGCCACGTCAGACAGCGAGTAGACTGTGGCGCCACGTGCAAGCGGGTTGGGCGCGCTGTCGATGTGCAGGGAAAGATAGATACTCGCGCCAAGGCGGCGAGCGATCTCCGCTCGCTGGTCAAGCGTCAGATAACGGTCGCTGTCACGCGTTAGAGCGACGCGGACTCGTCCTCGCTCCGCGAGCCTTGCACGAAGCTCCCTCGCAAGCGTTAGCGTTAGGTCTTTCTCCGTGCTGTTTCCGGAGACACCTGTTGCCCCTGGGTCGCGTCCGCCATGGCCCGGATCGATTACGACGATCGGCCGTCCCGGCGTGCTGGCCTGAGTGAGCTCGATATTTCCGACCGCAGAGCCCAACTCCACAGATACTTGGCCGGAGCGGGCCTCGCCCATTAGTGCGCGATTGTCAGGCTCATGACTTGTCTCAGGTCGGTCGGTCGCTCCGAGCGCAGCAGCCGCGAGGATGATCCCCGCAACGCTGATCGCCGCCCCCGCAGCCGCTCTTGTTACCTTCGACCTCGATACCATGACGTCACTCTATCACCTCAACCAAGTTAACGTGCAATTATTGCTGGATTTCAGCGCTGCCGGGCTACCTGTGGCAGTTGCGGCACTCGCCTCAGGATGCTAACCGCAATCAGTCTCCAGTCCATTCGCGGCCGGAGATCAGCGCCGCGATTCAAACGCGGCTTCACAGGTTGACGCTGAATGATGCCAAGTTACGCCCCTCGCCCGCTCACACAGAAGCGGCAAGGCGCGTCTCCCGCACTGAAATCCGGGATGGATCAGTCAGCAGAGGCAACTTCCCAAAAGATCGCCATGACCGTCGGCCCACACCCGACTGGAGTGGCCCTATCAATCGCGCGCCGCCGTTCGCAAAGGAGCGGCCTGCGCGCCCGGAGAATTTCTAATGTCCACGCGCATGCTGATCGACGCGCGCCACCCGGAGGAGACCCGGGTCGCGGTCGTCAATGGAAACCGCATCGAGGAATTTGATTTCGAGTCTGCCGAGCACAAGCAGCTCAAAGGCAATGTCTATCTCGCCAAGGTCACCAGGGTAGAGCCGTCGCTTCAGGCGGCGTTCGTCGATTACGGCGGAAACCGCCACGGCTTCCTGGCCTTCAGCGAAATCCACCCAGACTATTACCAGATTCCGAAGGCCGACCGCGAGGCGCTGCTTCGTGAGGAAGCCGAACATGCCGCCGAGGAAGAGCGCCTGCGTAGTGCGCAGGAAGAGCTCGACGAGGGCGAGGACGTCACCGCCGAGAGCAGCGAAGAAGAACCTGAAGGCGACGAAATCGGCACTGATGGCGACGGGACCGAAGAGACGGGCACAGGATCGAATCGCTCCCCGGTGGACGAATCCGCCGCCGACGAGCTGCGCAAGAAACGGCAGGCCCTTCGTCGCCGCTACAAGATCCAGGACGTGATTCAGCGCCGGCAGGTATTGCTCGTCCAGGTCGTGAAGGAAGAGCGCGGCAATAAGGGCGCGGCTCTGACGACCTACCTCAGCCTAGCCGGCCGCTACTGCGTCCTCATGCCCAATACGTCGCATGGCGGCGGGATTAGCCGGAAGATTTCGAACGGTGCCGACCGTAAGCGCCTCAAGCAAGTCATGGCGGATCTCAAACTGCCCTCGACCATGGGTCTGATCGTTCGCACGGCAGGGCTGTCGCGCACCAAGACCGAGATCAAGCGGGACTTCGACTATCTCGCCCGCCTGTGGGACGAAATCCGAGAGCGCACGCTGAAGAGTAGCGCTCCGGCTCTGATCTACCGTGACAGCGACCTCATCAAGCGCGCGATCCGCGATCTTTACCACCGCGACATCGACGAAGTGATTGTCGAAGGTGATGACGGCTATAAGGCGGCCAAGGGCTTCATGAAGCTACTGATGCCCAGCCACGTGCGCCGGGTGAAGCAGTACGCCGATCCGACGCCGATCTTCCAGCGCTTCGGGGTCGAGGACCAGCTCTCGGCCATGTACCAGCCCGTCGTCCAGCTGAAGTCGGGCGGCTACCTGGTCATCAATCCGACCGAGGCTCTCGTTTCGATCGACATCAACTCCGGCCGTTCGACCCGCGAGCACAACATCGAGCAGACAGCCTTCGCCACAAACCTGGAGGCGGCTGCTGAGATTGCTCGCCAGCTCCGCCTGCGCGACATGGCTGGCCTCATCGTGATCGACTTCATCGACATGGAGCAGTCGAGCCATGTCCGAAAGGTCGAGAAAGCGATGAAAGAGGCGCTTAAGAACGACCGTGCGCGAATCCAGGTCGGCCGGATCTCCAGCTTCGGACTCATGGAAATGAGTCGTCAGCGGCTGCGCACCGGCGTCCTCGAAGCCTCCACCAAGCCCTGCGCGCATTGCGAGGGAACGGGCCTGATGCGCACGGCTGCGTCGGCGGGCCTCTCCGCGCTTCGGATCGTGGAGGACGAGGCTGCGCGCGGACGAGGCGAGAAGATCCTACTTCGGGCGGGCCGCGAAGCCGCGATCTACCTGCTCAACAAGAAGCGCACCGAGCTAGGCGAAATCGAGGAGCGATACGGAGTGTCCGTCGAGGTCGCCATCGACGAAGCATTCGAAGGCGCTCGAATGACGGTCGAAAGTTCCGGACCGCGACCGGTCGTCCAGCAGCGCCGCCCCGAGCCGAGCGCCATCGAAGAGGACCTTGAGGAGGACGTCTTCGAGGAAGAGGATGAGGTCGAAGTCGACATGGAGGAGGAGGAAGAAGAGGCAAGCGAAGCGCGCGGCCCACAGGAGGATCGTCCTGGCCGGCGCCGCCGCCGTCGTCGGCGGGGTGGACGCGGAAGGCGCCGCGAAGGTGGCG
>Ga0207659_10000992_pt1 | contig 16870 bp, 17 predicted proteins | sample KBSM43metaG_FD_184330 | JGI IMG/M metagenome (GOLD analysis project Ga0207659, IMG submission 184330) | Miscanthus rhizosphere microbial communities from Kellogg Biological Station, Michigan, USA - KBS M4-3 metaG (SPAdes) (version 2) | ecosystem: Host-associated > Plants > Roots > Rhizosphere >...
CAGGCCGGACGCGGTTTTTGACGAGATTTTCATGTTTTGAGGCGTGTTTCGTGTGCGACCCTCTCCCCCCGGGAGAGGGTGTCGCGAAGCGACGGGTGAGGGATCTTTCGACCTGTAAATCCCTCATCCGGCCCCCCTTCTCTCGATGCCCCACCTTCTCCCGGTGGCAGAAGGAATAGAACGCTGCTCCGAAAATCTCCGCATGGATCAAACCTTACCCGCCAAACGTCAGGTTTGAGATCAGATCCCCCAGCCTCGTCTGAGCCGCAGCCATCTCCTTGTTGACGGTGTCGATGTGCGCTCGTCCCGCATCGATCTGGTCTTCCTGCCGCCGGAGCTGATCGAGATAGCGCGTGCGCAGCTGCTGCTCTTCATTGCCCTCACGGAGGGCCTTGAGATTCTCCCTCAGTCGTTCCTGATCGCGGAACAATGTGTCAATGCTCGCTTGCGTGGTTCCGATATCGGACCTCATGGCTGCGATCCGCTCCTGCATATCCACAATCTGACCCAGCTTCTCTTTCACCGACTGTGGCGTCTCTCGCCCCGCAAACAGAGTCAACTGCGGGCGTGTCAGCGCGGTCAGGGAAATATTCGTCTGCCTTGCGACAACTTCAGGAACTGCGAGCGTCGTGGACTGCGACGCATTCAGCGCCACTCGGAAACGATGGAAGCTATCTGTCGTCTCAAACGCATCGATTCCCTTCAGCGTGCGGTTGTTCAAGCGCGGATGCTCCACAATCAGCGATTTTTTCTCCGCTCCCTTGTTGCGAATCTCATACGTAGTCGTCAATACCGATTCCATGAAAAGCACCGCGATACCTTTGCTGACTGTGAGCCGCACGGTAGTTTCCGGCTGAGAATTCGTCTTGCCCGAGATCTGAATGTCGTTATCAACTCCGTAGCTGACCAGCGCCTTCTCTCCGCGCGGCAGATAGTCGAGCACCGCCTCGCCGGCATACCGTGTGTCCTGAAAGAACGTCACTGGCCCTGCCTCAAACGGAATGTCCGTGTTGTTCTCGAGCCTGGCGCCCAGCCTGGGGTTGCTTCTATCGGTGCGTGCGTTGAAGATCGATAGCCGTTCGATCTTCAACGTCTTCTGCAGGAAGGGCAGGAGCGCGCTCTGACGGCTCGCAATCCGAACCGGGAAAGGAAATTTGTACTCGTAGAAATCCTGCACACGAGAGGAATCGGCTTGTTGAAACGATACAGCAGCAGGAGTCAATTGGGGTGGTGGTGGAGTCGCAGGAGGAGGTGGAGCACCTGCTGCGCCTCGGCCACCCCCGCCCCCACGACCGCCGGCTGCAGCGGGCGCAGCGGCGCGCGCGGACTCGAAATTTCCAAGAGTTCCTGCCTGACCCTGTTGCCCTTGCTGCAGTTCCTCTTTCTCTGCGACCGCGGACTCATATCGACGAGGTGCCGCAACCTGACCGCCGGGCACCGCCACAGTCGTGCGATTCGTATAGAGTGGGTCGTACAAGTTCATGACAAACGAAACCGGTGCACCAGACAACAACGAAACCGAAACGTTCTCCCACGCTTCACCCGTTGGGTTGTCAATCTGCGCCCACCCCTGAATCTTGCTGTCGACTGCCCCGAGATCCACACGGTAACTCGTCTTCCACAACGGAAACTGCTGCAGATAAGCGACCTGAATCGGTCCGGGCGCCGGCACCGGATAGACACTGACTTCACGCGTCACGTCCTGCCGTCCTGCCGCGAGCACTTCCAAATAGGAGCGCAGCTGCTCACGAAGCTGCGGATCGACAAATTCGACAGACCGCACGTCGCTCAACCACACGCTCTGAAGCGAGCCATCACGAAGCAACACCGTCAGGCGGTAATCCGAAGAGGTCGTCTGTGGCGCTGTCGTGTGGTCCGTCTGCTGGACCGCAACAAGCTTCCCTTGCAAGTCCTTGCCGCCGTGATCCAGTTTGATCTCGGCTCCCTTTATCTGAATCAGGAATCCCCCCAGCCCGGTATCCGGTCCCGAAAGGTCGAAGGGAAAGCGGGACAGCATGTGGCTTGAGGGAATCCCCGCGGTATAACCCACAGAGTAGAGACTTCCCGTATCCGGATTCCATGCCGTGAACGACTTGAGGATGTCATTCATGTCCTCAGGATGGAACGTCAGGCTCACCGGCGCCGTGATCTGGCCGCTGCGAACAATGTAGGCCATGCCGTTTTTGTAAAGCAGAACGCGGGTAATGCCCAGAGGCTGCTGCGCTAGAAGAGCCTGGGTCACCAGGAGCGATGCAAGGAGAATGCCCAACGCTTTTCTCACAACTGTCTCCTTTCAAATACGAGTCACCTGAAGGGTTAACGGACCAGCTTCACGAAATCTTAGGGTAAAGGTAAACAAATTCTTCAGATCTTTCGTGCAGGAAATCTATGCGCGGATCAATCTGGCGGCTGTGAAAGGTTGGGCTGAAAAAAATAGGATCCACTACTGCCGGAGATGATGCAGTAGTGGATCTCTCATCTACCCAGCGTCCCTCTAGTTTGTAGTCGGGCTGTCACCAGTGCTGGGGAACCGAAGGCCTTTCAGGTAGAAATCGAGCTGGGCGCGTTCCACGGTCTTGCGGATAACCGCAGAAAGCTCGGTTCCGGGATCATCGATCAGCAGGGAAAGTTCCCGGATCAACTCTTCCACTCGAACTTCTTCAGCAACCACGAGTTCCGTCGTGACCCCGCGGCTGACAATTGGTGACGTCGCCTCCTCGAGGATTTGGGTTGTCCGGTCGAATTCTTCCTTCAGATGCAGACAGTCCAACTCCTTCTGAGCAGCGACATCCGTAAGCTCTTCCAGTTTTTCGCGCAGTCGATTCTGCTCTTGCAGGAGTTCTGCACTCTTGCTTTCTGCTTCCTTCAGATCAGAAACGCAGATCGCATAGGCCGCCTGCGCCTCGGTCAGTAAAACCTTTGCGTCATCAAGTTCTGTCTGGAGCTCAGCCAGATCCTCCTGGTCCTGCTTGCGAAGCTGATCCTTTTCAGCTTCAAGCTCGGTCCGGACGCGCGCAATGGCGGCATCGACCCCGCTCTGCACTGCCGTTGCGACGGCCTGTTCACTCTGGAGCTGGGCTATTCGCTGGTCCTCAGCGGCGGTGGCGAGGGCCTGAGACAGTCGATCCCGTTCCGCAGCAAGTTCGGCGTTCTCCGACCCGCGGCGAGCGCACAAGTGCATTGCTGCATCCATTTCTTGCCGAAGTCGATCGCGGTCTACTGCCCACTCTTTTCGCGCACTGTCGACGGCCTCCTCTACTTGCTGGGATGAAGCCGCGCCTCCGTTTCCAACCGCCTGCAGTTGGTGAATCTCTTCCCTCAGTTTCTCTTCTTCCGCCGACCACTCCGTCCTGGCGCGTTGGACAGCCGTCGCAATCTGGCGATCGAGAGCGATGGCCGCGCCCATTTCGGTATCCGCAACGAGTTGCTGCGTCCTTTCGAGGTCTTCAAGAAGCCGGCCGCGTTCTTCGGCCCATTGGGCTCCTCCGTCGGCAGATCGCTGGAGCTCCGCGCGAAGTCTTTCGATTTCCGCGGTGAGCTCAGCGCGCGCGCGGTCGACGGCAGCGGCCACCTGGCGTTCCAGGGCAATGGCCGCACCGTCTTCGCTTTCGCTAAGCTGACTTCGAAGTTGATCGTGCTGCGCGAGAAGTTGCGCCCGTTCCTGCACCCAGGCTGCGCCGGCTGAATCTTCGTTAGCCGGGTCGCCTTGAGCCGGATCGCCCTGCGTGCGTTCGCGCGCGGCCGCTACGGCCGATTCGCTATCCCTGACCTGCCGCCGAAGCTGGTCGCACGCCGCAACGAGCTGGGCGCGTTCACGCTTCCACAGCGCTGACGCTTCCATCATGCGATTGAGTGCACTTTGGAGCTCTTCACGGTCTGTCTCTTTTAACGACAGCCCGCCGGCCGCCATCTCCTGTTTTGCGAGTACTTGCATGGTTGGTACGAGTCCTATTTACCCATCACGACCGGGATTTCAGTGTTGACGCAGCGAGGGCCGCTCTTATCCGACACCGGAGAGAACTTCCAGCGTTCGACGGCATTACGGACGGCGTTGTTGAGTATGACGTTGCTGCCCGTGGCGTCCGCGTTTGTGACGGTACCACTCTCATCGATTCTCGCCTTAACCTTCACCGTAATCTGGGTGTTCTGCAGGTATGCACGACTGCCTGGCGGGATCTCCGGGTCAACCTTGGTCTTCAGACGAGCCAAAGCCAGCTGGGAATCCATCTGCAGGCAGCTATCCTTCTTAGCAATGGCAGAACTCTCGACCACCGTGTCAGTCTTTGAATCCAATCTGGCAACCCTGGGCGGGGACGATTGCGCGTTAGTGCAGGTCTTCATCTGGTTCTGAAGGTCGTCGGCAAACGCGGGCTCCGGAACCATTTCGGCAACCTGGCCGCGGATCTGACTCGTGCTCGGGGAGTCGCCCCCCGCACAAGTTCGATTCCAGGTGTCCACAAGCGACGTCATTGCTTTTCGGTATTCCTGCGTGATGCGAGTGATGGTCTGCGGATTGGCGCTCTCGCCGAGAGCAGTGATCTGCCGGTAGTCCGAAGCCGCTGCCTTGTAGTCTTTCGCGTCGAAGTTCTTTTGCCACTGGAGCAGCAAACGATCTTCGGCGACTTGCAACTTATTCTCCGTCAGCTCGACGTATTGAGCCACCAATTCATGCTTGGGCGACAACTTGAGAGCCGTTCGAAAGGACTTCAATGCCGACGAAAAGTCTCCTTGCTTGTAATACGTGAGCCCGGTTTTGTAGAGAAGTTCCGCGGCATCCGGTTCAACATCGGACAAACCCCCGCACTTGGGGCGCATCGCCCTATGGATACTCATCAGCGTCCCGGCGTCGCCGGCTGAAAGACTCTTTCGTGCCTCCTGAACGGCTGTCTCGCACCGCATTCTGTTTTGCTCGGTCTTCGCGTCGTTTGCCAGCGCCACAACCTTCGGTGAGAACTGTTTGGCGTCGAGCACGTATTCGGGATCCAGAGCAAAAAGCTCGGTGAGGAATGTTTTCGCGGATGCGGTGTCGTTGAGGCCGATGTTGGCCAGAGCCAGCTGAAGCTTCGTGGCAATCTTGTCCTGCAGCCTGTCAGGCCGCATAACCAGAGCATCGTTTACACGAGCCAGCACCTGGATCGATTCAACAAACTTGGCTTCAAAGTAGAGCGCCTCCGCTCGAGCCAGACCATCCTTGATTTCATCCTGTGGAACGGGCTGGGTTGCGGATTGAAGCGTCACAAATAGAGCGAGCACATATGGGAACATTGGATACCTCTTCTACTGAAAAACCATTTGGATCGTGGAGTCTCCTTCCTTGACCCGATGGTTCTTCGGCGGGAAGTTGGGATTCTCAAACGTCAGAACACTTCCAATAGGAACGCGAACAGAACTCAGGGGAGTCTGACCCAGCGCTTTCCGGGAAGTCCCCTCAAGGAATACCTGCGCCCATGGCCGCGCATTGATCTGAACGGTGGTTTCAAACGTGACGAACGCCGTGATCGTTTCCCCGGAACGGATATCGTGAGTCATCACGGTACGAAGATCGCCGTGGCGATACTCGATCATTTGACGTCCCGGCGGGAACGGCAGAGTTGTTGGTGTAGCGCCGAGATACTTGTCGCCGATATAGATGTCTGCGGCAATGGCAGAATTCACGGCTAACGAGCCCGACTCCTTACTGACGGCAGGCTTGTTTGCCGGCGAAGGAACGGCAGATACGGCTGCTGCGGTTATAACGGGCGCCGCGCTTTTTACGGGAACCGGAACAGGAGGGACGTACGAACTGCTTGCGGTCTTCGGAGCCAGTTCCACTGTTGACGTTGTCACAGGCGAGGCTGTTGCCGGCGCCGGGGTGACGGCAACCGGCCTGGAGATGGTCGTCTCTGCTTCCGCAACCGTTCCAGTCGCCTTTGATTTGAAGAACCAAAGACCGGCCGCAAGAACCACGACGGCGACGCAGATGAGCGGAAGCTTCAAGCTCATCCCCTCCCCTCGCGATTCTGGCTCCTTGGCGACCGGTTTTGGACTCGCAGTGAACGCTGTTTCTTCAAGTTGATTCGTTCGGCTGGCCGAACTGACTTGAGTCGTGGCAGCAGTCGAGCCTTTCGCAACCGCGAGAAGTTCCTTCGCCTCCGAGTTGGTGGCGTCAAGATAAAGAATCTTGAGGAGGATGATCTCTGCAGCCTTCCTATACTTTTGCCCGTCGGTCATGCTGCGCGAGTCTTCAAGCAGGGCGCGCGCATCGTTGAGATCGCGCTGGATGTCGCCTTGAATGGCTTCGTAAAGTGCGTTGGCTTCTGCGTTGCCTGGATCGGCAAGAAGCACTCGATGCGTAATGTCGACGCACTCTTTGGTGCGTTTCTCCTGATACGCTGTTCGAGCTTGTGCTGTTAGTTCCGCAAACTCCCGCCCGGGAGTCGATTCATTTTTTACAGTCGCTGTATCCATTTGGGTGATGTCCTTGCGAAAAAACGGACTTCTGAGAGGCCATGTGCACGCACAATTCCACTTGGTAACACGAGGGTTTCGTGTGAGATGACCTTGCACTGGAAATGCCCGAAAGGGCCCGACGACATCGCTCTCAATCGGCAGAGCGGTGCCGGCGGAAGGAGCCATTGATAGACCCCCGCCCCGAACAAGTGCTTGCAGGATTAACGACTTCGGACGAGGAGCGCGCAGCCTCGGCCTGGTTGTCGGTACGCCCGTGGCTAATAAGCCCGGAGGAAACAGACAGAGACTTTCGCCTCAATCGTGGTGTGTGCTGGATCACATCCCGGCGCCTCCGTGCCTATAAACTTGGTGGACTCATTCAACCTTCTTGCAACCTGTGCGGGTTCCAGTAACATGGGCTTTCATGGACGTGACCTGGACTGAAGGGATCCTGTCGCTCGCGATTGGAATCGGCCTGGCAGCCGCAACGGGCATGCGGGTGTTTGTGCCCCTGCTCGTGCTGGGTGTGACGGCGCGAATGGAATGGCTTCCCCTGTCTGCGGGCTTTCAGTGGCTGTCTACCTGGCCGGCGATCATCGCGCTGGCCATTGCGGCGGTTCTCGAGATCGGCGCCTACTACATTCCGTTGATCGACAACTTTCTTGATCTACTTGCCAGCCCACTGGCGGTAATGGCGGGCATCGTGGCGACGGCGGCAGTCGTAACCGATCTGCCTCCACTGGTTCGATGGTCCGTGGCTATCGTTGCAGGTGGAGGAACTGCGGGGGTCGTTCAGACGGCCATGTCTGTCGTGCGGCTCAAGAGCACAGCGCTGACCGCTGGCTTCGGGAACTTCGTCGTTTCCACATTTGAATTGATCGCTTCGCTGGCTGCTTCGCTGATTGCCATACTCGCGCCGGTCATTGCAATGCTCGTGGTGTTTGGACTCCTCGTGGTCTTTCTCGCGTTGACCAGGAACCGCACGCCCGTCCGGCGACAACTGACTTAGCTATTCAAGGTCTATTGCCCGCCAGGTTTCTGGGCCCGGCTTTGACGCAGGTAGTGCGGACTGTATTGAAGGCCGTACGGCGTGGTGATCTTTTGCGCTGCCTTATGCTGCGCGAATTCCACTTTTGAGACGCGAATAGCCTCAAGCTCGTCCGCTGTGCAGTCGCGAAGGCTGATCTCTTCGCGAGGCACGAAGAAGACCTGCCCGATCGGCATCGTATGCGCTCCGGGAAATCCCTCTCCCGGTTGCAGGACGTAACGAAATTCGGATTCGTGGGCAAACCAGTCCGTCTCAACCCGGACGACCAGAGCAGGAGCAATAGGTCTTTCAATCATGTTGAAGATCGGGGTGTAAACGGTATCCCATCCCAACGGGGTCTGAAAGTTTGTCGAGCCACGCAGCGAAATGGCGCCCGCAGGCGTGCCGAGATCTTCGGGCACGAGGAATGCTCTCATCACCAGCTTTGCATCCTCGACAGAGATTGGGGCCTCTTTAACGGCGAACTTTACCTCTTCGCGCGTCATGCCGATGCCGCCGAGGGGAAGCACGATCAAAATGGAGAAAAGCGGGTCCCACTTTCCCAGCGCGTTGCTCTGGAAATAGGTGAAGGTGTATTGCCCTTCTCCCTGATATTCGATGTAGTACGACTCATGGGGCTCCAACGCTGGGAACACCATGAATCCAAGCGAACTTCCAGCCTCCAGCACCGGACAATGCCGCGCGTGCTGAGGCAAGAGAGGTCGCTGGCTTTCGCGGCGGGGCTTCAGACCGACGCCAGGGCGCGCAGAATTCGGAAACAGGCGAACTTCCATGCCGTCGTATGTTAGGGCAGGAAGCGAAGATTCATCCCGAAAAACTCCTTCGCCCTGCCCATCGCGCCGCTACCACTGATTTCGATTCAACCACGGTCTAGAGTGAACCTCGTCTGCCATCCGAAAGTCTTCGACGAGCTGAAGTTCCTCGGAAGACATGGCCACAACTTCGACAACCTGACCCTCATCGAGTTCCTGCAACCGGACTCTCTGCCCGTTTCGGAACTCAACGGCATCCCGGTAAGTCGCCGCGTCTGCAGACAGCTGACGGAACGTCACCGGCTCTTCGTCCGATACACGATGCCGCTTTTGAATGCTGGCTGCGATTCCCGTGAGGCGAAGCTGGGCTCCATCGGGAATGCAAACCGCGCACTCTTCCGCTGGCACTGAGAAGAACTGCTTAAGAGCGGCTATCCATGTCTTTGGCTTTTCGACGGGACTGAGATACCGGCCTGACGTGAGTCCTTTTGATCCAGTCTGAAACCGGTGAACGATGAGGACCTCGCCTTGCTCAGCAAGGCGATTCCGAATTCCCTGAAGCGAATAATCGCACATGCTTCTCCTCCTTCTAGTTGGGAATCTATCCGCGGAGGGGATGCGAGAGCCAGACGGTGGTTGAGAGTCAGAATAGGTTGCAGCTTGAACAACTCTCCAGCAACCGACACTCCGATCAAAGGGATAGAGTAATTCGAGTGTACGCCCCGAAATGGCTTCGGAGCAATCCTCTTTCAAGAAGTCAGATTTCAGAAGTCGGACAGTTGGGGGTCAACCGATCAGGCTGACCCCCAAAAGCAGATGCAGATGTGGATTCTTATCGTCGGTTGTCACGGCCATACGCGCGCCCGCGTCCGCCGTTAATATCAAGCGAGGAAATCTGGTTGTCCCAATTTAAAGACGACGTCATTCGCAACCTGCGCAAATCCGCAACGTCGTGTTCAACGGTGACGCGATCGCCCCGGAAATTGATGTCGCGGTAGATCGTCACGCGCGCAACTCCGTAAACGCGAATCGACGAGATCCGATCGTTCCAGCTGGTACTCCTGCCCAGATCCGTAATCTCATCTCCGGACCCAAAGCAGGCGTAGCGGCCGCGGAAGTTGATGTCTTCGTAGATACACACATGGCTTCGGCCGTTCCAGCGTTCATCACGATAGCGGTACTCGTCACGATAGCGATCGTCATCACGATAGCGATCATCATCGCGACGGCGGTCATCATCACGATAAACGTCTCGGGGCTCAACCCTCGCGGGCACAGGCTCTCTGTAGACTTCAGTTCGCGGCTCATAACGCGCCGGCAACAGGCGCACCGATTCGATCGCGTCGTTCCACGTTAATGTCACAACCGAATTGCCGCCCAGCCTTCTCTGAGCCAGATCGCTCATGTCGCCCCCGACTTCCATCGACGCGCCTTCAAAATTCTTATTCGCGAAAACGGTGACGTGGGCATCCCCATAGACCCGAATCGAGGAGATCTTGTTCCCATGACCGCCTAGGTCGCCGATCTGCTCGCCCGGCATGAAGCATTGTTCCCAGCCACTGTAGTTATTGTTCTCGTAGACACAGACCATATTTCGTCTCGCCTGTGCCGTCGTCGTCAGAGACGCGACGCCGAAGATCCCGATCACTACTCCTAGAGTTACCGTAAGTTTTCTCATAAAACTGGCTCCTCGTTCCATAGACGGCTCCAGCCGCTTTTTGATTCGGCCTCAAGATACGGCCGGGTCATAAGCTGTGCAACAATAGCCGCTCGTGAAAACCTTTTTCCTTCGTAAACGTCCAAGGCTCAGGCGTCTGCTGCTCGCGGCTGGGATCGCTGTTTTCCTCTTCTTGTTTGTATTCCTGCCTGTCTCACTATCGTTCCTGATCACAAACAGTCACTTTCGCTTTCCGGAACGGGGCCCGCGAGACCCTTCAGCGGTGGGACTTGAAACGAAAGACGTCGAGTTCCGAAGCGACGACGGCATCTCTCTGCGCGGATGGTGGAACGCTGGAGAGGCGGGAAAGCCGGTCATCATTTTCGTTCACGGATTGAACCGATCCCGCAGAGAGCATCTCGAGCGGGCATCAGAGTCGCGCAAGCGCGGTTACGGTGTGCTGCTTTTTGATTTGCGGAATCACGGCGACAGCGACCCGGCTTACACCACACTGGGCGTAAAGGAAAGCCATGACGTCTGTGCGGCGCGTGATTTTGTCAGGACCGAAACAGGCGGGCGACCTCAGATTCTTTGGGGCGTCTCACTCGGAGCATCGACAGCGCTGCTCGCCGAGCAACGCTGCCCGGGTTCCGCAGCCATCATCTCGGACAGTTCCTTCCTGTCGTTCTCTGAAACGATCAAACATCATTTCAGGCTTGTCTTTCGCCTGCCCTCGTTCCCGATCGCCAACATGATCATTGGACTGACTCGTTGGCGCATGGATTTTCGTCCGCAGGATGGCGACGTTGAAGCTGCGGTTGCGGGCCTTCACGACGTTCCGATTCTTTTCATCGCGGGTGGAGCCGATGTAAGAATGCCGCCGGAGCTTGCGCAGCGACTGGCTTCCCGCGCGTCAAGCCCCGCCAAGGAGCTTCTTGTCGTTCCGGGCGCCGCGCATGGACAGGCTTTTTCGCACGATCGCGAAACGTACCTGCGGGCTGTGTTCAGTTTTCTTGATCGGATGACGGCAACAAGGTAGGACTTGCCGCATCTGCTTCCTCAAAAGGAAGGCAGATGCGGATTAGAGGATTCTTACTGTTCGCGGGCTGCAGGGTTAGAGGACCCGGCAAAGAGTCTTGTTCCGTTCTCGAAGGTGATGCTGGTGATGTTCGCGGTGGGACTTCCGTTTCGCGCCTGCCATCCTTCCACAAGAAGAACAGTGCCTGCCTTGAGGTCTTCCTTTCTCCACCCGCGGCGCAGGAGTGAGTTTGCTGCGCTGGTTTCCAAAGCCCAGTTGGTGACCTTCCCGTTGGGACCAACCACATCGATGTAGATCCAGGCATGCGGATTTGCCCACTTCATCAGAGTGAGCTTGCCGGTGAGTTTCACAGGCTTGTTGGTGTCAAACTCGGCCGCAAAGGAATGATGGGCAATTGCCGGAGACGCAACTGCGAGGGCAGCCGCAAGGAAGCCCACAAGGATTCCGATCTTCTTCATACGTTTGCTCATCAACTACTCCTTCTTGTTCTTGGCTCGATACTCGTCCCGGACATCCTTCAGGTGCTGCAAGTCTCCGTTATCTTCGTGGCAGGCGACTTCTAGCAACTCGTCGTCCTGGCGGTCCAGGTTCATTCGGATCGTCCACGGCCGGGTGTAAGCAATCGTGTCGGTTACCGTGGCCTCGTAGGTAATCCGATTGCCGCTCACAGGAGTAAGACGTTCGACGACCTTCGCATCATGACTCAGCACATCACCGACTTCATTCAACCAGGTCTTACCGTTGAGGTTCCTGGTGTCGACTACGAGGGTATCGCCTTCCCAGCGACCCACGGAATCGCCCTGCCAAAGACGAACATCGTCAGGGATGTGGGCACGGCCATCGAGCGGAATCTGACGCCAGTTCATGCGCTCAAACAGCATGACCACGTAACCCGCCGGCTGAATAATCTGGACCGGCGACGGCGTATAGATTGACCGGGGAACTCCGGCAACGAAGCAGTGAGCGGTGGGATCGTCGTAGCCACGATGGGGAAGCTCTCGCTCAATACGCTCGGCGCGGGCCCACGGCTGATAGGGCAGTTTTCCATCTGGCGGATCCACGACGACTCCGCGGCTGGGAGGAATAAGGCCGTTTGCCGGCTTATTTTCCAAACCGTAATTTGCGCCGCCTGCGTCCGCCTGGTACCAGCCGGTCAAATCAGGTTTACCATCGGGCATTCGGCGAATTGGAGGGGGTGGTGGTGCTGCCTGGCCGCCTCTGCGCTGACCTCGCTGCTGCGCAGCAACGGGCAGCGGCGCAAACGATACCATCGCTGTTGCGGCCAAGAGAACTCCAACAAGCAGTGCGTTAGCTCTGATCATGAATCTCCTTAACGCTTTGGATACCACGTGCGGGTATCGCGCTCGAAGTCACCGTTCTTTTCTTCCTTCTCGGCCTGGCACTGATACTCGAGGACGCGGCTCTTATTCTTTACCCGGTGAATAGGGAAACTGATTTAGGGCCGCGTGAAAACTTCGGGATCGGTGATCGTCGCTTCGTATCGAATCGTGTCAGGGTCGGTGAGCGTATAGCGTTCCGTGACGTGCATCTTGTCGCTGTGATAGTTGCCCGCCTGATCGAACCAGGTCCGATCGTTGCTTCCGATGACGTCCACAACGAGGGTATTCCCCTCCCAGCGCCCGCGCGAATCTCCCATCCACGAATCGATTCCCGGATGTGGAGACGCTTTCGTCGTCGTGTAGATAAGACGAAAGACCGACGACCATTCAAACGTGAACGCAATATGGTCCTTCGCCTGAAATATCTGGTACGGGTGGTCGAGGTACATGATCCGTGGAACACCAGGCATGAAGCAGCTGTTGAGAGGATCCGATTTGGCTCGATCCGCAAAATTCTGGCGCTTCTTCGCTTCCGCTCCAGGCTTGTAAGGAATCTGCTGCCCTTCCGCAAAGGGCTGAACGTCGGCTGCGGCCTTGCCGTCCGACTGCCAGATTCCCTGCAAGTCGGGTTTTCCATCCGGCAGACGAGGCAGCGCCCCTGCAGCAGGTCCGCGCTGCGCAGCGAGGAACGACACACACAATGCTGTTGTCAGAACGGCCGCTACCAAGAGATATCGGCCGGACCTCGAAGACCCTAACGTCATGAACTCACCTCAAGTATTGACTCGTGGATTCTACAATGAAACACCCTGGATCTGGGACTGTTGTCCCGTGGCAGTAGTGCCCCTCAGCCTGGCACATTCGGACGGGAAATCAGGGACAGAGAGCAATTAAGCGGGCGAGGGATTTTCAGGCCTGCAAATCCGTCTTCCGTTTAATTGCTCTCTGTCCCTAATTTCCCCCCGGGTGCGGGAAATGCCTTTCTCATCGTGAACGCAAAAGGCGTAGGCCCGTCGCGCCGGACGCAGCGCAGGCGGTCCGCAGACTCCGCAATACTGGGGCGATGGCCGATCGGAATCCACCACAAGGCGACGGAAGCTCCGACAATGGAATCCACCCACTGATGGCGTTCGTTCAGGAGTTCGGCGTGGGTACTAAAGAAGGTGTAATTTCGCAGATCCTCCAGGCTCTCCCACACCGACATGTTGTAAAAGAACCGGTCGCGGTGAAAGCCTGGAAAATCCCCTTCGAAGGGTTCGAGCGCTTCCGGCGTCGCCTGGGAACCAGGTAACCGCCAGACGAAACCAGGGGATTCTTCAGCGAGCCGATTGATCTCGTCGACACGGCTCGCAAGGCCGGACATCACCGAATCCTGGAGCGCACCGTGCATCCACGCTATGTTGGCCTGTGCCAGATGGAAATTCACGCTTTGGGCTTTTCGAAATTGAACATCCAGTTGATGCCGAATTGATCCTCAATCATGCCGAAGCGCGCACCCCAGAATGTGTCCTGAAGCGGCATGGTGATCTTCCCATTTTCGCCGAGAGCCGCAAAGTATCTTTCCGTCTCTTCAAGAGTCCCGCAGTTCAGGCAGATGCTGAAGTTGTTGCCACGCTGGAAAGGCATTCCGAGCATCGTGTCCGAAGCCATGAGGACACAGGAGCCCTTCGTCAATTTTGCGTGCATGGTCCTGTCTTTCGCGTCCGGTGGAACGTCAATTTTTGCCTCCGAAAAAGGCATCAGGGACAACTCGGCACCCAGACACCGTGCATAGAACTTCATGGCATCGCGAGCGTTCCCATCGAAATTCAGGTACGTAATTATTTCTTTCATGACGCTTCCCCCATCAACTCCGGACTGATGAGTTAGTGGTTTGTCCGGCAACACGGGAAGTTTTTCGCGTGATAGCCAGGATCAGAGAGCCGATGCCCCAGGGCACGAGAGAACCCGCAGTCGTTCCGATGAAGAGATGAGCTGCGACGTGAGCCCACGGTGACCCACCGCCGAAATTGAATTCGGGCGCGTTGAAAATGTTGTCGTGCCCCGTGACGACAGTAAGGAGGATTCCCACGAGACTGATGACCTGCGTTGAAAGGTTTAGAAGTGCGCATATCACCAGCAGCTGTTTGTAGCTGCCAAATCCGGTGGTGTGGACGCGTATCGAATAGTAGACAACGGCAATCCAGACCAGGGCGGTCATGCTGAACCATTTGGCCGTATCGTTCGACGCGCCGCTGAGCGAAAGCACCAGTCTTACGATTCCCGCAACAGGAATCAGAATCAGAAACGGCTTGCAGAAGGCAACGTAGTCCGAGAGTGGCTTTCCAAAGATAGTCATACGGTTTCTCCTATGCTTTTTTTGTGATCTTCTTTTCAAGCTCACGCGCCTGATCGATGGCCTCACTCGGCGCAAAGTCCTCGAGTTCGAAGAACTGGCGGATTTCGATTTCTCCCTCGCCGCGATCCTGGGGATTTGGGCAGCGCTTCGCCCAGTCGATGGCTTCCTGTTTCGACTTGACGTTGATCACCCAATAGCCGGCAATCAACTCCTTGGTTTCCGCGAAAGGCCCGTCGACGACAGTAACCTTGTCTCCGGAGAACTTGACGCGCGCGCCTTTGGAACTGGACTGGAGTCCGGAAAGGTCCACGAGAATACCGGCATTCGCCATCTGCTCGTTGTAACTGGTCATTGCGGCAATCAGCTCGTTGCTCGGCATCACGCCGGCTTCACTTTCCTTACTGGCTTTGACAATCATCATGAATCGCATTGAGGGGTCTCCTTCTGTATTTCGTCTTTTAGTGCCGGTTCAATCGGCTCTTCACAGGTATGTCGAACGGTGGGATGCCGGATCGACATCTTTCCCGAAAATTGTCGTCAGTCGGGCAGACCGGGAATCTCCATGACAGGACGAACTTCGACCGTACCCCACTTCGCTGCAGGGATTCGCGAGGCGATAGTGATGGCTTCGTCCAGATTTTCCGCGTTAATCAGGTAGTAACCGCCGAGTTGTTCCCGTGTTTCCGCGAAGGGGCCGTCTGTCACCAGGCGCTTATTGTCCCGCACCTGGACACTGGTCGCGGTGGACGTCAGATGGAGCGGAGAGGCCGCCAGATAATTTCCGCTCGACTGAATCTCGCGCGCCAGTTGCGCGGACTTCACGTAGCAGTCCTCTCTCTCCTCCTGGGTTATGGAGTTCTTTTCATCCGCATAAATGAGCAGCATGTATCGCATCGTGTGCCTCCATTCCTGAATCGAATGGCGAGAGTCGCAATCGACACCTCGACTGAAAGTTTTTATAGTGTTGTGATGCTCTTTGACGTAAGCGTCGCCATAGACAAGGTTTACAGATCCGACTGGAGCCGTATAGTCGCCGCCCTCATCCGGCTCGTTGGCGACTTCGATCTTGCTGAGGAGGTTGCGCAGGAAGCCTTTGCCGCTGCGGTCGATCAGTGGCCGGTCTCCGGGCTCCCAGAGTTCCCCCGCGCATGGATCATCCAGACTGCGCGACACAAGGCAATCGATCGCATTCGCCGGCGAGTCCGTTTCGAAGAGAAGATAGAATCGTACGCCGCATCCGGATTAATTCCAACAGCCGAAGAGCCGAACCTCGAAACCAACGACATTCCAGACGATCGTCTTCGACTCATCTTCACGTGCTGCCACCCCGCCCTTGCGCCCGAGGCGCAAGTCGGCCTGACGCTCCGCATGCTTGGTGGTCTCGAGACCGACGAGATCGCGAGGGCGTTTCTGGTGCCCGAAGCGACAATGGCCCAGCGGCTCGTTCGAGCGAAGAGAAAGATTCGTGATGCCGCCATTCCCTACAGCGTGCCGGAAGCGAAGGAATTGCCTGAGCGGCTCGGCACAGTGCTGACGGTCATCTATCTCATCTTCAACGAAGGGTACGCAGCTACGCGTGGAGGCCCACTGTTGAGAGCGGACCTGTGCTCCGAGGCTATTCGACTCGGACGGCTGGTGAGAGCGCTCATGGCGCAGTCGCCTCCTGCCGAAGCGACGGGACTACTCGCGCTCATGCTGCTTCACGATTCGAGGCGCGATGCGCGGCTCGATGTTGAAGGAGATCTCATCCTCCTCGACGAGCAGGATCGGAGCCGATGGAGGCAGGAGCAGATTCTCGAAGCGTTACCGCTGGTCTCCGAAGCTCTTCGCGATACACCAGGGCCATTCTCCATTCAGGCAGCGATTGCCGCAGTTCATTGTCAGGCCGCACGGCCGGAAGATACGGACTGGCCACAGATCGTCGCACTCTACGGCCTGCTCGAACGCGTGCAACCTTCACCGATCGTATCGCTCAATCGCGCCGTCGCTGTTGCCATGGTGGACGGGCCCGAAAGCGCACTGCGTCTCATCGATGCGCTGGACAACGCAGGGCAACTCGAAGGCTATCACTTGCTGCACGCCACCCGGGCCGACATGCTCCGCCGCGCGGGTCTATTCAAGGACGCTGCGGCCGCCTACGGGAAAGCCCTCACCCTTGCCACGAATGACAGCGAGCGCCGATTCCTCGAGCGGCGGTTGACTGAAGTTCAAGGCAGGTGACTTATGAAAGCTATTCTCACCGCTGCGATTCTCCTGCTGCTGCCAGC
>Ga0207659_10000993_pt1 | contig 16870 bp, 7 predicted proteins | sample KBSM43metaG_FD_184330 | JGI IMG/M metagenome (GOLD analysis project Ga0207659, IMG submission 184330) | Miscanthus rhizosphere microbial communities from Kellogg Biological Station, Michigan, USA - KBS M4-3 metaG (SPAdes) (version 2) | ecosystem: Host-associated > Plants > Roots > Rhizosphere >...
AAGACTGGATGGCCGGCGGCAATGAGTCGGCACGAGCCGATGCGTGGCGGCAGATCGCCGAACGGTTCGGCGCGAAGCGTGCGGCGTGGATCGTTCGGGTGCTGACGCCCACAAATGCGTCGCAGCGCCCGACGTCACAGACGCTTCCCGGATCTTCCCTTGAAGCACCGCCAGTCTTCCCGCCGATCGTCGTCGCCACGCAGAGCGAGACGTGGCGTCACGCCCCTCAGGCGCGACTGTTGCCGGATCGCTGGGTGGCGACGGTGCACTCTGGGGGACACCTCGCGATCACCGTGACCGGCGGGGCCATTCAGCGTCCGCTCTCGGTCGGTCCGAATCCACTTGCACCGGCTCCCGATGATGAAACGGACGCGGCGATCGCCCGCGGTGACCAGCTGGCGATCGATGCCGGCATGAAGTGGATGACGGATTTCACCGACGCGGAAAACGCCGGCATGGCACTGCGCATTCCGCTTTCGCCGGCGATCATGACGGCCGGGATCGACAGTCTCGTGGTCTTCGGCGTGGTGAGGTCGCTGACCGTTGCGGAGACGGCAACGCAGTTGGCTGACCTGCTCGATGCCCATCACTATACCGACGGCCTCGCCTTCATCCGCCCCGGCACCGCGACGAACAACACCGAGGATCGGCGCGCCGGGTACCGCTCCGACGATGCGGGCCACGAGCGCAGCTTCGCCATCGAGGTCACGAACCCGGTCACGTTGGACGACAACAACGCGCAACGCGTGGGCACTGCGCTTGGCCTGCCGTTCGATCGCATCCTCGCAACGTTCGGTCGTGTCGAGCGCGGACTGGAGCGCGACGACAGCGACATGCGCAGTATGAACGCCGCGCTGTGGCAGGTGGGATGGGGCTACTTCCTGAGCAACATGATCGGATCGGAGGCGGGACTGACGCCGGCGGACCTTGAGTGGGCCCGCCGGCACTTCCTCGATCACGTGCGCGCCTTCGGACCATTCCCCGCCATCCGCTGCGGGGCGCAACCGTACGGCATCCTCCCGGTGACGTCGCTCGACCTCTGGCAACCGGGCGCCGCCGAAGGGACGAGCGCGCAAGATGTCTGGCTCAGGGGCATGCTGCAGTCGTTGCGCGAGACGATCTGGCGGCCGGCTGCGGCATCGGTCGCGCGGATCGGCAACCGGCAGAACCCACCGGATCCCGATGCCGATCTCAACGACGTGATGCGGACCGATGCCGTGTCGCATGCGTATCGGACGCGCAACTCGTTTGGCACCCATTTCCTGCAGCATCTGTATCAGTTCGTCGGCTCCGGCATTGCCGACAGCGATCCTGCGCAGACCGCGCTTCTACAGCAGCTCGGCGTGACGTGGCGCCCACGGCTCTCGCGTGTCCGCCATGCGGGCTGGCGCCGCCCGGTCGTCACACCGCTCGTGCAGCGCGGAGAGATCTCGCCCTGGGCGAAGCTCGCTCCCAATTACATCGCGACGCTGCTGAATGAGCAGAACATCGCGCAACTGATTCTTGCGCGGCCGGACCCGAACGACAGGAGTTACAGCACGAGCTTGTTGCACGCGCTCCTGCGCCACGCGCTCCTGCGGGAAATCGCGTACGCGGCGGCAAGGCTACAGGCCGACGAGACCGGTACGAACCTCGCCACGCTGCTCCGTGACGCAGAACTCGTAGATCTGGTGACCGGGGCACAGCCCACGTTCCACTGGAAGCGCCAGCTCGAGCAGCGCCTCGCGGCAACCGGCGGCAGAACGATCCGCGAGTTCCTCGAATCGCAAACGACCTTCTCCGCGCCCGCGCTGGCGGCGCTGGGGGACTTCCGCGACAGTCTCGAGCATCTGAAGGATCTCGACACCGAAGCGCTGTCGCACCTGATGCAGGGAACGCTGGACCTCTCGTCGCATCGGCTCGACGCGTGGGTCACGGCGATCGCGACCAAGCGGCTCGCGTCGATGCATGTAGACGGCCCGGCAGGTCAATACGTCGGCGCATACGGGTGGGTCGAAAACCTCAAGCCGATTCCGCCATCAATGGTGAAGCCGGTCACCACGCTGCCGGCTGGCGAGCCCGGTCCGCTTCAGACGGCCACGGGCGACACCGGGTTCATTCATGCACCGTCGGTGGCGCACGCTGCGACCGCCGCGGCCCTCCGCAACGCCCAACTCGGACCAACCGGCGTGCCGGAGCCCGACGGTCCCTTTGCGATCGATCTCTCCTCCCGTCGCGTGCGCGAAGCGTCACGGCTGCTCGAAGGTGTGCGGCAGGGTCAGCCGCTCGGCGCCCTGCTCGGCTATCGCGTGGAACGCCTGCTTCACGACACCGTCGTGGACAACGGCCGCAGCCTGGATCGGTTCGTCGCGCCGCTGCGTCGTATCGCGCCGCTCGTCGCCCGCGCTGGCGCGCCGATCAGCGTTGCGGTCGACAGGATCGCCGCAAACAATGTGGTTGACGGCCTGGTACTCCACCGCCGATGGCAGGAAGACCGGAGCGCAGTGCTAGCCGAACTGAACACGGCGAGCATGGGCACCAGCGACCTCTCGGCGCTCACGGCGATCATGGGCTCGCTCGACGACATGATCGACGGCCTCGGCGATGCCCTCACGGCCGAATCGGCGTACCAGATGGTGCGCGGCAATACCTCGCGTACGTCGAGCACGCTTGCCGCGATCGCGCAGGGCGACGCGCCGCCGCCCGAGTTGGAGGTGACGCGCACCCCGCGCTCCGGCACGTCGATCACCCATCGCGTCCTCCTGCTCATGAGCGGCCCCAACGTCAACACGCCGGGCTGGCTCGGCGTCGACGGCGCGGTCCGCGGAGCAGCCGACAAGATGCTGAACTTCTGGGTGTTCAAGCTGTTCGGCGACGGTACGAAGATCCGCTGCACGGTCGAGCGGGTGGACGATGCGACGGGTGCGGTCGCCGAGACACGAAGCTTCCCGTTGAGCGAGCTCGAGATCACGCCGCTCGATGTCGTGTATGACGTCGAAGCCACCACTCGCGCAGCACAGGAATCGGAGATCACGCTCAGCGAGATCGAGCAGCGTGTGCTCTACCACGCCAAGCACAAGGCCGGCGGTTTCGATCCGCTCGCGACGCTTCGGCTGCAACACGCACGGCCGGCGAATCTCGCCGCTGGCGAGGTGACGCTGTTCGACGTGCTCGAGCAGGCGCGTGACATCCGGCGCCTGCTGCGCGCGGCGCGCGGCGCCGACCCGGAGGATCTCAATCCTCCCGAGCGCATCGCCCAGGGGACGATCGATCTGGTCGATCTCGACGCGCGCGTCGTCAAGGCCGAGAACGCGCTGAACGCAGCGCACAAGGCGCTCGCGAATCTGATCGCCCGCGTCAGCACGACCACCACCGCCGAGATGTTGCGTACGGCGCTCCTGAAGCTGGGCTCGTTCAGCATCGCGCCGGCCATTCCGGTCAGCGCGGCGGGCGAGAGCCCGGCGGCGATCGCGGCGCTCGCCAGGCAGGGACAGGCGCTGCTGAAGGTCAGCGACGCGCGATTGAATCAAGGCGCGCTGCTGCGCGCCGAGCCAGCCGCAGCCGATCAGCGGGGCCGCCGCGAACAGCTGGTGGCCCGGCTGCGTGCCGTGTTCGGGTCGGGGTTCGTCGTTCTGCCGAAGTTCACGTTCGATGCGACAACGGCAAGCGAATTCGCCAGTGCGCTTGCGGCCAGCACGGCCGCCCAGGGTGGGGACGCACTCGCCGCCAACACGTGGTTCGCGCGCTCCGCGCGAGTGCGGGAAGGCGTTGCGCACATGGGGGCTTGTCTGCAACGCGCGGACGTGCTCGGTGCTGGCGCACGGCTCAACCTGAGCGTCGCGCAGTTGCCCTTCGTCTCCGGCGAGCGCTGGGTCGGCCTGTCACCGGCCCCTTCCGCCGCCATGCCACCGAGCAAGTTGTCGCTCGTGCTTCACACGATTGGGCCGCTCAACCCGACGCTGGTCATGACGGGCCTGCTGGTGGACGAGTGGGTGGAGATCGTGCCGAACACGTGCGAGACCACCGCGATCGCCTTCCAATTCGACGTGCCTGATTCCTGTGCGCCACAGTGCGTGCTGATTGCCGTGCCGCCCGTGCCCGGGCAGGATTGGACCACGGAATCGCTGCGGCGCGTGCTGATGGAAACGCTGGACCTCGCGAAGCTGCGCGCCGTGGACACCGAGGCGCTTGGTGCGGCCGCGCAGCATCTCCCGGGGCTCTACCTCGCGTTCAACACCGAGGACCATGCAGTCTCGACCGATTTCGTGCCGCTCACGATTTAAGGGGACGTCATGCCACCGCCGCAGCTTTTCCTCAATATCACGTCGCCAGCGGGCAACCTTCCGCCAGTGGATCGCACGTTCCAGATGGCGGGAAACATCTCGTGGCTGTTCGCGCCTGACGACTGGTCGCTGACCGCCAAAGGCGTAACCGTGCAGTTCGGACCCGGGGGCCCGAACATGGGGGCCAACTTCGTCGGCACCACGCTGAACTGGCAGTGCAGCGGGACCGTGCCTTCGTCGATTCCGTGGGGATCGATGGTTCAGCTGAGCATTGCCGCAGTAGCGAGGTTCGCGACGTCCGGCGCACCCGCCACCTTGAGGGTGTCGACAACGTACATGGTGCGGCTGTTTCCAGCCATTCCCCCGAACATCGGGTTGAGCCCGTTCGCGTCTCCGATCATCGCGCGTGAGATGCCTGTCAGCTTTGCGTTCGAGGGGTTTGCAACCAGCCCGCAGGCGCCCATCGTGGTGGTGCAGTACAAGGTCGAAGGCGGTCAGTTCGCCAACGCGGTGAACGTCAGCGGGAACTGGTCGCAGTTCCGCATCATATTGCCGCTGCCGCCAACCACCGCCGGGAACGATCACACGCTCACGATCCGCGCGACGGACACATTCGGCACAACGGGCGAGATTTCGACGCCGATTGCGGTGCAGCAGCAACCACCGATCGTCGCTCCACCCGATTCGAAGACGACCTTGTCCGGTGCGCCGACCACGTCGTCGATCACGAGCTGGACGCGACTCGAGCCGCAGTGCGTCGATGCGGACATGGGTATCACCTCGAGCGCGCGCCTGTTCGATCCACTCTGGATGCTGACGCGGCAATGGCAGATGGGCGAATTCCAAGGTGAGGACGCGGGCACGCCGGTTCAGGCTCGAGTGCGTGCTACCAGCGCGATGCTCACGCGACAGTTCTTGGGAGAGGTCGCGAAGCCCACGGGAGCCGGTCCAGCGATTATCCCGGCACTCCCCTACGATGCGGGGCGCGCGCCGCTCGAAGTCCTCGTCGAGCGGCGCCGCATGCGAGCCGCCAGCGCTGATGACCCTCGAATGTTGACGTTCGCGGTCGATGCAGGGCTGCACTTCCTGCGGATGCTGGAGCTGCAAACCGTCTCGAAGAGCTATCGATCCGTGTTCGTCACCAAGTTCGCGCTGCAGCCAGTGGATGAAGACAGCATCGCGCTCATCGACAATGCCACGTCGCGGTACCTGCAGTCGATGGTGGGGCGCGCACCGGACGGCCGTCAGATTGCGACCGCACTCCGCACGTCTGGTGCCGCGCAACTCGTGGCCGACGCCGCGCTGAACATCGCCACGGCCGATCGGCCGAAGGTTCAAGCCGCGGCAGCTGCATGGCTCTCCTGGTTCGACGCCATGTACAGCGAACCGGCAGGGACAACCGACGATGCATGGAATCCGCCGCGGCTGGAATACGCGCTGTCGGTCGGCGCCCGCCTGTCGGCGAATGCGGAAGACGACACGACGTTTTCCGCGTCTGAGGTGGACGGCCCGATGGACTGGAGCTCGTTCGATCTCAACAGGCAGGCGTCGCTCACGACCGCCGCGGATCAGGTCACGACGTCCCTGGTCGAAGCCGTGATCCCCGCCCCGGTCACATTTCCCAGTGCGCCGGCGCCGCGTTTCTGGGAGATGGAAGACGCTCGGCTTGCCTACGGGCTCATCCCGGTCGGCCCTACCGACCTGGCGCACCTGATGATGATCGAGTACGCGAGCAGCTACGGGAACGACTGGTTCGTCGTGCCGCTGACACTCCCCGTCGGGTCCGTGACGCGGGTCGATTCGCTGGTCGTGACCGACACCTTTGGCGTGCGCAATCTGGTTCGACCGATCAACGATCCGGCCCTGCCGCCTGCCTTCTTCTCGATGTGGCAGCCATCTGTGAAGAACCCGCCGTCGAGTGCGGCGCTGAAGGTGGTCCCGAACCGCTTCTTCCTTCCGCCTACCCTGCCGCGGACGCTCGACAGCGCGCCGCTCGAGGAAGTGCTGTTCATGCGAGACGAGATGGCGAACGTCGCCTGGGCGATCGAACGGACAATCGAGAATCCAATCGAGCAGCCCGTGCGACGCTACGAAGAGCGGGATTCGGTGCCACCGCCCACCGCTGATCAGACGCTCGGTCTGCCGCGCTACCTGCTGTCGTCGCACGTGCCTGCGAACTGGATTCCGCTCGTGCCCGTACAGCTTCCAAACCCGTTGCAGCCGAACACTCCGGGTCAGGTGCTGACACGCCTGAAGCGCGGGGCGATGCTGCAGCCCGATGGCACGACCACAGTTCACTCGGCGAGAGGCGACGTGCTGTCTTCGACACCCAGCCTTCTGCTTTACGACGAGGAGGTTCCTCGCGAAGGTGTGCGCATCATCCGTCAGCGTCGCCTGGCGCGCTGGACCGACGGCTCGACTTGGCTCTGGACGGCGTTCCGAAACGAGGTCGGTCAGGGCGAAGGCGCGAGCGGGCTGAAGTTCGACCAGGTGCTCGAGCCGGTAAGGACGTCGACGCCATGAGCCGAAATCTGATCCAGCCCCATGTTGTCTTTGGACCGGCGCAATCTACGGCGGCGCGCCGTGTCAGCGGGCTGCCGTCGACGGCGGCGCGATGCGAATGACGCCGACGCCGTTTTCAATGGCGAGAGCGGTACCGAATGGCTTCGAGAGCCGCTGCACTTTCGCGAGAATCTCCTGCGCTACCGCCGGTGCCGGCACCATCGGAATGCCGATCTTCGAGAGTGGCCGGTACCCCTTCCCCACGTCGGCAGGATGCACGCGCACTTCGGCGAGCCGGCCGCCCTCGAACCGCGTCGAGACGAGCAGCGCTTCCATGTTGTCCTGGTGCGACAGTCCGAGTCGATCGACGTTCACCTGGTTGCGCTCGGCCCGCGTGAGATCCCCGTCCGCGTTGTCGTTGCCGATCGGCGAATTCATGTAGAAGGCGAAGTTCGACAGCCCATAGAAGATCGGCTTCCCCTTGTAGATCTCGATGCCGCGCAGCGTGTGGACGCCGTGGCCGACGAACATGTCGGCGCCGTTGTCGATGGCAGCGTGCGCGAACTCGACGAGGAAGTCGGGCACGTTGTTGTCGAACGAGTAGCGCTGGAAAGTGAAGCTGTTCTGGTGCGCGTGCACCGAGACCATCATGAAGTCGGCGAAATACTTTCCGTTGCGGATGCTGCGCAGGTTCTCGCGCAAATCTTCCGCGTTCATCTCATAGCTCACGTCGCCGGTCTTGGCGCCGACCTTGTAGTTCTTGCCGAACAACTGCAGTCGGTCGGGACGGTCGGCGCCCACCGGTGCCGGCACCGAGACTTCCCCGCGACGCGCGTTGGCCGCATCACGGATCTTCTTCAGCGACTCGAACTCGGCCGCGGTGACGATCTGATACGTCGTGAGCCGGAGCGGATTCAGTCCCGGCGCACCGCCCATGGTGCCGGAGCGCGATGTGGCGGCCGTTCGGGCGAATGATGGCCCCTGGTTGTCCCCGCCCGGCGCGTTGTCGCTGATCGGCATCAGCGCCACCAAGCCGACGCGACCTTTCGGCGTCATCACATACGCGGCATCGCGCGCCTCTTCCAGGTTGCGTCCGGTGCCCGCGTGCACGATCCCGGCTTCGTCGAGCAGCGCGTCGGTGGAAAACATCCCATCGTCTTTGTTGTCGCCGGTGTGGTTGTTGGCGCGGCCGGCGAGGCGGATGCCCATCGCCTTCATGTCAGCCGCTGCTGCTTTCGGCGCAAGCAGACCGCCGACGGGACCCTCGAAGCGCGGCAGGTCTGCGATGGACGACTCCGCGTTGGCGAAGCCGAGGTCGGCGTCGCGAATGATCTTCAGCAGGCTCTGCAGCCGCGGCTCTTCGAGCGGCACGATCGGCGCCATCGCGCCGAAGATGTCGCCGACTGCCGCGACGGTGAACGGCGCGTCGATCTTCATGACCAGCTCACGCGCCGGGTCGAGACGCGCGGGTGGTTCGCCCTGCGCCGGCCGCGCGTTCTGGCCGGAGTTGTAAAGGCCGCACGTTGCGCCGTTGGCGGGCATAGATCGCCTGCCAGCTTTACAGATGTTCGACGAACCACTGGAACCGGCGACCGTAGTTCGGTTGCGTTGCTGTCCAGGCGCGTTTCACTGCATCGAGCTTTCTCCACTGGCGGAAGATCGCCATCCAGCCCTTGTTGTGGGGATGGTCGCTGGCGTGTTCGAGATCGAGGTCGATGAATATCCGCTGCATCAGATCGAGCAATGCCACGCCGAGAAACATGGGGTCCCGCTGATTCCCCGGCGGAACGGCTTCGCCAAAGAATGCCGCATCGATGAGCGCAAGGTTCGGATCCTTGCGAACCCGCTCGAGCAGTTCGTCATACTGCGTGGCATGGTCACTGAAATGGTCTTCGATGGCCGCGTTCGCTGGATACCAGTAATCGGAAAGGCGGTCGAGCCGAGTGTAGGCGGGGGTCTCTTCGTCCGCGAAAGGCAGAGCGAACGTGGTCTTCGCAACGTGGACGCCAAGCTTACGGTAGCTCTCGAACTGTGATTCGTCGAAGAACTGATCAGCGGTCGACTGATGCGGGAAAGCGTGCTGGCGGGTCCCGTACTCGAGCACGTCCGTCGGCTCGTCGCCCGTCAGCGACGCCTTGAGATACACCAGCGTCCCCATCTGGCCATCCGGATAACGAATGTCACCGATCACGGTGTGAACGCTCGAATACTGTGTATCAGTCAAGGGGTGAATCCGGGTGGCGCGTACGGTGATCTCGGTACCGAGATCCAGCCGACATTTGCGGATCGCGTTCCCGAGCCCATTGAACGATAGCGCGCTGTCTTGCTCGGCATCGCAGGCGACGATGTAACGGCAGCGACGTCGCACCAGTTCGTAGACGCCGAGATTTTCGAAATGCCCGCCATCCGACAGATTCACGAAATGCGTATCGTCGCTTGTGAATCCGAGCAGCTCGTTGACCAGATAGAGCAGCCCACGGCGAGGTGTCGAGCGGAGCCAGTTGAACTTGTCGCGTGGATTCCCCATCCACCATCCCAAACGCGCGTTGAACACCGTCATCAGGAAGCCGAGCGCCGGGGACGAGTGATAACCCATGTTCGGGCTGGCGGCGGCGCCAGAGATGGCAACCGCTGTTCCGAGCCCGATGCCGAACGGCGGATACCCGTAAAGAAATGACGAACGGAACCCCTGGTTGGCAAAGCGGCCAGGCCGCTGCCTGGAAGGCACACGGTACTCATAGCCGCTGAAGATCGGCGTGAACGAGAAGGACTGCGCCTTGCGCTCCTGCCACGCGAGGTCGCCTCCGGTGACGAGGTTCAGAGCGACGTTGATGATCGGGAGCGGTCCCACGTAGGGCGAGTTCCTCTCCTGTTTGTCCTTAATGACCTTCTTGATCTGCGGGTCGCATTCGCCGGGCTCTACTCTCAGCTCGGCTAACTTGACGTCGTCGGCTGGATCCAGCCCTGTGAAGGGATCCGGTGACCGCAGTGCACCGACACTGGTGCCTTCTCGCGACGCGCCAAGATAGCAGCGCACCAACCGGTTCTTATAGAAGTGATGCATCGAGAATTCGTTCACGTCGACGCGGCACGACAGGAGGAATGCGCAGAGGAGTAGACCTGGACCGGCCAGCAACCAGTGCTTCGTCAGGCCGATCCCGGACCAATGGGGCTGATTGAGGATTTCGTACGTGCGTCCGACCGGCGAGACTCCAATTACCAGCCAGAACGCGGCTGTCGATACCACAGCGAGGAGACCGACGATGAATACGAACGGCGCCATGTCGACGATCCAACGCCGCAGACGGTGGTTCTTCAGTGCCGCGCGAATTCCGCCGGCGCTGCCACTGTCTTTGCCGAGCAGCACGCCCGCCCCAGTCCATAGCGCCCACCCCAGACCGCCGCTGGCGACGATCGCCTGCTTGATCGCGGTATCGGCGAGCGCGAACACGTAGGCTGAGTACATTGCGAACGCGAACAACACGATCCATGACAGGTTGACGATGGTGAGCCAGGCGCCAACGCGGCTCCACCACTCGCGATGTTCGTCCAGCAGATTGCGCCCCAGCACGCCGATCTTGAGCACGATCACGAGCGACATGATCATGATCATGGCCGGCAGACCCCACACCGTTGCGATGGAACGCCGCCGAATCCCCTGCCGGTCAGCTCGCGCGGAGCTCGACGATGATGCCGTTGTTATCACGGAACCGCACGACGTCGGGCTCGTCGGCCGACGGGAGGATTTCTGCCGACAACTCCCGCAGTCGAGTCGTCAGAGTGTTGCGATCGAAGGCCGCGACCTTGATCGCATAGTGCGCAATCGTCGGCTTCTCCCCCGCAGCCACCTGCTGAAGGCCGATGCGGGTGCCACGCTCCAGTTGAAACCAGACACGTCCGTTCGCGTCGCGCGGCCGCTCGGCGGACTGCCCGTACAGCTGACGGTAGTACGGCAGGGAGCGCTCGAGATTCGAGACGAGCAACAACACGTGATCGACACCGAGAGGAGAGACGACGCCCTGGCCTTCGACCGGTAAGGGGGAATTCACCGCTGCAGTGACCAGACCGGCGGGAGGTTGAAAGAGCTGCAGCTCGAGTCCATCTGGATCGGGCCACATACCGATTGCGCCGGGCCCGGTCGCCACAGACGGCAGACCGGCCTCCTTCAGCGCGGTCTCAAAACCCGCTCGCTGATAGACCTTCGCGAGCACGCAGTAGTGGCCGATCGACGATGGCCGATTCCCCGCCGCGCCGATCGCAATGTAACCCACCTGACGATCCTGCGGCAGATCGCCGAGCAGGACGAAATATCGCAGCGTGTCGCGCACCGGCTGCTGATGCAGCGTCGTCTTGAAGACGCGTGCGTAGAACCTCGCAGACGCCGCCGGGTCGGGGACGATGATGTCGAGGTGTTCCAGCCCGAGGTTGTCGAGCGGGAGTTTCTGCGCCGCCGGAGCCTGCGCCAGCGTCGCCGCTGACAATGCCGTCACGCACGCAATGACCCCGGTTGCCAGGATTCGGTTCATCAGGCGGGCTTCCTCTCTCAGTTCAGCATCAACGATGCCGATACTGCTCCGTTGCCGCGTGTCTGCATTCTGAATTCTGCATTACCCAGATCAGACATCCAACACTCCCGTCCCGTCGCCAAATTTCTCCGTCGGCACGTCGAGCTTGTTCAGAATCGCGGCCAGCAAATTCGACATCCGCGTGTCCTTGGCGAACTGCAGATGCCGTCCGCCTTTCAACTGTCCCGACGCGTTGCCAGCCAGCACGATAGGAAGCGGGCTGAAGTTGTGCTGGTTGCCATCGCTCAATGAGCTGCCGTACAGCACCAGCGAATGATCGAGTAGCGTACCGTCTCCGTCCGGCGTCTTATTCAGCCGGTCGACGAAGTAGGCGAACTTCGTCATGTGGTACGCGTTGAGCTGCGCAAAGCGATCCATGTTGCCGCGGTCGTTGGAATGGTGTGACAGGTTGTGGAACGGATCGCGAATGGTGGTTTCGGGATACGTGGCCGTGCTCAGCTCGCGCGCGAACATCAGCGTCGAGACCCGCGTGATCTCGGCCTGGAAGGCCAGCACCTGCAGATCCATCAACAGCTTGAGATGTTCCTGGAAGGTCGGCGGTACGCCGGTCGGCAGTTCCGGCAGCTGCAGATCGCTTTTGACGCTCGCTTCGGCTCGCTGAATACGCCGTTCGACTTCGCGCACATCGTCGAGGTATTGCGTGAGGCGGACGCGATCGCTCGAGCCCAGGTCCTTCTGCAGCGAGCCGATCTGCCCCATCACCGAATCGAGCAGGCTGCGCGATTCCTGGCGGCGGGCGCGGCGCTCCGCATCGGACCCGCCGTCGCCAAACAGCTTCTCGAACACGAGCCGCGGATTGTTCTGCATCGGCTGCGGGTCGCTCGGCGACTTCCACGAAATGGAGTTGCGGTAGGCGCAGCTGAATGTCGCTTCGCAGGCGAGCACGGCTTCTTCAATCGAGAGCTCGAGCGACGGAAGCGGCGTGTCCTGACCGATCTGTCTGGCCGCAACCTGATCGACGGAGACACCGAGATGCGCGCGCGCACCGCGCTCAGGCACGGCGCCGGTGAGGAACACGGCGGCCGCGCGCGTGTGATTTGCGCCGGCCGATACGTCGGCGCCACCAGCTCCCGCGACGAACGGGTGCGCCAGACCGCTCACGATGTTGACGTGCTCGCGGAATGGCTCGAGCGGCTTCAGGATCTCGGTGAACGCAAAGCCGCTCCCCTCGGTCGCCGGCGTCCACTTGTCCATCGTCGCGCCGTGCGGCACGTAGAAGCACGCGAAGCGGTTCTTCGGGCTCGCGGCCGTCGATCGCACCGGCGTCTGCGCGGGAGCCATCGCGTCGAGAAATGGCAGCGCAATCATCGCCCCGGTCCCGTGCAGGAACGTCCGGCGCGACAGCTGTCTCTTGAAAATGAACATCGCGAGCGACCTCCGTTACGAACCCGTCTTCGTCCGCATTTGAAACTGCGGCGTCCGAACCACTCCGAGCACCATCGACGAGAAGCGATTGCCGCTCTGCGCCATCGCGCCCGTGATGCCGCGCACGGCCGGCATGTCTTCGGGTCGCATCGCACGTCCGGTGGCGTAGGTGAGCAGCTTCTCGGCCATCACCGTGACGAACACATCCGACCGCGCCAGCAGTGCGCGCCGCAACGACTCGGGCCCATTGATCTTCGTGCCGTCGGCCATTTGCGACGATGCATCGATGGGCGTCTTGCCGTCCATCGTGCGCCACTTGCCGGTGTTGTCGAAATTCTCGAGAGCAAGACCAACCGGATCGATCAGCCGATGACACGCCGCACACGTAGGACTCGCACGGTGAAGCTCGAGCCGCTGGCGCAGCGAAGTCACCTTCACTTGCTCGGGATCCTTTTCCAGGTTGGTTTCGACACCGGGCGGGGGCTGCGGCGGTGGCGCCCCGAGCACATTTTCGAGAATCCACTTGCCGCGAACGACGGGCGACGTGCGATTCGCCGCCGAGGTGAGTGTGAGGATACTTCCCTGTCCGAGCAGCCCACGACGCGGACTGTCTTCCGGCAGCGCGATGCGGCGCATGCGCGATCCCAGCACACCCGGGATCCCATAGTGACGCGCGAGGCGCTCGTCGACGAACGTGAAGTCGGAATCGAGCAGATTCACGACGCTGCGATCCTCCTGTACGATCGTGCGGAACACCATCTCGGTCTCACGCTGCAGAGAGCTCCGCAGGTTGGCGTCGAAGTCGGGCGAGTCGGGACGGGCATTCTTCAGCTCGCGCAGATAGAGCCACTGCCCGGCAAAATTGTTCACCAGCGCCTCTGCACGCGGGTCCGCGAGCATTCGCCGCACCTGCCGCTCGAGCTCCGCTGGTTCCTTCAATACACCGCGGACCGCCGCCTCGCGCAATTGATCGTCCGGGATTGAGCTCCACAAGAAGAACGAGAGCCTCGATGCGAGGTCGAGCTCGGTCAGGCGATACGCCGCGCCCGCAGCCACGCCCGCCGGCTCGCGCTCCATGCGGAAGAGGAACTGCGGATCGACCAGCACGCGCGCCACCGCGCGCCGGATTCCGAATTCGAAGCCGGCACTCTGCGGCCGAGCGCGGAAGAACTCGAGGAGCGTCTGCACGTCAGCGCTCGACTCCGCGATGGGCCGCCGATACGCACGCGTCGCGAGCGTCGAGAGAATCCGCTTCGCGCACGATTCCTCGTCGGCAAGCGATGTTGGCGAGCAGATCAGCACACGCCGGCGGCTCGGTGTGTCGCCCGGGCCGGTCACGTTGAACGGACCACTGATGACGACCTGTGTAATGCCGGGGGTACGCGCATTGACGTGAAAGATCCCGTCGGCGCCTGTCGTGCGCGTACGAACGACAGGTGCTGCGGCGAGCGTGTGCGCGCCCGCCGGAACACGAATGCGCGTTGCGCCGCGCCCCTGTATGGCGACCCGCGCACCATCGATCGCGACGTATAGATCTTCTGCGCGCGGGCCTGCCGCCGGTGGCCCGCCAAGGCGTGCCCCGCCTCCCTGCGCCACCTGCAGGTCGTACTCCGCATCGAGCGGGAATGTGTGACGCACGATGATTCCCCCTCGCGTGCCGAGGGGAAGACCATCGAGATGCACGTCCTGCGACAGATCGCCGGGAACGCGATAGACGGCGCGATCGAGACCGATGGACGGATCGCCAAGCGCGAGCCGGCTGATCTTTGCGGCCGCTGCGATGTAGCCCTCGATCAGGGCGGGTGACACCGTGAGGACATCGGCGATGTTGTCGAACCCGGCGGCCGAATCGTCTGGCGGGAGGAGCGCGCTGACGTCCACGTCAAGTGCGAGCAGGTCGCGAATCACGTTCGCGTACTCCGCCCGGTTCAGGCGGTGCAGCGCCGGTGCGCCCGGGTCGAGCTGACGTGCCGCCAAACGATCGAGCGCGGACTCGAGCGACGCGGCGAATGTCTCGCGCGCGGCTGCAGCCGGCCTGGGCGCACCGTCGGGAGGCATCATGCCGGTCCGCAACTTGCGGACGACTTTCTCCCACACGTCCGCGTGCCCGTCGAGCATCCGCGGGTCGAGCGTGTCCAGAGCGAGCCCGCCGCTTTTCACCCGCGCGTTGTGGCAACTGACGCAGTACTGCTTCAGGAACGCGGCATCGGGCGGCGCCGCGGCAGACGTCCGGACGTCGGGTCCCTGGCTCTGTGTGAGCGCAGGCGCAGTGGCACATGCGAAGACGATCGCGGCGCACCAGAGAACTCTGCTCGTCACTTCCGTGCGTCTCCCGTGGGCCCGCCACGCTCATTTGCCAGCTTCTTGATCAGCGCCATCGTCGACGGCTTCGCGACCGGCGAGTTCGTCGCCAGGAACACGCCTTCCGCCCAGACCAGCGGGGTGCGGCCCTCTTTGTCGGGCACATCGATCTTTGCACCGTGCTTCACGAGCAGCTCGATGATGTCGTCCGATCCGCGGTTGGCCGCACCATGAACCGCCGCCAGCCCCATGGCGTTCACCGCGTTGACGTCGCCGCCGATCTCGAGACAGAGCTGGACGGCCTCGAGCCCGTATGCCGGCGATTCCGAGAACGTCTGGCCGGCCACCCAGTTGACGCCGGCCGCCGCCATCAGCGCGGTCGTGCCGTTGAATGTCGTGATGTTCGGATCGGCGCCCTTCTCGAGCAGACGGCGCATGACCGGAACGTCGCCCGACTGCGCCGCACGGATGAACGCCGTCTGGCCCGTGAAGTCCACCCACTCGAGCGAGCCAAGCGGCAGCATGTAGCGGCGCTGCGGAGGAAACTCCTTCACGCGCGCGTTCACATCGACGCCTTTGTCGAGAAGCATCGTAATGATCTGCATCGCCGCGTCGCGATCGACGCCGTTCTCGGTTGCGCCGCTGCGGATATCGAGATTGCGGATCTCCACGGCCGCCCACAGCGGCGTGCGACCGTAAGCGTCTGCCTTGCGGACGTCGGCACCGGCCGTCACGAGGTAGCGGGCCACGTCGAGCTGGTTGTTGGTAATGGCCATCATCAGCGGCGTCATCCCGTTGGGGTCGGCCGCGTTCACGTCGGCGCCAGCCGCAACGAGCGATTCAGCTGACGCACGCGCGCCGTCGCGCGCGGCAAAGAGCAATGGCGTCATGCCGCCAGGCGTCGGCAATTGCTCACCCTGCGGAGGTACTCCGCCGCGGACGATCCCTACGCCGTGGGAACCGCCGCCCGCACCGGGCGGGCGCACATCGGGCTTCGCGCCGACACGGGTGCGTGCATCCACCGCCGCACCATGCTGAAGCAGCATGGTGACGATCGCCCCTTTGTCGTCCCGCACCGCATACATGAGCGCGGTGTGGCCCAGTTCAGGCTCGGCGGCATTGACCTGCGCACCGCGATCCAGGAGCAGTCGCACGACGTCATCATTCCCTGCGCGGACTGCCGCCATCAGCAGTGTGTCTCCGGTGCCATCAACCGTGTTGACATCCGCACCAGCGCTCAGGAGCCGCGTCACGATACCAGCGTTGCCCTGTTCGGCAGCGATGTAGATCGGCGTGATGTGGAATGCATTGGCGGCGCGGACGCTCGCACCTGCCTTGATCAACTCGTCAACGGTGGCCAGATCGTCGGACCAGACAGCGAAATGGAGCGCGGTTGCCCCATCCGCGTCCACGGCGTTCACGTCCACGCGCTCCCGCAGCAGCAGACGGATCGCGGCCGCGTCCCCGCGTGCTGCCGCCTGCACAAGACGCTGATCGGCATTCGCCGTGCCCGGCTGTGCCAGTAGAGCCACCAACGCCAACCCAGTCAGGATCTGTGAATTGCTCACGTGGTAGATCTTAAGGTCCGAGTCGCGCAAAAACCTGTCAAATCTCGCTCAGCGCTCCGGCGCTGCCGATCTGTGCGTCTGCTGATCGCCAGGACGTCGAGACAACGCCCGCGCTCGGTGACGGGGACTCCATTCGGGTGGACGGCAGTGGTGTCAAACGCCTGCCGGCGACTCGAAGTAGAGGTCGGTGGCTCACGGCTCTGCGATGTCGTAGAGGAAGCGATATCCTCGCAGATAGATATCGCCGTCCACGAGCGCAGCGGACGCATCGAATTCGTCGTCGAGC
>Ga0207659_10000994_pt1 | contig 16859 bp, 14 predicted proteins | sample KBSM43metaG_FD_184330 | JGI IMG/M metagenome (GOLD analysis project Ga0207659, IMG submission 184330) | Miscanthus rhizosphere microbial communities from Kellogg Biological Station, Michigan, USA - KBS M4-3 metaG (SPAdes) (version 2) | ecosystem: Host-associated > Plants > Roots > Rhizosphere >...
TGCCGGATGCCGGGTGCTGAGTGCCGGGTGCCGGGTGCAAGGTGCCGAGTGCTGGGTGCGGTGTGCCGGATGCTGCGTGCAAGGTGCTGGGTGCTGGGTGCGGAGATCGCAGTGCGGCGTGCGGTCGCGCGGATGCTCGGGAGTAGACGTGCGGATTCGACACCCGGCACCGTGGCACCCCGCACCCAAGCACCCCGCACCCAAGCACCCGACACCTGGGCACCCGGCACCAGCACGCAGCACTTAGCACCCAGCACTAGCCACCCTATCCTTCCAGCCATCCAACAAGCTGTTCAACGAGCGCGCCGATGCTCGCCCCGCCTGCATCGAGCCTGACATGGGCCTGCTGGTACGCCGCGCGTCGTTGATGATACAGGCGTTCGAACCCGGAGCGATCGGCCGCGAGCGGACGGCGTCCGTCGGACGGGATCCGGGCAATCAGGCGGTCGAGCGGCACATCAAGCCAGATCGCGGCGCCATCGCTGTTGATCAGCGCTCGATTCTGCGGGTCGGCGTAGGTGCCCCCGCCCGTCGCGACCACCAGGTGACGCGGCGAGATTTGCTCCAGTAACACCGCCTGCTCCACTGAGCGGAAGTAGGCCTCGCCGTGCCGCGCGAAGACTTCGGCCACGGTAAGCCGCTCGCGGGCCTCGATTGCCTCGTCGATGTCTACCGCTTGCCATCCCAGGCGCGACGCCAGCGCCCGCGCCATCGTGGTCTTACCCGCGCCCATGAAACCGACCAGATACAGTTTGTCCGCCCTCACCGCACCAGCCGCTCGAGCGTTTCGAAAAACTCCGGATACGATACGCCCACCGCGTCGGCGCCATCGATGGTCGAAGGCCCCTCAGCGGCGAGCGCCGCAATCGCAAACGCCATCGCCATCCGATGATCGCCCTGGGCATCCGCGACGCCACCGGCCGGTCGCGTCGATCGACCGGTGACGACGAAACCGTCGGGACGCTCGTCTGCGTCAATCCCGAGCGCGCGAAATCCGGCGACCAGGACCGCGATCCGATCGCTTTCTTTCACGCGTAGCTCGGATGCGCCGCTCACCGCGACCTCGCCACCGTGCGCGGCCAGGGCAGCGATCGCGGGCAGTTCGTCGATCAGACCGGGGACTTCGTCCGGAGCAATCACCACCACGCCGGTGCGTTCGTGCTCGACGGTGACCGAGCCGATCGGCTCGTTGCCACCGGCCTCGCTCGGCGTCACGGTCACCCGGGCGCCGAAACGGCGCAGCACCGCCAGCAACGCGGTGCGACTGGGGTTCAACCCGACGTTTGTGACCTCGATGCGGGAACCGGGAAAGGCCGCGGCTGCGATGAACCAGAAAGCTGCCGACGAGAAGTCGCCCGGCACGGTAAGCGACTGTCCGACCAGGCGCTGGCCTGGCTGCACGGATACCACCAGGCCGCTCACGTCGGCGCGCCCACCGAAAGCCGCCAGCGCCCGTTCGGTGTGATCGCGTGTCGCGACTGGCTCGGTCACGCTGGTCACCCCTTCAGCCAGCAGTCCGGCGAAGAGCACCGCGCTCTTGACTTGCGCGCTAGGTACTTCGGGTCGAAATGCAATGCCGCGCAGTTTTCCGCCGCGCACCGTCAGCGGCGGGCGGCCATCGACCGATTCAATCTGCGCCCCCATCTGTTCGAGCGGGCCGATCACTCGGCGCATTGGCCGCCGCGACAGCGATGCATCCCCGGTCATTTGCGCGGTCAACGGATGGCCAGCCAGAATGCCGGCAAGGAGCCGCATCGTGGTGCCGGAGTTTCCGCAGTCGAGGATGTGCGCAGGCGAACGCAGTTGCCCTAACCCTCGTCCCATTACAGTGATGGCGCTGGTGGCGCGGTCGCTGGTTGCAGAAATGTCAGCGCCAAGTAACTGCAGGCAGTTCAGCGTGGACCGGCAGTCCATGCCTGGTGCATAGTTGGCCAAGGTGGATGGTCCGTCCGCGAGGGCCGCGAACATGGCGTAGCGGTGCGAGATGGACTTGTCGCCGGGAACGCACAGCCGGCCACCCAGCCGGCGGGCCGGTGTTATGGTGGCGGCGTGAGACGACGACATATCCGATGCATCTTATGATAAAAGGAGCGGCGTGACGGCCAACGGTCACCACATCGTCCGACTCGAGTTCACGAGCGCGTTCGAAATGCTCGACTTCGTCCAAGTCGTCAGCGATCACATCTGCGGCAGCATCGGCATGGACGAGGACGCGGCGCATTGGATGAGCGTGGCGATTCGCGAGTCGGTGATCAACGCCATCAAACATGGCAACCGCAACGACAGTAGCAAGCGTGTGTTCGTCGAATTCGAAACGACGCAGCCCGACAACGTCCCCGAGTTGTCAATCAAGGTACGCGACCAGGGCGAAGGCTTCGAGCCCGAGGAAGTGGCCGATCCGCTGGCGCCCGAGAATCTGCTGAAGTCGAGCGGCCGCGGCATTTTCCTGATTCGCAACTTCATGGATGCGGTCCGTCTGGAGCGCGCGCCGCAAGGCGGCATGCAGATTCAGATGATCAAGCGCGTCCAGCCGAGTGGCGTCTAATCCGCTGTTTCTCACCACGGCCATCGAGGCCGTCGTCCGCGCCGGCGATTTGCAGATGGCGCGGTTCGGACACGACATCCAGATCGACCTGAAGGGCGCGATCGACCTGGTCACCGAGGTCGACGTCGAAGTCGAACGCATGTTCCGCGATTTGATTGCGGAACGATTCCCGGATCATCACATCCTCGCCGAGGAATTCGGCGGCGCGCAGACCGTGCCGGAAGGACCGTGCTGGGTATTCGATCCAATCGACGGCACGTCAAACTATGCGCATGGCCTGCCGATTTTCTGTTCGTCGTTGGCGCTCGAGATCGATGGCGTGCCGGAACTGGCCGCAGTTTACGATCCGAACCGCGAAGAGCTGTTCACCGCCGAGCGAGGTGGTGGCGCGTTCCTGAACGGCGGACCGCTGCGCGTGTCGCGCGCCGCTCGAATGGTTGAAGCGATGCTGGTCACCGGCTTTCCCTACGATGTGCATGCACGCGTCGATGAAATCGTCGGACTGTTCGCGGCGTTCGTCGGACAGGCGCGTGCCGTGCGGCGTCTGGGTTCGGCCGCGATCGATCTGTGCTGGGTTGCGGCCGGGCGGATGGATGGATTCTGGGAAACCGATCTCAAGCCCTGGGACATTGCCGGCGGCGCGCTGATCGTCGAAGAGGCCGGCGGGTGGGTGACACGGATGGACGGGTCGGCGTTCGCGTCGCGCGCCGGCGACGTGCTGGCGTCGAACGGTCGTCTTCACCAGGCGATGCTCGAGGTGATCCAGGAATTTCGAGGACGTCCCTGACACCGGTTCCGGACAGCAACCTGCGAACCGGCGGTTTCTGGCCTGATTTGCGAGATTTTGTTGGCACTCCTTCTGCTTTCGACCGGTCAAAGGAGTTTCGTCCTATGCGCCGACTGCTGACGATTTCCGCAGTTGCCCTCATCCTCGGTTTCACCGTCGCTCAGACCGCCTCGGCCCAACAGACTGTCAGCGTCTACCTCGGCGGCTTTCTGCCGCAAGGTCTCGATTCGCGCGGCAGCGACGACGTGTTGTTTCAGAACAATGCCTTCTTGACGACCCTGAACCGTCAACGCGGCATCGACATGAACGAATTCAACGGCTTCACCTTCGGTGGCGAGTACCTGATTGGTTTTGGCAACAATCTCGAAGCCGGTCTCGGCATCGGCTTCTATCAGAAGACCGCGCCGGTGGTATACACCGATTCGGTGAATGCGAACGGTCAGGAGATCTTTCAGGACCTGAAGCTGCGCGTCATCCCGTTCAACGCCACCGTGCGTTTTCTGCCGCTCGGTCTGCACAGTGCGGTGCAGCCGTATATCGGCGCCGGCGTCGGCGTTTTCAGCTGGCGCTACAGCGAGACCGGCGAGTTCATCGACTCGCGTAACAACATTTTCGTCGATAACTTCGTCGGCAGCGGCGCCGTTGCCGGACCGGTCATCCTCGGCGGCGTCCGGTTCCCGATGGGACCGTTTGCGGCGGGAGGCGAAGTACGGTGGCAGGATGCGAAGGCCGATCTCCCCGCCGACGAGGGCTTTGCCGGTCCGAAGATCAATCTCGGCGGGTTCAACTACCTGTTCACGATGAATTTCCGATTCTGAAGAAAAAACCGCTCTGCGGTTTTTTCTTTTGGCAGTTCGTGCTACCGAACACGATGGTAGAGGGCGAGGCCGGCGCCCTCACAAACCCGCTCGTACCCTTCCAGGAATTTCGGCCGCTCTCTCGCGATCCGCGCCAGCATATCGCCGCCTTCGGCTTTCTCTTCGATCAACATCCAATCGGCGTATAACCACGGCTCGTCGAGTGCGGCCAGCCAGATGTCGCCGTTGCCCTCGTGGAGGAAATCGCGGATTTGAAATCCTGCGGTCGACGCCTCCTGCATGTAGTGCCCGAGCGAGCCCATGCTGGCCATGATCTTCTGGCCGGGTTTCCACTCACGCAGGCAGGCGGTGACTTGCGCGCGGATCGGCAGGTTCGGCGCATCCCATTGCGCCTCGACGACCATCGGGGCGTTCGCGTCCAGCGGCCGCAGCGTCGCAACCGCAAGCGCGAGGATTGCTGTCGCCGCCGGAATCCGCAAGCGGCGGATGACGCCGGCGGCCAATCCACAGCCGACCGCTTCGACGGCGAGCAGCGGGATCATGTAGCGGATGCGGAACGGATGGCCGCGGTGAAATGCGGCCACCGGAATCGCCGCTGTTGCGCCCAATGCGAGCGTGACCACCGCCGCGCGGCGCGACGGATTCCGCAGCGCGACGATCGCCACCGCGGTCAAGCCGACAGCCGCGACCCAGACGAGTGGCTCGCTGCTTAACATCTTCGTGCCCCAGGCAACTTCTTTGGTCGACATCCACCAGTCGCCCAGCGCCTTGTTTTCGGGGACGAAGAAGTCTCCAGTGACGAACCACTCGCCGACGACAACGCGGCTGAAGATCGAAAAGCCGAGAATCGCGATGAAAGGGTAGAGCGCGATGCGAATCACGTTCCGGCGTGACTGCGTCCTCGTGTCGGTGGTCGCCGCAAGGACCAATCCGACAGCCGTCACCGGCCACGCCTCGTAGCGGGTCAGGCAGGCCAGCGCGCAGAGAGTTCCACAGAGGCGGATGCCACCGCGGCTGGACACTTCGAGTGACTCGAGCGGATTTGAGGCGTCGGTCAGATAGGCCATCAGTGTCGCCATCGAAAGGCACGTCAGTGCCATCAACAGCGGTTCGGTCATTGGCGTCGATTGCAAATAGAGCACGTTCGGATTCAGCGCGAACACTGCTGCGCCGGCAAGTGCTGCGCCCGCGGACTGGGTAATCGCCAGGACGATCCACGCGATTGATCCGGTCGCGATCGCGAACGACGCAATCGAGATGGCGACGCCGGACGCTCCGGTGCGATACAAGAAATCGTTCTGAATCGGGATCGCATTCAGCAGATGCGGCAGCGGCAGCCAGACCGCTCCGATCTGCTGCCATCCCGGCGTGATGCTGTCGAAGATCCGCCGCGCGACGATCAGATGCCCGCGCGCATCGTAGTGGGTCAGCGTGAGACCGAGCTCGTGATAGTGCAGCGCCAGAAAGGTGCCGAAGATCGCCGCCGCGAGCGCCGTCACCGCGACAAAGCGGCGCTCCGCGAACGGTATAATCACGTGTTTATTCTATGGGTAGATTGGTCGACCGGGTCCGCGCGCTCGCGCTCGCGTGGGGCGCGCCCGGCCTCTTCCTCGTGGCGTTCCTCGATTCGTCGTTCCTGCCGCTGCCGGGTATCACCGACATCCTGTTGATCGTCATGGTGACGCGCCACCGCGAGGCGATGCTGCTCTACGTTGGCACGACGATTCTCGGGTCCGTGGCCGGCTGCTTGATGATGCACGCGATCGGCAAGAAGGGCGGGGAAGCGCTGGTTCGCAAACGGTTCGCCGGGGCGCGGATTGAAAAGACGATGGCGTCGCTGCAACGCCACGGCGTCATGGCGGTGCTGATTCCGTGTTTGCTGCCGCCGCCGGCCCCCTTTAAGGTCTTCCTGCTCCTGGCGGGGGCCGTCGGGATTAGCGCCGCTCGGTTTGCCGCGGCCATCGCCCTCGGACGAGGTGTGCGTTACTTCGCGCTCGGACTCCTCGCGGTCCGCTACGGCGAACAGGCCGGCGCTTACGTCGCCGAGCACGGGATGGCCGTCTCGCTGCTCCTCGCCGGCATCGTCAGCGCCGGATTCGCCGCCTATTTGGTGCTCAGCAAAGCGAAGGCTGTGAAAAGCCGATAAAATCGGTGAACCGGTGTCGAGTTCGCCAACCTCTACGATCGAGCTCAGCGTCGTCATCCCGATTCGCAACGAGGCCGCGTCGTTGCCGGAGCTTCATCGCGAGTTCACCGACCGGCTGACCGCGTGGGGTCGTCCGTACGAGCTGATCCTGGTTGACGATGGGAGCACGGACGGCAGCTTCGACGTGATGGCGCGGATTCAGGGGACCGACCCGCGCGTCCGGGTGTTGCGGCTGCGGCGGAACTTCGGCCAGACCGCGGCGTTTGCGGCAGGATTCGATTACGCACGTGGCCGCCTGGTCGCGACGTCGGACGGCGACCTGCAAAACGATCCTGGCGACCTTCCGGCGATGGTCGAAGTGCTCGACCGCGGACACGACATCGTCTGCGGCTGGCGGAAGGATCGCAAGGACGCCTTTTTCTCGCGGCGGCTGCCATCGATGATGGCAAACAGCCTGATTTCGACCGTGACCGGCGTTCACCTGCACGATTACGGCTGCTCGCTGAAGGTCTTTCGCGCCGAGATTGTGAAGGGCATGCGTCTCTACGGCGAGATGCATCGGTTCCTCCCGGCAATTGCCAGCGAGCAGACCAGCGACATCGTCGAAATCCAGGTGAATCACCGGCCCCGTAAGTACGGCAACTCGAAGTACGGGATCGGCCGGACAACTCGCGTGATGCTCGATTTGCTGACAGTGAAGTTCTTACTCAGCTTCTCGACCAAACCGTTGCAGTTTTTCGGGTTAATCGGGGCGGCAATCGGGATGACCGGGTTTGCGATCAGCGCCTGGCTGGCCTACGAGCGGTTGATCGGCGCGACGTCGTTGTCGAACCGGCCGCTGCTGCTGCTCGGGATCCTGATGATTGTCAGCGGCGTACAGCTGGTGACGATCGGCCTGGTGGCGGAACTTCAGGCTCGGACCTATCACGAGTCGCAGAACAAGCCGATTTACCGGATCCGCGAGGTGCGGCAGTCGGCCGAGAACCTGCGCGATCGGGACATCGTCCAGCGGTGACTCGAACGGCACGTCCCTGCCAGGACCCCAACCATATTTCAAAGATTTTTTTCGACCAGACCTGTTGCCGAGGGCGTCTTTGCCCGAGAGCAAGTACGTAAGGAATCGGCAAACAGCTGTTGACGAGCCGATCCTAAAACCGTATTCTTGACTTCCTCCCAACCGCAGACAGGTCTCCCAGCCGTTGTCGCGGTACAGGACTATTTTTTCGGCAAGGCTCGTTTTTCAACACATTTGCGGTAGGAGCCCATGAAGAAGTGTCTGAGTTTCTGGAGCGCTTGCGCTCTCCTCGTAGTCACGACTGCATGCACCAAGAGCAGTCCCGCACGGCCTTCTGAAACGGGTGCCGCACCCGCTGGCGAAGCGGTCACTTCGGCCACCGTTAATGGCATCACGCTGACCACGCCAACGCTCGTGACGCCGACCGCCGGACAGCGACTCCGCTTTGCGGAGCAGCCGCTGACCCTGACGATCAAGAACGCGGTCAGCAGCGGCGGCAGCGCGCTGACCTATACGATCCAGGTGGCTGGCGACGCCAACTTCACGCAAATTGCCTACGCAAAGGATGGCGTGGCGGAAGGCACTGGTGGGCAAACGAGCCTGAAGATCGACAAACTGGCTGGGAACAAGGATTACTTCTGGCGCGCCCGCGCGAACTCTGGCGGCGCGGCCGGCCCCTATACGGCGGCACGGACGTTCAACGTCGGCCCCGAAGTGGTCCTGCAGGCGCCGACACTCGTCACCCCCGGCAACGGCGCGAACCTGAGCTCGAACGGCCTGCTGGTCGTCAACAACGTCGATCGCACCGGCCCGGTGGGTCCGATTTCTTATAGGTTTGACGTCTCCGATTCGACGTCGTTTGGCAGCCTCGCGTTCACCAGAACCGTTTCTGAAGGCGGCGGTCAGACGTCGGTGACGATGGATGCGAAGCTGACGAGTCAGGCCACCTACTACTGGCGCGTGACGTCGAGCGATCCGTCGAACCAGGTAACCGGCCCGACCTCCAGCACGCAGTCGTTCAGGTACGTGCCGTTCAGCATGTCCGACGCAGGCATCGTCAATTCGCCGCCGGATCTTGCGTCCTGGCCGGAGACCGCCAAGATCACGTCAATCAATTTCACCCCGGGTGCGTTCGAAGTGGAATTTGACAGACGCGACGGGCCCAACCGTTGGCCCGATGTCGTCCCGGCCGGATGGGATGGCGCGCTGCAGTACACACTCGGCATGTGCGCGCAGACCAATGGTTCGTGGTTCTGTTCTGGGGTCGTGCAGTTCTGGTACGGGCGATCGCTCCACGACTCGGCGCCGCCGTCGGCGGTCGGTTACGAGTGGTTCTACGATCCGGTTCGTTGGGGCCCCCTGTTCCTGCATCAGCCGAACGAAGGCGATTTGGTGGGAATCTTCGTCGGATCTGGAAACCTGCGGGACGGACAGAACATCACGCGCGGCAGCTGTCCGCGCATCTGCGAGCGGTCGAACGTCGCGCTCGTCCCGTGGACCAATGGCTTCGCCAGCTACGCCTTCTCGTCGGCGGTGCGGGCCATCGCGACCGCCAGGCGGTAATTCCGAGCACACATGACGGGGCTCGAACGGCCGTTCGAGCCCCGTTGGTGCCTCACGGAGACTTCTCGAATGACGATTGTGAAGAAACACGGGGCCGTGGCCGTCGCGGTGACGTTGATCCTGTGCGCTGGCGCTGCTACGGCGTCGGCACAGGCCACCCCGGCGCAATCCACACCGGCACCGCCGGGATACGTGGAGTTGGTTGCGAATTCGACGTTCGGGAACGTGACGAGCCAGGCATACGGGGGCGAGATTGGCTACCGGGTGTGGAATGAAGCCCAGTTGTACGTAGAGGGGGGCGTGGTGCGCAACGCGGCGACGTCGTCTTTGGACACCGCAGCGCAAGCCATTGCCGCAGCGCTGGGACAACTGCAGCCGTCCGCGGTCACCTACTCGGTGAAGCAGCCGGTCAGCTACTTCAGTGCGGGCATCCGATTTCCACTCTCGACCCACGCGAAAGTGACTCCCTACGTCATCGCCGGCTTTGGGCTGGCGAAAGTCAAGAAAGACGTTGCCTTCCAGATTGCGAGTTCCGAGCCGATAACCCAATATGTGACGCTCGGCGAAGACTTGACCGGATCGCAGAACAGTCCATTGCTCAACGTCGGCGCAGGCGTCGCGTGGCCGGTCTGGCAACGCATGGTTATCGACTTCCAATTTCGCGTGATGCGGGTGTTTGCCGAAGACGAGGGAATGAACATCGGCAGGGGCGGGGTGGGAGTGGGGTTTCGATTCTGAAATTAAGAATTAGGAATTAGGAATTAGGAATTAGGAATTGATATCGATGACGAAGCGGTTTTCGGTCTTCTGCGGCGCGATTGCGATTGCTACGGCCGCGTGCAGTTCGGGCTCGTCGCCATCGCAGCCTTCGAGTTCGGCGACGGTGAGCGATGCGTCGGCGACGGCGTCGGTGACGACGCCGCGTCCGTTGACGCCGGCGGCCGGCGCGGTGGTACGCAATAGCGACCAGCCGGTCACGCTCGTCGTGGCCAATGCGGTCGTGACCTCGGGCTCGGCCAGCTACACGTTCGAAGTGGCGACCGACGCGGGGTTTGCGACGAAGGTCTACAGCAAGAGCGGCGTCGCGCAGACCTCGAGCCAGACATCGTTGGCGATCGACCGGCTGAACGCCGGTGCGGACTATTACTGGCGCGCCCGGGCGGAGAGCAACGGTACCGCGGGGCCGTTCAGCGCTGGACGCAAACTGACAATTGGCCCGGCCGTGCAAGTTGATCCGCCGACCTTGTTGACGCCGGCTAATGGTGCGACTACTCAGGGCTGGCCCGGCTTCACCGTCCGCAACTCGACCCGCTCGGGTCCGGCCGGCAGCGTGGTGTATCGCTTCGAGGTGTCGACGACGAACACTTTTGCGAACATCCTGCTGACAGCGACGGTCGCCGAAACAAACACCAACACGACCTATGTGCCGCCATCGACGACGGCCGCTCCGCCGCAGAATGCCTTGTTCTGGCGGGTGACGGCGGTTGACCAGACGAACAACGTCTCGAGCCCGGTCAGCGCCTTCAGTGGGTTTACCTTTGCGGCGCAGACGCAGCAGGCGCAGTTGGCGGCGCAGCAGGGACTGGCGCTGTGGCCGACCGCACAACCGACCGGAACGACCGGCAACGCGCGGATGGGCCCGAACTGGCAGTTGCAGACGCTCCGGTCGTTCGATGGCGTGACCTTTGTCAGCCCGCCGATCGAAGCGCTGCGGATTTTCGATCTGCTCGATCGTGGCTACGACCCGAACTCGGCGATCGCCTTCATGCAGCAAAACGGCTATCCATCAACCGCTGCGTGGTATCCGTCGGTCGCGGCGATTGGTTTGCCGTTTCAGTACATGGCGTATATCAGCGGCGCATGGGAGCTGGTCACGCGCGTCGGCGCGTAATTCCAACGCTCGCGAAATTTTCGAGTAGTTCGTCGACGAAGAACACCATGGACGCCAGGGAGATGTGATCAAACCGGTTGCGCGGCTTGCGGTCGTATGCGCGGCGCTTGCCGCCGCATTCTGGCTGCTGCCGGCAACCGTCGCTGTCGCCAGCTGGCCGTCGACCGGGCCGGTGCGCGTCGCGTTCTTGCCGCCTCTCCAAACCCTCTGGATCGCCCTGGCCATCAGCGCCTTGCTGGTCGCCGTTCTGGCCTATGCCTGGCGCAAGGCCGGACGCAGCCTGGACGACCTGGCGCGCACGACTGCGCCGCTGTCGCTGCTTCTGCTCTGGACCGTTCCGTTTCTCCCGAAGCTTGCTGATCTGGCGCCGACGTTACTGGTCCTGGCCGGACCGGTGCGCTGGGTGGTTGCAGTAGCGGCAGTCGGCGGCGTCGCTGCTGCGGTGTTGCGGTCAGAAGGCTTCGACTTTCGGGTGACCGGGATCAACCGGCGAGCGGTTTTCGCGGTGGCCTTCATCGTTTACGCGGCGATGGGGATCCGATTTGCGCGGCAGATCGGCTTCGGCGGCGACGAGCCGCACTATCTCGTCATCACGCACAGTCTCTTCGCGGATCGCGATCTCGACATTGCGAACAATCACGAGCAAGGCGACTACGCGTCCTTTTTTCCGTCCACGCTGCAACCCGACTTCCTCAAGCGCGGAAAGCACGGAGAGATCTACTCGATCCATGCGCCCGGCCTGCCGGCGATGCTCGTGCCGGCCTATGCGCTCGGCGGCGCGACTGGCGCGGTGATCTTCGTCGCGCTGCTCGCGGCCTTCGCGTCGCTTGCGGTCGTCGACCTTGCCTCGCGGCTGGTTGCCCCGGCCGCAGCGCTGGTAACCTGGGCGGCGGTCAGCTTCTCGGTCCCGTTCGTTCCGCACGCCTGGCTGATTTATCCAGAGATTGTCGCGGCACTGATTGTCGCGCGAGCCGTCTTTCGTCTCTGGGAGCCCCCAGAATCGAGCGGCGGAGCAGCGGTGAACGGATTCATGTTAGCGATCCTGCCGTGGCTGCATACGAAATTCATCATCCTGACGGCTGCGTTGGCGATGTTCGAGGCATTACGGCTGTGGCCGAAAATCAAGCGCATCGTCGCGCTCGCCGTGCCGATTGCTGCGTCGGTGCTGTTGTGGCTGTTCTCGTTCTACTGGATGTACGGCGTTTTCGATCCGCAGATTCCCTACGGCGCGTCGACGCAGATGGTAGTTGCCGCCAACATTCCGCGCGGCGTACTCGGATTGCTGTTCGACCAGAAATTTGGCTTGCTCGTCTACAGTCCTCTTTACGTTTTAGCGGTTCCGGGGATCGTCTCGCTGCTGCACCGGCGCGAGCACCGGTTGCCGGCAGTTGGCGCGATCACGACTGCGGTACTGTTTCTCGCCGGCACGACGAGGTTTTATATGTGGTGGGGCGGTTCGAGCCCGCCGGCCCGATTCCTCGTGCCGATCGTCCCGTTATTGGCTCCGTTCGTCGCCTACGCAATCGCTGGACTGACCAATCGTGTCGGTCGCGCCCTGGTCGTTTCCACCGTACTCCTCACGATCGGGATCGCGTTTATCGCCGCGGCATCAACCGGTGAAAGGCTGCTCTACAGCGATCCGCATGGGTTCGCCTCGCTCGTGGGGGCGCTGCAGGGTCCGGCGCCGTTGGATCTGATCCTGCCGACGTTCACCGAAGAGAACCTCCGGACACCGATCGTGACCTCGCTGCCCTGGCTAGCTGCCCTGGTCATCGCCGCAGGCGTCATGATGATCCTGACGCGCCTTCACGCGATCAAGTCGGCGTTCTGGATGGCGATTACCGCGCCATGCCTGATCACCCTGATCGCGGGTCTCCTGGCAGCACGACCAGCGAGCGCGGTTCGCGCGGCGACCGCAACACGTGGCCAGATCGCGTTGCTCCATGCCTACGATCCGTCTCGGCTCCGAGCAGTCAACGCAAGTCATGGGACGAGGTTGACCGATGACGCAGTTCGGCAGGCCGCCCGGGTGGAACTCCGATCGACGGCTGGCACGACCTCGCCGTGGCAGGCGATCGAGTTACCACAGGGTTCGTACGAAGCCCGCGTCTGGTTCGACGGCGATTCGACGCGCAGCGGCGACCTCGACATCGTGACGCCAGCCGGCGCGGTCATCGCGCGGCTGGGCGGCCCGCAAGTGAATCCAACGACGCTGCCGTTCGAGATGCCGGTGACGGCGGCTATTGGTGTACGGCTCTCAGACCCGGCGTCGCAATCCGCGATACAGCGCGTCGATATCACCGCCGCTTCGCTGGTAGGGGGGTCGTCGCGCACCGTGGACGGTACTGTCGCGGTCGAGCCGCTCGGCGAGGACCGCGTCCGCAGCGGCTACCTCGCCTACACGGATGACGCCGCGTATCCAGAGCACGGCGTGTTCTGGACCCGCGGTACTGACCGATCAACGGTCGTCGTCGTGAAAGATCCGGGTGCGCAGCTGCGACTGGTGTTACACGTCGGGCCGTCAGGGGGGAAAGTCGATCTCGGCGTCGATCAGAAACGGCTCAGCTTGGAATTGAAGCCCAACGAGACGCGAGACGTTCCGATTGATCTCGCGCCGGGAACCGCCCGAACCGTCCTCTCGATTCGAGCCGATCGGGCATTCGTGCCGGCATCAATTGAAGCGGGGAGTACCGACCTGCGCAGTCTCGGATGCCAGGTACGTCCCGTGCTATTCTAGGCCCCTCCCAACCCGACCCGGAACAGGTTCCCAGGCTCCCAGGCCTAGGTCTCTAAACTTCCGGTACGTTCGCTCCGATACGAAAACTTGTGCAGCAGCGTGCGCATATGCAGAACCGAATTGTGTACGGGGTTGGCGTTGTGGTGGCGTTGTTCGCCACGGTTGCCTGCGAAACGGTCAAGAGCTCGAATCCGCTGACGCCGACCGTCGCTGGGCCGATTCCTGGCGTGGATATTTCGGCGCCGAAGCTGCTCGAGCCGCAGAGCGGAACAAAAATCGCGATCGAGAAACAGCCGCTCACGCTGCTGATTGAGAATTCGTATTCGACGGGCGTCCGACCCTTGAACTACACGTTCGAAATTGCCACGGACGCGGCGTTTGCGAACAAAGTGTTCACGCGCGAAACGGTGACGCCGGGCGAAAACGGCCGGACCAGTTTGAAACTGCCCGATGCCCTGGCCAGCGGCGGCAATTCGCGAAGTTACTATTGGCGGGCGCGCGCACAAGACGGCGCGAACACCGGATCGTTTGCGGCGTCATCGTTCGATGTGTTCACGCCGATTGTCATTGGCGAACCGGTTCCGACCGCGCCGGCTCCGAACGCGATGGTCACCACCCTGCGTCCGCCGCTCACCGTGAACAACGCGCCGCGTTCGGGCCCGGTTGGTTCAGTTTCTTACCTGATCGAAGTGGCGACGGACAGCGGGTTCGGCAACAAGATCGCGACGTGGATCTCCGGCGAGGCGGCCGGTGCGCTGACGATCTTCAACCTGCCGCGCGATCTGGCTTACAACACGGTCTACTACTGGCACGTGCGCGCATCCGATCCGACGACGACCGGTCCCTGGTCGACGACTCGGGCGTTCCAAACGCTCTTGGAACCCACGCCCGAACCGGTACCAATCCCTGTCCCGTCGGGTCCAAGCGGCCCGGTGGCGAATGATGCCTTCAGCCTGGCCGGCGCCAGCGTCTACGCCTCTCCCGCAGGCGTAGCGAGTTGGCCGGCGACGGCGACGATCAGCTCGATTTCGTTCCGCAGCGACGGTGTCGCCGTCGAGTTCTCAAAAAAGAATGGTCCGGGTCGATGGCCCGATGTGATACCGCCGGGCTGGGACGGACCGATTCAGTACACGCTGTGGATTGCCATGAACATCGGCGGCCGGTGGCATACCTGCGGCACTATCGAGTATTGGTCCGGGCTCGCGGCATCGGGGGGCGATGTGACGCGCAACAATCAGATCGCCGCGAACTGGACCTACCAGTGCGGACCGATGGCGCGGCAGCCGGCGCCGGGCGAGCAGGTTGGGTTCTTCGTAACCGCCGGCGATCAGCGGTTGAAAGATGTAGCGGCAACGCACGAGCGTTCGAACACGATCATCGTGCCATTCCCATCGTCAGCGGGTCAGACCTTTACGTTTTAATTGAACGCACCACGTAGACGCTCAGGTTTCACGGTTCTCCTGCTGTTCGGCGCCATGATTGGCGCCGACAGCTGTAACAACCCCGCGAAGCCGGCACCGGTCGATCCGTATCCGGACGGTCCGAAAATCACCTGTCCGGCGCCACCGTCAACCGTAACCGCGCCGACCGGCGCGGGTGCGTCGATACAGTACGGAACTGCCACGGCCATCGGCGGTGCCCCGCCAATCAACACAACCTGCACGCCGGCGAGCGGCGCGAATTTCATTGTCGGCACGACGCTGGTCACGTGCGTGGCGACCGATTCGCGCCAACGAACCGATCAGTGCACTTTCAACGTCGTGGTCCAACAACCAGCACGACTGACCTCTACGTCGTTCGTCGCGTTCGGTGACAGCATCACGGCGGGTGAAGATGGTCGAGTGGCGTTGATCGCGCCGGCTGCTGCCGCTCGGCCGCGGTTGCTCCTTCCGGCGTCACAAACCTATCCAGGGGTCCTCGAACAACTGCTGCGCGGACGCTATACGACGCAGACCCCGACGGTCGCGAATTCGGGGCTGCCAGGGGAGAAGGCGGGCGCGTCCGCGACACTCACGCGGTTTTCCAACACGCTGTCGCTGGACAATTTTCAGGTCGTGCTGATCATGGAAGGCTCGAACGACATCGTCGACCGCGACTCCGGCGAGATTCCCGCGGCGATTCAGGGCTTGCGAAATATGATTCAGATGGCCAAAGGCCGCAACGTGAGGCCACTCTTGGCGACGATTCCGCCGATGGTTCCAAACACGCAGCGCGGACTGGCCTGGAGCCTGGTCTCGCCGCTCAACGGCAACATTCGGACCCTGGCGTCATCTGAAAACGTGCCGCTGGTCGACGTCGAGGCGGCGTTCGGCACCGCCTACGAACAGTACATCGGGGCCGACGGTCTCCACCCAAATCCCCAAGGCTACGCGAAGATTGCCGACACATTTTTCGGCGTGATCCGTTCCACGCTCGAATCGCCGACGACGACCTCGGCGACTCTACAGATCCGAAGCGGCCGTCGCCGTTGAGCTCGCCTTGCGTTATTGTTATTATTGTTAGTTGATCTTGTTCAGACGCACCCCCCCGATGTTGTGGCTGGCACTCGTGCTGTCTGCGTGCGCCAGTCCGGCCAAACCCAGCGCGCCGCCGGTTGATCCATATGCCGAGGGTCCGCACGTGTTATGCCCGTCGGCAAGCGACGCGTTCAACTCGCGCGACGGCCAGTCAACGGTTATTCAGTACGGCACACCCACGGCGACGGGCGGGGCCCCGCCCGTTTCGATTGTCTGCAACCCGCCCAGTGGGGCAATGTTTCCGGTCGGTTCGACAAACGTCTCGTGCACGGCGACCGACGCCCGCCAGCGAAACGATGTGTGTTCGTTCCGGATCTCGGTGCTCGCGCCGCCTCGCCTCAGCGTGACCCGCTTCGTGTCGTTTGGCGACAGCATTACGTGGGGCGAGAATGGCGCCGCACTCGTCGCATTCGACCTCGGTGCCTCAATCCGGCCGCACGTCCAGGTGCAGCGGACGTATCCGACCGCGCTCTATCAACTGCTGGCAGGTCGGTACACGGCGCAGGGCATCTCGGTGAGCAATCAAGGGATTCCTGGCGAGTATGCGAAGGACCGCGACACGCAGTCGCGCTTCTCGAGTGTTGTGCGATCGGGCGGTTACGACGTGGTGCTCCTGATGGAAGGCAGCAACGATCTCGGTGACGGATTCGCCTCGGCCGCGATTGCCTCGCTGCGCAGCATGGTGCGAGATGCCAAGTCGCGCGGCGTGAAGCCGTTTATCGCGACGATTCCGCCGATGGACGGCAGTTCCTGTTGTCCGCGGCGCGGTTCAGCGGCGCCGCTGGTTCCTGGCTTCAACGACCAAATCCGCGGGATCTCGTCCGACGAAGGGATTCCGCTG
>Ga0207659_10000997_pt1 | contig 16822 bp, 9 predicted proteins | sample KBSM43metaG_FD_184330 | JGI IMG/M metagenome (GOLD analysis project Ga0207659, IMG submission 184330) | Miscanthus rhizosphere microbial communities from Kellogg Biological Station, Michigan, USA - KBS M4-3 metaG (SPAdes) (version 2) | ecosystem: Host-associated > Plants > Roots > Rhizosphere >...
ACTGGGGGACTGGGGGACACCAGGTTTAGGGCCACGTGAGTCCAAAGTCCAAAGTCAAAAGTCTCAAGTGCAAGGTCCTAACTCTCTTATCTCCAATCCCGAATCCCCAATCCCCAATCCCCAATCCCCAATCTCTTGTCTGTTGTCCCTTGATTATCTACACCACCGTTGTAGATAATCATAGCCAATGAAGCCGGTTGACCTGGTCCAGGGCACCCTCGACCTGTTGATCCTGAAATCGCTCGTTCTTGAACCGCTCCATGGCTGGGCGATCGCCGGGCGCATCCGACAGCTGTCGAACGAGGTCCTGCTGGTCCAGCAGGGCTCGCTTTATCCAGCACTGCAGCGGCTCGAACATCAGGGATGGATTGCCGCCAAGTGGGGCGTGTCGGATCAGAAGCGACGCGCGAAGTTCTATTCGCTGACCAGAGCCGGCCGAAAGCAACTCGATCGCGAAACCGCGTCGTGGGAACGGTTAGCTGCTGCCGTGACGCTGGTCGTCCGAACGACGTAAGCGCGCTTGAGCGTCGAGCAACGAGCGTCGAGCAACGGGCGTCGAGAGGTCTTTTATGAGATGGCTGACGATGCTATCGATGCGAGCGCGGGCGATCGTTCGCGCGGACGTGGTCGATCGCGATCTCGATACGGAGATGCGTGAGCACTTCGACCATCTGGTGGACGACTACCTGGCGCGCGGCATGACAATGGCGGAGGCGCGTCAGGCGGCGCGGCGGGAATTCGGGCCGCTCACGCAGCTGGCCGAGCAGTCGCGCGATGCCCGTGGTGTCGCGGCGATTGCCATCGCAATCCAGGACTGCAAATACGGGGCGCGACTGATGCGTCGCGCGCCGGGATTCTCGATCGCCGCCGTGCTCACCGTTGCACTCGGCATTGGCGCCACGACGGCAATGTTCAGCGTCGTCTATGGCGTGTTGCTGCATCCCCTGCCGTATGGCGATCCCGATCGCCTCGTCAACATCTGGTCAACGGCGCCGAGCCGTGGGCTGGCGCGTGCCTACGTCGGCATGGCCAACGTCAACGACTGGAAAGCGCGGAACCACAGCTTCCAGGACATCGCGGCGGCGCGCCCGATTGCGAACTTCAACCTGGTCGGACAAAACGCCGAGCCGGAGCGGCTCTTCGGGGCGCGGATTTCATCGAATCTTCTGCCGCTGCTGCGCGTGTCGCCAATGCTCGGTCGGAATTTCACCGAAGACGAAGATGCAATCGGACACGAGCACGTGGCGCTGCTCAGCGACGGACTCTGGCGGCGCCGCTTCGGTGCGGATCGATCGATCGTCGGCCGCGAAATTTCGTTGAGCGGGATGACGTACACCGTGGTCGGTGTGATGGGGCCTGATTTCGCGTTCCCGTCGAGGGACTATCAGATCTGGGCGCCGCACACTTTCGATCCCAACGAACTGGTGACGCGCGCTGCCTACAACTATATCGCCGTCGCTCGGCTGAAGCCGAACGTCTCGATCGAGCAGGCCAACGCGGATCTCGCGTCGATGATGTCGCAGCTCGAACGCGAGTTTCCGCAGCAAGCGGGCGTCGGGGCAGTCGCCGTGCCGGTGCTCGCCGATACGGTCGCCGCGGTGCGGATACCGCTCTACATCCTGCTGGCCGCGGTGATAGCAATGTTGCTGATCGGTTGCGCCAATCTCGCGAACCTGCTGCTGGCACGCGCACTCGCCCGGCAGCGCGAGCTTGCGGTGCGCGCGGCGCTCGGCGCAAGCCGAACGCGGCTCGTCGGCCAGTCGGTTGCGGAGCTGCTGCCGGTGCTGACGGTCGGTGGAGCAGTTGGTCTCGCGCTGGCCTTCTGGGCAGTGAACGGCGTCGTTCCATTATTGCCGCCCGACCTGCCCCGCACGGAGAACATCGCGCTGAACTGGCCGGTGCTGATGTTTGCCGGCGCCACGGTCGCGGCGATCACCGTCTTCATCGGCGCCTGGCCGGCGCTCGAGGTCGCGCGCGTTGGATTCCCGGCGGTAAGCGCCGATCAATCGCGTGGTGCCACCGGCGGGCTGCGACGCGGCCGCACGCGGGATGTCCTGGTGGTCAGTCAAATTGCCGCCACCTTGTGGCTCGCGATCAGCGCAACGCTCCTGACGCGGAGCTTCGCCGAGCTGAAGCGGGTTAATCCGGGTTTCCGCGCTGAGGGCGTGTACTCCGTCCACCTCGCAATTCCCAGGACCAAATATCGAACGGACCGCGACATCGCTGCGCTGATGCGCCGCATTCTCGATCGGGTCGAGGCGTTGCCGGGTGTGGTCGCGGCCGGCATGGTGAACCGCCTGCCGCTTGCCGGAGGGGCGCAGACTGCCGGCATCGAATTCGAAGGCATCGACCCGGGTGTCGTGCCGGCGCAGGGGCTGCAGTCGGACCTGCGTCCGATTTCGCCCGATTACTTCCGCGCGATGGGCATTCCACTGGTCGGCGGGCGTCCATTCAATGAAACGGACGATGATCATGCACCGCCGGTCGGCATCATCGACGATCGCGCGGCGAAGCTGGTGTTTCGCGGCGAGAATCCGATCGGGCGCCGGTTCCGGCCGGTGATCCCCGGTTCGTCGATGACGTGGCGGACGATCGTCGGCGTTGCCGGACATCTGCGGCACGAGCGGATCGACGAGGACGGACGTCCACAAATCTATTGGAGCTACCAGCAGAACACGCAGGATCGCGAAGCGCTGGTCGTGCGGACCGCCGGCGATCCCGCTGCGCTCGCGCAATCGATTGCGGCCGCCATCCGCTCGGTCGATCCCGAACAGCCGATCTACGACGCGCGCACGCTCGACGACGTCGTCGAGCGCTCCCTGGCCCAGCGTTGGCTGCAGACGGCGTTGCTTACGACCTTCGCATCGATCGCCTTGCTGTTGGCGAGCATCGGCGTCTACGGCGTGATTGCCTATGCAGTCGGTCAACGGCGGCGCGAGTTTGGTATCCGCCTCGCACTCGGTGCACGCCGATCCGAGATCGTCGGCCTGGTGATGCGGCGCGGCGCGTTGCTGTTCGCGGTCGGTGCGGCGATCGGCATCGGTGCAGCCGTCGCCAGCGCGCGCGTTCTCGGTGGTCTGCTCTACAACGTCCGCGGCGTCGACCCGGTCAGCTTCGGTGTCGCCACCGCAGTACTTCTCGCGGTCGCAATGCTTGCCTGCGGACTTCCGGCGCGGCGAGCGGCGGCAGTCGAGCCATCGGTGACGCTTCGAACCGAATAACACCAAGCCACGACAGCTCTCACATCCGTACTGTTATCTTTGCGCTCTCTGCGTACTCTGCGGTTTCTTCTTTTCAGTGCAATACAATGTCGAAATGCTGAATCGCCTGACGTCAGCGAGTGTGCTCGCCACAATTCTTGCCTGCGCTCTCGTGGTCAGCGTCAGCGGCCAGCGGCGCGGCGGAGGAGGCAGCGGCACCGCTGAAGCGTTGTCGTTCCGCTGGCTTGGTCCAGTCGTCGGCAATCGCGTCGCGTCAATCGCTGGCATTCCCGGCGATCCAACCACGTATTACGCCGGCGCCGCGTCCGGCGGTGTCTGGAAAACCACCGACGGCGGCATTCGCTGGAACCCGGTTTCCGACAGCATGCCGGTGCAGGCAATTGGCGCGCTCGCCGTTGCGCCGGCCGACCCCAACATCGTCTGGGCCGGCACTGGCGAAGCCTGGGCGATTCGCGACTCCGACGTGATCGGCGACGGCGTCTACAAATCGGTCGATGCTGGTCGTACCTGGACGAACTCGGGCCTTGTTGAAACCGGACGCATCGCACGGATTGTGATCCACCCGACCAATCCCGACATCGTTTTGGTGTGTGCGACCGGCCGCCTCACCGGACCGCAAAAGGAAAAAGGCGTGTTTCGAACGACCGACGGCGGCGAGCATTGGGAGCAGGTGCTGTTCGTTGACGAAAACACCGGTTGCTCGAGCCTGTCGATGGATGCCAGGAACCCACGGACTTTGGTCGCCGGTACCTGGCAGGTTGAAATGCACCCCTGGGCCGAGGTCAGCGGCGGCGCCGGCAGCGGCATCTATATCTCTCACGATGGCGGGACCAAGTGGGCCCGCGCCGAGGCGACCGGCCTGCCAAAGTCACCGCTCGGCAAAATCGGTGTCGCGATCGCGCCAACCGATTCGAATCGCATTTATGCCTTGATTCAAACCAAGGATCAGGGATCGTTGTGGCGCTCGGATGATGGTGGTCGCGCTTGGCGTGTGGTCAATTGGTCGCGCGAGTTGATCGGCCGTGCCGGGTACTACATCCACCTCGCGGTTTCACCGGAAAACGAAGATGAAGTGCTGGTGTCGAACAGTTCGTTCTTCCAATCCACTGACGGCGGGGAAACGTTCCGCAGCGTCAACTGGGGAGGCGACAACCACGACATCTGGTGGGACCCGAAGGATGCCGATCGATTCGTCATTACCCACGATGCCGGGTTGACCATCACGACTCAGCACGGACGGAGCACGCAGCGGGTGCAGCTGCCGATTGGTCAGATGTATCACGTCGCGGTCGACAACCGCGTGCCGTACTACGTCTACAGCAACATGCAGGACGACGGCACGATGCGGGGCGCCGCGTGGGCTTCAGAAAATGCCGGCGCCGGCTACAACGGCGGTGGCAACCAATGGGATCACGGCCTCGGAGGATGCGAGTCGGGTCACACGATTCCCGATCCGGTCGATCCCGACATCGTCTGGTCAACCTGCTATGGCAACAAGGTTACGCGGTACGACCATCGCCTCAAGATTCCACGTTCGGTCGCGCCGGCGATGATCACCCTCGATTCACCACCACAGGATTCGAAGTACCGCTGCCATTGGACCGCCCCGATCGCAATCGATCCGTTCAATCACGAGAATGTGTTCTACGGCTGCAACGTCATCTTTCAGACGACCACGCAAGGCCAGAGCTGGAAGGCCATCAGCCCGGATTTATCGACGCAGGACGCCAGCAAGATCATTTCTTCCGGCGGCATCGTCGGCGACAACCTCGGTCAATTCGCGCCCGAAGTGGTATTCGCCATCGCGTTTTCGCCGATCGAGAAGGGGCTGGTCTGGGCGGGGACCAACGACGGCAAGGTGTGGCATTCGAGAGACGGCGGCGCCAAATGGAATGACGTTTCGAAAAATATCACCGGCATGCCTGCGTGGGGGATGGTGACGAAGATTGAACCGTCGCCGTTCGACGGTGCTACGGCCTACGTGGCGGTGGACAACCACCTGATGGACAGTCGCGAGCCGTACATTTTCAAAACCAGCGATTACGGGGCCACCTGGAAACGGGTGAACGGCGATTTGCCGAATTCGCATCCGCTGTCGTACGTGCGCGCGGTTGCGGAGAACCCGAATAAACGCGGAATGCTCTTCGCTGGTACCGGCCGATCGTTTTACTACTCCAAGGACGATGGGGCGCATTGGACCGAACTGGCGGCCGGCTTGCCGCACACGCCGGTCAGCTGGGTCGTCGTGCAGAAACAGTTTCACGACGTCGTCATTTCGACGTATGGCCGCGGACTCTACGTCCTGGACGATGTGACACCGCTCGAACAGGACGAGGTAGGCACGCAGAATGCCCACCTGTTCGCGCCGCGGGCCGCGTATCGCTGGTCGCAGCGCGGACGCGCGCTGATCAACTACTCGTTGAAGACCGCCCCGAAAGGGCAGGTTCAATTGCAAATTCTCGATCGCGACGACAAAGTGGTCCGGGAAATCCGCACCAACGGGCGGGAAGGTTTGAATCGCGCGACGTGGGACTTGCGCTACGAGCCGCCACGGCTGGTGGCGATGCGCACGACGCCGCCAGAAAACCCTCACATCTGGGAAGAGCCGCGGTTCCGCGGGCAGGAGACGCGGCCGGTGACGCATTGGGGACTGGAGCCGGCGCAAGTCGGCCCGCTGGTGACGCCCGGGCGCTACACGGTGAAACTGACGGTCGACGGCCAGTCCGCGTCACAGCCGATCGAGATAGTGCGCGACCCGCGGGTGCCGACACCAGCGACCGATCTGGATCTGTCGGTCAGGCTGCAAGTGCGGCTGCGCGATGACATCAGCGCTGCGGCCGACATGATCAACACCATCGAGATCATGCGCAAGCAGCTGGAAGACGTGCTGAAGGCTTACAAGAGCGATCCGGCGAAAAGCGATCTGCTGAAGCAAGTCGCCGAAATCGACAAGAAGCTGTTTGACGTCGAATCGAAGTTGCTCGAGCCCGCGCAGATGACGAGCGACGACAAATATTTTCAGCAGGCGTACCGCGTCTACATGAATCTGATCTGGCTGAATGGTGAGGTCGGGCCGGGCGCGGGTGATGTCGCCGGCGGCGCCGACTTCGCGCCGACCGACACATCGGTCAGCGTCATGGAAGGCATCGAAAAAGACCTGAACGCCGCCCGCGCGGACTACAAGCGGCTGATGGAGCAGGATGTCCCTGCGTTCAATCGATCGATCGGCAGCGCCATGACGCCACTGTCCCGACAGCCATAAAATTGCCCCGACCGAATCCAAGGGCTTGGATGAGTCAGGGAAAAGCTGTGACAATTCGCTTGATTTGAACCCGTAAGTACCTCTAGTCTTCCGCCGAATAGCCGTAGTCCCATTCTTGAACGTTGTTCGAATTTGCAACTCCATTCGGTCGGAGCGTGGACTCGAGGAGGGTGTATGAGGGTTTGGCGTTGGCTAGCAGTACTCGTCTGTTTCGCAGTGGCGTCCAGTGCACTTCCGGCGAGCGCGCAGGTCAGCACCGGCGAAATCTTCGGCAAGGCGACCGACACCAGTTCGGCGGTCATGCCCGGCGTGACGGTCACGCTGAGTGGTCCGGCCTTGATTCAGCCGCTGACCGCGCTGACCAGCGAAACCGGCGCCTATCGCTTCCCGCGGATTCCCATCGGAACCTACGAAGTGTCGTTCGAGCTGACCGGCTTCAAGAAGCTGGTTCGCTCCGACATCATCATTCAGGCCGGCTTCAACGCCGAAGTGAACGCCAAGCTCGAAATTTCAACGGTTCAGGAAACGGTTACCGTCAGCGGCCAGAGCCCGGTCGTCGACACGCAGTCGACCACGTTGTCCGCGAGCTTCACCAAAGAGGCACTGGACAAGATTCCAAACGCCCGCGACCCATGGGTGATCATCGAGCAGACGCCAGGCGTGATGATGAGCGGCGCGAACGTCGGCGGCAACCTGTCGGGCCAGCAAACCAGCTTCAACGCGATGGGCAGCGGCACCAACCAGCAGTGGAACATCAACGGCGCCGTGATCAGCGACATCGCCTCGGGGAATTCCTCGCCGACCTACTACGACTTCGACTCGTTCCAGGAAATCCAAATCACCACCGCCGGCGCCGACGCGTCACAGCAGGGCGCGGGCGTGCAGGTGAACTTCATCACCCGGAGCGGCAGCAACAATTTCACCGGCTACGCCCGCTTCTTCAACACCAACGACGAGTGCTTTGGCGCGTTCGGCTCCTGCCAGGCGATCAACGTCACCGACGAAATGCGCAGCCGCGGCGCCGGCGGCGGTAACCCGATTCAGAACATTCGCGACATGGGCGCGCAGCTCGGCGGGCCGATCAAGCGCAATAAGGCGTGGTTCTGGGGCGCGATGTCGCGGCAGGACGTGCGCGTCGGCGTGCTCGGGTTCTACGACACCGCGAAGTCCGGCTGTCAGGCGGTGGCGAATACTGGCTCGAGCGCCAAGAATCCCGATGGCTCGTTCGTGAACTCGATCGATCAGATTAAGGACTGTTTGTTCGGCGACATTACGACGCTGAAGAACAACAACGCTCGCCTGCAGTACCAGGAGGCCACCGGCCACCAGTCGTCGTTCTCGTACACCTACGGCGACAAGTACCGCGGCTCGCGCGGCTGCGATGCGTTCCACCCGCTGATCACCTGCTCGAAGCAGACCGGCCCGACGGTTTTCTACACCGGCGATCATCGCTGGATCGCGAATAACCGTCTGACGATCATTGGCCAGTACACGCACATCCACGAAGATTGGTTCCTTGGCTTCGAAGAGCCGAACCTGGTGGACATTCAGGCGATCCAGTGGGTCGACGGCGGCGGCACGTCGGGCTATTGGGATCGCAGCAAGTCGAGCGCGTCGTACCACACCATTCGTCCGCAGGACGATGCCCGCGCCGATGGCAACTACTTCGCGTCGAACGTCCTGAAGGCCGACCACTCCATCAAGTTCGGTTTTGCGTATCGCCGCTCGCCGGTGGAATCGCTCAGCACGGTCGGCGGCGGCGCGGTCGCCCGTTATCGCGGCATCTATCCGTTCCAGCCCGGCGCCTACATCACCACGCTCGATACCACGGCCGCCGGCTTCGCCACGAACAAAGGTGGATGCACGCTTAATGGCGTGTCGTACGCGGCCGGGACCGCGACCGGGTGCGACGAAGCGGATATTCAGCGCGACGCGGACTTCACCTACAAGCTGTATCAGCGCAACTTTTACGTCCAGGATTCGATCAAGAAAAGCCGCGCGACGATCAACCTCGGTCTGCGGTTCGATCACCAGCACGATCTGGCAACGCCTGGAACGGTGCCGGCGAATCGCCTGCTGCCAACGCAACTGCCCGCGATCAACTTCCCTGGCGCCGATTCGGGCGTCCGCTATAACGACTGGTCGCCACGCGTGGGTTTGACCTACGACGTGACCGGGAACGGCAAGACCATCGCCAAACTGAGTTACTCGCGTTATTACGGCATCGGCGTCTTCACCTCGCAGGCGCTCGAGCCGACCGGCACGACGACGACGCTGCGCTTTCCGTGGAAAGATCTGAATGGCGACAAGGTGGTGCAGGCGAACGAGCTGCATCTGCTCAAACCCGACGGCACCCTGAACTTGTTGAACAGCCCAGCGGGCTACGATCAGACCAAACCGGGCTCGCCAGTCGCCACGTCGATCGTCGATCCCGACATGACCAACGACGTGACCAGCGAGGTGATTGCCGGATTCGACCGCGAAGTCATGAACAACTTCGGCGTCGGCGTGATGTACATCTACCGCAAGTACGACAACTTCTGCGGCAGCGGCCAGCAGGGGTGCGTCGGCAGTGAGGTCCGTTACCTCGATTCGACCGCCAACTATACCGGTCCAGTTGCGTTTACCGCGGCCTGTGGCAACAGCACCTGCGCGCAGAGCAGCTACACCGGTTACTACTTCAACGGTCCGACGCGGCACTCGGACACGATCGAGGAAAACATCACGCAGTACCGCGTCTATCACGGGCTGGAATTCAGCGCTCGCAAGCGCCTGGCGAGCCACTGGATGGTGACCGGCAGCTACGTTTACAACCACGAGCGTAACTTCACGCCGACGCCGAGTCTCGATTACCTGGATCCGACCAACCATCTGCCGACCGAAACGATCAGCGGCTACGAGGACGGTACTCGCAATGGCCCGCATGTGTTCAAGGTCTCGGGCATGTATCAGCTGCCGTGGGATATGACCGCGTCGGCGAATTACCTGGCACACTCGAACTTTCCGTTCAATCCGACGATTGTCACCGGCACGCGCGCTAACGGCCTCGGCACGGCAACGATCAACCTGACGGCGCAGAACACGCTGCGCTATCCGGCCGTGAAGACGCTCGACCTGAACTTCGACAAGACGATCCGGCTGGGCGGCCCGCGCCGAGTCGTCCTGAACGCGGCGCTGTTCAACATCTCGAACACCAACACCACGCTGGCGCAGACCGTGCGTCAGAACACGTCGACGGCGAACAACCTGACCACGATTGTCGGCCCACGGGTCGCGCGGTTTGGCATCCGCTTCAACTTCTAGAACGCGGAGCGAACGAGATCAGGGTGACGCTGAGAGCGGAAAATAGCGGAGAATAGGGGAGGGAACGGAGCGGCTGGGCATCGCGTCCAGCCGCTCTGTTCGTACAGGCGGCGGCCCAGAGGTGGACGGCTCATGACCAATTCGTGCCAGTCGGTTTTCATTGCAGGTTTTTTCACGTTAACGATCGTTGGTTCGGCGGCGGCACAAGGTCGGAGCCACGCTGGTGATACGTTCAAGGAAACGAAGGTCGCGGCGTGGCGCGGCGACGCGGAAGTCGGCGGCAAGGTGACCGACGAGTCGGGCAAAGGCGTGCCCGACGCCAAAGTCGTGTTCATCTTTGGGCCGGCCAGTGACGGTTTTTTTGCGACCACCAAGAAGAACGGCGAGTTCTCGGCCAAAGACGTCAAGGCAGGGCCGTGGCGTGTCCAGGTCGAGGCTGCGAATTTCGTCACGCACCGCCAGGAAATCACCGTCGAGAACAAGAAAAATATGCTGAACGTGCAGTTGAAGCGCGACAACAGCCCGGAGCTGTTGACCAGGGCCGAAACGCTGTTCAAGGAAGGCAAGAATGCCGAGGCTCGCGCCGAGTACATGACCGTGCTGGCGGCGCATCCGGAGCTGGCCGGAATCAATCGCGCCATCGCATTCACCTACGGCCGCGAGCGCAACCACGCCGAGGCGTTGAAGTACCTCGACCTCGCACTCGCCACGAACCCGAACGATTCGACCCTGTTGCAACTCGCTGCCTCCAGCGCCACGCAGCTCGGCGAATATCCGCGGGCGATGGCGTACCTCGCGAAAATCGAAGACGCGTCGCTCGACAACCCCGCACCGCTCGCCGACGCGGCCGTGAATTTGATCAACAAAAAACGCTCGGCCGACGCGATCACGCTGCTCGATCGGGTGATCCTGAAGTTTCCAAGCGCGGCCGACGCGTATTTCTATCGCGGCTTTGCGAAGCTGCAGGCCGGCGACAACGTCGGCGGGAAAGCTGACCTCGAAAAATTCGTCGAGATTGCCCCACCGACATCGGGACAGCTCGCGCAGGCCAGGGAGTTGCTCGCGTCGCTGAAGTAAACCAGAACGCGGAGCTCGCCGGGGCCGCCGAGAGAATCTGCCTGGGCGTGCTTGGCGCTCGACCGGTCGCCCAACGGCTTGTCTCGGCGTGCTCGGCGTTCATCCGGATCACCCAAGGAATTGATCTCGGCGTTCTCGGCGCTCTCGGCGCTCATCTTTTTCCGAGATTCCGTGTTACTCTGTCGCCAGGAGGGCCTGTGTTTATCAAGTCGTTCGCCGATCGTGCCGTGGACGGGTCCGCCTCGCGAAGCTAACCGCGAAACAACTCCCGCCCGCGCGGACCCAAACCCACAACACCACAAGGTTTCGCCAGAAATGAGTACCCGTGTCTTCACGGACAAGGTTGGGGTGGGATCGGTTTTTTGAAAATCAATGCGTGCCCGGCGACATCGTCGCGCGCGTGGTGCAAGTGGAGCGCGACGCCTGGCGAGTAGATGGCGACGCCGAAGGGTGGATGACCATCGCCGGTCGGCTGCGGCATGAGGCCAGCGGCGGCGGCGACCTTCCCGCCGCCGGCGACTGGGTGGTCATCAGGCCTGGCGTGATCGTTCGCCGGTTGGAGCGTCGCACCGTCATTGCCCGCAAGGCAGCGGGTCGCGCCATCGTCGAACAGGTGATTGCGGCAAACGTTGACGACGTGTTCGTTGTCACGTCCGCCAACGAGGACCTCAGCGAGCGGCGGCTCGAACGCTACCTGACGATGATCTGGGATTCGGGCGCCACGCCAGTCGTCGTCGTCAACAAGATCGATCTGGTCAACGACGCACCAGCGATCGAACGTGCGTTGCGCGAACGGTTGCGGTTTGTCGACGTGTTGCTGGTATCGGCATTGTCCGGCCAGACGCTCGACGACCCGTTCGCCTCATACCTTCGGGCAGGCCGGACCGTGGCACTGGTCGGTTCTTCGGGTGTCGGCAAATCGACCATCGTCAATCGGCTGGTCGGCGACGATGTTCAGAAGGTAGCAGCGATTCGCGATCACGACGGCACCGGCCGGCACACGACGACGACGCGCCAGCTGATCGTGTTGCCGAACGGCGCGTTGCTCGTCGACACGCCAGGCATGCGCGAGTTGCAGCCCTGGATTGACTCGTCGGTTGACAGCGCCTTCGAAGACATCGCGGCCCTGGCGGAAGGGTGCCGGTTCACGGACTGCACGCACACCTCCGAACCTGGTTGCACGGTTCGGTCGGCGGTGGAGGCCGGGACGATCCCTGCCGAACGGGTGGATCATTACCACCACCTGCAGAGGGAAGCCGCCTATGAAGAGCGTCGGATCGACAAGGGCGCCGCAGCCGCTCAGAAGAAACGGTTGAAGACGATGATGCGCGCCCAGAGGGCGTTGTATCGCGACCGCGACCGCCTAAAATAAGCGGGTGCTGGCCGTTGTTCTTGCTGCAGCGCTATTCGGGATGCACGCTGAGGCGCCTCGCGAATATAAAGTGCGGCTCGAGACGAGCAAGGGTGCGGTCGTCATCGAAGTGCATCGCGATTGGGCGCCAAACGGCGCCGATCGCTTTTACGAACTGGTCACCAGCGGCTACTACGACGACAACCGGTTCTTTCGCGTCGTCGCGGGCCGCTGGGCGCAGTTCGGTATCAATGGCGATCCCGGGATGGCTACGGCGTGGCGGCCGAAGACGTTTCCCGACGAAACCGGACCACGGCAGTCGAATACGCGCGGCACGGTCGCGTTCGCATTTGCCGTGCCGAACGGACGGACCACGCAGGTTTACATCGCGCTCAGCGATTTGTCAGCCACCCAGGACCCGCAAGGCTTTGCGCCGATCGGCCGAGTCGTCGAGGGCATGGACGTCGCCGATCGCTTGAATGCCGAGTACGGCGAAAATTCCGGTAGTGGCATTCGCGCCGGTAAGCAGCAGCCGCTGTTCGAGGGCGGCAACGCGTATCTGGATCGCGAGTACCCGCGGCTGGATCGCATCATCCGAGCGAGGGTGGTTCCATGAATCTGACCGATTTGAGAACGATGTTGGACTATCACTATTGGGCTCGCGATCGGCTGCTCGAAGTTGTCGAACCGCTGACGCCCGAGCAATTCACCCGAGACCTGGGCAGCAGCTTCAAGTCGATTCGCGACACCCTCGCGCACTTGCATGCCGCGGAATGGGCCTGGCACTCCCGCTGGAATGGCGTCTCTCCGACCGGACTACTTCCTGCCGATCGATTTTCAGACGTTGCCGCTATCCGTGCGGCATGGGCCGAGATCGAAGGCGAGATTCGCGGCTTCGTGGACCGCGGCGGCGACGCGAACGTCGAAAAGGTGTATCACTTCCGCTTGTTCAATGGCACGGAAGGCTCCGCTCCGTTCTGGCAGATGCTGCAGCATTTGGTGAACCACGGCAGCTATCATCGCGGACAGGTCACGACGATGCTGAGACAAATCGGAGCGCAGCCGGCGAAGTCGCTGGACATGATTGCGTTCTTCCGATCAACGAAGTGATTGGGGATTGGGGATTAGGGGTTGGTGACGTGGTGATTGGTGCCGCAGTGATTGGTGCGGCCCGGTGAATTGGTGACGTTATGAAGAAAGTGATTGGTGTCGTTGCGCTCGCGTCGTTGGCGGTCATTCCGCGCGCAGTCGAAACGGCGGCGACAAGCCCGACGATCGATGCATTCCTCAGTCCCGCCTATCCGCAGGATCTGGTGTCGGCGAAGAAAGCCGATCGCATTGCCTGGTGGACCTACGAGCGCGGGCTGCGCAACGTGTTCACTGCCGCCGCGCCCGATTTCAAGCCAGTCGCGCTGACACACTTCAAGGACGACAACGGTGTTGAAATCGGCGATCTCGAAATTTCGGACGACGGTCATGTCGTGACATTCGTGCGCGGGACGCAGCCGAACCGCGAAGGGTGGATCGCGAATCCGACCAGCGACGCGCGCGGCGCCGACCGGACGGTCTGGGCGGCACTCACCAGCGGCGGCGGCGCGTGGAGAATTGGCGAGGGGACGACTCCGGCAATGGCGCCCGACGGTCGTACGATGGTGTTCGCCAAGGACGGGCAGATTTATCAATACGCGGTTCGTCAACCACCGGCCGGCACCGCGGAAAAAACCAGGATGCTCGGATTGATTCGCGCCTGGGGAACCAACAGCAATCCCAGGTGGTCACCAGACGGAACCAAACTGGCGTTCGTCAGCAACCGTGGCGATCATTCATTCATCGGCGTCTACGACGTTCTGACCAAGAGTCTGAAGTTCCTCGCACCGAGCGTCGACCACGATTCCAGTCCGACATGGTCGGCCGACAGCAAGCGCATCGCATTCATCCGCCGCCCAGGTACGCCATTCGGTCAGCAGGCCCATCAGGGCACCGGCGGCATCGGAAATCCTGACGGTCCGGCCTACAACCCGCTCACGGCGCTGCGCAATGGCGGCCGCGGCCAAGGCGGACGTGGTGGCGGCCGTGGCGACGCAGCCGCAGGCCGTGGCGCGGCCGGTTCGGCTGCAGAGCGGCCGGGTTTGATGACCGCCACCTTTATGGGCGGCTATACGTTATCGCTATGGGTCGCCGACGCGAATGACGGCACCGCCAAAGAGTTCTGGCACGACCAGCCAAAGGATGCCGCGTTCAATTCGGTCAACCAGATTGAATGGGCCGACGCGGATCATGTGATTTTTCAGGCCGAGCCAGAGGAATGGATTCGCGTCTACAGCGTCGCACTGAGCGGTGGCGCGCCGCGCGCACTCACGCCGGGCGATGGCATGGTCGAGAACATGAACCTGTCGAGCGATGGCCGGTTTCTGTTCTACACGACGAATGCCGGCGACATCGAACACCGGCACATCTGGAAAGCGTCCGTGTCGGACGGTGCCGCCGTTCAGTTGACCCAAGGCGACACGGTCGAAACGTATCCGGCGCCGCTCGCGTCGGGCGCGAGCGTCGCGGTGCTCAGCGCCGATGTCAAACGCCCTCAATCGGTCGGCCTCCTTCCGGCGGCGGGCGGAGCGCCGAAGATCATCTATCCGTCCTTACCGAAAGAATTTCCGACCGACGCGCACGTTGTACCGCAGACCATCATCACCAAGGCACCGGACGGACTCGAGATTCACAATCAATTGTTTCTGCCAAAAGATTTGCAACCCGGCGGGCGGCGGCCGGCCATTGTGTTCGTGCACGGCGGCCCGGTGCGGCAGATGCTGCCAGGCTACCACTACATGCATTTCTATCACATTGCCTACGCGGTGAATCAGTGGCTGACGTCGAAGGGCTACGTGGTGCTGTCGGTGAACTATCGCAGCGGCATCGGCTATGGCAAATCGTTCCGCACCGCGCCCAATAGCGGCGGCCGCGGCAACGCCGAGTACCAGGATGTGGTCGTCGGCGGCAAGTACCTGCAGTCGCGCGCCGACGTCGATCCGGAACGCGTGGGGATCTGGGGCTTGTCGTACGGCGGCGTGCTGACCGCGCAAGCGCTGGCGCGTAACTCCGACATCTTCAAGGTCGGCGTCGATATGGCCGGCGTGCATTTGTGGGGGAGTTCGCTCGATCCGGAGAACGTCTCGTATCAGTCGTCGGCGATTTCGGCGATCGATACCTGGAAATCGCCGGTGCTGCTGGTTCACGGCGACGACGATCGCAACGTGCAGTTTTCACAGACCACCGGCCTGGTGCAACTGTTGCGGGCGCATAACGTGCCCCATGAACTGATCGTCTTTCCCGACGATACCCACGAGCCGTTGCTGCATCAGCGGTATCTCTACGGCTTCAACCGGCTTGCCGAATTCATCGGCCGGTATCTCAAGCCGCCGTCATCCACGACCACCGCAGCGCCGCAGCGTTGACGGCGGGCTTACACCTTGTCCATTTCCAGGAGGGCGCCGAGCAGCAAATCGGCGCCATTGGTGCAGTCTTGCCAGGCGGTCAGTTCGTTCGGTGAGTGGCTGACGCCGCCGACACTCGGCACGAAGATCATTCCCATCGGCCCGAGCATGGCCATGTTCTGAGCGTCGTGTCCGGCGCCGCTCGGCAGTCGGGTAGCGTCGAGCCCAAGCGCTCGCGCGGCTCGCTCGATGGCGAGTTGAACATCACCAGTTGCCACCGCAGGTGCTGCATGCATCGTCTGGCTGAAGGTGATGGTTGTCCCTGTGCTCGCTTCGATCTGCTTCGCGCGGGCGCGAATGTCCTCCATCATCGCCACGAGTTTGGACTGTGACAGATCGCGCAGTTCCACGGACAGCCTGACCAGCCCGGGGATGACGTTCGGCGAATTCGGCGTCACCTCGATGTGGCCGACCGTGCCGACCTGGCGGCCTGGAGTACGCGTCACCGCGTCGCGGACTGCCACGGTCAGATGCGAAGCCGCGAGCAGTGCGTCGTGGCGCTCAGCGATTGGCGTCGTGCCGGCATGGTTGGCAAATCCGGTGACGGTCGCATCGTACTTGTCGATCGCGACAATTCCCTCGACAACACCGACTGGTATCTTTGCCTTTTCGAGCGTGCCGCCCTGCTCGATGTGGAGTTCGAGGTAGCAGTGGTGTGAACCTTTGCCGCGGACGGCGTCGTGAATCCGCTCGGGATTGCCGCCGATTTTTCGAATTGCTTCCGCGCGCGTCATGCCGTTCCATGTTTCGGAGAGGTCTTTGGCGGTAATCTCGCCAGCCGCGATACGACTGCAGGCGATGCCGCGTCCGAACGCGAAACCTTCTTCGTGCGCCCAGATCACCATTTCCAGGGGATGACGGGTGCGAATGCCGGCACCTTCGAGGGTTTCGAGCGCGCCGAGCGCCGAGAGCGAGCCAAGGTCGCCGTCAAAGTTGCCGCCGTTCGGGACCGAATCGATGTGCGACCCGAACAGGATCGGCGGGAGCGTGCTTGCCGATCCGTCGCGGCGGGCAAAGATGTTGCCGGCTGCATCGATCCGCGGTTGAAGGCCGGCGCCACGCATCTGCGTCATGACGTAGTCGCGCCCGGCAATATCGGCGTCGGAATACGCGACCC
>Ga0207659_10000998_pt1 | contig 16820 bp, 16 predicted proteins | sample KBSM43metaG_FD_184330 | JGI IMG/M metagenome (GOLD analysis project Ga0207659, IMG submission 184330) | Miscanthus rhizosphere microbial communities from Kellogg Biological Station, Michigan, USA - KBS M4-3 metaG (SPAdes) (version 2) | ecosystem: Host-associated > Plants > Roots > Rhizosphere >...
CCGACAATGACGGCAGCGACACCGGCGCGCTCGTCTTCCACATTGCCGGGGTCAACGACGCTCCGACCGCCAATCCCGATACGGCCGAGACCGGCGAGAACGAAATCGCCCTGATCGACGTCCTCGCCAACGACAGCGACGTCGACAATGGCGCGATCCTGACCGTCATCGCCGCCTCGGCGCCCGCCGGCCAGGGCACCGCCTCGGTCGTCGCCAACCAGGTCCAGTTCGATCCGGGCAGCGATTTCGACTATCTCGCCGAGGGCGAGACCGCGGAAGTGATCGTCGACTATACGATCGAGGACGAGCATGGCGCCCAGTCGAGCTCCACCGTCACGATCACGGTCCAGGGCGAGGACGACCCGGGCGCCGTGATCGTCGGCACGCCGGGAGACGATACGCTGACCGGCACGCCCGGCGACGACATCATCACCGCCCTCGGCGGCGACGACAGCGTCTCCGCGTTGGGCGGCGCCGATCTCGTCGATGGCGGCGACGGCTCCGACTTCCTCAGCGGCGACGCCGGCAACGACGTCATCACCGGCGGCAATGACGATGACGTCCTGACGGGCGGCGACGGCAGCGACCAGCTGTCCGGCCAGGCCGGCAATGACAGTGTCTCCGGCGACAATGGCAACGACCAGCTGTCGGGCGGGGACGGCAACGACTCCCTGAGCGGCGAGGCCGGCAACGACGTCGTTGCGGGCGGCAATGACGGCGACTTCCTGTCGGGCGGCGACGGCAACGACCAATTGTCCGGCGAGGCGGGCAACGATGCCGTCTTCGGCGACAATGGCGATGACCAGCTGTCGGGCGGCGACGGCGACGACAATCTCAGCGGCGGCGACGGCGACGACACGCTCAACGGCGGCGACGGCCAGGATTCCCTGTCGGGCGGCCTCGGCACCAACGTGCTGAACGGCGGCCCCGGCAACGATCAGATCACTGCCGATTCGACCGACGGAGCGCAGACGATCGACGGCGGCGACGGCAACGACACGATCGTCCATTATTATCGCAGCTCCGCGAGCACGATCACCACCGGCGCCGGCATCGACACGATCGAGATCGCCTATGCCAACATCGGCACCGCGGCGATCATTGTCACCGATTTCACCACCGGCGCCGGCGGCGACATATTCCGGCTCGAGGGCGTCGACGGGGCGCTGCTGACCTTGCTCTCCGGCTGGGACGGCAGCTCCAATCCGTTCGGATTGAGCGGCTTCCTGCGGCTGCAGCAGAGCGGCTCCGACACCGTCCTCCAGTGGGACCAGAACGGCACCACCGGCGGCGCCAACTGGGAGACGCTCGTCGTCTTCCAGAACACCACCGCCGGCAATTTCACCGATGCCAATTTCGTGCCCGGCTACCCGCCCGACGGATCCGCACCGCCGGGCCAGACCATCACCGGCACCGCCAACGGCGAAACGCTGACCGGCACGATCGGCGATGACGTTATCAACGCGCTCGGCGGCAACGATTTCGTCTTCGGCCGCGCCGGCGCCGACCAGATCGATGGCGGCGACGGCTTCGACGTCCTCAACGGCGAAGGCGGCAACGACCTCATCCAGGGCGGCCTCGGCGACGACCAGATCTCCGGCGGCGACGGCAATGACCAGTTGCTCGGTCAGGCCGGCTTCGACAGTATCGTCGGCGACAATGGCGACGACCAGCTGTCGGGCGGCGACGGCTTCGATTATCTGAGCGGCGACGCCGGCAACGACACCCTCACGGGCGGCAATGACGGCGACACCCTGCTGGGCGGCGAGGGCAACGACAGCCTCGACGGCGGCGACGGCGGCGACGTCCTCTCCGACTTCATCGGGGTCAACAGCTTTGTCGGCGGCCTCGGCGACGACCAGATCACCGCCGGCTCATCGGACGGAGCGCAGACGATCAACGGCGGCGACGGCAACGACACGATCATCCATTACTATCGCACCTCCGCGAGCACGATCACCACCGGAACCGGCAGCGACACGATCGAGCTCGCTTATGCGAACATCGGCGCTGCGGCGATCACCATCACCGACTTCACCACCGGCGGCGGCGGCGACATGTTCCGGCTGTCGGGCGCCGACGGGGCATTGCTGGACCAGCTCTCCGGCTGGGACGGCAGCTCCAACCCGTTCGGCTCGGCCGGCTTCCTGCGGCTCCAGCAGAACGGCTCCGACACCGAGCTCCAGTGGGACCAGGACGGCACCGCGAACGGCGAGAACTGGCAGACCCTGGTCGTCTTCCAGAACACCACCGCCGGCGACTTCACCGACGCCAATTTCGTGCCCGGCTACGATCCTGACGGAGGCGTACCGGCGGGCGAGACGATCAACGGCACGGCGGGCGACGATTTCCTGGAAGGCACGGTCGGCGGCGACACGATCAATGCCTTCGCCGGCGCGGATTCCGCCTTCGGCCTGGCCGGCGCCGATTTCATCTATGGCGGCGACGGCATGGACAATCTGTACGGCAACGAGGACGACGACTATCTCGACGGCGGCAATGACGACGACCAGCTGGCGGGCGGCGACGGCAGCGACCAGCTGCTCGGCCAGGCCGGCAACGACATCCTCTTCGGCGAGAATGGCGACGACCAATTGTCGGGCGGCGACGGCCTCGACAATCTGACCGGGGAATCCGGCAACGACATCCTCGCCGGCGGCAATGACGACGACGTCCTCTCGGGCGGCGAGGGCGACGACAGCCTCGACGGCGGCGGCGGCAACGATCTGCTGACCGGCGGCTTCAATGCCGACGTGCTGACCGGCGGCGCCGGCGCCGACACCTTCTCCTTCGAGTCGGTTTCCGACGGACCGGACGAGATCACCGACTTCGTCAGCGGCAGCGACCTGATCCAGATCCTGGCCAGCAATTTCGGCGGCGGCCTGGTCGCGGGCGGATCGGTTTCGCTGGTCTCGGGGTCGGACCCGACGGCGACGGATGCGAGCGGCCAGTTCCTCTTCGACACCGACGACGGGAAGCTATACTGGGACGACGACGGAACCGGGAGCAACGCCGCGGTGCTCGTCGCGACGCTCAGCAACATCCCGACGCTCACGGCTTCGGACTTTGTGGTGATCTAGGGTCCGGGCCTCACCCGGACTTCGTCGCTGGGCCCAAGCGCGATTTCGTCGCAATTGTCGCCGGGGCCGGCGCGATCGACGACGAGGAAATCGCTGTCGGCTTCGAGGACGAGCAGGAAATGGTGCCAGGTGCCCTTGCGGTAGTGAACGCCTTGGTTGCCGTCCGCGCGGAACAGGCGGATTTCGGCGGGGTCGAAATCGCCCGCTGGCGCGACCGCGACCAGGTAGGGCCGCCCGCTTAGCGGCACGAAGCTCTGGCTGCCGAGCGGGTGGCGCTCGAAGACGCGCAGCACCAACTCCTCAAGCGGCCGGGCGCGGAACAGGCTGATCGCGCCAATGCCGCCGCCGTCCGCGACGTCGATCTCGGCGAGCCGGTCGTAGCGGATGGCGTGGCCCTGGTTGATCTCGAGCTTCACCGCATCGTCCGAGGCCTCGATCACGCGGCCGAAGGCGGCGAAGGCTTCGGCGGTCAGCGGCTCGGGGGTCAGCTCGCGCATCTTTCTCCCTTGTGCGGGGCTTAGCTCCGCTTCATCCTGCCATGCTTGATAGGCGGTGCATTTGACTGAGGATAGCTACCCCCGCGATCTGATCGGCTACGGCCTCACGCCGCCGCATGCGGGCTGGCCGGGCGGCGCGCGGATCGCCGTGCAGTGCGTGCTCAACTATGAGGAAGGCGCCGAGGCCAATGTCCTCGACGGCGATCCGGGCTGCGAAGTCTTCCTCTCCGACATCGCCAATGCGGCGCCGGTGCCGGGGGCGCGGCACATGAGCATGGAGCAGATCTACGAATATGGGTCGCGCGCCGGCGTCTGGCGGCTGCTGCGGCTGTTCGCGCGTTACGAGGTTCCGGTCACCGTGTTCGGGGTCGCGCTGGCGATGCAGCGCAATCCGGCGGTGGTCGAGGCGTTCCTGGAGGCCGGGCACGAGATCGCCTCGCACGGCTGGCGGTGGATCAACTATCAATATGTGCCGGAGGCCGACGAGCGGGCGGACATGGTGCGCGCGATCGAAGCGCATACGCAATTGACCGGCGAGCGCCCGCTCGGCTGGTATACCGGCCGGACCAGCCCCAACACGCGCCGGATCGTCGCGGAGGAGGGCGGCTTTCTCTACGACGCCGACGATTATTCGGACGATCTGCCGTTCTGGACGAAGGCGGCGGGGAAGAGCCACCTGATCGTCCCCTATTCGCTGGAAACCAACGACATGCGCTTCGCTTCGGCGAACATGCAGACCGGCGACCAGTTTTTCGCCTATCTGCGCGACACGTTCGACGTCCTCTACGCGGAGGGGGAAGAGCGGCCGAAGATGATGTCGGTGGGCTTGCACTGCCGGCTCGCGGGGCGGCCGGGCAAGATGGCCGGGCTCGAACGTTTCCTCAGGCATGCGCTCGGCCACCAGGACGTCTGGTTCTGCCGGCGCATCGATATCGCACGTCACTGGCGCGCGGCACATCCCGATGTTTGAGGAATTGCGCCGGCATCATGTGAACCTCGCCCAGCCCCGGCTCGGCGCCGAAGTGGTCTTTGCGACCGACGATTTCTTCGCCGACAAGGCGCGCCTGATCGACCCCGCCGAACCCCGGTTCATCCCCGACAAATATGACGAGAACGGCAAGTGGATGGACGGCTGGGAGAGCCGGCGCAAGCGGACGGAAGGCCACGATTGGTGCGTGATCCGCCTCGGCGTGCCGGGGCTGGTCGCCGGCTTCGAGATCGACACCAGGCACTTCACCGGCAATTATCCGCCCGCCGCCGAGATCGAGCTCTGCCGGAGCGGCGAGAAGGTGCCGGCCGAGGGCTGGACCAAGGTGACCGGGCGGCTCGCGCTGAACGGCGACGACCGCGCCTATTTCCCGATCGCGCATGACGAGCCGGCCACGCATGTCCGCCTCAACATCTTTCCCGACGGCGGCGTGGCGCGGCTGCGCGTCTGGGGCAGGGTCGCCAAGGACTGGTCGAGCGTCGGGCCCGACACCCCCGTCGACCTGCTCGCCATGGAAAATGGCGGCCGCGGCATCATCGCCAATGACGAGCATTACGGCCGCATCGAAAACCTCACCGCGCCCGGCCGCGGCGTCAACATGGGCGACGGCTGGGAGACGCGGCGGCGGCGCGAGCCCGGGCACGACTGGGCGGTGCTGGAGCTGGGCGCGCCGGGGCGGATCGAGGAGATCGTCGTCGACACCGCTTTTTTCAAAGGCAATTATCCGGACCGCTGCTTCCTCCAGGCGGCGGCGGACGCGGCCGGCTCGCCCGAAGAGATCGCGGCGGCCTCGGAAGGCTGGCCGCTGCTGCTCCCCGAAGCGAAGCTGGAGGCGGACAAGGTGCACGTGTTCAGGGATGGGATCGCCGATCTCGGCGCGATCCGCTTCGTTCGGCTGAACATCGTTCCCGACGGCGGAATCAGCCGGCTGCGGCTGATCGGGCGGCTCGCCCGATGAGCGCGCTTTTCGAACATTCGCCCTGGGTGGAGGCGCGCGCCGATGCGTGCCCGTCCTCCGGCGACCGCCATGCCGACCTGATGGCCGTCGTCCGCGACGCCGCGCCCGAGGAGCAGCTCGCCCTGATCCGCGCCCATCCCGAGCTTGCCGGCAAGGCCGCGATCGACGGCAGCCTCACCGAAGCCAGCGCCGCCGAGCAGGCCAGCGCCGGGCTCGACCGGCTCACCCGGGCCGAATTCGACCGCTTCCACGCGCTCAACGCCGCCTATCGGGAGAAATTCGGCTTTCCCTTCATCATCTGCGTGCGCCTGACCGACAAAGCGGGCATCCTCGCCGCGATGGAGCGCCGCCTCACCAACGACCGCGACGCCGAGATCGCCAACGCGCTCGACGAGATCGGCGAGATCGTCCGGCTGCGACTGGAGTGCACGCCATGAACACGCTCAGCACCCACGTTCTCGACATCATGCACGGCCGGCCCGCGGCGGGGCTCGCATTGACGCTGAGCGGCGCCGACGGCGAGATAGCGCGGGGCGCCACCAACGCCGACGGCCGCTGCCCCGGCCTGGCCCCGGGCGCGCTCGCTCCCGGGCGCTACACGCTCCGCTTCGCGGTGGCCGATTATTTCCGCGGCGCCGGCGTCGTTCTGCCCGATCCGCCCTTCCTCGACGAAGTGGCGGTCGAGTTCGGCATCGCCGCGGAGGGGGGGCATTATCATGTGCCCCTGCTCGTCTCGCCCTATTCCTATTCGACCTACCGGGGCAGCTGAGCGATGGCGTTCGACTGGTCCGAATGGCTCAATCTCGGCTTGCGGTGGCTTCACCTGACCGCGGGCATCGCCTGGATCGGATCGTCCTTCTATTTCGTCTGGCTCGACAACCATCTGAAGGCGGTCGCCGAGGGCGAGGCCTCGGGCGAATTGTGGTCGGTCCACGGCGGCGGCTTCTACCACAACCAGAAATATCAGGTCGCGCCCGCGAAGATGCCGGACGAGCTGCACTGGTTCAAATGGGAGGCCTATTTCACCTGGATCAGCGGCTTTTCGCTGCTCGTGCTGATCTATTATGTCGGCGCCCAGAGCTTCCTGATCGATCCCGCCAAGGCGGCGCTGAGCCCGGCCCAGGGGATCGCCATCGGCCTCGCCTCGCTGGCGCTCGGCTGGCTGGTCTATGACGGGCTGTGCCGCTCGCCGGTGGGGTCGAGCAACCTCGCGCTCGGCACGTTCTGGTTCGCCTGCCTCTTGTTTGCCGCCTCTTTGCTCGACAGCCTGTTCAATGCGCGCGCGGCCTATATGCATGTCGGGGCGATGCTCGGCACGGCGATGGTCGCCAATGTGTTCTTCATCATCATCCCCAACCAGCGCAAGGTCGTCGCCGACCTGGTCGCCGGGCGCACCCCCGATCCGGCGCTGGGCGCGGCCGCCAAGCAGCGCTCGCTGCACAACAATTACATGACCCTGCCGGTGCTGTTCATCATGATCAGCTCGCATTATCCGATGACCTACGGCGCCGAACGCCCCTGGGCCGTGCTCGCCCTGCTCGGCCTGACCGGAGTGGCGATCCGCCATGTCTTCAACCTGCGCGGCCGCGGCCGGCCGACGGGCCGGGCGATCGCCCTGGCGGCGGCGCTCGCCCTCGCCAGCGTCAGCTATGTCAGCTGGGAGAAGGGCGGGCGCAGCGCAGCGGGACCGGCCCAGCATGTCACTTATGCCGAGATCGCGCCGATACTGACCGTCCATTGCGCGGGCTGCCACAATGTGGAATCGCCGCCGCGCGGCGTGACTCTGGACAGCTTCGAGCATGTCAGCGCCGTCTCCGCGCGGATCAAGGCGGTGGCGGTCGACACCCAGGTGATGCCGCTGGGCAATGTCACCCGCATGACCCCGGCCGAGCGGCAGCGGCTCGGCGCGTGGATCGCGGCGGGGAGCCCGAGATGATCCGCTTCCTCCTCGACGGCGAAGTGATCGAGGCCGAGGATTCCGATCCCACCGCCACCCTCCTCGATTATCTCCGCTATCGGCTGCGCCGCACCGGCACCAAGGAAGGCTGCGCCGAGGGCGATTGCGGCGCCTGCACCGTGCTGGTCGGCGCGCTCGACGGCGACGCCGTCAAATGGCGCGCGGTCAATGCCTGCATCCTGTTCCTGCCGATGCTCGACGGCAAGGCGCTGAAGACGGTCGAGAGCCTCCGCGGCACCCACCCGGTCCAGCGCGCGATGGCCGACGGTCACGGCTCGCAATGCGGCTTCTGCACGCCGGGCTTCGTCATGTCCCTCTACGCGAGGAGCATCGGCGCGCTCGGGACGGAAGGGACGCCGGTCAAGGACGTCATCGCCGGCAACCTCTGCCGCTGCACCGGCTACGGCCCGATCCTCGACGCCGGCGAGGCCAACCCGCCCCAGCCCACGGACGACGGCGAAACCGTGGCGGCGCTGCGCGCGCTGCAGCCCGGCTACGGCCATCCGGCCGGCGCCGACGAGCTGGCCGACCTCCTCGTCGCCCATCCGGACAGGCGGATCGTCGCCGGCGCCACCGATGTCGGGCTGTGGGTGACCAAGGGTCTCCAGGATCTCGGCCCGACCGTCTTTATCGGCGACATCGCCGATCTGCGGCAGATCGAGGAGAGCGCGGACGCGCTGACGCTCGGCGCGGCCGTCCGCTATTCCGAGGCGAAGGAGGCGCTCGCCCGCCTCCACCCCGATCTCGGCGAGCTGGTCCGCCGAATCGGCGGCTTGCAGGTTCGCAATGCGGGCACGATCGGCGGCAATATCGCCAACGGCTCGCCGATCGGCGACATGCCGCCGGCCTTGATCGCGCTGGGCGCCGAGCTCACTCTGCGACGGGGCAATGGGCGGCGCACCCTCCCCCTCGAAGACTTCTTCCTCGCCTACGGCAAGCAGGACCTCCGCCCAAGCGAGTTCGTCGAAAGCGTCCGGATCCCCCGCCCCGCCGCCGATGCGATGATCCGCATCGTCAAGCTCTCAAAGCGTTTCGACAGCGACATTTCCGCGCTCTGCGGCGCCTTCGCGCTGCGCCTCGAGGGCGGCATCGTCGCGGCGGCCCGAATCGCGTTCGGCGGCATGGCCGCAATCCCCGCGCGCGCTCCCGCCTGCGAGGCGGCGCTGACCGGCAAGCCCTGGTCCGAAGAAACGGTCGAAGCCACCGCCGCGGCGCTGGCGCAGGATTATCGGCCGCTCAGCGACCTGCGCGGATCGGCCGAATACCGCCTCGCCGCCGCCGCCAACCTGTTGCGCGCGCTCCGGCTCGAGCCCGAAAGCCTTGCCGATGCCTGAGGTCGCCCGCCCGCTCCGCCACGACAGCGCCGGTGGCCATGTCGCCGGCAGCGCGCTCTATGTCGACGATCTGCCCGACCTTCCCGGCACCCTCCACTTGGCCTTCGGCCTCGCCGCCGACGGCCATGCGCGGCTGACCGGGCTCGATCTCGCCGAGGTCCGCGCCGCCCCCGGCGTCGCCGCGGCGTTCACCGCCGCCGACATCCCCGGCGAGAACAATGTCGGCCCGGTCTTCCACGACGACAAGCTCTTCGCCGAGGACGAGATCCTCTATCCCGGCCAGCCTTTGTTCGTCGTCGCCGCGACGAGCAATCGCGCCGCGCGGATCGCCGCCCGGCTGGCGAAGGTCCAGACCGAGCCGCTGCCCGCCCGAGTCACGATTGCCGAGGCCGACGAGGAGTTCGAGCCGCCGCAGAGGATGGTCCGCGGCGACGCCGCGGCCGCGCTCGAAGGCGCGCCGCACCGCCTGTCCGGCCGGATCGAAATGGGCGGGCAGGAGCATTTCTACCTCGAAGGCCAGGCCGCGCTCGCCGTTCCGGGCGAGGCGGGGCAGCTCCACGTCGCCAGCTCGACCCAGCATCCGAGCGAGGTCCAGCATCTGATCGCGGCCTTGCTCGGCCTGACGAGCGCCGACGTCACCGTCGAGGTCCGCCGGATGGGCGGCGCCTTCGGCGGCAAGGAGACCCAGGCCGCCGCTTATGCCGCCGCCTGCGCTTTGGTCGCCGCCAAGACCGGCCGCCCGGCGCGGATCCGCGCCGACCGCGACGACGATATGGCGATGACCGGCAAGCGCCACGATTTCACCGCCGACTACGATGTCGGCTTCGACGGCGAGGGCCGGATCGAGGGTATAAGCATCGCGCTGGCCTCGCGCTGCGGCGCCACTGCCGACCTGAGCCTGGCGATCAACGACCGGGCGATGTTCCACGCCGACAATTGCTATTATCTGCCCGCGGTCGAGATCGTCAGCCACCGGCTCAAGACCCACACCGTCTCGAACACCGCCTTCCGCGGCTTCGGCGGGCCGCAGGGGATGATGGCGATCGAGCGGGTGATGGACGCGATCGCCGCTTCGCTCGGCCTCGATCCGCTCGCCGTGCGCCAGGCCAATCTCTACGGCCCCGGCCGCGACGTGACCCCCTATCACATGATCGTCGAGGACAATGTCGCGCCCGAGATCGTCGCCGAGCTGGCGCAAAGCGCCGGCTATGCCGCTCGGCGCGAGGCGGTCGCCGCGTTCAACGCCAGCCATCGTATCCTCAGGAAGGGCCTCGCGCTCACCCCGGTCAAGTTCGGGATCAGCTTCACCACCACCCATTTGAACCAGGCCGGCGCGCTGGTGCTGGTCTATGCCGACGGCTCGATCCACCTCAATCATGGCGGCACCGAGATGGGCCAGGGCCTGATGATCAAGGTCGCCCAAGTGGTCGCCGACGTCTTCGCCGTGCCGATCGAACAGGTGAAGGTGAGCGCGACCCGCACCGACAAGGTGCCCAACACCTCGGCCACCGCCGCTTCCTCTGGCTCGGACCTCAACGGCATGGCCGCGAAAGAGGCCGCCGAGACGATTCGGAAGCGCCTCGACGATTTCGCCGCGACCCGGCCGGACTCGGCGGGATGGAGCTTCGCCGAGCTCTGCCGCAACGCCCATCTCGCCCGCATCTCGCTCGCCGCGACCGGCTTCTATTCCACGCCCAAGATCCACTACGACCGCGCCAATCACCGCGGCCGCCCCTTCCTTTATTTCGCTTATGGCGCGGCGCTCAGCGAGGTCGTGATCGACACGCTCACCGGCGAGCATAAAGTGGTCGCGGTCGATATCCTCCACGACGTCGGCCGCTCGCTCAACCCGGCGATCGACCTGGGGCAGATCGAGGGCGGCTTCATCCAGGGCATGGGCTGGCTGACCACCGAGGAGCTGGTGTTCGACGACCGCGGCCGGCTGCTCACCCACGCCCCCTCGACCTACAAGATCCCGACCGCGGGCGACCGGCCGGCGCGCATGGACATCCGCATCTGGGAGCGCGGCGAGAATGCCGAGGCGACGATCCACCGCTCCAAGGCGGTCGGGGAGCCGCCGCTGATGCTCGCCATCTCGGTCTTCTCCGCGCTGACCCAGGCCGTCGCCGCCGCCGCGCCAGGCAAGGGGCTGCCGAAGCTCGACGCCCCCGCCACGCCCGAGCGCGTCCTCGCCGCGATCGACGAGCTCAGGGCGCGCGATGGCTGACTGGACCTTCAGCGCGCGCGAAGCGCTCCGGCAGGGCCCCGCCGCGCTGGTCACCATCCTCGCCACCGAAGGCTCGGCGCCGCGCGGGCCGGGCGCGCGGATGGTCGTCACGCAGACCGGGCTTGCGGGCACGATCGGCGGCGGCAGGCTTGAGCACCTGGCGACTCAGCAGGCGCGGGCGATCCTCGCGCTCGATCCGGGAAGCTGGCGCATCCAGGATTATCCGCTCGGGCCGCTGCTCGGCCAATGCTGCGGCGGCCGCGTCCGGCTGATGGTCGAGCGGCTGGACGAAATCCCCGAAGGCGACGGCCCGTTCGAGGTGACGCTCGGCGAAAGGGTCCGTCGCCTGGCCGGGCGGGAGGGTCGGAGGCTCGATGCGCGCGGTCCCCTCCCCGCTTCCGGCGCGCGCTTCCTCGAGCCTGCGGCGACCGACCTGCTGCCGGTCATCATGTTCGGCGCCGGCCATGTCGGCCGAGCCATTGCGGCGCGCGCGGCCGGCCTGCCGCTCCATTTCGCCTGGCACGACAGCCGGCCCGAGGCGGCGGAGACCCCCGGCGTCGTCCTCGCCGACGAAGACGAGATGGTCGCCTGCGCGGCCGCGGCCCCCGAGGAGGCGGCCGTGGTGATCCTCACCCACGATCACGGGCTCGACTATCGCCTTGCCGCCGCCGCGCTCGGCGGCCGCGCCCGCTTCGTCGGCCTGATCGGCTCGCAAACCAAGCGCGCGCGCTTCCTGTCGCGGCTCGAGAAAGATCGAATCGACCACGGCCGCCTGACCTGCCCGATCGGGCTGCCCGGAATCCCCGGCAAGGAGCCCGACGTCATCGCCATCGCCACGCTCGCGCAGCTGCTCGCGCTGAGAAACCCGGAATGAAGGCCTTCCGCGGCGAGATATTGAGCGTTCCCGACGATCCCGCGGTCGCCGGCGCCGAGGCGATCCGCCATTTCGAGGACGGCCTGCTGGTGGTGGAGGACGGCCTCGTCGCCTATTGCGGCCCCCGCACCGACAAGTTCGCCGATGTCGACACCGAGCGGCTCGCCGGCCTGATCGTCCCCGGCTTCGTCGACGCCCATGTCCATTATCCGCAGATCGAGTGCATCGCCTCGCACGGCGAGCAGCTCATGCAATGGCTCGAGCGCCATATCTTCCCGGCCGAGAAGGCCTTCGCCGACCGCCGCCACGCCGACGACGTCGCCGCCTTCTTCCTCGACGAGCTCATTCGCCACGGCACCACCAGCGCGCTCGTCTTCGCCACCGTCCACATGGGCTCGGTCGACGCCTTGTTCGAGGCCGCGCTCCGGCGCGACATGCGGATCGTCTCGGGCAAGGTGCTGATGGACCTGGGGCCCGAGGGCCTCTCCGACACGGTCGCCTCCGGCCGCGCCGACACCGAGGCGCTGATCGCCCGTTGGCGCGGCCGCGGCCGCTTGGGCTATGCGGTGACGCCGCGCTTCGCGCCCACCTCGAGCGCGGAGCAACTCGCCGACGCGGGCCGCCTGATCGCCGCGCATCCCGACGTCCTGATGCACACCCACCTTGCCGAGAATCCGGGCGAAATCGCCTTCGTCGCCGAGCGCTTCCCCGAGGCCGCCGACTATCTCGACGTCTACGACCGGTTCGGCCTGGTCGGGCCGCGCTCGGTTTTCGCCCATTGCGTCCATATCAGCGACCGGGCGCTGGCGCGCATGGCCAAAGCGGGCGCCGGCATCGCCTTCTGCCCGACCAGCAACATGTTCCTGGGCTCGGGCCTGTTCGATCTGGCCCAGGCCGATCGCCACGGCGTCGGCATCGGCATCGGCACCGATATCGGCGCGGGCACCACGCTGTCCGTGCTCCACACGCTCGGCGAGGCCTACCGGACCTGCCAGCTGAGGGGGGCGAGCCTCGATCCGTTCCGCGCGCTCCATCTCGCCACCGCCGGCGGCGCGCGGGTGATCGGGATCGGCGACCGGGTGGGCGCGCTGCTGCCGGGCCAGGAGGCCGATTTCGTCGTCCTCGACGCGGGCGCGACGCCCTTGCTCGCCCGGCGCTGCGCGGGCGCCTCGCTTCACGACCGCCTGTTCGCGCTGCAGGTGCTGGGCGACGACCGCGCCATCGCCGCCACCTATCTGCGCGGCCGCCGCGCCTAGGCGAACCCATGTCGGGCCTCGCCGCTCTCTTCTTCGTCACCGCCCTGCTCTACGCGGCCGTCGGCTTCGGCGGCGGCTCGACCTACAACGCCCTGCTCGTCCTTGCCGGGGCCGATTATCGCGCGGTGCCGGTCATCGCCCTTGCCTGCAACATCCTCGTCGTCTCGGTGGGAAGCTGGCGGTTCGCGCGGGGCGGCCATGTCGACTGGCGGCGGATCTGGCCGCTCTTCGCCTTGTCCATTCCGTGCGCCTGGATCGGCGGCCGGCTGGTCGTGGCCGAAACGGTCTTCGTCGGCCTGCTCGCTCTGTCGCTGTTCGCCGCCGGCCTGTTGATGCTCTGGCAGCCGCTCGGCCAGCGGGAGGGGCCGCCGCGCCTCGCCTCGCGCTGGCTGGAGCCCGTTGCGGGCGGCGCGCTCGGCTTCCTGGCCGGGGTGGTCGGGATCGGCGGCGGCATCTTCCTCGCGCCCCTGCTCTACATGCTGCGCTGGGGGAGCCCGCGGGCGATCGCCGGCACTTCGGCGGTGTTCATCCTCGCCAATTCGATCGCCGGGCTCGCCGGCCAGCTCGCCAAGGGCAGTGGCGCGGGCGCCGCCATCCTCGCCGATTATTGGCCGGTCTTCCCGGCGGTCCTCGCCGGCGGGCTGATCGGCGCGACGCTCGGCAGCAGCCGGATCGACCCCAAATATGTCCGTATTCTCACCGCCCTCCTGATTCTCTATGTTGCGGCGAGGCTGGCCATCCGCTTCTATGGCGAGACCCTGGGAGCCGGCGCATGATCGATCCGTTCGGGCGGACCATAAATTATTTGCGGCTGTCGGTGACCGACCGCTGCGACCTCAGGTGCACCTATTGCATGCCCGAGCGGATGACCTTCCTGCCGCGCGCCGATCTGCTCAGCCTCGCCGAACTCGACCGCCTCGCCGCGGCCTTCGTCCGCAAGGGGGTGCGCAAGTTGCGGCTGACCGGGGGCGAGCCGCTGGTCCGCAAGGACGTCATGGACCTGGTCGGCGGCCTGTCGCGCTTTCTTCGCGACGGTCAGCTCGACGAGCTGACCCTGACCACCAACGGCACGCGGCTGGCCGAGCATGCGGCCGGGCTCGCGCGCTGCGGCGTTCGGCGGGTCAACGTCTCGCTCGACAGCCTCGATCCCGAAACCTACGCCCGAATCACCCGCGGCGGCCGGCTCGCGGACGTCATCGCCGGCGTCGATGCGGCGCTTGCCGCCGGCCTCGCAGTCAAGATCAACGCGGTCGCGCTTGCCCGCGACAATCTCGACCAGCTCGTCGCCCTCGCCGAATGGGCGCATGCGCGGGGCGCCGAGCTGACCGTGATCGAGGTCATGCCGATGGGCTCGGTCGAGGCGGACCGGGCCGACCAGTTCGTGCCGCTGGCCGAGGTCCGCCGCCGCTTCGAGCGGCGCTGGGCGCTGGCCGACCTCGCCCGGCGCACCGGCGGGCCCGCGCGCTACGTCCGCACCGGCGACGGCGGAACGATCGGCTTCATCGCCCCGCTCACGCGCAATTTCTGCGACGGCTGCAACCGCGTCCGGGTCACCTGCACCGGCGAGATGTATTTGTGCCTCGGCCAAAGCGCCAAGGCCGATCTGCGCACGCCGCTTCGCGCCTCGGCGGAGGATGAGCTCCTGGAGACCGCCATCGACGCGGCGATCGGGCGCAAGCCGCACGGTCACGATTTCGCGATACCGGCGCCGGCGGCGGCGCCCGCCGTCGCCCGGCACATGTCGGTGACGGGCGGCTGACGATGGCGACGATCCTCTTCTTCGGCCGATTGCGGGACGCCGTCGGCACGAACGCGCTGGCCGCGACGCTGCCCGATGACGTCCGCGACACGGACGCCGTGCGCTCCTGGCTCGGCAGCGATCATCCGGCGCTTTGCGATCCCTCGGTCAGGATCGCGGTGAATGCCGAGATGACGGCGGCAAACCGAGCGGTCGGCGACGGCGACGAGATCGCCTTCCTGCCGCCGATGAGCGGCGGATGATCCGGGTCCAGCCCGAGCCGTTCGATCCCGCCGCGGAGCTCGCGGCCTTCATCGCCGGCGCGAAGGGCGCCGGCGCCGTCGCCTCGTTCACCGGCCTGGTGCGCGGGGACGACAATGTCTCCGGCCTCGAGCTCGACCATTATCCCGCCCTCACCGGCAAGGCGGTGGCGGCGATCGGGGAGGCGGCGCGCGCGCGTTTCGGCCTCGCCGCGCTCGCCATCGTCCACCGCTTCGGCGCGCTGGCGCCGGGCGAGCCGATCGTGTTCGTCGCGGCGGCGGCGGCGCACCGCCGCGCCGCCTTCCGGGCGGTCGATTACATGATGGACCGGCTGAAGACCGAGGCGCCGTTCTGGAAGCGCGAGCACGGCCCGGACGGGCCGCGCTGGATCGAGGCGCGCGGCTCGGACGTGGAGGACCGGGCGCGATGGGGATGAGCTTCGTGCCGGTCAGGATCGCGGTGCTGACCGTCTCCGACACGCGGACGCCGGAGAGCGACGGTTCCGGCGCCTGGCTCGCGGCAGCGATCGAGGCGGCCGGCCATGTGCTTGCCGGGCGCGCGATCGTGCCGGACGACAAGGAGCGGATCCGCGCGGCCCTCAGGGCCTGGATCGAGGATCCGGCGGTCGATGCGGTGATCACCACGGGCGGCACCGGCCTCACCGGGCGGGACGTCACCCCCGAGGCGGTGATGCCGCTGCTCGACAAGGTGATCGAAGGCTTCGCGGTGGTGTTCCACAATGCCAGCTTCCGCTCGGTCGGCCTGTCGACGATCCAGTCGCGCGCCTGCGCCGGAGTGGCGAACGGGACTTTCATCTTCTGCCTGCCCGGCTCCGGCGGCGCCGTCCGCGACGGCTGGGAGGTCATCTCTCCCCAGCTCGACGCGCGCACCCGGCCGTGCAATTTGGTCGAGATCATGCCGCGGCTGGAGGAGTGAAGGTGGCGGACGAGCTCGGCCATTTCGATGAATCCGGCCGGCCGCGCATGGTCGACGTCTCGGCCAAGGCCGAGACCGAGCGCTCCGCCGTCGCCCGCGGCCGGGTGAGATGCTTGCCGGCGACGCTCGATCTCGCTTTGTCGCCCAAGGGCGACGCCGCCCGGATCGCCGAGCTCGCCGGGACGATGGCGGCGAAGAAGACCGGCGAGCTCATTCCGCTCTGCCATCCGCTGCCGCTGACCGCGGTTGCGGTGACCGTCACGCCCGACGAGAGCCTGCCCGGCTTTTCGGTCACCGCCGAAGCGAGGACAATCGGGCGGACCGGAGTCGAGATGGAGGCGCTGACCGCGGTCTCGATCGCCTGCCTCACCCTTTACGACATGCTGAAATCCGTCGACCGCGGGATGCGGATCGAGGACATCGCGCTGATCGAGAAGAAGGGCGGCAAATCGGGCGACTGGCGGCGGGACGGATGAGCCTGATCTCGCTGGATGAGGCGCGGGCGCTGCTGCTCGCGGACGTCCGCCCCGTGGAAGCCGAGACTCTGCCGATCGCTTCATGCGGCGGCCGAACGCTCGCCGCGGACGTCGTCGCCGCCCGGGATCAGCCGCCCGATCCGGTATCGGCGATGGACGGCTATGCGGTGGCTTCGGGCGACGCCCGGGCCGGCGCCGTGCTGACCCTGATCGGCGAAGCGCCCGCGGGCGCCCCCTT